>ENA-UOOH01000222-UOOH01000222.1-fermentation-metagenome-genome-assembly--contig:-NODE-222-length-68943-cov-19.134799_pt1 | contig 68943 bp, 58 predicted proteins | sample MGYA00245778_ERZ724025 | MGnify/ENA primary metagenome ERZ724025 (study PRJEB28704, sample SAMN03018313) | fermentation metagenome | biome: anthropogenic terrestrial biome; feature: soil; material... | reverse complement strand
TGAACAATCATATCTAAAAAACTTGATGTATAGTGTCTGAAAAAAGCCATTTTATTAGATAAATAGCCTTTACAGACAACAAATACTTTCTTCAGTCATTGTATTTGGCGTTACGAGCGCTCTCAAAAGTGCCATAGCTTCTCCGCCACCCTTTTCGCTTATTTTATAGAACATCCATTTCCCCTCTGGCCTGCTGTCCACGATCCCGGACTCACAGAGAATTTTCATGTGATAGGACAGCGAAGACTGCGGCATATCAAGCTGCTCTATCAGAACGCAGGCACATTTTTCACCGCTCCTAAGTAACTCAAGGACGCGTAGCCGCTTTTCATCGCAGAAGGCTTTAAATACCTTTACTTGGTCATCATATGTGGTATCTATGTCCTCACCTCAAATCGAAAATACTTGATTTAATACAGTATATGCTTCAAATCCAAAAATGTCAATATGAATGCGAAAATATTACTTTTACCGTATTACTTTTACTTCGCCCTAGTACGAAAAAAGAACACCTCACTTGCTCGTTGGTGTTTCCTTTGGCGCACAGGTGATGTTTGGAAGGTACTTTGGAGTTTTAAAGCAACTTTTCGGGGCATGATGTCCCGCGAGAAAAACGCAGAATTAAAATAAAAAAGCCCGTAAAGTGTCTGTATTACAGGCTTTCCACAAGGGAAAATTAATCGCGGAGACAGGAATCTGTTTTCTTGACTATAACATGCGTGGAGAAATAAATATGGTAAGAGTTCATAGATTACCAACTGCAGTGTAGCTTCAAGTTCCAAATTTCCGTAAAGTGACAGTTTATTTGATCCGCAAATAACAAAAAACAGCTACAAAATTCATGAAGAATAATGTGCTGTTTTTCTTTAAAAGCCTAAAACATATAGTTTTCAGACAAAATATGGTGCGGACAAGAGGACTTGAACCTCCACGGTTGCCCGCCAGATCCTAAGTCTGGTGCGTCTGCCAATTCCGCCATGTCCGCATATAAATCAGCTTGCCAAATTATTATAAGATGTAACACATCATTTGTCAAACGAAAAATCTTACACTAAAATATTGTTTTTTGATCGGTTTAGTCTAATGTCTCATTGTACCACATGTGATTAAAGCCCACCTAAAATATGCATGCTTTCTTGACAAAGATAAGAGATAATAACAATAGACGGTTCGGTGAAAGATTTCTTAACCGAACCGTCTAACCTGCCCATTTTTCACTTACTTGGCAGGATTTCGAAAAGTGGTGCATATTTCTTTGAGTCCTCCTAAGCTGTATCGAAGATGTTTAGGAAACTGTGTTAGCCGTACAATGGAATCATTCCTTTCCAGCATATGCAATCAATATGTTGCATATAATACTGAGCCATCTCCTTTACTGTTACTAAAGATTAATAAAACTAAGTTTTTGGTGGAATCAACCCCTTTACTAAAATATTACAGTTACACTGCACGGTAGGGATCATCCCCTTTCTACTATTATTTTATTCATCTTTCTTATATTTTATTTATACCCGTTTACTTGTCTTCGAAACAGAATTTTTAGATAATTTTTATATCCATTTTATTCTGTTTCTTATGCCGCAATGCCCTTAGACTGGATATATTGTACATCTCCAGCGGGAATGCGTAAACGTTTTTTCTGCTAAAGGTAGAAAAAGATGATCTGATGTCAACTATTTAAGTAACATTTTGTTAATCAAAACGTGATCACATGGGCAATTATTTCATGCTTTTCTTCGAAATGATGATATAATTAATTATGCAAAGAACTATCAATATCCTGCGATTAGTCTCACATAAAAAGCATTCGTTTTTCACAGGAACAAGAACTTATAGCTTATGAAAAGAGACTTTGAAAAGTGGCTATTAAGGACTTTTAGAACGTATAGTCTGCATGCAACTTAGTTAGCATTAAAAACAGATTACTCAATTAATGAGGAGGAAAAAATTGATTATAAAAGATTTTAACTTAGGTGACCTTGTAGAAATGAAGAAACCACATCCATGTGGCAGTAAAATATGGAAAGTATTGCGTACTGGCGCAGACATCAGGATTGAATGCCAGGGATGCCGCCATCAGGTTATGATTCCCAGAAGTAAGTTCGAAAAAAACATGAAGAAAGTAGTAAGCACTTAACCACTCGCTACTTCACATGAATGTATGACCTATAGCACAAACCAGCCTCCCAGATAGTCCCACAACCAAGAAGTGAACTACCCGCCACTAGGCATTTTTCACTTTCACTGTCGTGAATAAGGTAGTTTAGAGGTGGGGGTCTTCTGATTTATTGATGATAAAACAAAAAGTACTTTTCAGAAGTGTAAAAGTATGTTAGAATAGGTTCTGCACGAATTCGATGCGGGTGTATTTTAGTGGCAGAATATTAGCTTCCCAAGCTAAATGTGTGGGTTCGATTCCCATCACCCGCTCCAAAAATAAGTATAAGAAAAAGAATTATTGATACATACTCAATAATTCTTTTTTAATGCTTTTTTGTTGACTTAAGTTGCTCTATATATGATGAATTAGAATTCACACATATAGACACGAATTGATACACGTGCCATTTGTTTTGGCATCGCCAAACCTTCAGGGCTAATACACTAATAGGGCGAGGACAAACCGGTTTCTACTTAATTGGTGAGCATAGCTCTATAATGCTGATATTGGATAGAATAGCTGGTCAAAAGTGTTCATTGAAACAGAATAAGAGCTATTATTTCCAAAGGCTCGTCACCGATGTTTTTAATGCTGTGCCCATGTCCGGGAGGAGTAAATGTAACATCCCCGGAGCTTACTGAGGTCGATGTCCCATTATCGTTAAATTCACCTTTTCCACTATATATATAATAGGTTTCTGATTCACCGGTATGCACATGATATCCAATTGAATGCCCCGGTAGTAAGGTTATGTGGGCAAATAACCGACCCTTTCCATGCATCTCCTCAGAGCTGTTAAGCAGACCGTCTATGGTGACATAACCTTCCCCGTCAAATCGGTGCTCTGCTTTCTCAAGCGGTCGTTCTGTTCTTCTTTTGATCATAAAGTTCCTCCATTACAGATTTACAATTTATTATCGACTGTTCGTTTTGCTTCTATTTACCATTATACACTCACCATAGTTTTATTGTAGCACAAAATTTAGATTTTATATGTGTTTTCGGATTGAATTTAATGTTCTTTATTTACGAAAAAACTAATGATGTAAAGGCTGACAGTATTACTCTTAATAGCAATTATGCTTTTGGTGAAAGTAAAGACTATGTAAAAAACTTTTTGCAACTTACTTAACTCAACTTTCCCACAGTGTTTGGGGTGCTTGCCTGCACAACAGGCTACCGACGGCGGCGTGATCACACCTCAGCATGTCGGTACCATCTCAAAACACCACTCGCAAGCTGAGGTGGGAAAGTTGAGTTACTTAAATGAATACAAAAAGCCAATGCAAAAAAATTAATGCCGAATGTAAAAATTAATTAAAAAAGTGAATGCAAATATGAATGCAAATAGTTAATGAAAAAAATTTGTGCAAAATTAAAAACAAACGGAAAAAGTTTTCCGTTTGTTTTATGCCTAACTAAATTAAGTGTTTCGTGTCTAATATGCTCAATCAATTTTTATTGAATCAAGGATTGCTTCAATATCTTTAACACCTTGCTCTTCGTCCAAAAAATGAGCAAACATCAATTTAAAATACTGTCCGCCTTTTTTAAAATAGATATACGTTTGCCTTTGCTTAAGGGTTTTTCCGATTGAAATATCTATAGGCATACGTATAGCATCTAAACCATCAATCTTATCATTTTCTATGTCGTAGAAAACAGCATCATCAAAATATTTTTTAATCGATTCTTGTTCGTATTCAGCTAAACCTTTTAAATCCTTAACTTCGTTGGGAGCCCAAGCTTCATAAACATCTATCATGCTCGTATCTTTCATGTAGCTGGCAATAGAATGACTTTTCTCTTCTTCTTTCCAGCCTTCGGGTAAGGTAGCAGAGATTTTGATTTTAGAAGCTGTACCGTCTGTAGACGGGAGGTCAGCTTTAGCTATGTCGCTTAATAAATCCTTTGTTTTATCATCCATTTCGACAGGGAGATCATCAAGGACATCAAGCATATCCTGGTTATCTGTTTTTTTACCTTTTCCGCCACAGGATGTAAATAATAATAATGTCATTAAAATAACAATAATAAGCGTAAATACTCTTTTCATAGAGCCTCCTTATATCAGACAATTTAATATATATTACAATCACATTTTACTACCAAAATTAACATTAGGCAATATTAACAGTTATTTTTGAACTAAAAAATATCATCACTATTTTGAGCTCGAAAAAAGCAGAGGGTGGCTTAACGTTACCCCTGAATAGCAGCTATTTAGCGAATACTTGCGTGTATTGTTGTGTCAATGCAGGCAAGTATTAACTGGAGCGCTTCAAGCCACGCCCGGCTAAATGCAGGTATATATTCGATTCTACAGGTTTTCATGGCTTTGCGTCTAAGCTATTTTTCCTGAGAAGATACGCACTAAGGAAGGAACTCTAAAGGGCATTTGATAAAATCCGCTATTGACCATTGAGGTTGATCTGTAGTAAAATCTTATTATATTCAGGTCTGTATGGTAGAACGGAAGGAACGGAAATTTATTAGTGAAGGATGGTAGGTTATGCTTAAGTATGTCTTTTTGTCTATTTTTGTAGTCATCATGATTGGCGTAGGTGTTTTCTCGAAGAAAAAAGTTAACAACGTTCAGGATTTCTTTTTAGGTGGCAGGAAAATGGGACCATGGCTGTCAGCTTTTGCTTATGGAACCACATATTTTTCTGCGGTTATATTTATCGGCTATGCCGGTAAAACCGGGTGGGGATTCGGTCTTTCATCCACATTTATTGGAATTGGAAACGCAATAATTGGAAGTCTCCTTGCGTGGCTGGTTCTTGCTAAAAGAACGCGTAAGATGACCCATGAGCTGAATGCATCCACAATGCCGGATTTTTTTGAAAAACGCTATAACAGCAAAGCTATGAAAATTGTCACTGCAGTGATTATTTTCATATTTCTCGTACCATATTCAGCGTCAGTTTATCAAGGTCTCGGATATCTTTTTGAGGAAACCTTTGGTGTGCCATATGTTTACTGTATGGCTGCTATGGCTTTTCTTACCGGTGTGTACCTTTTGCTTGGAGGCTATGTGGCAACAGCTATAAATGATTTCATACAGGGCATTATTATGCTAGCCGGTATTGGGTTTATGATATATTTTATTCTGTCCAATCCTGCAGTCGGAGGGCTTAGCGGAGGTATTCAGAAGCTTTCGGAAATCCCTGTTGATGGTCCGGGTTTGATTAGTGTCTTTAGTGCTCAACCTCTTAATCTTATAGGGCTTATTGTCCTGACTAGTCTTGGCACATGGGGTCTACCCCAGATGATTCACAAGTTTTACGCAATTAAGGATGATGAAGCTGTAAAAAGAGGGACAGTAATATCCACTGTCTTCGCTTTGATAATAGCCGGAGGAGCGTACTTTGCAGGCAGTTTTGGCAGGTTATTCTTAAACAACACAATGCCAATAGGAGCAAATGGCAAGCCGAATCCCGATATGGTTATGCCCATGATGCTGGATATGGCATTGCCGGAGGCATTAATTGGAATTATAGTTATTCTTGTTCTTTCAGCTTCCATGTCAACGCTGTCTTCTATTGTTTTGGTGTCCAGCTCAGCTATTTCTATGGATCTATTTCAAGGTGCGCTATTTCCTAAAATGAAAAAGGAAACAGCCATGATGGTTATGAGAGGCACATGCGGCTTGTTTGTTATCCTGTCATTTTTAGTGGCAGTCACACCAAACTCCATTTTAAGCTTGATGTCTTTCTCATGGGGCACCATTGCTGGAGCATTTCTTGCTCCATTCATATACGGATTGTATTGGAAAGGCACAACAAAAGCTGGAGCATGGGCGGGTTTTATCTCAGGCTTTGCAGTTTCCATTACAGGGGCAATAATTTACAAAATGAATGCAGCTACAGCACCTAACATTGGCGCAATTGCCATGGTGGTTTCATTGATTACCGTGCCGTTAGTGAGCCTTTTAACTGCGGACTCCAAAGTGAGCCGGCTTAGTGCAGCTAAACCTCAAGCGACGAAAAGTATTGCAAATTAATTATTGGAAACTGAATCAGATTTACCTAATAAGCTTGTTATTAGCTTAAAAACTTCACATTTTATGAGAGATTTATGAAAGTAGAATAAAGTAGAATATATAATAAATAACAGATCATCAAGGAACTAACTGCTGATCTGTTTTTGTTTAAAATAAGATTTGCCTTGAGCGTTTTCCCCTATACCTTCAAGCAATCTTGATTGTATTATGATTACCACCAACAGCGAAAGGCATAATAAATTGTATGCACAGCAAAAATATTCATAAATTTGACGCTTATTGTGGTATAATTAAAAGGATTTTTACAAAACGGGAATAGGTGGACATTTGAGCCCCGTTGTAATACTTTTGCATAAGCCACATAAACCACTATTTCACTATTATAGCTAATGCACAAGAATAGCAGCAAAAAATTAAGTTTAAATAAGAAGAACGGAGTCAGAATGGATACAATAGCATATATTTTACTTGCAATTGTTATAGCAATACTTGTTAAGGTTTATAATCACAGAAAAAATATCAAGGATTTGCGAATAGCTTTAAACAAGCAGTTTGGGAAAAAGCCCAAAACACAAAGATACGACTTTGAAGATTTGAGTCATTATTGGAATGAATATAAGAAAAACCTTCCGGATGATGAAATGATAGATGAAATAACCTGGAACGATCTGGAGATGGATAAGCTGTTTTGCAGAATAAATAATTGCAGCTCATTTCCCGGCGAGCAGGTGTTGTATACTATGCTTCATTGCCTTCCAAAAGACAAACTTTATACTGAATCACTGGAAGAAAGAATTAAATTTTTTCTAAATAGCGATAGTGAAAGACTTGAGATGCAATTATTATTATTAACAAGTCTTGGGAAGGATAGAGATAGCTATTTTGTACCCAATTTTATATCTGACATAGACACATTTGAAATAAAAGGGATTTGGAAATACAGAGTAATGCAGGGTTTACTGTTTTTATTTATACTATTGGCTGTTATATTTCAAAGCCAAGGCTTTCTTTTATTGTCATCTATGGTATTTATAATTAACATCATTGTTTATTCTAAACAAAAGTTTAAGTATGAAAGTTATCTTAAAGCACTTGGCGACATAGCAGCTATTATTTCCTTTGGTAAAAAAGTTGCCAATTCAAAGGTGCTTTCGTATGAAAGTAAATTTAATGAATTGAATGAAAGAGTCGGTGCGTTCAAAAAGCTTTTCAATAATATAATTAATGTTACAAGCAAAAAGAATGCTATCATTTCGGGTGATCTGTTTGCTATTCTTTATGATTACATTATTGGAGCTACCTTAATTGATTTTATTAGGTATGACCAAATAATGCGTGTGCTTAAAAACAAAGAAAAAGAGTTTATGGATTTATATAAGAGGATAGGCATGATTGATATGGCAATAACAATAGGTTCTTTCAGAAGAAGCCTTCCTCATTCTTGCACGCCATTGTTTAATAAAGACAAAATACTGCAAATACAGGATATATATCATCCCTTAATAGATGACCCGGTGGTAAACACCGCAACGTTAGATGGAAACTGCATTATAACAGGCTCTAACGCATCCGGAAAATCTACTTTTATAAAAGCGGTCGCAGTAAATGTTATTTTAGCACAGACCCTAAACACATGTATGGCAAGGAAGATGGTTTTGCCGTTTTCAAGAGTGATAACCTCAATGGCAGTTACCGATGATTTGATGTCTGGAGAGAGCTATTATATTAAAGAAATTAAGTATTTGAACAGGATAATAAAAAGCTTAAGCGACGAAAGATTTGTTATTTGCGTAATCGACGAAATTCTTAGGGGCACCAATACCGAAGAACGAATCGCTGCTTCTGCTTCAATATTAAAATATATTCATAAAAAGAACTGTCTCGCAATTGTGGCTACACATGATATTGAGCTAACATCGATTCTTGGCAGCTTGTATAAAAACTATCATTTCCGTGAGCAGATGCACGAAAAAGATATTACCTTTGATTACAGGATCTATGATGGAGTATCAAAATCAAGGAACGCAATTAAACTGCTGAAATATGTTGGGTTCCCGGATGAAATAATAAATGAAGCTGAAGGATTTGATGTTAATTTGCTTCATGAAAACCGGAATGTTTTCTCAGAAGGATAGTCCCTTTACTGGTAATAAGACGTTTTATTTGGGTGCTCCGTGCGCCTGTATGCTCTCTGTCCGATTTCAATAATCAGTATCCGCCACTAGGCGTTTTCCAACCATCCTGGTTAAAAAATACGCAAAGTGGGGCACTTCAAATAAGTATCAAAGCTTATGCTATGCTTAACACTTTTGGTGACAAATACGCCTTTATCCTTTCGACCCTAAAAAGCATTGGGGAATACTTTTCTTATGATGTGTCCAGAATCACTGTAATCTATGATGATTTAAAAAAATCATTCATTCTCCACCTCCACTTTCACTGTCGTGAATAAGGTAGTTTAGAGTGGGGATCTTAAAATAACTGAAGAAACTGCTTAGACCCGTTTTTTGCGAAGCAAGTAACATACTTTATTCAGCAAACCCGGTACGTACCAAAGGAGCGTACCAACTGGAACGCTCCCCCCAAGAAGGATAACCCTAGTTACTGGAACTCCGATTTAGCGCCCCGTAATGTTTTGATACACCGCCTGTTGTGTAAAATAGGTACCCGCCACTAGGCATTTTTCAAGCAGAATGGTTGAAAATATGCGAAGAGGTAGGGCGGGGGTCCATCTTAGCTTCGTTATAATTTAATAATGATAAATTATTTTACACAGATTTTACAATAGCATGTACATGTTTTTTACCTGACTGTTATAACATTATGTCAAAAGAAAACATTTTAAATAAAAAGGAGAGAAAAATTAATGAAGAATACAATGAAATTTATGATTGTTACAATAGTATTGACAGCTATATTAACCGGCTGCGCTGCACCGGGTGGCAATGCAGGTACTACAGGCACAGCAAGTGCAAAAGGCAATGATATAGTGGTGGTCTCCCGTGAGGATGGTTCAGGGACAAGAGGAGCGTTTATCGAACTGTTTGGTATTGAGGAAAAGAATGCAGAGGGCAAAAAAGTAGACCATACAACAGATGAAGCAATCCTTGTAAACAGTACATCAATCGTAATGACCACGGTAGCAGGAAATAAAGATGCCATCGGTTATATTTCACTGGGCTCTTTAAATGATACTGTAAAGGCTCTTAAGGTAGATGGGGTGGAAGCGACTGTTGGAAATATTAAAAGTAGTGATTATAAAGTATTCAGACCTTTCAATATTGCCACTAAGAAGGATGTTAGTGAGCTGGCTAAGGATTTTATAAGCTTTATCCTCAGTAGCGACGGGCAAAAGGTTGTAGAAGCCAGCGGCTATATTTCAGCAACAGAAGAAGGACCTTACAGCGGAACGAAACCGACAGGGAAAATAGTGGTTGCAGGCTCATCATCAGTAACACCGGTAATGGAAAAATTAAAAGAAGCTTACCAGAAAATTAACACAAGCGCTGAGATAAAAATACAAATGAGCGATTCCACAACAGGCATGAACTCAGCAAAGGATGGAACCTGCGATATCGGTATGGCATCGAGAGAAATGAAGGATAGCGAGAAAGAAAGCTTGACGGGAATAGTTATTGCAATGGACGGGCTTGCAGTTATTGTTAACAAAGAAAGTAGCGTGGATAATATAACAAGCGCTGATGTAAAAGGAATATTCAAAGGTGAAATAACCTCCTGGGGTGATATATCTAAATAATTCCATGTGTCGGCACCTGCATATTGGTATAGCCTAAATGTGCAGGTGCCAACCTATTGCATAGAGGATGCCCCGTTTCAGACCTGGGAGAATTGATATGCATGACAATTATTTTAAGGACTGCATTGGGAGATACCTCTTTGCTTATTTAAGTAGAGGTTGCTCAGCATGGGGAGCGTTCTTAGCAAAAGATAGAAAAGCAACTTTTATAGGGGGTAGATTTTAATAGTGAAATACAAAGAAAAAATCATGAATATAATATTTTTTGCAGCAGCTTGCACATCAATTTTAGCTGTTGCGCTTATTTGTCTATTTCTGTTTGTAAACGGTATTCCTGCAATGGCGAAAATCGGTGTATTTGATTTTCTCTTGGGTAAAACATGGAAGCCAAATAACATACCTCCTTCCTACGGAATTTTCCCCATGATCATGGGAAGCATTTATGTAACAGCCGGGGCTACGATTTTGGGAGTGCCTATTGGTATTTTAACTGCTGTGTTCATGGCAGGGTACTGCCCCAAAGGGCTGTATCGCATACTTAAGCCTGCAATAAACCTGCTTGCCGGAATTCCTTCGGTTGTATATGGTTTTTTCGGGCTGATAATAATCGTACCGCTGATCAGGGATGCCTTTGGAGGAACGGGTATGAGTATGCTAACCGCATCCATACTTCTTGCAATTATGATTCTGCCTACGATAATAGGTGTTAGTGAATCCGCCATCAAGGCAGTCCCGCAAAACTACTATGAAGGTGGGCTGGCTCTTGGAGCAAGTCATGAAAGAAGTATGTTTTTTGTGGTGATTCCGGCTGCAAAGTCCGGTATTATGACAGCTGTTGTTCTTGGCATAGGTAGAGTAATTGGAGAGACCATGGCTGTAATCATGGTTGCGGGAAATCAGCCAAGGATGCCTGCAGGGCTACTAAAAGGAGTAAGAACACTTACTGCAAATATTGTCATTGAGATGGGATATGCGGCAGATTTACATCGAGAAGCACTTATTGCAACGGCTGTAGTGTTGTTTGTGTTTATTTTGATTATAAATTTATTGTTATCTTTGCTGAAAAGGAGGGCCAAATGATGGAGTCTATAAACAAAATAACATTTAAGCAAAAAATAAATGCATATAAACGCAGCCCTCTGTCTTTGTTCCTGTTCCTATTGGTGATTGTTTCTACAATAGTGACAGTTGCAATTTTACTGTTTTTGTTTTTCTATATAATGATTAAGGGAATACCAAATATAACGCCGGAACTGTTTGAATGGAAATACAGTACATTGAATGTGTCACTTATGCCTGCTTTAATCAATACGATCATTATGACAGTACTTTCACTTTTAATCGCAGCACCGGTAGGCATTTTTTCTGCAATCTATTTAGTTGAATATGCAAAAAGAGGAAGCAAGTTAGTTAATGTGATTAGGATAACAGCTGAGACATTATCGGGGATTCCTTCAATAGTATACGGCCTTTTCGGCTTGTTATTCTTTGTCACCACTCTTGGATGGGGAATGTCTCTTTTATCGGGTTCCTTCACGCTTTCAATAATGATTCTACCGCTAATTATGCGTACGTCCGAAGAAGCATTAAAAGCTGTCCCGGATTCATACAGGGAGGGTAGCTACGGGCTTGGTGCAGGGAAATTGAGGACAGTGTTTAGGATTGTTCTGCCCTCAGCCATTCCGGGCATTTTGGCTGGAGTCATCCTTGGAATCGGAAGAATAGTAGGCGAGACCGCAGCTCTAATTTATACAGCAGGAACAGTAGCTGAAATTCCGAGTGGGAAAGACTTTCTCTTTGACTCCACCAGAACACTCTCAGTTCATATGTATGCGCTTACAAGTGAAGGATTATACGTTAACCAGGCTTATGCGACAGCTGTTATATTATTTATAATCGTTACATTGATAAACTGGTTTTCAAGCTTTATAGCAAAGAAAATGACGAAATCCTGATGACTATAACGAGGCTAAGATATCCCCACCCACCTCAGCCTGTGAGTAGTGTTTAAGGCACGGGTACCGACTTGATGGGATGGGATATCACAACGTAGTTGGTAGTCTGCTGTACAGGCAAGCACCTAAAAAACCGTGGGAAAGTTGAGTTACTAAATTAAAATGAGATGACTTCAAAAAACTACATGAAACGTCATTTAGTCATGTAATTTAATTTTTTATGCAAAACGTAATTCAGCACTCTTTGCAATGATAGTATAAGTTTCAAATACGTTATATATAGATGGTAATTAGTAATCAGATGATTAACAAAAAACAAATAATTGTTGAAGATAAGTGACTATCGAAAATGAAAGGATAGGCTGATGGATAAAATTAAAATAAATGATCTTGATTTATATTACGGCGATTTTCAGGCATTGAAAAAGGTAAACATGAATGTTAAGGATAAAGAAATTACAGCCTTTATAGGCCCGTCGGGCTGCGGGAAATCAACTCTTTTAAAAAGCTTGAATCGCATGAATGACCTTATTGAAGGATGCAGTATAACCGGTGAGGTTTTGCTTGATGATGAGAATATTTACGGTAACATGGACATAAACATGCTCAGAAAGCGAGTGGGTATGGTTTTTCAGAAACCTAATCCTTTCCCAATGAGTGTTTACGACAATGTTGCTTTTGGTCCTCGTACACACGGTGTACATTCAAAGGTCAAGCTTGATGATATTGTTGAGAACTCACTGCGTAATGCGGTGATCTGGGATGAATTAAAGGATCGTCTTAAAAAAAGCGCGCTTGAGCTTTCTGGTGGGCAGCAGCAAAGGCTTTGCATTGCGAGAGCACTGGCTGTACAGCCTGAAGTACTACTTATGGATGAACCCACATCGGCTCTGGATCCGATTTCGACTTCGAAAATCGAGGATCTTGCCGTTGAATTGAAAAGAGACTATACTATTATTATAGTCACACATAATATGCAGCAAGCTGTTCGTATTGCTGATTCAACCGCATTCTTTCTGCACGGTGAGGTTATAGAATACTCAAGTGCAGAAGAACTCTTCTCTATGCCAAAAGATAAGCGTACCGAGGATTATATAACAGGGAGGTTCGGATAATGAGGAATAAATTCGATGAACAACTGGAGCTTCTGAAAACTAATATGATTCAGATGGGTGCTCTTTGCGAAAGCGCCATAGCAAATGCTACAAAAGCATTGATACAAGGTGATTTGGAGCTTGCTAAGAAAGCTATTGCAGCAGATGAAGAAATTGACCAGAAAGAAAGAGAGATTGAAAGCCTCTGTTTAAAGCTTCTTCTTCAACAGCAGCCTGTTGCCAGGGATTTACGACAAATTTCGTCTGCTCTTAAGATGATAACCGACATGGAGCGAATAGGAGATCAGGCTGCGGATATATCGGAAATAACTATGCTTGCCAACATTAAAGCAGCTGATGATACCAGTCACATTGCCGATATGGCAGAGGCTACTATTAAGATGGTTACCGACAGCATTGATGCCTATGTGCGACAGGATTTAGAGCTGGCAAGGGCTGTGATCAATTATGATGATGTGGTTGATGATTTGTTCAATCAAATTAAAAGTGAAATGATAAAGCTAATCAGTGATGATTCGGGTAACGGAGAATTTGCTATAGATTTGATGATGATCGCCAAGTATTTTGAGCGGATCGGAGATCATGCAACAAACATAGCGGAATGGGTTGAGTTTTCAATTACCGGAAGGCATATAAACGGTGAAGGCAAATGATCTATTGTGTGGAAGATGACGTAAGTATCAGAGAACTAATAATTTATGCATTGAAATCCAACGGCTATGATGCCATTGGATTTAGTGACAGCAAGCCTTTTTATGAAGCATTAAAAAGCCGCTTGCCGTCATTAATATTGCTTGATATCATGTTACCCGGGGAAGACGGCATTGAAATTTTAAAAAAGCTTAAGGTCTCAATAAAAACGCGGGATATTCCCGTTATAATGCTAACAGCAAAAAGCTCGGAGTATGACAAGGTTTTAGGCTTAGACAGCGGAGCGGATGACTATATTTCGAAACCCTTTGGCATTATGGAATTCTTAGCCCGCGTCAAAGCAGTCCTTAGGAGGGCGGGTGTATCAGAAAAATCATCGGAACTAACCTCCGGCGGTCTCACGATGAATATTGAAAAACACGCTGTTTTTGCAGATGGAATTGAAGTTGTTTTGACATTCAAGGAATTTGAGCTCTTGAAGTTTCTGCTCATTAATACCGGAATCGTGCTATCCAGGGATAAAATCCTCGAAGAGGTTTGGGGATATGATTATGAAGGGGAGACCCGAACTGTGGATGTGCACATCCGTACCCTTCGGCAAAAGCTCGGTGATGCCGGAACGGTTATTGAAACTGTGAGGGGGATCGGATACAGGATAGGGGGAGATGCATGAGAAAGCGCATTTATAAGAGCATGCTGCTGGTGGTTTTCATATCAATTTTATTTTCTTCATTTCTCATAACCGGAGCCATATACAGAGAGTTTTATTTCCGAATGCAACAGGAAATCCGAAATGAAGCTTTTTTCATATCAACCGCATACAACCATAGAGGTCAGGCGATTTTTTTAGATTTGGAAGGAGGGGAAAATACAAGCAGAATAACATGGATAGCAAGTGATGGTGCTGTATTGTATGACAGTGTAGCAGATGCCGCAACCATGGAAAATCACCTTAACCGTCCTGAAATTGCTGATGCCTTGGAAGCCGGTCATGGTGAGGCAGTCCATCTTTCAGAAACACTCGGCACTCAAACATTTTACCGCGCGGTGCGGCTTTTTGACGGAACAATTCTTAGAGTGTCGGTCAAAACAAATAGTGTTTATAAATCCGTTGTTAATTTTATTCCTTATATGATTCTTATAACAATTCCTGTAATTATACTTACAATGATTCTTGCTAGAATGCTTACAAAAAAGATTATCGTTCCCCTAAATAATCTTAATCTTGAAAACCCATTATCCAACGATGTGTATGACGAGCTCTCTCCGCTTCTGTCTCGCATGGCAAAGCAAAATGAGCAGATTGAGTACCAGTTTATTAAGCTTAAGGAAAAGCAGGAGGAGTTTAACGCAATAACAGAAAACCTAAATGAAGGGATTATTGTATTAAATGGCAAAGGGCAGATTCTGTCAATAAATAAAAGTGCTGCCGCAATATTCGGTGTCGGGTCGGAGGATAATATAAATAAGCATATCTTGTTGCTCAACCGCAGTATAGCGTTTCAAAAGGCTGTGAAATCCGCAATCAAAGGTCAACCATATGAAGATACTTTTACTAAAGGGAAAAGCACTTACAATTTGCTTGCGAGCCCTGTTAAGGCCGACAACCCTGTTAAAGGGGCTATCCTGTTCATATTAGATGTCACAGATAAGCATGATGCAGAAAAAATGCGCCGTGAGTTTTCCGCAAATGTTTCTCATGAGCTTAAAACGCCACTTACCTCCATTTCAGGGTACGCGGAGCTTATGAAAAACGGTATGGTGAAACCGCAGGATATTTCAAAATTTTCTGAACGCATATATAACGAAGCTAGGCATCTTATTAGCCTTATAGAAGATACAATACAAATCTCCAGACTGGACGAAAAAAATATTAGTCTTCCCTTCGAAGAAGTTGACCTTTTTAAATTGGTACAGGAGACTTCAAAAAGATTAGCCCCGGTTGCCCAGCAGAAGCAAATTGAGTTTACAATCAATGGGGAAAAGGCTATAGTGACTGGTATCAGGCAAATTCTTGAGGATATGGTTTATAACCTTTGTGATAATGCAATAAAATACAACAACGAAAAAGGCAAGGTGGATGTAAACGTCAGCACTTCACCTGAGAATATTATATTAACCGTTTCAGACAATGGTTTTGGCATTCCAGAAGAACATCAAAGCCGTGTGTTTGAACGTTTCTACAGAGTCGACAAATCTCATTTTCGCGACACCGGTGGGACCGGTCTTGGCCTGTCCATTGTAAAGCACAGCGCTGAATTCCATAATGCAAAGATCCATATGACAAGCGAACCCGGAAAAGGCACAACTGTTAAGGTTATTTTTAAAAAAACAAATTGACCAAAAGTCCATAATACTTTATAGTAAAAATAAGACCGAAAAACATCTTATTTTGGAGGTTATTATGGAAGTATTTTGTTTTTTATGTCAGCAAGATTTCAAAAGTAGTGGGATAATGAAGCATTTGAAGTCCTGTGCGATCAAAAATGCAGGATATGCGGATGCGAAAGATGATGAAAATGTTTGCTATTTGATTCATATACGTGATCGTTACGATATAAATTATTCCCTATATCTTATGGTAGATGAATGTGTCCAGCTTAATGAACTTGATACGTATTTACGTAACATATGGCTTGAGTGTTGCGGGCATTTAAGCCATTTTCAAATTCATGGAGAGTACTATGAAAGTTATGCGGAATCATCTTGGGAGAATGATATGGAAGAGGAAGTCGGAAATCTTTTTTATCCGAAACTTAAGCTTACATATGAATATGACTTTGGTTCAACAACCTATCTTGACATTAAAGTAGAAGGAGCCTTTAAATCTACAGGCGGTGAAAAGGGAATACGCCTTATTGCCAGAAACAAAGCTCCTAAATATAAATGCTGTAATTGCACTCAAAAAGCAGAATTCCATTATGTTGATTATAATGAAGATGATAGTGGTGTGGTTTGTTCTGAATGCAGAAAAGATATGGAAAGTAAAGGTGGCGAAATTTATTTTTCTGAACTCGTTAATTCTCCCAGGATAGGTGTTTGCGGTTATGACGGACCTTCAGATGATATACCTTTTATGCCTCATGCACCAAAAAAGCAAAAGGGAAACCGAAAAAAAGCGAAGGATACAGGCATACATAATGATATATATGCAGACGCAGAACAAGGCACTGACCCAGACCAACTCCAAGAAGAGGCTCTTAGATTTCTGGATGATTTAATGTCCAGGGATGATATTGATGTAGACGAAATGCAGAAAATACTTTTAGATTCCTTTAACAGAATGGTAAGATTTTATAAAAATGACATTCCGTTACTCCTCAACAAGTATGAGGTATCGGAGAAAACATATGCATGTTGTCTTTCGCTCTTGAAAAAATCTGAATTGGATATGATCAGAAAAAATTTAAGTATATCCAGAGCTTCAAATTTAAAAAAGGCTGAGCTTATAAAACGTATTGAAAGTCATATACATCAAAACTTTCGTGAGATATTGGAATACATGAGTTGCTATGACTTTGATGCTCTTAAGGAAATCTCAATCGAAGATAATTTATGTCTACATTATGATGATTCTAACGCAATCTCTACAATATATCCTCTTTTAGAGAAAGGTCTGATTTTTGCATTAAGAGCTTCTGCTGAGGAGGTTGAACTGTTTTTTCCGCTCAAAAAAGAGTTCATAAAGATTACCTCAGAGCCTGATTTCATACTAAAAAGAGAAAAAACAAAGCAAATAGAAGTAAGTATTCAATCAGTCTTGTTTTTCTGGGGTGCAGCAAGCCTTGATGCAATTCAATCGGAAATCGAAAGACGTTTTAATATAACTGATTATGATGAACAGTTTTATACTGATTTTTATAAAGTCATATCATCAATGAGCGCAGATTACCTTAAATGCGAGTTGATTGAAAACACAAGATACTACTATATACATTTATTATTTCCATTTAAACAAATTACAAGCAAGGAATGGCAGGAATCGAACTATCCGCATATTAACAAAGATATTATTCCCGAAGAATCAACTTTAGAAGATTTTGTAATGCATATTGCCCACTTTAGGTTTCTATATGAACTGTTTTATGAAGCATATAAAGAAGATTTCATCGAAGAGCAGGAGACAGAAGAACTGGATGAAGAAGATGAGGAATTTTTGCAAGAAGAAGCGCTAGATACTGCAATAGACATAATCAAGATATTATTAAATGTTAAGCCTGATACACCGCTAAAAGAAGTATTCGATGAATTAAATTTGCCGGAGTTCTTTTGGGAGGAAAAATCATTCAGAGATTTCTTTGTTGAACTCAAAAACCATACACCCAATTATTGGATGAAAGGGAACACGATTTCAGGTAAAATACTTGTTTTTGACAAAAGCCTTGGGAAAAGAGTATTATCCGACAAGAAAACAGATCCTGTGAATTCCGCTGCCTCCCGATGGAAAACAGGTCGGAACGATCCATGCCCCTGTGGTAGCGGTAAAAAATATAAAGTGTGTTGTATGAATAAAGAGAATTCTAAGTAAATTAATTGAGCATACTCCAGCCACCAAACATATTTTCAACCCTTTATCCCCCGCCTTCGCTCTCATTGAAAGTGAGTAATGTAGCTTAAAGGCTATGCTTGACCCTCAATGTTACCATTATTAGGGAATTAAATGTTTGTAGTATTGAAGAACAATATTTAATTCCTTTAAAGCTTAAAGGTGGGGGACTTCTTTTTTAGTCGTTTTTAAAACTTATAGACTTCAGTATTTGCTCATAATCTTCGGTGAGTGTCTCAAAGCTGTCGATTGTATCAACAAAGTGCACTGAATAAGGTTCTTTACCTGACATAAAAAATATATACCAATACTTCACTCTCGTAGTGCCGCCGTCGCAAGTGAATATAAGTTTGCGGGCATCTTTTCCGCCTATGGTTATGCTTTCTGTTTCACCAATGTATTCAATGTTCTTGAAAGAGCCTGGAAATGCTGATTTTGCCTGCCGGACCACTTCATCCAGTTTTGATGCGTTAAAATATTCCTTCATAACCATAAAACTGGCCGTACCATTCCAATACTCTGCAAAGTGAATTGTATATTCCGCTGGTTCCCATCCCTCAGGTGGAGTAACCGATATGCTTATTCCATCGGATTCCTCGCTTTCTTCGCCAGAATCGGAACTGGATTCTGTAGATTCTGTGTTATCAACTCTGCTTTCAGTACCATTAGGAACACTGTTTTCAACCGTTTTATTTTTGCTTCCACAAGCTGACAGAAGCATGACTGTACAGATTAATACTAATATGGGCAAAAAAAATCTCTTTTTCACTTGCCGTTCCTCCCTTTTTAATAAATTTTACAACGAGGCTAAGATGTCCCCCCGCGTCGTTGAAATGCAATTTCTACCGTTATTTCAAACTTCAGTATTTGCTAAAAATCCAACGAAATTATCCAAGTCGTTGCTAATAGCTTTAACCTGGATAAAATAAAGCCGATGCTTTTCATAATTGCTATTAATATTTTATTAGCTGGATGACTGTGAAGATAGGTTGAATATGATCATAAATAGTACGAAAAATGTTATTTTGAAACGTCTTCCAGTATTCTATGTCTACAGATTTAATGTCCCCGAAGTCTATACAATACTTTTGCAGAATAACATTTTTTAGACAAACAAGCAGACAGGCAGCTTTAAAAATGTATGTGGACTCTTGTCATTTCACGAACCATTACAGCCACAAGATTTCCGAGAAGAAGTCCTCAAGCTTGATGATTTCCAGACATGAGATTCTAGACATTTTTACTGCAATTTCCTGTTCCATTGGCCTTGGATTTATTTTTTCCTGTCTTTCTTTGCAATCTTCAATGGCACCAATTATTTTATCTATATTTTCGATATTGAACCGAATTATACCGATTTGCTTCTGATAGGTGCGAACTTTACTTTTAAGCAAGGCTAAAATTATTTTAGGATTGAAATTATGATCCAAAATTGTTTTTATCTCAGCTAAGGTAAACCCCAGTTTTTTAAAGCTCAGGATTGTATTCAGCAGATGAATTTGATCGGGTGTGTAATAACGATACCCCGTAGTATCATCGATATATTCCGGTTTGAAAAGCCCCATTTTATCGTAGAGATGTGAATTAGTCCGGCATCTTCCATTTCTCTTGCACTTTTTGCGATGCTAATATTATCAAGAAGGATTTCATTCCATTGGGAGCCCTTTTGATTTTTCCTCGTTGGTGGTCGGTTTTCATATCTCTTGATACCTTTCTCAGCACAAAGGTCGTACCTTTTAGACCTTTGCCAAGCCTTGCTCCAAGTATTAATTTCCCACCTTCACACAAATATTTTAAATCGTGAATGTGTCTTTTTACATTTTGCATAAAGTCTTCTGCGAGATAATCATTAATTCTGCTGCAAAAAGAGATCAGACCTACAGAATTAAAAGATTTTCCGAAATTTTCTATTAAAACCTTAACTTCCTTTAGCTTATCCACTAATAATTCCAGCAAACCGACAGCAAGTGCAATATCATACCCACCGGCTACATGAATATTTTTAGCTGATGAAAACTCTGGGAGAGAAAAGGAATACCCCTTCCTCTTTAATGGTGCGATATATTCCAGATAAGAAATGTAAAATTGTAATTCTCGATCAAATTTTCTGATTTTATCGCTTATAAAGTCCATATGTTTTTTAGCATATGATTTTAGTTCCTGAAATGAGATCTCATACATATTTTCTACAATGCTCAGTATCTTTGTTTCTAACAGGCACATTTCCAAATCGCCAAATATAGAGACAGGTGTGTCAGATGTTGTTTCAAGGAAATTTTTAAATGTTTCTGTGAGCTCCGCTGAGTAATCCAGTACTTCTGTATCAGGGGTTACAGTGACAGTGTCTCTGTATACCACAACTGCATATTGGATTTTTTTAAATTCCTCTTCCAATTTTTCAGTTTCGGAAAGCAGAGTATGAAAGTAATCGGATTTTATATATTCCGTTAACCAGACTGAAAATAACTGGAAACCTTTCGATGTAAAACTAAGGCTACACAACGATTCGTATAAATGCAGCAGGGTTTTGCAATACTCATAAGCGGCATCAAGTTTCCATTTTTCGCACTGCGCCTTATTGTGCAGGCTAATACTGAACCCTTCATAATCCCGGACTTTCTTCATCCCGTGGGCAAAAGAGACCAAAGCGCCGTACAAATTAGAGTTTTCCAAATCTCTCATTACTTCCAACCGATAATTGACTGCGGATATATTTTTCAGAGGATGGCAAAAAAACACCTCCAAGTCGTATTCATCCCTGTCTCTGACAATTTCCTGTATAATCTGATCCAGATTCAGATCTTTAACGACTCAGAAAAATTATTTTGATTTTCAGATAATTCAATCTCTGAACTCTCATAAAGAATACTGTAATATTGCATAAATCGTTTACTCCGTTTCCCTGATTGCTGGTAATAAGCACAGTATAAACCCTGACGCATGTGTAGAGTCAAGTGGATTCGGATTTAGGATTCGTTTGACTTGTGGTAATATTTAACTATTTCTTTTTTAGTCATTCTCTTTACAAAAGCGACTCTATGTGCTACAATAAAATTCGTTTCGGGTTTCAATTAGCAAAAACAAATATTTGCCCTCATAGCTCAGTAGGTAGAGCGCATCCATGGTAAGGATGAGGTCATCAGTTCGATTCTGATTGAGGGCTCCAAATCGAAAGCCTTGAAGTATTGATTTTACAGTATTTCAGGGCTTTCTCCTTTTTCTCATTATCTCATCTAACCTCATCTTTTATCATCAAAAATCGTCGCCGTTGGGTTATTATTGGGTTATTTTTTTTGAGGTAAGGGTTATGTATTCGGGGGGTGCTGTTTCAAGGCTTTCGATATCATTTTCCAGCTTCTCAATGGCCCTTTTTTCTTCCTCATGCATGACGTGGGTGTATATATCAGAATAATCTACAAAATTGCTCTTAATGTGGTATAATATAAAAAAACAATCAAAAAGAAGCATTGAGTTTGGATATTCCAATCGTTGTAAAGGGATAAATATGGGGAAGTGTTCCTCTCCAAAGCATAAAATGAAATATTTTGCATAAAGAAATGCCAGAAAAATTTAGTATTTTTATGCAGTGTAGGTTCTATAGGATTAAGGGTTAACAATTAATTATGTCAATAATAGACAGATAAATTCGATATAAGCAATAAATCAATTATAAATTTATAATTGATTGGTAATTTGCAGGAGGTAGCCTTAAATGATTAATTTTTGTGGTGGCTCAGAATGGAGAAGATGGGATCTACATATTCATTCTCCAGAATCTCATTTGTGTAATAACTTTAATTGTAATTTTGATGAATATGTAAAGAATTTATTCAATAAAGCTCTTGAAAAAGATATATATGCAATAGGTATAACTGATTATTTTACAATCGAAGGGTATAAAAAAATAAAAACAGAATATTTACAAAATGATGCTAAATTGAAAGAACTATTTGACGAAGACGAGGAAAAAGTAAATTCAGTAAAAAACATATTATTAATTCCTAACATAGAATTCAGGCTAAATAAACTTGTCGGAACAAGCAGAATCAACTTTCATGTGTTATTCTCAAATGATGTCAGTATTAAAGATATTGAAGAAAATTTTTTACATGAGATTAATTTTGTATATGAAGGGAACCCCCAAGATACAGATGAAAGCAGAAAACTCACAATATATAATATTAAAAAACTAGGAGAGAAACTTAAAAGTGAGCATGCAGGATTTATTGATTCTGAGATTGTTATTGGTATGAAAAATGCAGTTGTCGACGATAGTGAGATTGTTAGAATACTTAAAAACAAAAAATCCATTTTTGAAGGGAAGTATCTTCTATGCGTACCTTCTGATGAAGATTTAAGTGAAATAAGTTGGAATGGACAAGATCACCAAACACGTAAAGTAATAATTCAAAAATCAGATCTTCTATATGCCTCAAACCCCAAAACAATTAAATGGGGACTTGGAAGTTATTCTGAATGTAAAGAGGATTTTATAACTGAATTCAAATCTATAAAACCATGCATATTTGGTTCAGATGCACATGACTTCAATACAATGTTTGAACATCCTGATAAACGTTATTGTTGGATAAAAGCGGATATAACTTTTGAAGGATTGAAACAACTTCTTTATGAGCCGGAAGAGCGTGTTAGAATACAGGAAAGTAACCCATCTTTTGAGTACAACAAACCATATTTCTCAAAGATTAGCATTATAGAGGAATTCTCTATTTTTAATGATGAAGCCAGCCAGGTTTACTTTAAAAAAAATGATTCTATTAAATTGAATAAAGGTCTAATTGCAGTTATTGGGGGAAGGGGCTCAGGGAAAAGTATACTTGTTAATTATATTGGGAATTGTTTTGCAAAGTTAGATAAGACTGAAAGGGATAGCTTTACTCATAACGAAAATTTTAAGGTAGTATACTGTAAAAACAATGCTCCTGAAAGTGAATGTGAGATTTACTCTTCAGAAGCTGAAAATGTATTAGATTTTATATTTATTTCTCAAGGAGAACTAAAAAAAAGGACGAATTCAAAAAAGCTTGGACATGAAATAAAGAAACTTTTGCAATTACAAGATTTGTCGTTTGATCTGCGCGTACAAAATGAAATTGATGAGTCCAATAAGAAAGTTGTTGAAATCGAAAAATGGTTCAAACGCGAAGATGAATCGGGTAATGCTATCAATAACAGAGAATATAATGAAGAACAAAAACGATATAATGAAAAATTACTTGAGAGTATAACAACAAAGGAGAACCGGGAGAAGCTTGATAGATATACTACTAATATAGAAATATTAAGAAATAATGAAACATATATGCAGAAACTTATTGAAATAAGAGAGCTATTGATTTCTAGGGAAAAAGATATAAACCAGCTGATAAATGATATAAATGGTAGATATTTGATTACACCAATAAATTTTGGAACACAAAAGGACGAAATTAATTTATATACAGATAATTTGATAAAAGAGAGAACGGATATATATCAGCAGAATGAGAGAATTAAAGATGAGTTCAAATCTGTATTTAGTGGTGATTTATCTACATTACTAAAGAATGCCGATTCCTATAAAACTAAAATCGCGTTTTCCGAGCAAAGGCTTAAAGAAATTTCTACAAAAGAAAAAGAGTTATCGGAATGTATTGCTGATAGAAATAGACTTGGAGATAAAATTAAATCAGAGTATTTAAGACAAGCAAACAAAATTGATGAAAGTTGGAATTCAATAATTGATAAATTTGAGAACCAACAGCATAAAGAGTTAATAAATCAGATATTTAAAGATAGAAGTATCGAAATCAAGGGAGAGGTGGTTTTCAATAAAAAAATATTTAGTGATTGTTTAAGAGGATACCTAAATCTCAATTGTTTTAAAAAAACTAAAGATAAAACTCAGGAAGAAAGAATCGCAGAAGACTTTAATATTTTAGATATTAATTCTTTTGTAAGTTTTATAATAAATAATTTAGAAAAATATAGAACAGGTGAGGAGTCTGTAAAAGTCTCCGGTGAAATTGAGAAACTGTTTTTTGGCCTTAAGGAAAGAAGTCAATACTTATTTGTTGAGCCTACAATTACCTATAACGGCAAACCTTTGAATAAGCTTTCTGTAGGCCAAAGAGGTACTGTGTATTTATGCATGCAATTAGCAACGTTTGCATTCTCTCAGCCGTTAATTTTTGATCAACCTGAGGATGACTTGGATAATGAGTTCATAACTAAAGAGTTAATTGATATCATTAAGAAAATAAAACAATTCAGACAAGTTATAATTGTTACTCATAATGCTAATTTGGTAGTAAATTGTGATGCAGAGCAGGTAATAGTAGCGAATAACGATAATGAAAAGCTTTCGTACATATCTGGATCATTAGAGAATAGCACAATAAATGATTCTGTGTGTAAGATCTTAGAAGGTGGAAGAAAAGCATTTGAGAAAAGAAGGAAAAGATACAATATTCTTAAATAATTAATTTAATATATGAGGTAAAAGTATAGAAATGCTGTCTGTCGTAGTATGTCAGTTAACCTCATTGATTGGCGGCCTCAACCAATAATTTTTTCACATCATGGATTTCACACAAAGTTTTTGATTTTAATATTGTATTGTACTTTCTTTCATAAAAATTTTTTGAAATTGAGTGCTTGCTGGAACAGACATAAAGTTTTGGATGTAGAACATATTACATAGCCTATAGCTGCAGAATTATTTACTTTTTAGCTCGTTTACATTTAGAATAGTATATGAGGGAGAATGAATTAAGACTGCTCTTCACCAAGAGTTAATTCAAAAATAAGGAATGGAGGATTTTGTTTGGTATATAATTATCAATATTATTTGGAGAAAGAAACAAGAAAAATATATATTACTGGACTTCCTTTTGCAACAAAATATGTTGAAGTTCCAAGAGAGAAAAGGTTTGAAAGGCTTTATTCATATAGTTTGATAAAAATAGACTTACTAAATGCTATAAAGTATACAGATATATCACTTCATACATATGATAGGACTATTAAAGAAGGAATGTTCAGAATTGCTTTAATTTTATATATAAAATGCTTTAATAATTCCGGTGGAGGTAGGTCCCAGCTACCATTAAACAAAGCATACAAAAATATACCAGGTGAACCAATGGAATGCTATAGAAAATTAAAGAGAATACGTGATAAATATATAGCGCATGATGAACAGGATTTTCTTAATGCAAAACTAGGTATGGTTTTAAATAAAGATCAGAAATGTATAGTAGGAATTGCATATCCTGAAATGCAGGGTAAATTTCATTATGACGAAACTCTGAAAATAATGAAGTCTTTGTGCAAAATTGCTTTGGATAAAACAGATGAATATATTAATGAAGAGATGCATAGCGTGGAAAACTATCTCAAACAAAGAGATTATGAAATTGTAAGTAAATATCCAGAGATGACCATAGATGTAAATGAAATCTGAGGAAACAAGATATTTGAAATTTAATTCTTAAATATAAATACAAATAACTAACGAAATGGTACCGTCAATTATTGATTGGGAGGTATATTGATGCCTAACTTAAACTGGTCTAAGTTAAATAGCTTACAACTTGGTAGATATGCTGACTATTACGCGAAAATGGAATTCGCCTCTTACGGTTTAGAGGTTTATACTTCAGAGGTGGATGACCATGGGATTGATTTCATTGCAAAAACTAAATCGGGAAGATATATTGAAATCCAAGTTAAATCGGTACGTCAAACCAATTATGTTTTTATGCAGAAGGAAAAGTGGAATATCGAAGATGCTAATATCTATCTTGCATTATTACTGTTTGAAGATGGGAAACTGCCTGATACATACCTAATCCCTGCAATGGCATGGAAAACACCAAATCCACTCCTTTGCGATAAGGATTACGAAGGTTTAAAAAGTAAGCCGGAGTACGGATTGAACTTATCTAAAAAGAATTTACCCTTGTTGCAAGAGTTCACTCTTGAGGAAATTGTATTATCGATCCTATGATCAAAATGCTATGAGAATTCGAAATTTACTCATGTAGTAAGCAAAAGAAACATCAGCAATAAGTAGTCCAAATGTTTATTTTTGCTGGATTATGAGATATGATTAGTACTTTATCAACGGGTATAGCAGGCCCATATTGTGGTATAAATGGAACGTAGAATTATACTACGCCCTCGATATGCTTAATACAAATACACGGCGACAGGAACATTATGCAAATAAGGATATAGTTAGAGTTTATATTATCTTCATGTTCCGTTGGATCAATATGTGATTAAGGCCACCGAAAATAAGCTTTTCATTCAAAGGCCTTGTGCTGCATGGAGAAAGATTACCGACTATAATGTGTAAAATGGGTATGTAGGATTTTCCAATAAAATGTGGTATAATGGAAATAAACTTATAAGCAGCATTAACTTAAGTTGTTCGCTTACATGAGGAGGCATAGAATAAGTCTGAATAGGCTATCCAAGATAAAATAAAAACAACTTTTATAGTAAGACTACAATTTCAGCAACATATACCGGTGAGAACCCAGTTGCGTTAATGTGCGAATGTGGAAGCTATGCATATCCTCTTAAGCGATAAAGGCTGTCAATATGGGCAATTAGCTTAAGCTTTATATTTATAACTGCGATTTTTATATAATTCAGATATAGATTTAATATTAAATCCAACAAATCAGGTGGGTGTATAGTTATGAGGAAGATATTGGAGGAAAGAAATATTGACTGCTGTCAAGGTATGCTTTGGAAGCAAAAGGTATAGATGTGCAAACTAATGACCAATATAGATATGATGGTTGTGAAGATGCAATTTGCCTATCAGTAGAGTTTCCTAATTATAAAATGTTTTATAAATTAAGGCAGGAGAATACGAGCGTAAAATGGGCAGTTTTGGAATTGCGAGCGAGTCTCATTTGTGATTTAGATTGTGTTTTTTGTCATGATAATGCAGGGAGTGCTAAAGTATATAATATTCCACTTGAAGACCGTATGGATAAAAGAGCATTTGAAAAAATGTTTGATGAACTTTGTGACGGACCATCAAGAAAAAAATTAGGTATTGATAGTTGGTATCCTACAAATCCACAAGCAGAAATATTAGTATTTGATAAAATACCGACATCTTATTTTCATAGTATTTTTTTCGATGATTACGAAACATTAAATGAATATAAAGCTGTAATACCACCGAGTATTAATGCTAAAGTTGATCGTAGCGCTTTTAGCTATAGAAAAGATTGGGAATTCTGGAGGTGATACATTGGCTAAAAGACCAGTATTTATGATCGCAAATGTGGTTCCTTTTTATAATGAAGTTAATACGGAATTTACGTTTTTCAATGGATTTTCTGAAAAGCAGAAGAAAAAGTCTATAAATAGTTTACATGAAGCATTTTTAGAAGACCACCCTAGCAGCAGGGTGCTTGAAATATCTAGCAAATCAGAAGATCCTTTAGGTGTGCAGCTTAGCGCATTTAATTTAGTAATACAGACTAAAAGGAAAAAAAGTTATTCAGTAGAGTCTGCATTTCAATCAAGTAAAGTTTTTGAAAATGGTGGACCATACAGAGATATTTTAGAAATGAATTCAAAAGAGGCGAAAAAAGATACAAGACTAAAATCAAGTGGTAGGTTACTATATTTTGATTTTTTCGGGAGAAGATTTGAATTAAGTCCTGCAACTTTTTTCTATAGTTGGCTTTATATCAATACCCTGAGTACACATATTAATCTATCAAACGAACTGATGAATTTTAATGCATTTACAGATATTGTTTTTAACCCTGAGAAATCAATTAATTGCCAAGCTAGATCTGCTGCTGTTTATGTATCATTAAAGAAAAATGGGTTACTTGAGAAAGCTTTAGAAAGTAAAGAGAACTTTCTTAAGATAGTATACGGCGAGGATAACGATATTAGTATTTGTTGTGAGCAGTTGAGCTTCTGGGATAGACTTTAACCCCTCCAACAAGGGGATACCGGCTTGATAGGAAATTTTTGTATTCTCAACCCAGTCCGTTTTGGGAAACTTATCAATAGATTATCATAGATTAGCGTAATCAAACCATTTTGCACGATTCCTTGTGAAAAATAGATTATATAGGGGTATTATAGGAGATAAATTAATAGCAAAAAGCGACTTTTCAACCGCCTCATTCATTTGAATCCGCTCTGACCAATGGAATTACTATTCTGTTTGATAAGGCCTTCCGCATATAACCCCTGTTGGATTATTAATTGGGTTTTAAATATCTCCCGATGTTAGCAAAGCCTCTAGAATCAGAAAGCGGGATTGCACTTCAAGAGTAATACGACTCTTAGATAGATTGGAGGCTACAAAATGAACCAAACGTTTAAAAAAGCCCACACTTTCATTTACCGAAACGCCCGTCCGCTCGACTTAGCACGGTGGCGATATCACTTTGAAGGTGGATCGAAAGAAGCTGTGCTGACCGCTCTCGCCGCTTACCAAAACGAGGACGGTGGCTTTGGTCACGCACTGGAGCCGGACGTTTGGAATCCAAACTCTTCGCCTATTCAGACATGGACGGCAACGGAAATCTTGCGTGAGATTGATTTTACCGACAACACCCACCCAATTATTCAAGGCATACTGAGTCATTTGGCAAGCAGCAAGGATTTTGATGGCAAGTTTTGGTACAACACCGTACGAAGCAACAACAATTACCCTCACGCTCCGTGGTGGCACACCGAAAAAGATATACCCGCTGTCACCTGGGCGATATTCGAATTTGTGGGACCCATGCCTAACGCAATTCAGAACCTGAACAAAAGGATATATTCAGAATGGTTTCCGACAACCGGTTATGATCGCGCAGGTGAGTTTGATATGGAGGTTTATCCTCCCGGAGCTGCTGATGATGAGAATTACCGTTGCGAGATATGGATACCTGTTATCAAAAGATAAAAAAGGCTATAGATGAAACATTAATAATACAAAAGACTCTGAAGGGCATATCAATACAAAAAACTGCAGATTAAGATGTTGTGTTATTTGAAAAAGGGCATTCCTGAATATATTTCTGGAACGCCCCTTTTTGACAGGTTACTTCTCTATTATAAGAACATAAATATCAATTTCTGCGAATGGGAGCATTGTTCTTGAGCGTTGATAATATTCAAAAACGAATGAGCGGTCATTATATTTATATTCAGATGCCGGTATCCATGTGCCGAAGATATGCCAATATAATGCTGGTATTCCAGACAAGTCAAATGTGTTTTCGGTAGGGCTTTTGTATGTAAATACTGCATATTTGGTTCTTGTTTGTAAATGGGATACCATTCCTTCCGGAATAATGGCATAATCTTTAGTATTGAATCCACAGACATAACTATAACTACCTTCGTGCTTGGGAAAGGGAAGAAAAACTCCATAGCTTCCTGACGTATCTTCAATATCGCGTATTTTTCTATTCTCTTTTTTGTTAAAGCAGTCCCAAAGCTTAAAAACAGTAAAATTGGAAGCATTATCTTGGGGTGTTGCATCGCATTTTAGTCCAATAATAGTAAAGGAATCCTTATTTGTAAAAGTTGGCTCATCAAAAGTTAGTGGACGCTTTTGAACCTCTTGAGAATTTGTTTTTTCACGGATAGGCATATAGAGGTCCATGCGGGTCTTTGAAGAAACAAATATGATGGAATACCTTAACAGGGTAAAATCGTCTTGTCAAAATGAAATATTGGGCTCAAAACAAAATGCAGTAGGGTTTTGGCAAGCCTTAGACAAGCTTGTTGCAGAATCAGAGATGGTGATAGACCGTCCTAAAGGGAGCTGACATCCAAGATATCCTGATATAGTATATCAGGTCGATTATGGTTATTTAAAAGGCACTACTTCAATGGATGGAGGTGGTATTTATGTCTGGAAGGGGACTAGGGGAAATCCCGCGGTTGATACGGTAATATGCATAGTCGACCTTGTGAAGAGGGACTCAGAGATTATAGGTTTATTTTTATTGATATAGTGTTTAAATTAGCACATGATGGGCGAGAGTTTAAACCAAAAAGTATAATTTTGGTTTAAATTTTGATTATAAATATTGAAATTTAAACATAATTATATTAAAATTAAACCAAGAGGTGATAAACTTGAAAACTTATGAAAAATTATTACGACTTGGAGTGTTTACTATAAATGATGTGGACACTATTTATGGAAATAGAAACAGCGCAACTTCAGCAGTAAGAGCACTCTTAAAAAATGGCTTAGTTAAAAGCATCAAGAAAAATCTCTATGTTTGCAATGATATTGAAAACAGAATACCTGTCGCAGATAAGTTCAAAATTGGAAGTAGTATAACAAAGGATGCATATGTATCTCACCACAGTGCATTAGAGTTTCATGGCGTAGGACATCAGTTGTTTTTTGAAATATATGTTTCATCTGGTTCTGTATTCAAGCCTTTTAAATATGACGGAATAACATACCGGTACGTAGCTTCGAAATTTGAAGATGGCGTAGTAACTTACAATACGAACCGTGGTGTAAGAGTTACCAACCTGGAGAGAACTGTAATTGACTGTATAAAAGATTTGGGTAAGGCAGGAGGTATTGAGGAGCTTTTGCAGTGCTTACGCCTGATTACATTTCTTGACAGCGAAAAGATGATCCAATATTTAAAGTTGTATAATATTCAGTTTTTGTATCAGAAAGCGGGATTTCTCCTGAAACATTTTCAGGATGAGCTCAAATTGCCCTATAGCTTTTTTGACTTTTGTCATAAAAACATAGTAAAAAGTAAGCGTTATCTGACGGATAAGGACGAAAAAGATTTGATTTATAATTCAGAGTGGCGACTTTTTGTGCCTGAAAATCTGATGACTTTCATGGAACAGGGGAGTGACGAACTTGTATAAATACGATAAAAGCTATTTTGATAAAAGAACTCGTGAGACAGGCTTTATAAGAGACAGTCTTGAAAAAGTATACCGGCTGGCTGATATTCTCGAATACATCAATAAGAACCCTCTACACAGGGATTGTCTTGCCTTAAAAGGCGGTACAGCAATTAATCTTACAGTATTCAATATGCCAAGGCTTTCTGTTGATCTTGACCTGGATTTTTGCATGGTTGTGACAAGGGAAGAGATGTTGGAGTACCGTAAGAGAATCAATGAAGATTTAATAACATTTTTGCAGACACAGGGTTATGCTTTAAATCTTGAGAAGGGCAAGAACCCTCATTCTCTTGATTCATGGGTTTTCTGGTATATAAATTCAGCCGGAAACAGGGACAATCTCAAAGTAGAAATAAACTATTCAATGCGTGCGCATATTCTACCAATTGCTGAAATGCCTATTCAGACTGATTTGTTGGAGAAAAGCTTTTCCATAAGGGTACTATCCCCATTGGAGTTATTTGGCACAAAAATCAATGCTCTTGTTGGCAGGACAGCAGCAAGGGATTTATATGATATAGACAACATGGTTTATTTCGGTACTTTTGATGAAAGCGAATTGCCAATGCTTAAAAAGTGTTTCCTTTTTTACTTCGCAGTTGGGAGTAGCAAGGAGTTTGAGATATCTTTTGATTTGTCAGAAATTGACCGTTTAACCTGGAGCAAAATCAAGCAGACATTACTCCCTATGCTGCGTCGAAATGAACACTTTGACCTTGATGTATCCCGAACCCGTGTTAAAGACTTTATTAACAGGTTGATCATGCTTAATGCCGATGAACAGGAATTTTTGCAGCGGTTCAAGAGTAAAGAGTATTTGCCGGGGTTGTTGTTTGATGATTCTAATATTGTAGATAGGATCAAAAATCATCCTATGGCTTTATGGAAAATCAGGGACAAGAATTAATGAGCAATGAGGAGCTTTATTGACTGGATAACAGATAGATTAGATAAACCTGAATCTTTTATCCATGCTTATAATATGAAAAAGCTTGCTAAAAGCTGGGGATGTAAATCCTTATATACAGCATATATGTCATGCATATGCTTAATAGCTGGGTTCGGGCTGAATTACACGATATGATTAATTGGTACATCGGCACACGGCACGGATTTGATATTTCTACAGGCAAGAACGGCAAGTATTTTAAAAAATATCTCTCACCTGAGCTATATTCGCAATACGCCACCACCTATTCCGGTAGCGGCTATGCCAGCATATGGGCATCAATCGATGCGATGTGCGACTTGTTCCATGCTCTCGCAGTCACGGTAGCAGCGCATTTTGGCTTCAATTATCGGCAGAACGAGGAAGCTCGAATCCGAGAGTATTTGAGGATGTTGAGAGAAGATGAAGGGGGTCGATGAATATGATTATTCGTGAAGTAAATATCAACGATGCCGATGCACTATCTGACATCTATAAATATTATGTAGATAATTTTCCTTATTCATTTGAGCTTGTCGCACCGTCTGCCGAGGAGTTTGCAGAGAGAATAGTTGATATTTCAGATAAATTTCCTTTCTTTGTTTGCGAGGATAATGGCGAAATAATCGGTTTCGCTTACGCACATAAGTTTAGGGAACGTAAAGCATATCAGTGGGTATGTGAGACTTCAATTTATGCAAAGAATGGTTGTACGCAAAGAGGTGTAGGCAAATTGTTATATGCAAATCTTCTTCATGCTTTGAAACAGCAGGGATTTGTAAAGGCGTTTGCGGTTCTTGGCTGTCCGAATGAAGAAAGTGAGATTTTTCACCAAAAAATGGGATTTTCATTAGTATCAACGTTACCGAATATTGGCTATAAGCTCGGTTCGTGGCATGATATAAAATATTACGTTATAGAACTCAATCCATTTCGTGATGATATGCCGGAACCGTTAGAATATCATCAAATAAAACAAGAGAAGGAAACTTGCTGAATATGCCGTGCTTAAAACAAAGCTGCGTAAGGGTTTTGAACATGACAGGGATGGCTATACCAACGCAAAAACTGCATTTATTCGTGAGGTTACGGAGAAAGCGAGAAAACTATGAAAAGGCCTTTTGTTATAAGCATTTCCGGCTTATCTGGCAGCGGCAAAACAGCTGTCACAAACGCATTAAGATCGCAACTGGTGAATGCCGCCGTGATCAGCTTTGACGATTATGGCGATAGTGTTTATCTTAACCGCAACATAAATGACTGGTCAGTTGCTACTTGCTCTTCTAAATCCAAACGAGTTGTACACCTTTAAAGAACTTCTAGAAAATGCTATGAAGCTGGGTGTTTAATATATGAAGATGAAGGATTTTGAAGTGGATCAGTTTTTAACTGATGGTGAAAATTTTGTTAAGCTAAGTGAGAGGTTATGATGTGATTAATATAAAAAAATTATTATATTTACTTTTGTGCTAATTTAGATTATGATATTAGCATGAAAGGAATGATTGCCGTGAAATATTACGAACACCTTGAGCAAATTGCTTCAGATAAAAGAGGAATTATCCAGACGTCTGATGCTATTAATGCTGGTATTTCAAAACCTATCTTTTATAAGTTTTTAAAAGATTACAATTACAAACGGACAGCCCATGGCATTTATGTCTCACCAGATGCATGGCTGGATACAATGTATGTTATTAATTTACGCAGCCAGCAAACAGTATTTTCGCATGAAACTGCACTTTTTCTTCATGACTTGACCGATCGTGAGCCAATGGAGCATTCTGTTACTGTTAAAACAGGATATAATCCTTCAAAATTAAAGGTAGATGGAATCAAAGTATATACAATTAAAAAAGAGCTTTATAGTATGGGTGTAACAGAAGCAAAAACAACTTTTGGCAACACTGTACGTACTTATAGTATGGAGAGAACAATTTGTGATATTATTCGAAGTAGAAGTGTAATTGAAATTCAAACATTTCAAAATGCCTTAAAGCAATATACAAAGCGTAAAGATAAGAACCTTCGTCTATTGATGCAGTATGCAGAGCAATTACAAGTAGATAAAATTTTAAATCAATATCTGGAGGTGCTTTTGTAATGATAAAAACATCCCGTCAATTAAAAGACCTGATAAACAACCTTTCTAAAGAAAAGAGTGCAGATGCGCAAGTCTTAATGAGAAACTATATGATGGAACGATTATTGGAGAGAATTTCTTTATCAAAATATAGGAATAATTTCATCCTTAAAGGCGGCATGCTGGTAGCCGCTATAGTGGGGTTAGATGCTCGTTCTACTATGGATATGGATGCTACTGTTAAAGATATACAGGTTGATGTTGGTACTATTACTGATGTAGTCTCAGAAATTATATCTGTACCTATTGTTGATTGTGTTATATTTCTCTTCATCCTGATGGTAGGCAGGCAACGCTTCGTGCATTAAGTTATCAATTAGGTGACTACGGTGGTGGTAACGATATTACTAGCGAAGCCATGCATTATGCTTTTCGTTCAAATGAGTTGACTGGAGAGAACACCATGCTTGAAAAACACCTTCCCAACATTTTAGATGCAAAAGATATGAATGATTTAGTAGGCAAATTTTATCCCGATACCGACCCTGAAATGGACTCTAAAATGAAAAAGGTACCTCCCTTGATTTTTGAATTAGCAGCAATGGGAGATACTGTATGCCAAGACATCCTAATTAAAATGGGTACTATATTAGGTAGGATGACTTCCAGAGTTATTAAAAGTCTTAATATGGAGTCGATGGAAATACCAATAGTTATAGGTGGAAGTGTGTTTCATGGTAATAATCCTCTTCTACAAGATGCTTATACCTTAACTATTCATAAAACAGCACCAAAAGCATACATTATAATTCCGAAAGCATCACCGGTGATTGGAGCATTTTTATATGGGCTGGATGAATTAAAAATAGAGATTACCAATGAAATTTATGAAAATCTTCTAAACTAATATAAAGTAAAGTTTGTATCAAATATATTCAGTTGAATTTAATGGACAGAATGGTAGCCATATAAAACGTTTTTCAGACGAACAGCCTAGAGTTGCTCAGAAACTTGAATGGATGTATTTGAGTGGAGTGTTTGGCGGCTTGCCAAAGTACAAATATGCTTATAGGGAGATAAAAGAATAAGTCCCAATATTGGTTATTGAGGCGAAAAACTCAAAAATGTGATATAATATAGCGAGAAGCTTTTTAGAGGATAATGGAGGCTTAAAACTATGAAAACAAAACCAAAAGATATTAATAAGATAATTGCAAGTGTATCTGCTACACTGGCAGTTGAAGGCTTAAAGCCGAGTGAATCTGGAACTGCGATTACTCGCCAGTATTTGGAGGGTAAAATAACCAGTAAACAAGCGATACAAAGAATAAAAGATAAACACTTAAAAGTAATGGTAAAATAATATGACAGATAATATTTTCTCAAGATATAATCGTGATGAAACTATCCGTTCAATTTATTTCTTCAACGATTGCGATGTTTTGGCAAACAAGCTTGGGATTAAAGATGAAAAAATACTTATAGAGTTGGAACAGGATTTAACAAACCATAGATTGGCAGAGTTATCGGAAGAACCTTTAAAAGGTAGTTTTGGTGTTACTCATTTAAAGAATATTCATAAGTACATTTTTATGGATATTTACCCTTTCGCAGGTAAGTTCAGAGAAGAAGATATATGGAAGGGCGACACATTTTTCTGCAGGAGCCAATTTATTAATCAGGCTTTAGAAGAACTCCTTGAAAAGTTAAAAGCTGAGAAGTTTCTGGTTGGTTTAAGCCTAATAGAGTTTTCAAAGCGTGCTGCTGTTTATATGGCTGAATTGAATATGATACATCCTTTTCGTGAAGGTAACGGTAGAACAATCAGAGAATTTATCAGGTGTTTAGCCCTGAAGTGTAGTTATGTTATTGATTGGTCTTTAGTAGATAGTCAGAAGCTATTAAAGGCCTCAATCATATCAGTTGATAATAATTTTGCTCCCTTAACCGATTGCCTATATAAATCTATCGAGAATAAATAGTAAAAGAATTTCTTGTGAATTGCCGTTAACTCTTACTGCTGGACACAGCTTTTGAGCACCGAAAAAGTGAAATGGTTTACAAATGGTTTACTTTTTATAAAATTATGGACGTTACAAACCTTGAAACATAGCAAAACCAGCCTTTTACGTCTCGCACTAAAAACTGAACCCATCCATGGTAAGGATGAGGTCATCAGTTCGATTCTGATTGAGGGCTCCAACATTACAGGGAAGTTTATAGAATAGAAAATGCGAAATTACTGCAACCTGACTGCAACGGAGATCAGAATATTAATCTGCTCTCCGTTATCTTTTGCTCATTGGCATGTTAGGCTTAGGGCATTAATTAGCTTTAAAATTATACAAAGGCTTTATAATATGAACTATATCCGCAGTGTCACTAATATTACTTACTATCTCTTCTACCGGTTTATAAGCCATTGGACTTTCGTCAATGGTGTTTTCACATACAGAGGTTGACCATACATGCTTCATACTTTCCCTGTACTCAAGTTTCTCTATAACTAAAGCAATTACTTACTCCAAGGAATATAAAAAGTTCCACCTCCGAGTAGTCTTCAGGCTCTCTCTACTCTAATTGACATTATAGTAAAAAAGTATAATACTGAAGTCATTTAAATTTTACAACATTCTTACAGGATTACAGTGGTTAACATGCAATTTATATTTTATATGATGTATTGATTTATAGAATTCCATAATATAGTATTAAGTTTATATGGTGGTTCGAATATGTTTGTGTGGCAAAGTAAAGAGTGTATATACTGTGTATAAATATTGATTTATGAGTTATTATCAACTGTAGGTTGATAATTGTATAACAGCCCTAAACTTACATTCCATTGTATTCTTCTGAAATACTTGTAAAATAAAATTAAAAAGGCGGGAGGAAACACAATGATTAACAAAATTGATGTAGGTAAAAGAATTAGTAGTTTGCGCAAAAATTTAAGCTATTCACAGGCGGAATTTGCTGAAAAATTAAGCGTAAGTACACAAGCTGTGTCAAAATGGGAAACAGGTCTTACGTTGCCGGATATTGATGTTCTATTAAATATATCATGGATATGTAAAACTTCCATCAACAATATTTTGGAGGGTGATGATTTTATTGAGTACAATACCGGCATTGACAGAGGCCTTTTGCGATTAAACAAATTTATAATATGTCCTATATGTAAAAAAATGCTTAAGTTGAATACACATGAGCTAAAAACACTCTTTTTAGAATGTGAAGACAAACATCAATACCATATTATTGATGGGGTAGTTGATTTTAGGACAAGAGAGATTCCTGGCGAACAATGGTCTTTGAGTTATCGGAATTATGATGAATACCTGCACGAGCATCATTGACCTGGAAATCCAAATTATAAAAGAGGTTTGAATCCTGACGATGTTATATGGACAGAGATTGAAAAGCTTCGTCCTAGACTTATATTAGATATGGCTTGTGGAACAGGACAAGGAATAAAGCTTCTGGTAAAAAGAATCAACTGGCCGGTAACAATAGTTATGGTAGATTTAAGTCACCGCATTTTAAAATGGGATAAAGTTTTTTACTCAACTGAATGGAAAAATCCCTATGTAGAAATGGTCTATCTGGCTTGTGACGGAGCAAATTTACCTATATTGAGTGATTCTATTGATGTTGTATTTTCTTATGCTGGCTATGAAAGCATGCAGACTAAAATGATGGATGGTTTTCATGAGGCGTTCAGAGTTTTAAAAAGCGGTGGGCATACTATTTATACAAAATCAGTTGTGGAAGATCATGAGAGCGAAAACTCTAAAAAGTGGATTAACTTATTATTATCCGATTTAGATTATAATGAACAGTTATGGTGGAAAAATGGGCTACTAGACGTTAATCAATGGCTAAAAATTTGTAAAGATGCAGGATTCGTTGAAAACAACAGCACAAAAATCTATAGTGAACTTCCAGTGCCAAGCACAGATAATTTTCCTTTTGAAAATGAAATGGCTCAATGGATGGCAGAATATGTTTTTAATTCTAGGAAGCCTTGATGTACAGTATGAATATAATCCGTACTTTTCAACTATTGCTTGAGCAAAAAATAAGCAATTCAATCCGTACTTGTTAGAATATGCAAAAAGTTTTTGTTACTATTATTCTGCAAGTAAATATCAAAACTATAATAACTTAAAGAAAGGATGATAAGCATGTTCAGTATGGAAAACACAGGAAGAAAAATTTTAGAGCTTCGCAAAGGAAAAAACATGACACAAATGGAGCTAGCCGACAAAATGAATATTAGTTTTCAAGCCGTATCAAATTGGGAAAGGGGCAACTCGATGCCTGATATATCCAAGTTACCAGAGATTGCAGAGATTTTAGGTGTAAGTGTCGATGAACTTCTTGGTGAAAAGTCAGAATTACTCGAAAATATTATTAATAATAGAACGGGAGAATATTTGAAGAATAATTCAGTTTCGCTGAATGAATTTTTAGAGATTGCTCCAATTCTAAAACCTGAACAAGCTGACACTATTTTTACAAATACTACTCCACCTTTTGAATTGTCCGAGATTTCGGATATACTACCGTTTATAAGTCGTGAGATAATAATTCAGCTTGCAAAAAAGGCTGTTGAAAGTGGTGATTATAGAAGTTTAGCTGAAATCGTACCGTTTATTAACAAAAAAGAAATAAATGATATAGCAAGAAAAATGATAGCTGAAGATATGAGCATTACCGAAATAGCACCATTTGTAGGTAGAGATATAATCGGAGAGTTAGCGATAAGCAGCTACGAAAAAAGAGGATTATCTACACTTGATGATTTTGCACCGTTTATTCCGAATGATGTTTTAAACACTATTGCAGAAAAGGAATTTGATAATCGAGGTCTTAGGCATTTTGAATCAATCGCTCCGTTTATGAATCGACAATACTTGAACGAGCTTGCAAAAAAAGCAATTCAAAAAGATGGAATAAAAGCAATCAGCCCCATCGCACCTTTTCTCGATAAAAATATGTTATCAGAGTATGTAAAGGGAAAATTCTTATAGAACTTCTTATTATAATCACATTACGAAGTTAAGTTATTTCAACGTTCTTAGAATATTATATATCAGTATTATATTATGATTGCTCCCCAGAAAGTCGTGAAACGACTTTTTCCTGCAGGTTTAACTGCAGGAAGTTGCAGCTTGCTGCAACCTGGTGCAATCACAATATGGTTATCCAGCCTTCGGAAGAAGGCTGATGAAATTTAAAAAGTCTTAAATTTCATCAGAAAGTCACTTTGTGACTTTCTGGGTGATAACCATATTATAATATTCTGGTCTAGTAGATAATGCACACCCCTATCCTGAAATCGTTCAAGATTGAAGAGGGGTGTGCATTGTATCATTGATGGTAGATTAGCTTAATAGGGATGTGGAGACTAAAATTCATTATAATATTCTCAACTTCACAAAATGAGCACTGCTCCTCATACAGGGAAACAAGGTCCAAAATTGATTATAGGATAAAGTTATGTTAATAACCTGACTTTTCATGATTCTTTCCCGGCAGCACTTAGTAATCTTATATATCCTGAAAGTGTTTTATATTTTCTAGCAACTGGCTTTTTGGAGAAATGCTGCACCATATGCCTATATGGACGCTCCCATAATACTTTAGTCTAAATAAAAGTAATCCTTTCGAATAGGTTTGACCAGTTGGGAAATTATGATATTATTAAAGTAGAAAAGTTTGGTAATATGATGTGATTTTTGCGGATATAGATATCGATTGAATGTACTGAGGAAGAAAAGGCTATTATTATGCGTTTTCATAATGATTCCGCGCAATGATTCGGAGAGAAAGCGAGGCGGAAATATGATTACTTACAGAAAAGCAAAACCGGAAGATATTTACCCTGCTTTTGAGCTTGCGCTACGAGTCTTTATGGAATTTGAAGCACCAGACTATGAGCAGGATGCTGTTGGGATTTTCAAGTCTGACTGCATTGACAATGAGCAATACATAAACAACTATGTAACCGGTAAACACCTGATGTATGTTGCACTTGAGGGCAATAAGATTGCCGGGTTTGTGAATGAGTGTGGAAATGGTCACATCTCAATGTTGTTTGTAGATGGCTTACATCACCGCCAAGGCATCGCAACCACGCTTATGAACAATATAGTCTGCAATTTGAAATTGCGCGGATTTGATAAAATAACACTTAATTCTTCGCCGTACGGACTACCGTTTTATAAGCATTTTGGCTTCAAGCCTACCGACATCGAGCAGAAAAAAGACGGCTTCATCTTCATCCCGATGTCATATGAGCCAAACGAAATCTGGGACGTGTACGACAGCAACCGTAATAAAACAGGGCGTTATGCAGAACGTGGCAGGAAAATGGCAGCTGGGGATTATCACCTTGTTGTACATGTGTGGAAACACAACGGCAAAGATGAATGGCTGATAGATAAACGCGTACCGCGTGTTAGTGATACCTTAGGCGGTATGTGGGAAACCACAGGTGGCTCTGCTGTAGCCGGAGATGACAGCTTGACGGCTGCCTTACGCGAAACTAAAGAAGAATTGGGAATTGACCTTGACCCGAAGGAAGGGATGCTGTTCCATCGTACTGCCCATAAAGGAAACAACGGTCACACATGGTTTCAGGACGTATGGATTTTTAAGCATGACTGTCCGATTGAAGCTGTACGCTTTCAAGAGGGAGAAACCTGCGATGCCATGTGGGTGACCGCGGATAAAATCCGCAAAATGATGGCGGCAGGCGAATTCTTGAGTGAGCGATTTTACCCATACTTTGATGAAATGGTGGATAATTGGAGGGTGAAACTATGACACTGAACGAAGCCATTCAAATAATGACCAACGAAATCGCAACTGTTCTTGCAGATAATAAACCGACCATTTATCTATTCGGCTCTGTTGCGCTTGACGATTTTCAGCTCGGTTGGAGCGATATTGACATCCTTGTTCTTACTAATTGCGGGATCACAGAACAGCAGGCAGAAACTCTGGTCGGGCTTCGTCAGGCTTTGCTGGAACGCTATCCCGGCAACCCGTATTTTCGGTTGTTTGAGGGTGGAATGCTTTCAGCGAATGCGTTCTTACAGGATAAAAAAGAAAGAACGGTCTATTGGGGAACAAGCGGTCAGCGCATTACCGACGGCTATAAAATGGACAGCTTCGGCATGGCAGAACTGTTTGACAGCGGTATGTTGTTGTACGGGGAAGATATTCGTAGCCAATTGACGTACCCTGCATACTCCCAAATGCGTGATGATACCGCTCGTCATGTTCAGGCAGCGCGAAAATACGGAAATTCGGTGGGCTGGCTCTTGGATATTGCGCGTGGGATTTATACCCTACGCACAGGTAAAATTGTTTGCAAAACTGCAGCCGGTGAATGGGCTTTGGGTGAAGGCCTTTGCGCCGATGCGGATATATTGCAAAAAGCTGTGCAAATTAGGAAAGAACCACTTCACTATTCAAAAGAAGACAAAAACGTCGATAATGCTGCAATTGGGCGGTTTGCGGATGTGTTGGAGGACGAAGTGGCAAACACTGTGCAATACATGGCGGAATCCGAATTGCAGCGCATGGGCATATCCTTTACATCCCTCTCTTTAATCCGCAATAAAGACGGCGTTTCAGTTTGGCGAGTAACGACAGCCGACAATAGCTATGTAATAAAATGTTTTGACAAGCCGGAATACCGCCGCGAGATTTCCGACTATCAGCTTCTAAAATCGCTTGGTGTTCCCACGCTGAGAGTAATCGCTCAAACTGACTGTTCTCTTTTACTTGAGGATATTGAGCGCAGTGATTACAGATTAGGCACAGCAGATGATATGTACGACCCGAAAACTGCAAGACTTATTGCAGCGTGGTATAAAATCCTCCACCAAAAAGGGCGGGATTATTTGGATACACACGATTTTATAGATGAATACGATAAACTGACGATTGAAAACTTAAAAATTGTTCAAGAACGGACAGGGACAAGCGATGCGCGGGTTTGGCAAGTTATTGAAGATAATTTTGAACAAATCCGTTCTGCCGTGATGAGCCTTCCGCGCACACTTGTCTATTCTGACTTTCATTATTCCAACCTTGCCGTGGCGCGTGATGGTTTGTCGGCATTGGTTTTTGATTACAATTTCTTTTACAAATCATATGTGTATTCTGACATTCGCAATGTTTGCTGGGATTTTAGTGAAGAAGCAAAAGCCTCTTTCCTGTCTGAATATGGCGAATATGACGAGCGTGAGGTTGTTGTTGATTATGTGGCAGATGCGTTGTCTGGATTGGTTATCGCTTCTCAGAGAGAGGTTTTTCCGAATTGGGCGAAGGATTCGGTGGAAGGAATAAAAAATGGCCAAATACTAACGGTTGTAGAAAGGTTATTGGAGGTAATAGCTTGACGAATGCTGAAATTTTACGTATTGCAATGGAACAGCACGCTATAGACGCGAATTGTTCTCCTGATGATTTTACAAGGACAGAAAATGTGGTAGTCATTTCAAAGCTGAACGAAAATGCCCGGCGTTATCTAAGTCTGCCGTTTTTCTGCGACTTAATTACATATGGCTCCAATATCGTTGCTTCTGTTGACGAACAAATTTATGATTTCGTCAAAAAGTATATTGACACAAAATATCCTCATGGCTGTTTTGAAATGCCGCAGATACATCATCTGACAAACGAGTTTATTAAATACGGCTTTTTGCCGTGCTATCAAGCGGAATATTGGTTGCCGGATGTTGATGTATTGTATGAGCTTCCATGCCGATATGACACAAGGGTTTTAGAGCCGAATGATTTGACCGACTTATATCTGCCGCAATGGAGCAATGCGCTATCCCCGGCAAGACCGCATTTAGATATGCTTGGGGTTGGTGCATATGATGACAGTAAATTGATTGGCCTTTCCGGATGCTCCGCCGATTGTGATACTATGTGGCAAATAGGAATTGATGTTCTGCCGGAGTACCGCCGACAAGGTGTTGCAGCAGCTTTGACTTCCCGGTTGGCTATTGAAATTCTTAAAAGAGAAAAAGTCCCGTTTTACTGTTGTGCGTGGTCAAATCTTGGTTCGGTACGCAACGCTATTAAGAGCGGATTACGTCCGGCATGGGTTGAGCATACGGCAATCGAAAAGGAAAAAGCATTGGAATGGAACGATAATATGCACTTTTCAAAGAATGTTTAAAGAGCATTCTGATCTGGAGGGTACGGTATGTTAAAAAACGGAAAATTCGCCAATATTGCAATATGTTAGACGGAATCTGCAAACGCACCGACTTGACCGAAGCGGAGAAAGAACAGCGCATCCAAAACGCCTATAAGATTGTCAGCGGAGAGAAAAGCATGGAAAAGCCGCGAGAGGTGACGCAGCTTGGCGTAAAAGAGATTGTCCGTGACGATAACACAACAGTTCAGCAAACGGTAGACAAAATAGCGGCATATTTTAAGTTTGATATATGGTATCACGGCTCCCCGATTGAACTAACCGTATTAAGGACAGGCAGCACCATTACCCGCTGGCGGGAGTTAGCGGAGGCATTCTCACATAAACCTGACAAGCTCTGCTATGATACAGTCGGCGGAAGCATCAGACATAACGGACAGATTGATGGATTTCTCCATGTAGTGGATGAACCATTGATTGAAGGTATAGACATTTATAAGCATCCGAATACCTCAATGGATGACGGGGTGGAATGGCTGACAAAATGGCCTTTAAAGCTAAGGAAAATATGTAAAATAAAAAAACAATCATGAGTTTTGATGAATTTCTCAACTTCCGTGATGTCAAAATGCGAGCATTTACATATACACGATTGGTTGGTATTGATTGATGTATTGGAGGAACTGGCATGAATAAATATATCGCCGAAAACTTTTCTTTCACTATCACTGTCATTGGCCACGCCAAGGACGGCAAGCGTCTGCATTGCCGCAATGGTCACGAGGTTGGCGATACATACACCTGTGAATACGGTTGCCCTATGCCGACAAACGGCTGCGGCGGATTCTGTTCCAAAACTATGATGAATTTGTATCGGCTCAAAGAAATTATATACACTCGTGGAGATTTGCGCTTACTGGGTTTTCCTAACAACACCGACATTGAGTTTCCCTGTCCGGACGGAGCGGTGTGGTTTCGTATGCAGATTCATGACCTTGCAGAAATTCGATCGTTGACTGTCGAACAATTACCCGACTATGCCGATGTTATCCGCAAGAGCTTTGCAACTGTGGCGCATGATTTCGGACTAACAAAAGAAAACTGTCCCGGTCACACAAGCTTTATCACAGATGAGCGGCTTGAGTCAAAACTCAAAGACGGTTATCACCCTTTTGGGCTTTGTATCGGTGATAAAATTATCGGATTTGCGTCGCTCACTGATATGAGTGACGGAACTCATGATATGAATGATGTTTCCGTTCTGCCGGAATACCGTCACTATGGATATGGGAAAAAGTTGCTTGACTTCTGCAAGACAAAGGTCAAGAAACTTGGCGGAAGTAAAATCACTATTGGTATCGTGGAAGAGAACACCGTCCTGAAAGACTGGTATGCTGCGAATGGGTTTGTTCACACGGGAACAAAGAAATTTGACCATCTGCTGTTTACGGTGGGATTTATGGAGTGGGGGGCAAAAACGGATGGATAAGATAATTGATATATCAAAAATACGGATTGAAACAGCTCGTCTTCTTTTACGCCCGTTCTGCGAGGATGATCTTATCGATTTCTATGAATACGCCAGCGTTCCAGGCGTTGGTGAAATGGTGGGATGGCTTCACGCTGATATCTGTGGGTATATTGAAGCTGCAGGGTTTGTTTTAGTAAAGCAGTTTGAAACAGAGTTTGCTGTAATTTTCGCAGCAAGGAAAGGGGCATAATGGAAATAAATTTCAAATACATTCTATCCAACTTCGGAGTATGCGATCCATTATCCGTTACGCAAATATATAAAAGCGCATGGGATATTAATGATACATATGTGTTGAAAACAAATGGTGATAAAGGGCAGCTTGACAAAAGCATCTTACTAAACCGCTTGCTTCTTTCGGAAGGTGTCCCTGTCATTGAATATATAAATACCACGGATGATAAACCGTATATGCATTTAGCCGGTAAATACTGGTGTCTGATGAAAAAGATAAAAGGAAATTGTTTTGATCCTTTTGCAGGAGAATTGAAACACAATGGAATTATGCTGGGAAAAGCTGTTGCTGAATTACATAAGGCTATGAAAAGCATCGAGAATAAAGTCGATACCTACGATTCGGACTTTTTCAATGAATTATCGACATGGATTGCACCGGAGCTTGAAAAAAACAATGTATTCTTCAATGACGGTGTGATGGATGATATAGTTGCTTTTTTAAGCCGGGATTATAAAACCTTACCTCGGCAACTAATCCATCGTGATATGCACACAAGTAATCTTCTTTATGAAAATGGCATGTTTTCCTATATTGACTTCGACATGAGTCAAAGAAATGTGCGAATATTTGACATAGTTTATCTAGGCTGTTCGCAGCTTGTCGAAAACTATAAAGACGAAACTCTATTAAAACAGTGGCGTGAGATATTTATAGGGATTTTACAAGGATACAATGAGTTGTTGCCGCTGAGCGAAGATGAAAGAAACGCTATACCGTTTTTATTTGTTTTTGACGAAATGCTCTTTACAGCTTTTTATTTAAAAACAGGTCAACCGGAAATTGCAAAAAATTGTGTGGAAATGACAAATTGGCTGCATGAAAATATCGTGCCAATCATTCGTTAATTTTACATATGATGTAATTTCCGCAGTGAGGAAAGAATGATAAAACTATGAATCTTGAAATCAAACCTCTCACATCTGAACTCGCTACTGACTTCTTCGACTTTTTCGACAATCGGGCATTTACCGATAATTCGCCTATGCAGCCGTGCTATTGTTGCTCGGATACTATGTCTGAAGAACAGCATAAAACTGATCTGTTCGGTCAGGTCGAAGCAAACGGTGGTGGAAGAGAAGGCTTCAAGCGTGCGCTTCGGAAGTGTGCAGAGCGGCAGATTGCATCCAGCATCATAAAAGGATACTTGGCCTTTGCCGACGGCAAGGCAATAACGACAAAGCGAATTACTTTCGATTTGATGCCTTCATATTTGAGAACACAGTTGGGCGAACAAAGTCCATAGTCTGTTTTGAGATAGCTCCTGAATTCCGAGGTCAAGGCGTGGCGACAGCGCTTCTGGAACGTGTGGTTTCGGACGCAAAAGCCGATGGATATGCCGTAGTCGAAGGTTATCCTCGTTTGAGAGACAGCAGATTTGCTTTCGATTTCAATGGTCCCGTGCGTCTGTATGAAAAGTGCGGATTTGTCAGAGTGGCACAGCAAGGCAAGGTTGCCATTATGAGAAAAGAGATTGGAGATAAATCATTTTCAGGGCTTACTATAGAGCCGTCTATGGAGAAGGTGGTGTAATGGACATATGGCGACTTGGCTTACTCATCTGCGTGTTGCTGAAAGAGTGTCCGACCAAATAAATATCTCTGACAGAAGTTTGTTTTTTGCAGGCAGTATTGCGCCGGATTCAGAGATGCTTTCGGATATATCACATTGGTGTACTAATGCCGATAAAACAACTTGTGATGCTCAAGGGTTTTATATAAAATATATTTCAGATAGTCTTCATACCGAAGATAAGGATTTTTATTGGGGATATTATATTCATTTGTTGACAGATATCTTGTGGCACAGGCAAAAAATCGTAGCTTTAAAACATGAAAGTAAAGATACCATAATGACAATTAAACAGAAATGGAGAAATGTCGATATTAGTTTCCTTGCCTATTATAGAGATTTTAAGCCACTTAAGGAAATGAAATATGCGATGGAGTGCACAAGCAAATATGATAAACGGTGGCTTGATTATTATACAGTTGGCCAGGTTAAAAAGCTAGTCGATTGTATCCTCAGTAATCTTAATATTACGGAAGTTGAAAAACAAAGCAAGGACTCTGCTATGGAAACAGAAATTGAGCAGTTTATCGATGAATGTGTAGAGTATATTGGGCTAAAACTGAAAGAAGGTGCAAAATGAAAAATTTATTATTCATATGTGGCCCTAACGGTATCGGGAAAACAACAATCTGTAAAGAAATCATACGAAAGCTGCCCAATTCTGCTTACCTTGACTCTGATCCCTGTCGGCTTATGAATCCGTTTATTCTTAACGACGAAACCATTCCGACAATAGCAAAAAATATAAGTGATTTAATCATCAATTACATGGATTGTACAGTCATTGAAACTGTGATATTTTCATATGGTTTCCATGGAAGACGGAGAGAGGTTTTTGAAATAGTAATGAAGGCAGTATCAGAGAGAGATTTCAATTTTATTCCGTTCCTATTAGCATGTAGTGAAGAAGAAAATATAAAAAGGATGGATATAGACAATAGAAGCACTGAACGGAAACAGCGTGCGATTGAGGAATCACGGAAAGCTTTTGATGATATACCTTATCCTCAAATCGACATAACAGATTTTACTGTATCTGAGGCTGCCGAAAATATAATCAAAAAAGCCGGGTTATCTATATAACACAAAACTGTAGAACATAAGAGGTGGGTTTGTATGGATGAGATATCAACGCATATTTTTGAACTTGACCGTAGAAACTATTGAAGATATAATGTTAAAAATAAGCAAATTCTATGAAGAGGGAAGTATCCTTATAAGATTTCTAACAGCGAGTAGGAGCAGAGTGGAAGTCCTACAAGATATTATTTGGAGAAAAGGGCCTCGGAGAAGCTACCTGAGCTTTATATGTTAAGGTGTGACGTTAACTGCGTTAAAGTTATGAGTGGATTGTGGATACAATCAACTAGAGTGGTACCACGGGATTTATCCGTCTCTTATTTAAAGATAAGAGGCGGTTTTTTTTATTTAAGTATTTTGCAAGGAGGTAATGAGTAATGAAAAAGTTAGCTGAACTGATTACTAATGTAGTAAAGGATGCATTTGCACAGTGTAACTATTCACCAAAGTACGGACTGGTTACGTTATCCAATAGACCGGATTTATGCCAATTTCAATGCAACGGTGCTTTGGCAGCTGCTAAGGAGTATAGAAAGGCTCCTATTACCATTGCTACTGAAATAACAACCTTATTAAAAAAACATCCTGATATTAAAGAAGCATCATGTGCTATGCCTGGATTCATTAATATAACTTTAGAGGACCACTTTATTGTTAGCTATATAAACGCTATGATCGCAGCTGACAAGTTTGGTTGTGAAGAAATTGGAAATAACAAAACTTTTATTGTGGATTATGGTGGTCCCAATGTCGCAAAGCCACTCCATGTAGGACATTTGAGAACAGCTATCATTGGAGAGAGCATCAAACGTATTGGTAGATTTTTAGGGTATAAAATGTTAGGAGATGTTCATTTGGGTGATTGGGGCTTGCAAATAGGTTTAATCATTGCAGAGTTGAAACGTCGTAGTCCTGATTTGATCTATTTTGATGAGAGTTATAAAGGCGAATACCCGATGGAAGCCCCTTTTAATATAACTGAACTTGAAGAAATTTATCCTACAGCAAGTAGTTATGCTAAGAGTAATCCTGATTTTATGGAGGAAGCAAAACAGTCAACCTTTTTATTCCAAAATGGACACCGGGGTTATGTAGCATTATGGCAGCATATTCTGAACGTATCAATAGAGGACTTAAAGAAGAATTATGCAAATTTGAATGTATATTTTGATTTATGGAAGAAAGAAAGCGATGCCCAGCCTTACATTCCTAAAATGTTAGAGGACTTGAAAAATAACGGTTTTGCATATCTTAGCGATGGAGCTCTTGTAGTGGATGTAAAAGATGTTTCAGATACAAAAGATGTACCCCCATGTATTTTAGTGAAATCTGATGGTGCAACCTTATATAGTACAACTGATTTAGCAACAATCATTGAAAGAATGGAATTATATAATCCGGATGAGATTATATATATTGTTGATAAAAGACAGGAGCTTCATTTTGAGCAGGTATTTAGGTGTGCAAAGAAAGCAAATCTGGTTCCACCGAACACCAAACTAACTTTTCTAGGGTTTGGCACAATGAATGGTAAGGACGGTAAACCTTTTAAAACGCGGGATGGCGGAGTAATGCGGTTGGAACATCTTATCAAGGAGGCTAGTGATAAAGTTTACCAAAGAGTTACGGAGAATAAAGAGATTTCACAAGAGGAAGCAAAGGAAATTTCAAGAAAAGTGGGGTTAGCAGCTCTAAAATATAGTGATTTATCTAATCAGATTTCAAAAGATTATATGTTTGATGTGGACAGGTTTGCGTCTTCTGAGGGAAATACAGGGCCGTATATTATATATACTGTAGTAAGAATAAATTCTATACTCAATAAGGTTTTCAAAGTTAATCCTGGGTATAGAGCAGAAGCAGCTTCTGTGCAGCTACCTTACAGTGAAAGTGAACGTAATTTGATGCTTAAAATAACTCAGTTTAATGAAGTTATTGTAAACAGCTTCGTTGATTACTCGCCCCATAAGATATGCCAGTTTATTTATGAGTTGTCTAATGAATTTAATAGGTTTTATCATGATAATAAGATTATTTCTGAGCAAAACTCTATAAAACAAAATTCATGGCTAAAACTTATTTCGCTATCAAGAGATATCTTAGTAGCTTGTTCAGATTTATTAGGAATAGAGGTGCCTGAGAGAATGTAAAAACTTATTCGATATATATCATATACGTCCTGCTGTGTTGTGTATTCTAGGTAGTGGTGGGGAGATTCTGAACAATTCATAGCTCTTGTTTTGTCCCATATCCACATTATATAACGATACAGCTGCTGAACACCATACCAATATTTTCTGCAGCTACTGTTTGCGAAGTATCGTTTCAATCGTTTTGCAACGATAAATCAATAATCGCATCAAAAGTGCAACGATAGATGCAACGATAGGCTTGTCGTTGCACAAATTTTAAATGTATAGCAAATAATCGAAAATATGTTCGTTATTATACTTGTTTTCTAATTTTCTTGGTTATATAATAGGGAAAGAAGAGGTATAAATATATTCCCAGAGGTGACAAGTAATGAAGCAAGTACATTTAAGGGTAGATGATGAGCTATATAATGAATTAAATGCTTTTTCTGCTATCTCAGAGCAGACAATACAGGATTGTGTAAGAGAAGCTGTCGCTTATTATGTAAGTGATATTAGAAAAAAACAAAGTATAGTCCCCGAAAAACAACTTTTTTTTATTGATTTGTTTGCAGGAATTGGTGGGATGAGAATTGCATTTGATAGAGCAGGTTGCCACTGTGTTTATTCAAATGAGTGGAACAAATATAGCCAGCAAACATACTTCGCTAACTTTAAAGAACAGCCTGAAGGTGACATTACACAGGTCAATGCGACTGATATTCCGGATCATGACATACTTGTTGCCGGATTTCCGTGTCAACCTTTTTCTATTGCCGGTGTCTCAAAGAAAAATAGCTTGGGAAGAGCAACAGGATTTGAAGATAAAACACAAGGGACACTTTTTTTTGACGTGTGTAGAATTTTGAAAGAAAAGCGACCGAAAGCGTTTATGCTGGAGAATGTAAAAAATCTTTGCAGTCATGATAAAGGGAGAACATTTAAAGTAATTATAGAATCTCTTGATGAACTGGGTTATGAAGTGTTTTATGATGTTATCGATGGACAAAATTATGTGCCTCAGCACAGAGAGCGAATCTTGGTTGTTGGATTTGACAGAAACAGATACGGAAATAGTATTGAATTTGAATTTAATCTTACCCCAAAAGAACCAAAACCTGTTATGAGTGATATTTTAGAGCCGGAAGTGGATGAAAAATATACACTCTCAGATAAACTGTGGACTTATCTTCAAAACTATGCAGCAAAACACAAAGCGGCTGGTAATGGGTTTGGGTATGGAATTGCACCTATTGATGGAATATCAAGAACAATCAGTGCAAGATATTATAAAGATGGCTCTGAAATATTAATTGCTCAAGAGGGAAAGAATCCTCGCCGATTGACACCAAGAGAGTGTGCAAGGCTACAGGGATTCCCGGATACTTTTAAAATTCCGGTTTCTGATACGCAGGCCTATAAGCAATTTGGAAACTCAGTAGTAGTACCGCTTATGGAAGATGTCGCGAAATTGATTGTGAATAAGATTGAAGTGTTAGAAAGTGGCAAACAAGAGGAACCTCAAAAGAGGGTTGACTTCACTAACAGCAAAAACTACCTGTAAGGACAGGTGGAGGCTGTCAACAGTTAACAACAACTTATAAAAAGTTATAAAGTCGTTCTTAACTTATTAAAATAACGGAAGAAATTGCTTGGTAATTTCAACACACCATTTCAACGTGGCGGGAGATTTTGACTCGCAGCCTGTTGTGTGAAATAGAATTAGTAGAAGAAAGCGAGGTGATCACAGGTGATACTAGCAAGGAAAGTTAGACTTTTCCCCACCTCCGAGCAGGAACAACAATTATGTAAATCAGCAGGGACAAAAAGATGGGCATATAATTGGGCTTTATCAAAACAACAAGAGAATTATAAAAGTGGTGGTAAATTTATATCAGATGGGGAATTAAGAAAAGAATTAACGCAGTTAAAGAAAACGGAAGAATTACAATGGTTGAATGAAGTATCTAATAATGTGACAAAACAAGCCATTAAAGACGCTTGTAATGCATATATGAGATTTTTTAAGAAACAATCAGGTTTTCCGAAGTTTAAGAGTAAAAAACACGAAACGCCATCTTTTTACAATGACAATATAAAGTTAAAAGTAAAGAAAAACAGTGTGCTTTTAGAAAAGGTTGGGTGGGTTAAAATTAAAGAAAAAATTCCTATGGATTGCAAATACACAAGACCTACAGTGTCTTTTGACGGGAAGTATTGGTACTTATCTGTAGGAATAGAACAACAAACAAAAAATAATGAATTAACAAAAGAAGTAGTTGGTATTGATGTCGGGATTAAAGATTTAGCTGTGTGTTCAAATGGTATGGTGTTTAAAAATATTAATAAGACCAAAACAGTTAAAAAGACAGAAAAGAAATTGCGTATGTTGCAACGCAAAGTATCAAACAAATACGAGAAAAATAAGAAAGGGGTATGTTACCATAAAACAAGCAACATAGTAAAGTTAGAAAAGCAAATAAGACTTGTCCATAGAAAACTTAACGGTGTACGCAAAAATTATTTACATCAAGCTACTAATCAGATAGTGAAAACCAAACCATCTAAAGTAGTTATGGAAACACTTAATATTCAAGGGATGATGAAAAACAAACATTTGTCAAAAGCTATACAGAAACAGAATCTATGTGAATTCAAACGTCAAATGAAATACAAATGTGAATTCAATGGTATAGAGTTTATAGAGGCAGATAAATGGTATCCTTCATCAAAAACTTGTAGTGAGTGTGGATGTATAAAAGGTAAACTTTTATTATCTGAAAGAACTTATGTCTGTGAAGAATGTGGTTGCATAATTGATAGAGATTTAAATGCAGCAATTAATTTAAGCAGATATTCAGCATAATCACTTAAAAGATTATACTGAGATGTAGGGTGCGTTATACCCGAAGTTAAGCCTCTGGACTACTATATCAAACCAAAGTAGCTTAGGCAAAATGGGGTAGGTTGAATGAGGAAATAAACATATCTTATAAGTTTTATATCTTTTTATAAGTTTATGGTAACGGCAGATTCTTAATGAGGCCGACAGGTTAAAAGGAAAACCAAAATATTTGTGTACACTTCAACAGGGGATTTCTGCAGCGCAGATGGATGAAATGCAGTCCGAAAGTGTTATATTAGTTGTCCCTAAACCATATATCAGTAATTATCCTTCTGATCGACAGAGCAGAATATGGACTATTAGTCGGTTTGTAGAATTTGTTCTGCATTTAGAAGGTAAATAGATACCAAAGACTGTTTCTTCATATCTGCTTATTGTTATAAAAAATGTAGTTGACAAAATTGCATAATTTGCATATTCTAATTTAAAATATATATCAATAGTTATGAAAAGGAAGAGTATATATTGTCTTGATTTCAGAGAGAAGATGGATGGTGCGAATCTTTATTATGGCAATATAGAAGGCGCTTTTGAACTGTGGATTGAAAGGATAAATTCTGAATAGATACCACCGGTTATCCCCCGTTAAAAAGGAAGCAGCATAGGGTTATTCTCGTGCTGACAGAGTGCAGATATATCTGAATTTAGGTGGTACCACGGACTGAAAATATAAGTTCGCCCTAAGCATAAAGCTTGGAGCGGACTTTTTTGTATTCAAATATTTTTTCAGAGAGTAGTCAATATTGTCAAACTGAAAAACTATGAAAAACAGCGATAAGTGAAAGAAAATGAGAAATAATAAGGGAGGTATATGAAGATGAAAAAGGTAACTATGGAAGAAATGATGGCATATTGCAACCGGTATGGGTTTATATTTCAGGGTAGCGAGATATATGGCGGATTAGCGAACACTTGGGATTATGGACCGCTTGGCGCAAGGCTGAAAAATAACATTAAGGATGCTTGGAGATATTATTTTATTCAGAAGAGGGATAACAGCTATGAGCTGGACACAGATATTCTTATGAATCCCGCAATCTGGAAAGCAAGTGGACATTTAGATAGTTTTTCTGATCCCCTGTTTGATTGTAAGGAATGCAAGACAAGGCATCGGGCAGATAACCTTATAAATGACTTTGATGCTGCTGTGGTTGCTGATTCGATGACTCTGGAAATGATGGTGAACTTTATCAAAGATAAAAAAGTACCATGCCCCAAATGCGGCGCATCAAACTTTACAGATATTAGACAGTTTAATCTAATGTTTGCAACACAGCGTGGTGTAACGCAGGATACGTCAAACACTATATATCTGCGCCCGGAAAATGCGCAGGGTGAGTATGTGAATTTTCTAAATGTGTTACGTACCATGAGAACGAAGCTGCCATTTAGTATTGGACAAATTGGAAAGGCTTTTCGCAATGAAATAACACCAGGGAATTTTATATTTCGTACGATTGAATTCGAACAGATGGAATACCAAACTTTCTGTAAAAAAGGAGATGATGAAGAGCTATATGAATATTTCAAGGATTATGGAATAGAGTTTTTTGAATTTATTGGCTTGTCAAAGGAGCATTTACGGTTTCATAATCATGAGAAACTGGCACATTACGCAAAGGCTGCTTGTGGTATTGAGTACCTGTTTCCATTCGGATGGGGAGAGATAAACGGCACACATAACAGGACTGACTTCGATTTACGCAGACATCAGGAATTTTCAAAAAAAAGCATGGAGTATTTCGATGTGCATACTAATCAAAAGTATATTCCTTATATTATTGAGTCAACTTACGGGCTTGGTCGACTTGTACTGGCTGTTTTGTTTGAGGCGTTGACAAAAGAAGAGTTAGAAAATGGGGATACAAGAGAGGTGTTGAAGATTAACCATTCTCTTGCACCAATCAAAGTAAATGTACTGCCGCTAATCAAAAAGCGCCATGTTGAAAAAGCGCAGGAAATATATAAGGAGTTGAAGAAGTATTATATGGTTTCTTACGATGATGCCGGTAATATCGGTAAACGCTACCGCAGAGGCGATGCTATTGGAACACCTTATTCAGTTACGATAGATGATGAAACGCTTGCGAAAAATACAGTAACGATACGAGAACGTGATACTATGCAGCAGGTAACTATAGCAATTGAAGAATTGAGAAGCTATTTGTCGGACTGTCTAGGGAAATGAATGTAAATTATATAAAAGCATTCTGTTTGTATTCCCCTATTTCCAAAATGGCAGTTAAAATGATCGTTTCAATCGATTTGCAACGATAAATGAATTATCGTTGCAAAATGCAACGGTAAATGAAACGATAGGCTTATAGTTACACTCGTAACCATTTATGCTACAATATTACTAAAAATATCTGCGAGGTGGTGTAATGAGTAAGAGAGAAAAATACAACTTGGGTTTTAAAGAAAGCATTTCGAGATAGAAATAACTTCTCTCGGAGGATTACCGGACGGTATTTCAAAAGAAGAATATTTATATAGGAATATTTCATTGTTAAGAAACCCTATAATAGCAGGTTTAAACCGTAAGCTGAATAGCAATTGTCACTTTTTTAATCCATACAGCAGTATTTTAAAATGATCCTGAACCTGCTTCTTCAAATCGAAATCGGGGAACCGGATACACCATTCATATGTAATTCCTCTGATGGCCATAATCAGGTGTTTTGAGAAAAATTCAACAGGTATGTCCTCTCGTAGTTTGCCCTGGCGGATGCCTCTTTCCAAAATTTCGGTGAACATTTTGTAAAGATCCCTGTCATAGCTCATTGCAGGTGTTGTGTTGATAGTTTTTGTCAGATGAGCTTTATAGAGTACACGCATATTCTCCAAACCGATGTTCGTAGCGATAAACTCAGTGATTTCTTCTGCTAACAAAAGAAGAGTATCAAAGACCGAAGTTTGGTCGGGAAGATTTGTCAAAAAGGATTTATAATCCTTGTCTGTTGTGCTTGTGTATTCATGAATCAAAGCAGCTGCTAAGGCATCCTTTGATTCAAAGTGCACATAAAAAGTTCCTTTAGATACATCTGCAGCTTTTACAATGGAATCTACACTTACATTTTCAAAGCCGTGCTCTAAGATCAGATGCTGGGCAGTTTCAAAAATTTTCTTTTTGGTTTCCATTGCTTGCAGTTTTCTTTTGCTCATGCTTTTCTTTATCATTTCTTTTCACCTGCGACATTCTAAAGTAAGCTTCACCCACAACCAAATAGCGAAACCTTACAGCTGAAAAATGTCAAATTCTTGTTTTTATATGCATAGCTGAAGCATAAAAACTAAGTTCCTTGAAAACAGCGCATTCTAAGATGTTTAGCGAATCAACACTTTGCCAATATTTCTATATAAGAAGTATGACCTTTCAAGGATTATGAGCTTTTTTTGTGCTTCACCTCTGTCTTATTTGATGTTTTGCAGCAATAAAGTACTAATAGCTTTTTCATTATTGACGAAGCATTTAAAAGCATTATATAATGACTATAGTCGTTGACTCAAGTCATTACATCACACGTAAGTGATTATACCATATTGTGACTTTATGTTGCAACCGGAGGGATGGTTCCATGAAAAAATTTAAAAAAGCGATCAGTATCATACTTGTTTTTGTTTATATTTTAACCGCCTTACCCCTATCGTTTTCTGAAAATAGAGGTTTTATCCAGGCTTGTGCAGAAGAGGGCATGAGCATGGCGGACAAGCAATCTGCATCAGAAAATGGCGTGCAGCCGAATGATTTGGCTGAAAGAGAAGGTCGACCAAATCCTGTTTGGATCAAAGCCGATCCGCTAATTCTCCTGGGAGAAGGTGCCGGAGACAGTAATATTAGAGACCACGAGGACGCCAAGGCGTTTATGGTAATCGCATCAACCCAAGAGGAAGAGGAAGCGTTGCTCGTAGCGGATGCAGATTGGATTTATAACGAAGTATTTTATGGGATATTTTCTGATGATATTCGGAACTCCTATTTGAATCTGCCAACAACAGGACCCAATGGAAGCGCCATAAGCTGGGAGTCCACTAACGAAGCAATTATCTCAACCATCGGCGATACCATCGGTAACGTGTATCCTCCTGCTTTTTCAAGTTACATGGGACATGCATCGTTGACCCTTACAGCGACAATTACCAGAGGGGACATAACTGCTGTGAGGACATATGAGGTGCAAGTTTATCCTCAATACCCTACATATGAGGACCGTGTAGCTTATTGCAAGGAAGTACTTTTAACAAATGAGTACATATTATACGGTAACAACCCGGCAAGTGTTGAAACAAATCTTTATATGCCGACGGAGTCCGGTTCTTATTATTACTATGATATGCAAGTAGGGAATTGCGCCATTTCCTGGAGTTCGTCCAATCCGGATGTTATTTCAACCAACGGGGTAGTAACACGGCCGGCAAAGGGGCAGCCGAGTGTGACGGTAACCCTTACAGCTACTGTTTCCTATGGCGGAGCGTCCGGCGATAAAACCTTTAGTTTCGTTGTAACACCAATAGAAGAGTTTCCTCTTGCCATTTACTATGAGGATTTCAGCAATACCGACAGGCTGCAGTTTAACGGTAAATCAGGTATTGTAAATACTACAAATCGAAACGGAGAGGCTATAAGTGCGTTGCAGTTCAATAGCGGAACCGGCAGCGCAGGAGGTAGTGTCTTCACGAAAAATAAGGTTCGTCTGGGCAGCGACCTTTCATTTAGCACTGTCTTTACTTTCCAAAATGAGAATTTGACCGGTTATTCGGATCTTGATAAAAGCGGTGCTTTTACCTTTACACTGCAAACGGTGAGTGATGCAGTATACGCACAAAGCTTGGATGATTCAAGTATCCAGCCCAGTTTAAGCATCGGTTTTGTAACAAGTCGTTACTATGGCGATGGCGCAGGACAGGAAGGCTACAATTATGTTGATATTTCAACAAAAGCTTTTTATAACGGGGATTACAACAGCGGTACGGAGATCTCAAGAATAGGCAGCACCCGTGCAGATATTCCGTTCGATGATTATACTGTGTGGATCGAGTATGATGGTACTGCACAGGTCCTTGAAGTATGGTATGCGACTTCTGATGAAAGACCCAGCATTTATTATATGCATTTTAGGGCGGAAAACGTGGATCTGGGTGAAATGCTTACCGGTGCAGGAGGAGGGCTGACTGTAGACGATATCCGGGAAGTATATGCAGGCTTTATGGGCTCTATGGGAGATGCCCAGGAAAACATCTCAATTTATAACTGGTCTTTCAAGAACGACTCCACACCCATCGACCGTAAAATATACGAATTTTATGATGTTTCCAATGTGACGCTATCGGCTGTTCCCTCAGGAGAAGTGTTGCACAGCACATTAACAGCCAATGTATCAGGGGCGGGCGGCCCCATGGTGGGGATACCGGTGGAATTCTCTACTGATTTTGGTTCTTTGGATCAATATATTGCGTTCACTGATGGCTCAGGAAATGCCACCGTTACATTAAGTGCTAAATACACTGGAGTGGCACATGTTAAAGCCATAGCCAAAGGCGGGTCGATTGATGAGACAGAAGCGCAGCTTGCAGCAACTGATGAGGACAGTGTAAGCTTCGATATTAACTGGCTAATAAACGGATCGGGCCAAGCAATGCTTTTAAATGGTAATAGCGCATTAAACAATGTGGCAACAACTCTAAACCTGCCGTCAAATGGTCCCAACGGGAGTGCAATAAGCTGGAGTTCGGACAATATTCATGTTAATGCAGCAAACGGTGCTGTTACGCTTCCAACTCCGGCGGGCGGCGATCAGCAGGTGACCCTTACAGTGACCTTATCCAAAGGCACCGACACCGAGACGGTAACTATCAACGTAACGGTCAGAGTTTCGGACGCATCTACCGTTTCGGCAGACAGTTTGTGGCTGAACGATGAACGGATTTTAAATGGAAATAATGACTGGGGTAATGTGACAGATAACCTCTCCTTACCGACTACCGGGTTATATGGCAGCACGATCTCATGGACATCAGCCAATCAGAGCATGATAGCCATAAATGGCACAGTGACAAAGCCTTCCTATACCCAAGGGGATCAAACAGTGGAGCTGACTGCCAAAATAAACAAAGGCTCAGCGAGTATCATCAAAAAATATACTGTTACAGTTAAGGCGCTTAATCCTACGGAGCAAGAAGCCATTAGCATTGATTATAATTGGCTCACTTGGGATATTATCCGCAATAAAAACTCCGATCCTAACAATATCACAATAGATATATACTTGCCTCTTAAAGGACCGAAAGATAGCACCATCAGTTGGACGTCCTCCAATACCGGCTTTATCGGTAACGATGGAGAGGTGACACAGCCGGCTTTTTCACTGGGGGAAAAGAAAATCATTCTAACCGCAAAGATATCCAAAGGTAATGAAAGCTCTGAGAAATCTTTTGAGCTGACGGTCAAGAAATTACCCCAGACAGACGCAGAAGCTGTGGCAGCTGATATCAAGTGGCTTGATATTTCCCGTACGCTGGGGCAAAATATGTCCGAGTTTTCCATCAAGGATAGTCTTGTTCTTCTAAATTCAGCACCCAATGGGTCTGCAATTTCCTGGTCATCAAATACCCCGCAGTTCATATCAGATAGCGGCGAGGTAGAAAGACCCGAATATACCGAGGGGCACAAAGCGGTGACACTTACCGCTGTTTTTAGTAAGGGCAGTACAGAGGAAAGCAAAATCTTTACATATACAGTTATGGCTCTTCCTGACACCACGCCTCCGAGTATAATCAGCATACTTGCCACCGAGGATGGTACAAGACTGAAAAGCTACGATACTCCTTTTGATAACCCGGAGCTTCCCTGGAATACTACCAGGTTCTATGTAAACTTTGACGAGGAGCTTGAATATCAGTATTTCTCCGGTAAATATATTGCTATTGCCGGCCCGGATGCGCCATCATTTTGGGCGAGAACATGGCATGACGAAATTATATTTGATCTGATGAGCCCCCTGAAACCTGGAGCGAGCTATGAGCTTGTTATTCCATCAGTATGTTTGAGCGACAAATACGGAAATCCGCTGATGGAAGATGTTAAAATACCTATTTGTGTTGAACAAAAACCTGTCAGGACAATTGAAGTCGTTTCTTCCACTCCTATGAACAGTGAAAAAGATGTTGATTTGAATTTATCACAAATATCCATAAAGTTTAACTACAGTGATATTGTTATGGGAAGCTACAAAAACTATCCCAAGCTGAAGGACAGCTACGGAAGAGAAGTTGACATGATCGGTACGGGTCTTACCGATGGTACGATTACATTTAAACTCAAAAAACCGCTGGACCAAGGACTGGTATACAGACTTATTATACCTGCCGGTTTTGTTAAAGATCGCTACACTAATCAAAACAAAGCGCAAACCATACAATTCATAACAAAACGCTGGATAAACTTTCTGGAAATAGCCAGCGTATACCCACAAGAGGGTCAGGCGGATATCGATATTCACCAGAGTATTGATGTTGGCTTTACTGAGCCGGTACAATTCTATTATATAATGCTCTGGCTGAAGGATGAAGCCGGAAATAATGTGCCGCTTAGGGAAAGAAGCAGCTTATATGGTGACAGAAATAAATTGAATCTTGTACCTTTCCAGCCCTTAAAGCCGAACACGGTCTATACGCTATACGGACCTCATTTTTCGGTTTTCAACCCCTCACAACTGGAATTTGAACTGTCATTCAAAACAGGAGAAAATAAGCTGGGTATAAAACAGATCTCGCCTGCAGATGGTGCAAGGGATGTCCCCGTAAATAAGGCGGTTGAAATTGAGTTTTCCGGACAATTAGCAAAAGGCCCGGCTTTTTCTGATATAGAATTCCTTGATTCAAAGGGAAATTCGGTGAGCTTCCATGGAGAAGAAAGCGCAAACAAAGCGATTTTCACGCCAAACGCAGAGTTTTATGAAGATGAAGTATATTTCATTCATATCCCTAAGGGAGCATACAAAGGCGAGGGTGATATAACCAACGATGACTACAAATACTTCTTTATTACAGACAAAAAGCTTGAACCGGTATCAAATTTATTGACTGTACCGGACAAAGGACTGACTGGAAAAACTGTTAGATTAAATGCTGACAGGATTGAAAGCTTTTTTAAATTTGAGAATCATGGAATTATTTCTTACGAGTGGGATTTTGCTGACGGAAGCTTTAGTAGCGAAAAAAACCCGGAACATATTTTTAATAAACCCGGAAATTACTTAGTTAAGCTGAAAGTTAATGATAATAAGGGGTTTAGCTACGAATTTGAGAAGGAAATTAATATTTTACCAATACAGGATGTAAAAATGACTGTCTCCCGAGATGGGAGAAATAACCTTTATATTACAAGCGCTTGGCCTATTCCAACTCTAACCTATAATATCCGCCTTGAGTGTGAAAAGATACCCTTAACGGGCGAAACTGTTGGTGTGAGTCTCTATAAACACGGGGTTTTGCAAAAGGAATATGAGAAGATTACTTCCGATGCCAAAAACGCTTATACCTTTACCTTTACACCGGAATCAGGGCATCTCGGAAACTATGAGCTGGTTTTCACCTATAAAAACTCGTCCGAGACAATTACAGTCAGAGAGCCGGTCATAATTACACGAAATGGCTCCTTCAGCTTTCTTAGAGTACAGCTGTATGACACAAGAAAAGGAGAGATTTATAGCGAGGCCGAATACCTGAATGTTACTGTTGATGGGGTAAGGAAGGTGGCAGAGCGGGAATGGATACCATCCTTAAATGAATATGTCTATACCATAAAAGAGCAATTCCCCATTTTAAGATACTATAAATTTCAGTTGGAGGGATTTAGTGAGTCCGGTGCTTCTGGCGTCGGAGTCCTCTATAATGTAGGTAACCTGGGAGATTTCCAAACAAGACCGCCGGTGAAGACGGGATCTAAAGCCCGGATAGGCATTGATAAACTGGTCGATTATGATGTTTTAAAAAGATATTATATTGAGGGTGTGGATGTAGGAAGTGCAAGCTTCGCCGTAGAGGGAAGCTGGGACAGTCTGGAGCCTGGATATTACGAGCTTAAGTCGAGCAGTGGCAGACTACACATGACCTCCGGTACAGGCAAGTTCGAATGGCGCCCGGGGAATGTCCTCCGGGTGGGAGATAACCTTATGGTCCGTATGGTTTCCAAGAACGGTATCAGTAGCAACTGGTGGTATTACCCTGTGGAGGTACTCCCAAAGCCAACCCTTTTAGGACGCGATGTTTCTGTCCGTTATGTGGATGGGACATATGAGCTATCGCTGGCAACGCCCTTTAACGAAATAACGGGAGGAAGCATACCTCTTCTTGATGGGGTTCCGTTCCTGGATGGATCCGGTTTTGGTATTGGTAGTGACATGCCCGCTTTTACCGGTATTATATACAAGCAAGTTGATACGCCCAAAGCTGAAATGGACTTTAGCGGTGAAGCTAACTATATGTATAAGGAAAAAACATCGGCACCTTTTAAAGGCAAAAAAAGCATAAAAAAAGTGAAGGCTGTCGGTATTGAAGTAGAAATAGAAGTAGAAGGCGTGGTAATCATCTCGTATGACAGGAATTCCAAAGAATGGAAGACTGAATACCTGGTTATTGACGTGGACGGATATGGAGGCAAATTCTGGTCAACAGGATATAAAATTGCCGGAGTTATAGGTATAGAAGGAAAGCTTGAATTGGGCGCCTATGTCGGCGGAACTCTTATTATCGACAGGCAAGCTGGCAGAGACAGGGAATACAGCGGAATCATACGCTTCAGCCCCGGAGTGGAAGCTTCGGTGACAGGATCCTATGGATTGGGTGAAGTAGTAGGCTCTGTATCAGCATTTATCCCTGCAGAGGTTCACATTCCCACAGGATACATTGAGGCTAATGTAGACATTAACGCCATGGTGACAGCCAGTTTTTTAACTTACTCAACTACATTATATGATAAACAGCTGTTTAGCGCTCATTGGGACAATAAGAAGGAAAAGGTTGTCAGAAGAATGCTCGGATTCATGCCGCTTGATCCTGAAGCTGAACAGGTGGCAGAGAGCTCCGGTCTAAAGCTCACAGACAGGAATTACCTGAGCAGAGGGTCTGTCTGGCTTGGTGGAAACGAATCAACAAAGCTCATGTTCAGAGCCGGAACTAGAGCCTCCACCGGTGGCATTTTCATGCTGGCAGGCACAAAGCCAGAGCCCCAGACCGATGTTCTTATGGAGAATATCTACCCCAGAGCTGACGTTCAGTTGGTACAAAGCGGCGACGAGCTATGGCTGATTTGGATCGATGACAATCCGGATCGTGACGCTGTTAACCGGACCCAGCTGCGTTACAGAATATTAAAGGACGGTACGTGGAGTGATCCTGCCTGGTTTGATGAGGACGGAACCGCCGATTTCAGCCCGGCTGCAGCATCTGTCAGCAATGGTACGCTCATGGCATGGCAGAATATTTCTAAAGAGATATCACAAGAGGAAGGCCTGAGTGCTATGCTGGACAACTCGGAGATTAGTGTCACAGCCGGTGTTTACAACTCCGACAGCACTCCTCTAATCGTATCATTAACGAACGATAATAAACTGGATCACTCCCCAAGACTTGCTACGGATGGAGATAACGCTCTGCTGGTGTGGACTAAATCCGAGGGCCTGGGCTTTACGTTGGGAGAAGACATGGCAGAACTAAAAGCGCCCGAAAATAGCGATAGCCTTTATTTCTCCACATGGGACGGAAGCGGCTGGAGTGCTCCTGAAGAAATTCAAGGCTCCTTGCCTTCGGTATTGGATTCACACCTTACGATGCACCAGGATCAAGGCCTGCTGCTTTATACTCTGGATATGGATAATGATATGTCCACCTCGGAGGACCGGGAGGTTTTCGCAAGGTTACTTAATGGAAGCACATGGGAAGATGCCATCCGGTTATCGACCAATGAACTAAACGACTTGAATCCAAAAGCAGCTTATGTTGACGGGAAATGGTTCATCACCTGGGTTCAGGATGGGAAAGTGATTTATAGAGAGGGGCTAAACGGAGAAAATAAAGCCTTGCAACTAATTGAGAATGTGCCAAACGATTATCAGCTAACGGTTAAGGAAGGGGCAGAACCCCAAGTTGCTCTGGTCTACAAAAAGTCAGGTGGCAACAAAGCCCAAAGCTTATGCGCATCCTTCTACGATGTAGATAAGGGAGTATGGAGCGGTGAGATCACCTTGAGCGAAGATGTAGGGTTTATCCACAATTTTAAACCGTTGTTTACCGATGATGGGAAGCTTGCTGTGGCTTATTCTCAAGCAGAAATCATCACCGAGATTGTCCCCGTGAAAATTGACGGCGAGGAGCAGCTGGTCGAACAGCAAAACGTCAGCGATAAGGTTGATCTTAAGATGCTAACCTATATACCCGGGCATGACCTTAAATTTGACGAAGAAGAAGGCTTACAGCTTTCTACCAGAATGCCGATGCCGGGCACAGTGGCAACCGTTTTTGCCACTGCCCTGAATCAAGGAGACTTTGCTGAAAAAGCTGTTGTTGCATTATATGACGGTAACCCCGCTTTAAGTGGTAAATTTATTGCTTCATCGGATGAACTGATCATCGCAGCGTGTTCATCCGTGGACGTGGAGATAGAATGGCTGGTACCTTCTGAGGAAATGGACGAATACAATCTATACGCTGTTGTTCGTTCTCTTGAAAGCATCACCGAAAAAGATGGAAACAACAATACAATTAATCTGAACATCAAAACAGCGAACGTTGGTATTACCGATCTGATATGTGAAAACCCGGCAAAGGATGACTATATTTTGAGTGCTGTCATTATAAATGATGGCAGTAAAGTCCTTAATGACATAGAAATAAGGCTGACCCATGTTGAAAGCGGTGAGATTTTAAAAAGCGAATCCATAAAGCAGCTGGATCCAGGGCAGGAATTCCCCATTAATTTTCTTTTCCCGGCAAGTGGCCTGCAAAAAGACGTGGCCGGTAAAATCAATATGGTCTTAGAGGCTGTTGTTCCGGAGGACATAGATGAGCAATCCACAGAGGACAATGAATGGGAATTTGCCTTAGAGCCTGCGCCAATATTGGTAATCAGTACGACTCCCGGCCTTGATGAAGAGAAGGTGGTCGTTGATACGGCTGTGACTTTAAGCTTTAATATGACGGTTAACGAAGGCACCGGGTTTGATGCAATCATCCTGGAAGATGAAGATTTGAATGAGGTAGAGGTGAACAAAACCCTTGATGGTGACATCCTGACAGTGACACCTCTGAGCCCTCTGGAGAATCATACCCGGTACACATTAACCTTACCTGTCAATGCGTTGGGCGATGACTATGGGCATGTCATTGATGAGCTTTATACCATGAGCTTTACCACCACATCCGGAAATCCGGAGGTGTCTTTCTCCTATCCCGGTAACGGAATGGAGGAAACAACCTTGGATACCGACATCCGTCTGAAGTTCAACCAGAATGTATCCGAAGGACCTACATATATGGATATTCGTTTGATCGGACCGAATGATACAAAAATCCCCATATCGGTGTTTATTCAAGGTGAATGGCTTGTGGTCAAGCCGAAAGGAAACCTAAGCAGCGACACAACCTATTCTCTTATTGTTCCAGGTGGTGCGGTCGAAAATGACGATAAGGCACTGCAAGAAGATTACGAACTTGAATTTTCAACAGTCAGCTCTGACGGTAGCAGTGATGATAATGGAAACGACCCCAACGATGAGGATGACAGTGACAATGGCAAGGATAAGGGCGATAGTAAAGGTGAATCAGATCAAACTAAGTCCTACTACGCCAATATAGATGCAACCGGAGGCTCGCAAGATGCCCAGGTACCTATTACAGTAAATAGCCAAACCGGTCAGGCTTCGGTTGACTTGAGAGAAATGGCTGAAGAAATATTCGGGAGAGATGAAAATACAGTTATCGGTGTTCCTTCCATACCTGGCGTGAATACTTATACTCTGGAAATGTTAGCTGCAACGCTTTCCGGCGGTAGTGGGAAAGCTTCACTGACGTTCGAAACGCCTGTAGGCAGTGTCAAAATAAAACCCGGCATGTTGTCGGGAATGTCAGGGTTAGAGGGAAAGACAGTGGGCATCAGCATCGCTGCGGGTGATAAGACAAAGCTATCCGATGAAATCAGAAAAACCCTTGGTGACCGTCCTTTAGTTGAACTCACTCTTACACTGGACGGAAAACCGGTCGACTGGAACAACCCTGCTGTGCCTGTTACAGTAACCATACCCTATATTCCAACTGCAGAGGAGCTTTTAAATCAAGAAAGCATTATTGTATGGTATGTTGACGGCAGCGGTCGCGTCGTATCAGTACCAAATGGTCATTATGACCCGATTAGCGGGACGGTGACTTTCATTACCACCCATTTCAGCTATTATGCAGTGGTATATAATCCGGTAAGCTTCAAGGACGTGGCTGCAGGTGAATGGTACAAAAAAGCCGTGGACTTTATCGCTGCAAGGAAGATAACATTGGGTACCGGAAATGGAAACTTCAGTCCAAAGGCTATGATTACCCGAGGTGAATTTATAACGCTCTTGATGCGGGCTTACGAAATAGCTCCGGATGAAAATCCTGCGGATAACTTTAGCGATGGAGGTAATACCTATTATACAGGTTATCTTGCTGCGGCAAAGCGGCTTGGGATATCTCAGGGAGTAGGTAATAACCTGTTTGCACCGGGCAATGAAATTACACGCCAAGAGGTGTTCACCATGCTGTATAACGCACTCAGGGTTATTGACAGGCTCCCCCAAGGCAGCTCCGGCAAGACCCTCACTAACTTTACTGATGCAGATGAAATCAGCATATGGGCGAAAGAAGCCATTACGCTGCTTGTGGAGACCGGAACCATCGTTGGTAACAACGAAAAGCTCAGCCCCGGCGATAAAGCCACAAGAGCCGAAATGGCGCAGGTGATGTATAATTTGCTTTCAAAGTGAGGAAGGCATTCTCAGATGGTTAAAGGGTAAGGATTTTAAGTTGAATGTATGCTATATCTAACATTCAACTTAAGTTCCTTACCATGTTGCCCTTCGCAGACACAAAAGTAGGTTTTACAATACATCATTCTTCCCCCTTTGCTTCCACATTAAAAAGCTTAGTGAAGTAAATATATGGAAGTGCGATGTATTTTCCTTTAAAATAGTTAATTAGATAGTTCGGATCATTTCTTACATCTGTGGAGCTGAAATCACTTAGTAACTGTCTCAGCTATTCATAAGAAAATCAGTTAACTTAATTATATTTATCCCGTCCTGAGTTATAGGAAAATCAATGTTGCTGGCAATGACCATCTTTTCGTAGTTATCTCGTATCGTTCTGAGCGGGGCAAGTTCCCGCTCTCTTGTACCCGAATCGTTCAAGGATTCTGTTACCTGAATATATTTTTTCTCGCCAGCACTGGTGGCTATGAAGTCCACTTCCTTGTCGCCGATCTTCCCAATGGCAACATCATAGCCACGGCGTAGAAGCTCGAAATAAACAATATTTTCGATTATATGCCCTATGTCCATATCGCGGAAACCAAGTAAATAATTACGCAGCCCGATATCCGTAATGTAATACTTACCGAGGGTTCGTAAGTATTCTTTCCCTTTAATGTCAAAACGCTTAATTTCGTAAAACACATAGGATTCCAACAGAGCCCCAACATAAGCCTGAATAGTATGGACAGACGGATTGCCGTTACGGTTGCTGTCGAGTAGCTTTTCATGGATAAGCTTATTGGTGATGGAGGTGATGGAAGTGATGTTGCCAATATTGTCAGCAAGGAACATGATGATCTTTCTCAGTAGATCCGGATCCGTAATCTGTCGCTGTCCTCTGCGTTTTTCACGCTCCAAAATATCACGCACAACCACGGTAGAGTATACCCCGTCCAGTAGAGTCAACGCTTTATCAGTATCCAGCCCAATATCGGCGATTCCGGGCATACCTCCAAACATTAGATAGGCCTCCAGCAGTTCTTTAGGCTCATAGCCTTCACCATTTGCATCATAAATGTACTTATTGATTCTACCTGATGGGCTTATTCGTTCCTCAACGGTATAACCATGAAAGTCAATAAACTCACAAAAAGAGAGCGGGAGCATCTTAATCTCAATGCTTCTCCCTGCAAGATAAGTTGCGTACTCCGAAGAAAGCAGATAGGCGTTTGAGCCGGTCACATAAATATCACAGTCAAAATCGACCCGGAATGAGTTGACAGCATCCTGCCACTTATCAACACGCTGAATCTCGTCAAGGAAGAGATAAGCGCGTTTTCCGTCTGGGAGGAGCTCATTCACATACTGATACAGCGCTTCTACATCCATCCTTCGAAACTTCATTGATTCAAAGTTGAGCTCGATAATCTGCTCTTCCATAATGCCACTATCGAGCAGATGTTGTGCCATCAGCTTCAACAGGCTGGACTTACCGCAGCGCCTAATTCCCGTTATGATTTTTACAGGCTCGGTGTCCTGAAATGCAATTAGCTTGTTGAGATATAGATCACGGCTTCGCAGTTCGCTTTTATTTTTTAACATAAAAATCACCTCTACAAACAACATAGCATAAAAATTATAAAAAAACAAGTTTGTGCTATTGATTGCATTGAATTGTTGTATAAGGGTGATTATTCGGTGGCTACTCTGCTAAAGTCGTGACTGTTCAGGTATCGCCAACGCTAACACCAATTATTTGTTATTTTGATGTATTGGCTTCGAAATATGCAGGAGATGCAGAAATTCTCAAGATGGTATGTGTGAGACCTCCCTGTTAAGCCTTAATACAAAATAGTTAACGAGCACTTCCTTTGTTTTTGTTGTTATTTATCGACAATAAAAAATGAGCTTTCTTGAAGGTAGTAAAAATATTCATCAAGAAAAGAGATGCAAACTTTTCATAAATTCTTTCGTTATTATTAACAATGGGACAAATATAGAATTCTCTTAATGATATAGCGAGGAAAAGATTATGAAAAGACATAAAATGAAAAAGCTCATAAAGATTTTACTTGTTTCGCTGATTATGATTGTCGCTATTTTTTTGGTTGGCGCATGGTCAATGTTTGGAACAAAAATTATTGCGGCGAACACCATTACAAA
>ENA-UOOH01000220-UOOH01000220.1-fermentation-metagenome-genome-assembly--contig:-NODE-220-length-69135-cov-56.451824_pt1 | contig 69135 bp, 83 predicted proteins | sample MGYA00245778_ERZ724025 | MGnify/ENA primary metagenome ERZ724025 (study PRJEB28704, sample SAMN03018313) | fermentation metagenome | biome: anthropogenic terrestrial biome; feature: soil; material... | reverse complement strand
TGATTTTGAGAATGAAGCTTACGAGACTGATGATCGATGCAGAGTTGAATAAAAGATACTCCGTGGAAGGACTGTTAACGGAGCTTGAAAAGATCAAGATTATGATCTTGCCGGATGGGGAGAAGATCACAACTGAGATCACCAAGAAACAGCGCGAAATCCTGGATGCACTTCACATGTGTGCCTAAACTCTGGGGAGGTCAGGTTCAAGGCGTCCCTAATTTCGTTTTTCCTTTTTATTGTCTCATCATCCCGCTCAAGGGCGAAATATGCGCCCAGCAGGCCTGCAGTCAGAGCAAGGACTGCCAGGACCAGGCTCATGTTCCTGTAGCCGAATGCATTCAGCATCAGGCCGAATACTGGTGACATGATGGCAGCGGCCAGACCAAATACCATGCTCACCGTTCCCGAGACCAGCCCCTTCCTCTGAGGGTACCACTGCTGCACCAGAGTGAGGGCGGGGATGTAGACAAAGCATGAGGCTGCACCGTTGATAAAAGCCCAGGCATAGACCATGGCAATCGAATTTGCAAAAGCGGCGAGGATGCAGCCGATGGTGGTGAGGAGGATTCCCAGAATTATCATCCTCCTGATGCCATATCTCTCCTGCCAGCGGCCCGCCAGAAACATGAAGATGCCCACGGCAGAGAGCATGAAGAAGATGGTAGCCCCAGTGGCCCCGCTGCCAACATGAAACATCTCCTGCCATAGGGAGGCCATCACTCCGGGAAAGCCGAAGGTGAGGGCGCCCGGCCAGAAAATAGCGATGCAGCAGCCGATTATAGCCAGGGCTCCATTCCTCTCTCCGTTATTTTGATTCATGCTCTATTTGCAGCCAATAGAACTGCCGGGCATTGTTACTTCTTTGCTCCCTTCTCAGGGATTGCCTTGCAGACTGGCCCCTTGAGATAGACATACCAGTAGAGCGCCGCCACGAAGAAGGCTGCTCCCACGATATTGCCCAGCGTTACTGGAATAAGATTGGTGATAAAGAAGTTGTACCATCCCATTCCACCGGCGAGGTTGGTCGTAGCCACTCCAGCGGTCGCCAAATTAGCGGCGATGGCCGGATCGTTGGCGGCGAAGATGCCAAGAGGAATGAAGAACATATTGGCCACGCTATGCTCAAAGCCAATGGTAACGAAGGCCATGATGGGGAACCAGCAGGAGAAGATCTTGCTTATCACGTCCTCTGAGCTGATGGCCAGCCAGACGGCGAGGCAAACCAGCCAGTTGCAGCCTATCCCTCGCAGGAAGGCGGTGCTGAAGTCCAGGCCGCACTTGGTGTTGGCCACGGTTGCCGCCCAGCCCGCCCAGGGGAGGTTATCGAACAGTCCGCACTGGTAAGCAAGGAAGTAGGCGACGAAGACCGATCCCACCAGGTTGCCTACGTAGACGAGCGACCAGTTCTTGACCAGGCCTCCCAGGCTTGCCTCTCCGTTCAGGACGCTGATGGGGGCGAACATGCAGTTGCCGGTAAAGAGCTCCGATCCGGCGATGACGACCAGCATCAGGCCCACGGGGAAGACCGCTCCGGCGGCGAACTTGACCAGGCCCCCTGGCATAGCGATCTTCCAGATCTCGCCGTCTGGGCCGGTTATGGTGCCGTTGGAGAGGCCTCCGGCCACAATCTCGCTCAAAAGGGCTCCAAAGGCGATATAGGCCCCGGCCAAAAAGCCTAAAACCAGCAGCTTCTGCCAGGTCATATTGCATTTCGTGCATCCGGCAGCTATTGCTGCCTTAGCGATATCAGCGGGAACTTTGAATGCTATTGTCTCTCCCTCCCAGACGGGCGAGTGCAGTCCCGGCCAGGAGCTGCAGATACTTCATTCCTTGATCTATGCTGCTCCCGGACGAACTGCTCAGTGAATCGCTCGCAATTGTGGAAACTCCTTGCCGGGATATGACGTAAAAGGCTTGCGGTTTGCAGTGGGTGACTACTCCCACCCCTTAAAAGGGGCAGGCTTCAACGGTTTTGATTCCGACAGATTGTAGTCCCAATCTGAGTATATTGATTGCCGCATTCAGAATAATCTCGTATCAGCGTTCGGTTGCATTATCGCCAGCTAATCAGTCTCAGGAAAACATGAAATCCGGGCGAGGGTTCACTTCATCCCCAACCTAAAGGATGGGGAATTCGTGACCCTCCGCACTCCCGTTGCATTAAACCCCCGCTAGCTTGCAGTTGGCCTCGGTATGCTCTATCTCCTCGACGCTCATTCTCTTTGCAGGGTTGAAGCTCTTCTTATGCCGGCAGTCCATCAATTTATGCCAGTTGTCCCTCTCCCAAATGTTGAAGGACTTATCCTCCTCCGGTATCAACTGGCGCAGCCTCAGTACCAGCCCATCCCAGTTAATATCGTGCCCCTCGAATTCCGGCCCATCCACGCAGGCGAACTTGGTTTCTCCTCCCACCTCCACCCGGCAGGCTCCGCACATCCCCGTTCCGTCCACCATGATCGGAGTCAGGCTCACAGTCGTATCCACTCCCGCAGCCCGAGAGGCATCCGAGGAGACCTTCATCATAAAGGGACAGCCGTGGGCGAAGATCCTGTTGATCTTTTTTCCGGATTGCAGCTCCTGCTCGATGAAGTCATTGGCCCAGGCGGTCTTGCCGCAGCCTGTCACCACATGAACCTCGTCGCTGAATTCTCCCAGCCTGTCCGTCCAGAAGACGAAATCCGGGCCCCGGCCCTCCACCACGGTGATGACATAGTTGCCTTTCTCCTTGAGGGCCTTGACCAGTGGTAGCGAGGGCCCCACGCCGAAGCAGCCGCAGGCGCATATCACCCGGCCGAAGTTCTCGATCTCCGAGGGCTTGCCCAGGGGGCCGGCGATGTTGGCCAGAGAATCGCCTTCACACATGGTGGATAGCTTTGCAGTGCTGGTTCCCAGGACATAGAAGACGATATCTACTGTTCCCTCTTTTTCGTCCCAGCCGGCAAGGCCCATGGGAATCCTCTCCCCTTTCTCGTCCACCCTGATGATCACAAACTGACCGGGCTTTGCGCTGCTGGCGATCTTGGGCGCCTTGAACTTCATATGAATGATATTGGGAGCCACTGTCTCCTTGGTTACTATCTCGTACATCTAGCCTCCTCGAACTTTATTCAGCGAATAGACCACTCCCGCCGGGGACTTTTTGGCGCAGCGGCATAGAGCGCTAGCGCATAAAAGCCAGCTTTTTGGGCCGCTTCTGGAATTGTCGATCCCTTCAAGACCACAACCTCTCGCCCATCGTTGGCAAGCTTGAACTCCGACATGTTCCCGACCGCACCAGAAGATGATGCGGATTGATCGTATTAGTAGGTTGCTCTGAAAGGAAAATCTTTTTTATATAGCAGGGCGATGCTCAGCGCTAAGAGATCATAGCCTCTGAGGCGCGGTGTGGAAGAAATGGCAGAAAAGTTGAAGTTAAACCGGGTGGAGATGCCCAAGCAATCTCCAGAGAAGAGGAGGAGCAATTTCGAGGAGGTTGCCCTGGGCTACACTCCAGAGCAAGCGGCTCTAGAGGCCAACAGGTGCATCCAGTGCAAGAAGCCCAAATGCGTTGAAGGCTGCCCCGTGGGAGTGAACATCCCCGAATTCATCCTCGCCCTGCGGGATGGTGATATGCCCGGAGCGGCATTATCGCTAAAAGGAAAAAACAGCCTACCCGGGATCTGCGGCCGGGTCTGTCCCCAGGAGGTGCAGTGCGAGAGCCGTTGCGTTCTTGGAAAGAAGGGCGCGCCCATAGCCATAGGTCGCCTGGAGCGCTTTGTGGCCGACTGGGAGCGGGTGACGAAAAAGTGCCCGCCCTGCGAGCTGCTGCCTCCCTCAGGCAAGAGCGCTGCTGTTGTGGGCTCCGGTCCCGCAGGGCTCACCTGCGCTGCAGACCTGGCCAGAATGGGCCACAAGGTCACCATCTTCGAGGCCCTGCACGAGGGCGGAGGGGTCTTGGTCTACGGAATTCCCGAGTTCCGCCTGCCCAAGGGGATCGTCCGCTCGGAGATCGAGTATGTCAAGTCCCTCGGCGCTGAGCTGGAGCTGGACTCTGTGGTGGGTAAACAGGTCCAGATAGATGAGCTTCTCAAGGGTGGCTACGATGCCTTATTCCTGGGAATCGGCGCCGGAGCACCACGATTTCTCAATGTCCCTGGCGAGAACCTGAGCGGCATCTACTCTGCCAACGAGTACCTCACCCGGGTCAACCTGATGAAGGCCTACAAGTTCCCCGATTATGACACTCCCATTAAAAAGGGCAAGAAGGTGGCCGTGGTGGGTGGAGGAAATGTGGCGATGGACGCCGCCCGGTCGGCATTGCGTCTGGGAGCAGATGAGGTGCACATAATCTACCGCCGCTCTCGGGAGGAGATGCCTGCTCGCCTGGAGGAGGTGGAAAACGCCATGGAAGAGGGAGTGATCTTCGACTTCCTCACCAACCCCACCCGGTTTTTGGGCGACCACCGGGGCATGGTCAACGCCATGGAGGTGGTGGAAATGGAGCTGGGCGAACCAGATGCCTCCGGCAGGAGAAGCCCCAGGGTGAAGAAGGGCTCAGAGCATATAGTGAACGTGGATACAGTGGTCATCGCCGTGGGAACGGTGCCCAATCCCCTCATCACCTCCAGCACGCCTGAGCTCAAGACGACAAAGTGGGGAACTTTAGTGGTGGACGAACGTGGAAGGACCACCATGGAAGGGGTCTGGGCAGGAGGAGACATCACCACCGGTGGAGCGACGGTGATCAGTGCCATGGGAGCGGGCAAGATCGCTGCCACGGATATAGACCATTGGCTGAGGAAGAATGGGAAGTGGAGCGAGAGCTGAGCACTAAACCCCTTTTCCATGAGTGATAATTCTCCTGGCACTGGAATTGCAGCAAAGGCAAAAGCAGTGCACGATCTGGTGAAGCCCGAGCTGCCAAGTGCTGCTGGGGTATGCGTTGTGGCTGGCGAGGTGATAGCATCCGGATCAGTGCCAGAAGCCTCTATTGGAATTCTTGGCTTTCTTGCCGGCTTTTTCATCTCCGGCACCGCCATGATCACCAACGACTATTTTGACCTGGAGGTGGATCGGGTGAATCACCCCGCCGATAAGCTGATAAAATAATGGGTTAACATTGTGGCGATGAAGTCAATCTATATCGAAGATAGTTACATACGATCTTTTGATACGACTGTTGCTGATGTAAAGGGGGATGGCGTCATCCTTGAAGAGACTGCATTCTATCCTCAATCAGGTGGACAGCCATCGGATTTGGGGTCATTATTTCGAGATGAGGATGAGTTTTGCGTCTTGAGAGTTGAGCCGTCAGGACCAATCCACATCATGGACAGGACCGGCCTTGCTCCGGGAGATAGGGTATCGGGAAGAATAGATTGGGATCGACGTTACAGATTTATGCGCAGCCATACCGCCTGCCATATTCTCAGCTCGGTAATATTCGATAAAACTGGCGCCAGGATAACTGGAAACCAGATAGATATTGCCCGGTCGAGGGTGGACTTCAGCCTGGAAGCCTTTGACAAATCGAAGATAGCCGAATATGTTGACCAGGCCAACCAGTTGATCTCCGAGGATCATGCTGTAAGGATAAGCCTGCTGCCAAGAGCTGAGGCCATGGCTATACCGGATCTGGTGCGTCTTGCCATGGATGTCCCGGATAGAGAGGAGATAAGGGTGGTTGAGATCGAGGGCGTGGACCGGCAGGCATGCGGAGGGACTCATGTCGGCAGAACTGGTGAGATAAAGGGAATTAAGCTGGTAAAGGCAGAGAACAAGGGAAAGGCCAACCGACGAGTATACTTCGAGCTGACCGAATAAGGTTACAGCATACAGGGTCGGAACCCAGGTCACGAACAGATCTGAAGGTATCAAAAGATTAATTATCTAATCTTTCAATTATGATTCCAGTGATCGGGAATTCATTCTGTCTAATGCTCATCGTGAGTGTGGCGGCAACGGCTCTTGCGGCAGGCTTTTTCTGCGATACTGGAGAAGCAGCAGCAACCGAAATAGAAGATCTTGGCGCCAATCTTCACAATTCAACTCCCGACCTTGGCCATAATAATCCCATATGTAAGAGCACTGTTGCGGATATGGAGTTTCGTTTTGAAGAATCATCAACGGTGAGGGGTTCGGGCGAGGTTTCCATCAAGGGATCATTTCACGATACTGGAGTGGATTCCAGCGGCTGGATGAAAGGCTCTGGATCGATCAGCCTCGAATCTCTGCGCAACATGAGCAAGATTCGCCAGGAGGTGGAATTCACCCAGAAGGACGATCTGGTCTTCGCTGGCGGACAGCTCAAGAATAGGAAAAGCATGAGCCTGCCCTTATTCGAGAACGGCACCGGCGCAACTGTCCGGGAGAGGTTCAATCTGAGCCATGTGGACCGGAGTGAGACCAATGCGATCAGGTCTTTTGACCGCTTCAATAATTCTATGATCTACGACACAGCGCTCGCCTTTGACGGAAAGTGGGACCTTGAGAACAGACGTGGGTGGTCGATCTATATGAATAGAAGCAAACAGTCCTATTCGGGATCATTCCAGACCCAGAAGAAGATCGTGTTTGATGATTCTGATCAAGGTTAGGTTCGGAGAGGAGCCTTTAATGCCTCTGGCAGCATTAAACCCTCTAATTCAGAGGAGTTAAATATGGAAGCACGATTGAACATCGTCACGCTAGGGGTTCGAGATCTGGATAAAGCCATTCGATTCTATCGAGATGGTCTTGGATGGCCAATGTCCAGCGTTAGCGCAGGAGATTTTGCGATATTCAAATTGAGCACAGGCACTGCATTGGCTTTATTTCCCAGAGAATTGCTGGCCTTAGATGCCAATGTTAGGGATCCTGGAGGATTTGGCGGAATCACCCTTGCCCATAATGTAGCAACCCGTGAAGAGGTGGATTTGGTTTTATCTCAAGCTATTCAATCCGGAGGTAGCATCCTTAAGCCAGCCCAGGCACCCGAATGGGGTGGCTATTCAGGATATTTTGCCGATCCAGATGGGCATCCCTGGGAGATTGCCTGGAATCCTCATTTCGAACTTGAGCAGGGTTGCTTGGTTTTGCCCGATTAGAGAGCGTATTGCAGCGCCAGTCCTACTCCCAGATGACCAGAACGGCAGAGCATCTAGTGGAGCTGAAAACCTAATTGGGGGAAGATTGATTTGCTTTGAGGAAATTTCCACCATCAATGGGAAAGACAGACTCATTGCCCGGCTTTCATCTGCTGGCCAAGCCCACGGGAGCAGCATGCAATTTAGGCTGCAAGTACTGCTTCTTTCTCTCAAAGAAGAGCCTTTATCCTGGCAGCAGCTTCAGGATGTCCGATGAACTGCTGGAGACATATATCCGCCAGTACTTGGAAGCGCAGAGAATTCCACAGGCTACCATCGCCTGGCAGGGCGGCGAGCCCACGCTGATGGGCTTGGATTTCTTCCGGCGTTCGGTCCAGATCGAGCATAAGTACAGCCGTCCGGATATGATCATCCAGAACACCATGCAGACCAATGGCACTCTGCTTGACGACGAATGGTGCGAATTCTTCCGCGAAAACAACTTTCTCATAGGTCTATCCCTGGACGGGCCCAGAGAGTTTCACGACGCTTATCGAGTGGACAAGACAGGAAAGCCTACCTTTGACAGGGTGATGAAGGCGGCCCGACTCCTGCGGCATCATAAGGTGGACTACAACATCCTTACCACAGTTCATGCCGCCAACGGCGATCATCCACTGGAGGTTTACCGTTTTCTCAGAGATGAAGTGAAAGCTAATTTCATCCAGTTTATACCCATAGTGGAGAGAGAAAACGACACCGGCTTTCAGGAGGGAGATGTCGTCACCGATCGTTCAGTGAAAGCGGAACAGTATGGCCGTTTCTTGATCTCTGTCTTCAATGAATGGGTGTGCAGAGATGCAGGGAGGATTTTTGTTCAGATATTCGATGTGGCTTTAGCCGCCTGGTCTGGAATGCCTTCCGGAATGTGCGCATTTTCAGAGACTTGCGGCACGGCCATGGCCTTGGAGCATAACGGAGACATGTACTCTTGTGATCACTTTGTTGAACCGAAATACCTTCTGGGCAATATCTGGAAGAGGGACATGGCCGGATTGGCCAGATCGACAAAGCAGCAGAAGTTCGGTCGGGATAAGCTCGACGCGCTGCCGGAATATTGCCGCCGCTGCGAGGTGAGATTCGTCTGCAATGGCGAATGCCCTAAGAACCGCTTTATAAAAACGCCTGACGGAAAATCTGGTCTAAACTATCTGTGCGCCGGCTACAAGGAGTTCTTCAGGCACATTGACGGGCCGATGCGGTTCATGGCTCATGAACTCCGCCTGGGCCGGGCTCCAGCTAGCATTATGAAATACACCAAGGACGGCAAGATTCCCCAGGTCATCTTCAAGCCAGGAAGGAACGATGCCTGCCCCTGTGGCAGTGGGCTGAAATACAAGAAATGCCATGGAAGGGCGGGATGAATGAATTCCTGTTCCAGTCATCGTTGACCAAGTCATAAAATAAAAATAAAGGTATGGACAGTCTGAAGACTGCCCGTACCTAAGGTTCAGTCGTTAGCGACAGTCATTTCCACTTTCTCCAGATCTCCAGTATACTTGAACGGGCTCTGGTAGTCGTCTGTCACAGGCGTCTGCGGATCTTGTCCAACCTCCAAACCCTCTTCGAAGGAATAGCGTGCGGGCACTGTGAAAGACATATCCACGCTTCCTTCCTCATTGCCATTGATGAAGAGCCTGCCTTCGCCCTTCCACCTTCCGGTCTTCTCGAACTCAAAGCCCAGGGTGGCCTCTCCTTCAGGTACCTCATTTATCGAGGAGACTCTGTAATGCTTCATGTTGAAGAGATTGTAGTCGAAGATGAGGTGCTTATCCTTGACATAGAGCGACAATCCTGCGAACCTGCCACCTATGGAGAAGAGAACGCCTTCGCTATCGTTTCCGGAGGTGTTCACATATGCAGTCAAAGTGTAGGAGCTGTTGCGCGTGTCGGGGATAGCTGGCTCCATGATCTTTTCTACTCCGGGCAGGTAGGTGAAGGTCGATATTCCTCTTGCCTGGAGAGCGGAGTACCTTGCGCCTGCGCGGTCATCCAGGGGCAGCACGTTATACTTACTGGCCTCGGCCCACCAGCGATCCTTCATCTCTTCAAGCTTGGCAGGATACTGGTCTGCCAGGTTGTGTACCTCAGAGACATCGTCGGTGAGGTTGTACAGCTCCCAGGTATCGTTTTGGAAGTCAGGGCCATAGTTTAGGTGGTGGAACGCAACCGCCTTCCAGCCATCGTACCATATGGCGCGGGTTCCCATCATCTCGAAGTACTGGACCTTCTTATGAGTAGGCTCGGTGGAGTTAGCGAAGGTATAGGCCAGGCTAATTCCTTCGATAGGCTTCTGGGTGACGCCATTGTAAACCTCAGGAGCATCGAATTCCAGGACATCAAGAACAGTTGGCACAACATCGATAGCGTGACAGAACTGCGACCGGATACCGCCCTCTTCCTTGATGCCATCAGGCCAGTATATTATCATTGGATCGTGAGTTCCGCCTTCATGGCTGGTCCACTTGTAGAGCTTGTGGGGGGTGTTGTCGGCCATAGCCCATCCCAGAGGATAGGTCGGGTACGACAGAGGTCCGCCAATCTCATCGATCTTGGAAAGCATAGTGCTGATATTGGTTATATTGCGAATGGGCAGGAAGTCGTTTTGGAACCCGGTCGAGTCTCCTCCTTCGGAAACCGAGTTTGCCCACATGACCGTGTTAGTAAAACCATTGGCGTCACCCTCTGGAGATGCGCCGTTATCAGATATCACCACTATCATGGTGTTATTGAGCTGGCCGCTGTCCTCCAGGTAATCCAAGAACCTTCCAATCTGCTCATCAGTGTAATCGATGTATGCGGCGTGAACCTCAGCAAACCTTGCATAAACCTTCTTCTCGTCTTCTGTTAGGTTGTCCCACGCTTTTACCCACTGGTCACGTGGCGCCAGATCGGTGTTCTCAGGTACGACTCCCAATTCCTTCTCTTTAGCCAGAGTCTGGTTTCTCATGGCATCCCAGCCCATATCGAATCTGCCCTTATACTTATCGATGTAGGCCTTGGGAACGTGATGCGGCCAATGGCCAGCACCGAAGGCCAGGTAAAGGAAGAAAGGCTTGTCCGGCTGGAGGGATTTTCCGTCGCTTATGTACTGTATGGACTGGTTCACCAGGTCCTTGGAGAGATGGTAACCCTCCTCTGGGGTGGCGGGCGGCTTTATGCGGGTACTGCCGGAAACCAAGTCAGGATACCACTGGCTGGTGTGGGACTCAAGGAATCCGTAGAACCTCTCAAATCCCCTGTTCATTGGCCACTGGTCGTAAGGTCCTGCTGCGTTGATAGAATCGGAAGGCGCAAGGTGCCACTTGCCCACGCAATACGTATCGTACCCTTGCCCAACCAGCATCTCAGGCATGGTCGCTGCTTCTTTAGATAGATAAGTCGTATATCCGGGGTAGCCCGATGCAAACTCCATTAAAGAACCGACCCCTACAGAATGAAGATTTCTGCCCGTGAGCATGCAGGCACGGGTTGGAGAGCAGATGCCAGTGGTATGGAAGTTGGTGTACCTGAGTCCTCCTTGAGCCAATCGATCTATATTTGGAGTCTCGACAGGTCCGCCAAAGCATCCAAGGCCACCGTATCCAATGTCATCTAAAACCAAGAACACGACGTTGGGCGACCCCTTTGGAGCCTTTACGGTCTCAATGGGACATGGTGTTGAGTCTGCATAAGTCAGGCCAATCTGAGGTACGCATTTCTCACCTGCCTCGGTTGTGCCCTGAGAAGAAGCGGACGTAGATTCGCTCTTTTCAGACTTGATGACTAGCACGGTCTCCTGCTCGGGCGAGATTACGTCCTCATTGGACACATCTGCCAGGGTCGAACTCTCGGATAAGACCTTTCTTCTATTCGTAACCATTTCCAGGCCAGAGTCTTCCAGCGATCCGTTGCTGGAGCGACCCTTGGCGTCGGCTGCTATCGTCTGGGTGATCAATTGGCTTTCTGAAATCGCTAAAGCATCTGATGCTTCAGCAGAATTGCTGCTATCTGCAGAAAAACTATCGGATGCTGCTATTGCGAATAAAAAAATCAAAAAAGCCATTGTCACTGTGGCTTGATTTGGAATTAGTATTCCTCCTTAATCCAAGGAATGCATCATGGTATAGATAATTATCCGTCCGGTGATCCTGACAAAAACACATTATTGAGAGTATATAGGGGTGATTTTATCAAAAATCTCATGATAAAATATCCTCTTGCCGATTCTAAAATCCGTCAAATATTTCGAGCTAATTCTTTCTTTTCTCGTAAAAATGATAATATCTTCAATTGATCCGGATGGGGAATACCTTTTGAAGAGGAGAAGACAGTGCAGACACTGTCAGCACAGCTCTCCTGATCACATTTCATATAAATCATCTACATCAAGGATCCTCTGAAGTGCCATCTACCGGAAGCCGGAGGAGCTGGCCAGGCAGGGGCATAAAGCCCTTCACGAGGAGGTTCGCATAACCTTGGATCTGGTCTTATGGGATGGCTCTTCGCTGAATTTTGTGGTGGATTCAAGTTCAACCATACAACATAGCGAGGAGCCTATGGGATCCCATACCTCATGGGCTTCCTGGGGCTGGAGGACGCCAACAGCGAGCGGGACCTGGGGGCGGGTATTCTCAGGTGCTGGAGAGGTTTATGTTTGAGCTGGATCACGGATTTCTCCTTCATCGCCCGACAGAAGCGCATGACCACGGGGAGAAGGACTCCTATCCAGATATAAGCGGCATATTCGTGGATTGCATCACTTCCAAATCAGCAATTTCCCCATCTATCAGCGATACTATGGTTACGTCCTTGTTAGGTATGCGACAGTCATCCTGGTAGCTTATATCCCCTGTCACTCCACTAAACCCTGAAGTATTTCCAAGGGCCTGAAAAATCGCCTCCGGATCGCTCGATCCAGCCCTGTCAATGGCCTCGGCCAGAAGTTTGACTGCATCATATCCCAGAGCAGAGAAGGCGTTCTCAGGAGGATATCCGTACTCGGATTTGTAGGCCCGAACGAATTCACCTGTGCGGGAGGAGTTTTCATCCAGAAGGGCATGTGTCGAAAAGATGATCCTTCCCATCCCATCTCGCCTCAAGTCAAGCGAATCGAGGCTATCGCCGCCAAATATAGGACTATCAATGTCGGCCTTCCGCAGAGCTTCGATCACAGCCTTGGCCTCTTCCGGTCCTGCTGCAAGGTAAATCATCTCAGAATGCGCATCAGAGACTTCCTGGCTCAGAATCGCCTGATCTGAATCATTGATGAAGGCTTCCATGATGATTTCTCCTCCCAGATCTGCATATCGTTCCTTGAAATAGTAGGCCAGGAGGCGAGCGAATTCCATATCCCCATCCACTAGAAGTGAGCATGTTTTGATTCCCATCTCATTAAAGGCATACTCAGCCCCCGCTTGGGCTTGGACATTGTCGCCAAAGCATGCCAAGAACAGGCCTTCATTCTCCTCTGCCAGTCTGGGAGAAGTTGCGCCTGATGTGACAAAAGGTATCCCCGCTGCAGCTATAATCGGTCCTGCTGCTAAGACCATATCTGTGTCACTCAGGCCTATTATTGCCGAGACGTTTTCTGCGATAAGGGCTTTTGCGCATTCGCCCACACCTGCAGTATCGCTCTTGCCATCACATATGATCAGTTCGATCTCTTTGCCATCGATTCCACCAAGCCTGTTGATCTCATGAACTGCAAGCCTAGCTCCACTGGCAGACGGCAGATCCAAGGGCGATTGCGATCCCACCAGGTTGTATATCGCCCCGATCTTTCCAGTCTGTTCAGATACTTCCTCCAGAACAAATTGATCCTGATCTGTTTGAGCCAATGCCATTGCCCCAATGATGCATATCTCTAATAGTGCAATAAAGGCGAGAGCAGATGCCATCCTACTAATATCTGGACTCAAGATGCATACCTCCTTTTCTTTTTGATTACTCAAGACAGGCCATAGTGCATTATAGTATCCACAATTTGAACTTTTGCATGCACCTCAAATCGTATGGCGCCAGATACAAAAAACGGTGCGAAATGTTAAAATGCATTAGTGCCCTTCATTGATACTGATATTTCCAGGAGGGAGATATATTAGGGTATTTTATGCATTAAGATATATAGCAATATTACTTCTAGTGAATATTTCGATAGCCAATATCCCGTGCTTGGCTGCTGATCAGACAACATCAGCGGAGGATCTGACCTATATAACCGAGCAGTATCCACCTTACACTTTCCAAGAAGACGGCAAAGCCCAGGGTATTTCCGTAGATCTTCTAGAAAGGATATGGCAAAAAATGGGCGTTGACCTTAATAGGAGCATAATATTGCTTCTTCCCTGGACAGAAGGCTATCAGAGGACATTAAGCGAAAATAATACCGTTCTCTTTACAACGGCCAGGCTTCCCGAAAGAGAGCAGCTATTCAACTGGGTGGGGCCAGCTGCCTCTGGCAGGGATGTTCTCTTGGCAAAGAAGGATAAAAATGTCACCATTACAGATCCGCAAGACCTGAAAAAATATAAAATAGGGGCTATCAAGGATGATGTGGTGGTCGAAAGGCTTCTTAATAGCGGTTTAAAGAGGGAGGATCTGATTCTTGAGAATGCATCCGCACCGATTATCGAGAAGTTGGAAGATGGCAGCATTGATGCCTGGGCATATAATGACTTAGCAGGTATCGTGCTTATCCAGGAGGCTGGTGCAAATGCAAGCAATTACGAGATAGCATACGTACTCGCCCAAAACAATGCCTACTTCGCATTTAACAAAGGGACTCCTGATTCAGTAGTGCGGTCTTTCCAAGAAGCTCTGGATAGCATCAGAGACGAGAAAGATGCAAACGGAATATTTATGCTTCTTCAGATTCAGGCGGATTTGCAGGGAAGCCTGAATGATTTAGATTCGGATATCGCTAATGCTGCTCAAAATCTCTCAACCGCAGGCCTCGAGGGAGATGCTGCTCGCAGAGTTCTTGCTGAGCTAATAGGGACCAACTCAAACATAAGCAATGCAGTCACAATTGGCAAGGATGGAAAGATCATCGTAGATGAAGGCAGAGGAAGCGAGAGCGCCGAAGGAGCCGATATAAGTAACCAGGAACATATTGCCCGCTTATTGCAGACCAAAACCCCTGTGTTAAGCAAACAGCTGCCATTGGTAGAAGGATACAACGGCACAGCAATTGCGTATCCGGTATTCTCATCACAAGGGGAATTCCTGGGAGGCATCAGTGCAATCATTGAACCAGACAAACTGCTAGATGCCATTGTAGCACCCCATCTCTACTATGATGTCTCTAACAGGAGCAATATCACCGACTACAGCTTCTGGTCAATGCATCTGGATGGTCTAATTGCCCACGACCGAGATGAAAGCCAGATAGGGAAGTATCTATTCGAGGACCCGCTTTATGCGCCATATCCTAGCCTGCTGGCCTTGGGAGAGAAGATAATCGCTGACAGGTCCGGGCACGGAAGCTATAGCTTCCAGGTCACTGAAGGAGATAAGAAGGTAGTGACCAAGGACACATACTGGACGACAGCTGGGCTGCATGGCAGGGAATGGAGGCTGGTCGTCACCAAGATACTGCAGTAATTTCTCAGTTCTCTTTTTCTGCGGGAATACCCCTGACAGACAGTCGGCCAAAAGCTCTTTAGGATTCCCTGCCCCAAGCAATCAGGTGACTTCAATGGAGAACCTCTCATGAACATCGAATCAGTAAAACTGGTGTATTTCTCGCCGACGGGAACCACCAAAGCAGTGGTCCGGGCTATTGCTCATGGAATCAGCCACGAAAACGTGGAAGAATTGGATATCACCAGGCCGGCTGCAAGGATACAACCGTTGCAGACCTCGGAAAAGGAATTGCTCATCGTGGGCGTGCCGGTGTACATGGGAAGGGTGCCGGCACTCCTGACCGACTGGCTGCATGCAATCAGGGCCCACAATACCCCTGCGGTCTGCGTGGTCGTTTATGGCAACCGAACGCATGAAGATGCACTCTCCCGAAATTAAGGATATCCTGGCGAAGGACGGATGCGTCAAGGTCGTCGGAAGGGCCTGGATCGGAGAGCATTCATTCTCGAGGTGAGTGATGCCTGTATCCAGTGCGGGATCTGTGCAGAGGCATGCCCTGTAGGTGCCATCGCCCGGACCACAGCGAGGTGATCGATACAAATAAATGCATCACTTGTTGCGCCTGTATCAAGCTCTGCCCGGAGAATGCGAGGACGATGAAACCTGGCCTGGTCAGGGACGCGCGTCCAAGAGGCTGCATCTCCGGCACTGGAAGCGAAAGGAGCCGGAATGTTTTCTATGATGAGCACCGCATGCTAATAATGGCGGCTCTTCGCTGAATTATGCAGGTGAGTTCAGGCAGAGAATGTAGCCTCTGTGACTCTGTGGTTGGGCCAGTGCATCGTGATTCATCACTGAGGCACAAAAGATACAGAGAATTTGCGATTCAAGTTCACCCATAACAAACAGCGAGGAGCCACAATTTTTTTCGCTGAGGTCAATTCTCTAGCCCGCTGTTTTGTAGTCCTCCATCCCCCGGACCATCTCAGCGAGCTCCGCCACCAGGTCCTCGTCCACCTCAGGGAGCCTCACCCTTCGCACCATGTTCGACACCTCTATATCCGCCATGACGATCTTGAATAGAGAGCTGTTCTTGAAGCCCTCCACCACCGCATAGTCCATCCCCTCTCTCTCCAGCTCCGCCAGGGCAGACTCCAGGTCTCCCCGATCCCGTCTTACCAAAAGGCGCGCCTCGCCCAGACCTATGACCACATCCGCCCCAGCATCGAAGTGCCTTCTGGTGTCCCCCCGGTCCACGGGATGATCGACCATGTTCTTGACTGTCCCCACCTTTCCGTGCTTTGCCAGGGATCTTACCAGCGCCTCCACCAGGGTGGTCTTTCCCGTCTTCTTGGTCCCGACAACCGCTATGACCTTCATATCAGACTACTGCAATAGCTCAATTAAGAATTTGGTATACCCTTCCAGATCAGCTATGCGCACGTTCTCATTTGGAGCATGGATATTGCTCTCCAGCTGGCGGCCCACGCCGTAGACGCAGGTGGGAATCCCCGTCTTCTCTGTGGCATAGGCCTGGTCTAAGCTTCCCTGGGCTGCTGAGAGCTGGGGCATAAATCCCATCCTCCTCTCCACTGCTTCCCTCACCTCATTCACCCAGGCATGCTCCGGGTCAACGCTCATGGGCGGATATCCGGGATAGAACTTCAGCTCAAAGTCGATACCCTCTGACCTCAATGGCTCCAGCGCCCTCTCGATCTCCTCCATCGCCTCTTCCATCCTCTCCTCCGGTATCACCCTGCGATCCCCCCGGAGAACGCACCTATCGGGCACTATGTTCTCTTTGACCCCTCCATTGATCATGGTGATATTGAGGATTGGCATGAGGTTCTCTATTCCCACCGATTTCACCGGCGAGCTGGCGGGAAGGCGGGACCGTCTGGCTTGTACCACCTTCTTCAGGTCTATAAGCCTCTCCATGACCAAAATCGACCTTTCTACCGCATTGACCCCCAGGAAGCTCGATCCGCTGTGGGCCGACCGACCTTTAACCATTACATCCCAGGTTATGATGCCATTGCTCCCGATCCCCACGTCATCGGAAAAGCCATCCATGCAGAGCATCAGATCCCCTTTCACCTGGCCCAGATCAGTCAGATAGCACAGGCCGGAGTAGCCTCCAACCTCCTCATCGGTGGTCAAGAGAATGCTCAGATTGTACTTGGGCTTTTTCTTGGACAAAAGCGCCTTCAGAGCAGCGACGAGGGCCGCGACCGATCCCTTGCAGTCTGAGACCCCCCGGCCATAGACCCGGCCGTTCTTCTGCACCGCACAGAATGGATCGGTGTCCCATTCGCCCTCTGCCGGCACCACATCCAGGTGGGCATATATCACCAGGGTCTTTTCCGCTCCAACCGATAAATCGGCCTGGAGGTTGTACCGGTCTCCTACCAGCCGGCTATCACTGCATTTGGCGGCAAATACCTCCGCGGGCATCTTCATTTTGGTCGTCTCAAATCCCATATCCCTGAATATGGGCTCCAGCCACTCCACTATCTCCTGATAGCAGTCTCCTGGAGGGGCGACCGTCCTGAAGCTTATTATATTCTTAAGCAGATCCATAAGATAATCTCGATCTGGAAGAATGGACTCTTCTGGCTTTGAATCTTCTCGCATCTCTAATCCCTTCTCTAAACAGCTAATTACCAATTCAGCAACCTATAAAATGCTTCTGAGATTTATGAGAGTCCTTCCGGTCATGGCCTCGGGCTGGGGAATATGCATTAGCTCCAATGCAGTCGGTGCCACATCAGCCAAAATTCCGTCCTCTCGCAAGCGGTAGCTTTTCCGGTCAGAGGTGATCAAAGAGATGGGCACCGGATTGGTGGTATGGGCAGTATGGGGCTGGCCTGTATCGGAATCCTGCATCTTCTCTGCATTGCCATGATCTGCGGTCAGAAGGACCGCTCCGCCCAGGCTCAGTATCCGGTTAACGATCTCACCCACGCAGCCGTCCACCACTTCCACTGCCTTCACCGCTGCCTCAAATATGCCGGTATGGCCGACCATATCCGGATTGGCGAAATTGAGTACGACCAAATCATACCGGCCGGAATCGAGACGGGCAAGGAGCTCGTCCCGGACCTCATAAGCGCTCATCTGGGGCTGCAGGTCGTAGGTTGCCACTTTCGGCGAGGGTATCAGCACCCGATCCTCCCCCGGATTGACCTCTTCCTTCCCCCCATTGAAAAAGTAGGTGACATGGGCATACTTCTCAGTCTCAGCTATCCTCAGCTGCTTTAATCCTGCCCGGCTGACCACCTCTCCCAGGGTATCAATGAGGTTCTCCGCTGGATAGGCCACCGGTGCGTTCAGGGTGGCATCATACTGGGTCATGCAGGTGTAATGGACCCGGATCGGTTTGGTGGCGAACTCCTGAAAATCCTTATCCACAAAAGCGCGGGTTATCTCTCGGGCCCTGTCCGGCCGGAAGTTGAAGAATATGATGCTATCCCCATCATCCACCATGCCCTTATCATCCACCACTGTGGGCATGATGAACTCGTCGTTCTCCCCCCGATCGTATCCCTTTCTGACCGCCTCTTCTGCGCTGTCCGCCCGCAGACCCTCGCCATAAACCAGGCAGCGGTAGGCCTTCTCTACCCTCTCCCAGCGGCGGTCCCTGTCCATGGTGTAGTAGCGGCCGCTCACAGTGGCCGTGCTGCCGGTGCCCGTCTGAGAGAATTTCTCCTCCAGATCCCGGAAATAGCCAAGAGCGCTGCGTGGAGGCACATCCCGGCCATCTAAAATGGCATGCACGAATACCCGGGAGAGATCCATGGATCTTGCCATTTCCAGGAGGGCGTAAAGGTGAGTGATGTGGCTGTGCACCCCACCGTCGGAGAGAAGGCCGATCAGGTGAAGCTTACTGCCCCCCTTCCGGGCCAGATTCATGGCCTCCTGCAGAACGGGATTACTGGCAAATGTGCCATTCTCCACCGCCAGGCTGATCCTTGTCAGGTCCTGATAGACGATCCTTCCCCCGCCCAGGTTGAGGTGTCCCACCTCGGAGTTTCCCATCTGGCCTCGGGGCAGGCCCACCGCCAGGCCGGATGCCTTGAGGGTGGTGGTGGGATATTGCTTCCACAATCGCTCCAGGTTGGGTTTGCGGGCATTAGCAATGGCATTTCCCTCCTGGGTGGGGCTTATGCCGAAACCGTCCATGATTATTATCGCTATTGGCCTCATCTTGTCAGATTGATCATTCAGCCGAATATATCAAATCTGCCGTTCTCCAAATCCCTCTTTGCCGATGAGGGGGACGAAGATCACTCCCATCTTTTCCTCCACGGCAAAGCCGTTTTTCCTGGTGACCAAGACCAGCTCCTGTGATGTCTCTCCAACCGGAAGTATCATCTTCCCTCCCACCCGGAGCTGCTCTTTTAGGGGTTCGGGAACTCTGGGAGCTGATGCAGCAACGCTGATTCTATCGTAGGGAGCATGCTCTGGAAGGCCCAGGCTGCCGTCGCCCTCAACCACGGTTACACCTGCAATTCCTGCCGCCTGCAGATTTTTTCTGGCGGCAAGAGCGAGATCAGGCATCCTCTCCACCGAATAGACCTGGCCCTCAGGACCTGCAAGAGCTGCCAGCACGGCCGCATGGTAGCCGCTTCCACCGCCCACCTCCAGGATCTTCATTCCCGGCCTGACATCAAGAAGATCGCACATTATAGCCACCATATGGGGGGCGGAGATGGTCTGGCCCTGGCCTATGGGCAGGGGAAGGTCCTCATAAGCCCTATCTCGAAGCTGCGCAGGAACGAATTTATCTCTGGGAACGCGGGCCATGGCTTCCAGGACAGATTCATTTATCCTGCCTCGCATGCCGTCAAATAGCCTTTTGCTCTTTTCCATAATCAGATCTCCCGTCCCCAAACCCGAACGATGTCTTTGGCCTCAGCCGCGTCGGCAAATCCCTCTCCACGCAGCTTGATCTTGACTATGATGAACTGGAAGTTCTCCACCCTCCTTTTCTCGCCCACCTCTAAGAGTTCATCTCCCGGAACTGTGATCTTAAGGGGATGGCTCTTGCCCCCTCGAAATACGGTTATCCTCAGCGGCACCTCGTCCGTAGCCCTTGCCCAGACGGTCTTCACAGTCTCGGCAAGAGCGCTCCTGACCCGGCGATCCGTCTCCAGAGAAGTGATCTGGGTCATCACCACATCCTTTGTTGGATCGTCCACCAAAAGCTCATCTCCGACGTTCAGCAACTCATTTGCCCGGATGGTTATAAAATGGGGCAGAGCGCGGTCATCCCAATTGACGATCACCTTGAGGTTGACCAAACGCTCCCGTTTCACCTCAACCGGATGAACAGTTCCGCAGTCATCGCAGCGAACTAGGTTCTCCTGTCCGGATTTAATCAGGGTATGGTCGGTATCAGTGCCGCAGGCTGGGCAGAAGATCTGATCTTCAAGCATAGAATACTGTTGTCCTTTGTGGTATTAAGCATGACCGGAATGGATGAGGGAAAATGAGTCGAGATGATCTGCACTGCTTAATGCATCTATTTTCAGTTTCTATGCAAGGAAAAATTTTTTAAGTAAGATGTTCAATTAATACTTATGACAAAAATGGATAAAGATGGGCGGGATAGATCCGGCAGGGGAACGGATGAGTGTTGCCTCATAGCGGAGAGCATGATCGATGAATTGCATCAGATCACAATATCTGAGAGAATGGCCACCCCCTCGGGTGGCGGAAGGAACAGAGTCTCATTCAAAAGAAAGATAATGCAGCAGATAAGAAATGCCAGGAGGTTGGCTACGGTCGGTTGAAAATAATACATAATACATCCAAACGTTTTATATAATTTCTATTCTAAATAAAGCACTCTCATTCAAAATAACTATCATATTTGGTGAAAAATATATCACGCTTAATGATAAGTACTTAAAGAGCTTATTCGGAATATAATCGGGCTATTTGTTTGCAGTCACAAATTCAAATCATTTAAAATTATTTAAATTATGTGAAAAGGGCCTGCGCCGCGCAAACTATAAATATTAATTTAGCGAGTTACTATAGTGTGAACTCCAAATCATGCTCCATCCCGCAGTCGTGCTCTGAGCTGGAGATAGACCTCAAGAGGCTCGACCGCACGCTTCAGGCCGCTCACAGAAGCTCTATAGACATAAAGGATGCCTATGACTTCTATGTCCTCGCCCTAAAGGAGTTCAACAAGGAGAACCTCTCCGACTCATTTCTCTACTGCGATCGGGCGAACTATGAGCTCACAAGTGCCGTCAACGAGGCTAAGATCAATATCAGAGGCTCCCGGTTCCATAGCCTGAGAACGATCTCCTACTTCTTCCAGCTCTACGGCCTTTATGCTATAGTATTTGCCGTACTGGCCATCCTATTTTTCAGCATGCTGATCTATCAGCATCCTCAAGCGAAGATTCTCGATGTCCCTCTCTGGTCCTCTTTCTTCGCCGGCCTGGGGGCATCAGCTCAGATCCTCACCGGAGTGGCAGAAGACCTGCGCCGCTACGGCCTGGCCACCCGGTACAAGAGGCTCTGGTATATGGCCATACCCCTGATCAGCATGGTCTTCGGTTATATGGCCTATCTGATATCCAGCTCTGGACTGATAGCGCTGAATGACGGTATCGGAGATGGGGTCTTCAGCATAATGTTCATCTGCTTTTTAACCGGTTTCCTGACCAAATGGATAATAAACAGGCTCTCGCGACTGTCCAGGGATATTTGATTACTTGAATATCTCTCCCGCTTCCTTGTACCAGAGCAATAGATCAAGCTGGCCCATCGGAATTCCCGCCTGGGAAGAGAAGGCGGTCATTTGCCTCTCGATCTCAATGTAACGCCTCTTGGTGGGCGATTCGGGAACTTTGTCTATCACTCCCAGCAGGGCTAGATTTTTGAGGATATGCCGGTCGAGAATAGCCAGATCCTCCCCCAGGCCTATGTTCCTCAAGAAATGGCTGGCCTCCTTATAGCCAAGGCCCAGGACGTTCGCCACCAGCCACTCCCGGGCAGCGGCATGACTGGGAAATCCTGCCAGAGTGGTGCGAAGGGATCGATGGCTGAACATTGACCGGGCAAGACATACATACTCCGCCTTCCGCTGGTTGAACCTCACGCCCACCAGCTCTTCTTGAACCTGGCATGGCTCACCAGAAGCGATAAGGCACTTTCTCTCCAGCCTCTCCACCGCCCTCCAGCATATTCTGGCCTTGGACTGAGGGGTGAGAAGGCAGAACACCATCTCACGGAAGAGGTCCTCGTCGCTGGCCGTCTCCCATATGCGCTGAAACTCTGCCAGTCTCTCCTCGATCTGATCTTTTATTGGATCATAGAGCTCATGCAGATCCTGGACGGAGAGGGGCTCGCTTTTTACACTCTCCGGGTTTAATTCTTCTTTGATTTCTGATTTCATCCCTCTTGACCTCTGTCTCCGGATTATTTAGCCATTGTGCAGGGCAAAAGCTATTAGCACCAAGGATTATGCCTGCCAATGAGCATGGCAGAAGATTCATTATCCCAGCACCGTCCGGTTGAGCAGCAGTTCCGCCTCCACTCTAGCTTTGCTCCCTGCGGCTCCCAGCCGGAGGCCATAGATCAGCTTGTTTTGGGCCTGCAAAGGAATGAGAGGTTCCAGACTCTTATCGGAGTCACGGGATCAGGCAAGACCTATACGGTAGCCAATGTCATTTCACAGGTTCAGAAGCCTACCCTTGTGATCGTCCACAACAAGACCCTGGCTGAGCAGCTTTACAATGAGTTCAAGGAGTTCTTCCCGGATAACCGAGTTGAATATTTCATCTCTTATTATGACTACTATCAGCCGGAGTCGTATATCCCCTCAAAGGATCAGTATATAGAGAAGGACTCTCTCATCAATCCCAAGATAGAGCAGATGAGGCTGGCCACCACCGCCTCGCTTCTCTCCCGCCGGGATGTGATAGTAGTGGCCTCCGTTTCATGCATCTACGGCCTGGGCAATCCCGAGAACTTCCAGAGCATGGGGTTTGAGCTGAAGGTGAATGAAAGGATCTCCAGAAAGGATATCCTGGAAAGGCTGGTGGACATCCTCTATGAGCGCTCAGACCTGGACCTCTCTCCGGGACGCTTCCGGGTCAACGGCGAGACCATCGATATCATCCCCGGCTACTTCAACAACATCATTCGAATTGAGCTCTTTGGAAATAAAGTAGAGAGGATCTCTGAGGTCGACAGGATCACCGGCAAGAGAGTCGAGGATATGAGCTACTTCTTCGTCTATCCGGCCAGGCATTATGTCATACCGGAGAACGAGCTGAAAGCGGCGGTCGACTCCATAAAGGCGGAGCTGAACGAGAGGCTTCAAGAGCTTGGGATGATCGAGGCCCACCGGCTCCGGCAGAGAACAATGCATGATATGGAGATGATAGAAGAGACCGGAAGCTGCAAGGGAATTGAGAACTACTCCCGCCATTTTGACCGCCGCCAGCCAGGAGAGCCTCCATACTGTTTGATCGACTATTTTCCCGATGACTTTCTGCTCATAATCGATGAGAGCCATCAGACCCTCCCCCAGCTCAGGGCGATGAACAGAGGCGACCGATCCCGCAAGAAGAACCTGGTGGATTATGGCTTCCGGCTGCCCAGCAGCTATGACAACCGGCCGCTCGATTTTGAGGAGTTTGAGCGGTTCATGAGAAATGTGATATTCGTCTCTGCCACCCCAGGAGGCTATGAGCTCGAGCATTCGAAATCCCCAGTGGAGCAGATCATCCGCCCCACCGGCCTTCTCGATCCGGAGGTGGAGGTCCGGCCCATCGACGGGCAGGTGAAGGATGTGATGACGGAGATCTCCGGAGTGATCTCGAGAGGGGATCGAGCACTGGTTACCACCCTCACCAAACGGCTGGCAGAGGAGTTGACCGATTATCTGAGCCAGAATGATATTCGGGCCCGCTATCTGCATTCAGAGATTCAGCCTCTGGAGAGGACGGAGATCATCCGTGAGCTGAGGCTGGGCAAATTCGATGTCCTGGTGGGAATCAACCTCCTCCGAGAGGGGCTGGACATCCCCGAGGTGGGGTTCATAGGAATTTTAGACGCAGACAAAGAGGGATTCCTCCGGGATGAGAAGAGCCTGATCCAGACCATCGGCCGGGCCTCAAGGAACGCCAACTCCCGGGTGGTCCTCTATGCGGACCGGATGACCGGCTCCATAAAGAAGGCGATGGAGACCACGGAGAGGCGCAGATCTCTGCAGATGGCATACAACCAAGAGCACGGCATCATCCCTCAGACCATCAAGAAACCCATCCGGGAAAAGGTGGTGGAGATCACCGACACCAGGCATATTCCAAAATCGGATATTCCAAATGCGATCATCGAGCTGGAGGCGGAGATGATGGCAGCGGCGGAGCGTCTGGAGTTCGAGAGGGCCATTCAGCTCCGGGATACCGTCCGCAGGCTGGAGAGGGAGATGAAGGTGGCTTGAAAAGAGACTATAAGCCGCATCTCCCTTTCCAGAGCTGTGAATTCAAAGGACCCCTGTGATCGGATGAACGATGGAATCGAAGCTAGGGGGGAAGAGGCCCAAAAAGAGATTACCAGAGGGGTTTCCCTGTTGATCGGAGAGCCGAAAAAGGCCCTCTTGAAGCTCTCCGGCCCTATGATCGTCGCCATGTTGATCCTTGCCGCCTACAATCTGGTGAACGCCGTCTGGGTGGCAGGCCTGGGATCGGATGCCCTGGCTGCAGTAGGATTTGTGACCCCCATATTCATGGTGGTGGTTGGCCTGAGCAACGGCCTGGGGGCAGGGGTTTCTTCTTCCATCTCCCGCAGGATAGGGGCACAGGACAAAAGAGGGGCGGATAATACCACCATGCATGCCCTCCTGCTGGTTTTGCTGGTCTCAATGATACTGACAGCAGTCCTCCTCTTAACCCTGGAGCCTCTCCTTTCCGCAATGGGCGCAGGCTCCTCTCTTGGTCTGGCCATGGAGTACGGCAATATCGTCTTTTCCGGATCCATATTTATGGTCTTCACCAACATCGCTTATGCCATCCTGAGAGGAGAAGGGGATACAAAACGCACCATGTACGCCATGGGCGCGGGATCGCTGATCAACGCCGTCTTGGATCCCATTCTGATCTACTGGGCGGGGATGGGGATAGCAGGAGCAGCATGGGGCACAGTCATATCTCTCTTGATCGTGGCCATGGTACAGATCTACTGGCTGATCGTCAAGAAGGACACCTACGTTTCCCTGTCCCGGAATGCCTTTGTCCCCAGCAGAAAAGTGATGAGTGACATCCTCAAGGTGGGGATTCCGGCCAGCGTCGAGTTCCTCCTTTACTCCATAGATGCCATCATCATCAACAGCATGCTGGTTCGGGTTTCGGGAACGGACGCTGTAGCCGTTTATACTGCAGGCTGGCGGGTGATAATGATGGCCACCATTCCTCTGATCGCCATTGCCACAGCAGAGATCTCTGTGGCAGGAGCTGCAATTGGCGCCAGAAGATATGGCAACTTGCCGGTTATTCATAACTATTCCACAAAGCTTGGCTTCGCCATTGGAACGGTCACCGCCCTCATCACCGGCATATTTGCCCCTCAGATAACCATGTTTTTCACCTATACCCCTGAGAGCGCTCATCTTGCCGGAACAATGGTGGCATTCATGCATGTGATGTGCCTGTTCTACCCATTCATGTCCCCGGGAATAATGTCCGCCTGCCTCTTCCAGGGGGCGGGCAAAGGTCTCACCTCCCTCTTGCTCAATGTCCTCAGAGATGTGGTTCTCATTACAATGGTAGCCTTCATCCTGGGAATGGTCTTGGGGCTGGGTCAGGAGGGGATATGGTGGGGAATCGTGTTTGGAAACATAGCAGGAAGCCTCCTGAGCTATTTATGGGCCAGGCTCTATATATCCCGGCTGATGAAGGTTAAAGGGACCGCGTGACTACTCCCGCCCCTTAAAAGGGGCAGGCTTCTACGGTTTTGATTCCGACAGATTGTAGTCCCAATCTGAGTATATTGATTGCTGCATTCCAATCTCGATCCACCGAAAGCCCGCATTGAGTACAATTATGGAATCTCTCAGATAGATCTTTTTGAACCAGAATACCACACCTAGAACACATCTTTGACGTATTCCTTGGATCTACTAAGACAACCATCGAACCGGCTCTCTCAGCCTTGTAAGAGGTTAAAGTCACTAGCATATTCCAAGCTACATCATGGATGCTTTTAGCTAGGCAATGGTTTTTAGTCATTCCTTTGATATTGAGATCTTCAAAAGCTATTAGGCCAAATCTCTTAACCAGATCATTGCTAATCTGATGAGCAAATTCGTATCGTTTATTTGCTATCCGCTCATGGACTCGCTCAACAACCTTAAGAGCTTTCTTGCGATCTGGAGTTCCTTTAGGAGCCTTAGAGAGTTTCCTTTGGGCTCTAGCTAACTCGTGTTCTTCTTCTCGGAAGAACCGAGGATTAGATATCTTCTCGCCATTTGAAAGTGTGGCAAAGGATTCTAGACCGACATCTATGCCAACCAGAGTGCCATCTTTCCAAGGTGGTTTAGGCTGGTCTTCAATTTCAACTGAGAAGCACGCATACCATTTCCCAGTTGCTGCCCGGCGAACAGTTAGCCTCTTGATCTTGCCTTCTATGGGCCTATGAAGATTGATCTTGATATTTCCGATTTTTGAAAGATATAGTTTCCCAGAATCGATCTTAAACCCTTTTTGCGGATAGGTAAAAGAATCGTATCGACCTCTGCCTCTAAATCTTGGGTATCCAGGTTTCTCCCCGGCCTTGACACGCCTTAAGAAGGCTTTGAGCGCCAGGTCCACCCGCTCATGGACGTTCTGAAGAACCTGGGAGAAAACATCTTTAAGTTCCGGCTTATCAGCTTTCCATTCTGGCAGCAGGTTATTGGTTTCGTACTTGCTTAGAGATTTACCTTCATTCTCCCATGCATTCTTACGAATTTCCAAAGTTTTGTTATATGTCCATCGGCATAGATCCAGGGTCTGCTCCATCTTTGTCCTTTGGGACTTGGTTGGATAGATCCTAAATTTATATGCCTTGAGCATAGACCCAGTTAAGCTGTTATGATATATATAGTTTTACAGCTTAACTGAAGAACTCACGGCATTCATCCCCCCATAAAGGAGAGGGGTCTTCTGCCTGCTTTTCTATAAAGGATTAGATCACCTATTTATATGATTGATCATATCTGCCAGGTATGGTCGGTAGGACAAAGGAGCGTCTCTACGCTCTAGTGCTTGCGATCGTTGCCCTGTTTGCGTTATGGTTTATCCTCTCCCGGCTCAGGATTATTGTGGTGGCCTTTCTGCCCTGGTGGATGCTCGCTCTTCTTTTCCTTGCCGTTGGGGTGGTGCTGTTTCTGGCAGTAGATCGGCTGATGGGTCGCAGCTAGCATATCTGGCGGCTGCGCAAGGGAAAGCAGATCGTTGATCGGCTGCTATATGGCCCGCCGGAAGGGCGGGCCTCATTTGACCTGTCCGGAAACGCATGATCTGTTAAAAATGCTTTAGCTCTCCAACCAGAACTCCTGCGGCCACAGTCCCTCTTCCTGGCGAGCTTCGGTTTGTGCCTCTGGCAGGCGGCTGGAGATCATATCTTCTACCTCCTCCAGGTTGATTCTGAATACCTCCGCCAGGATCTCCATTGCTGCCTCCAGCTCCATTGCCTCAAGGCCTCCATGAACTGCCCTTTTATGACGCCTGGTGAGCTGCTCGAAGACTCCTGCCATATTGGGAATCTACTACGTGTAAGTTTAAGTATTTTTGCTAGAAATTGATAGCTGAAAAGCATTTTTACATAATAGAAAGTATGAATAAGATACAAAAGACAGAATGATGATTTCTGGGGCAGGCAATCCAGGGGCTCTCTATGCCCTGCTAATGAAGTGGGGATGGATTGGACAGCTTTTGTGAATCCCTTCTGTGAACGGGAAAAGCTTGATACACTGGAATCTGCACCTATTAGCCTATGGCAGCATCCTCTCTACTCTCAGTCATCTGCATCTGGGGCAGAAAAGAGATATTGAGCGAAGAAGAGGAACGAGAGAGAGCAAAGGAGATGATTCGGGCATCCATTCATCAGACGGCAATAGAGCCACCATTAAAGAAGATCGTCATCAAGAAGAAAAAGCGATGGTGGCAGTTCTGGAGATAGATGGGTGGGCCTGAAAGGAATTGTGACCGGCCTTGAGGCTCTATTATCCGCGTCCCTTTGACCGGCTGTTGGATGTATGGGGACTTGACTGATCGGTTTATATAGTTAAGAGGCTAATTAATCTATTATGCCGGGGAAGCTGAATCCTTCCGGAAGGCTGCTTTATGGCGGGATAGCAGCCTGTCTGTCCATATTAGGGCTCGTCTTGATCGTGCTCTTGTTCTGGCTGGTATTCCCGGTCATAATCGGATTGGGGCTGTGGTTTTTTGCATTGATATTCCTAAATCTGGCGATGAAGGGGAGGACATTCAGGGACTGGAACGAGGAAAAGATCGCCAAAAGGGTGCTGGCCAAAAAGAGGGGATGAACTGGGTATTATGTTTTATGCGCTCGAGCCAAGAGCAGCGGAGACCTCATTAAGGAGCACCTCTTCCGGTTCGCTGACCGCTACGCCCTGCTCTTTCGCAGCCTCTGCAACCTTTTGTCCTATCGCCAGCACCCACTCTTTGTAGGCAGCAGCCTCTTTTGAAGAGACCTTGGTAAGGGCGGCTGCGGCCGACCTGCAGGCCTCGATGGTCCTAGATCTAAAGCCGTTCTGGTCCTTCTTGAATAGATCCTTCTGCTCATCGATCAGCTCTCTTCCTCTGGATTGGATCTCGCCTGACAGTATGCCGACCAGATCGCTGCTGGCAGAAGCTGCAAGCTTGGCCGGCTCAGTGATCAGCGCCTTAGATTCGTGAAACGTGCCCAATAATGAGGGTGCGGCCAGGACAATCGCCATTGATACGGCATAAGGAAGGCTGACCAAGCCCCTCCATTCCTCAGCGGTAAAGCTCTCTTTTATTCCCATAATCAAATCCTCTGCATGAATCAAATGAACCCGAATCCATGCTAATGCCGGTATTGCCGTCTTTCTATATATCGATTGTGAGATATCGGTTTTTGGTAAATGATCATACATACTCAATGGTGCAGCACTCCTTATTGACAGCAATATGTTCAGCATTGGCAGACTTAGTAAGAGTTACTTTGACCTTCCCATCAAAGGGAATCTTATCGGCAGGGATCATCAAGTAGCCAATTACCTGGTAGCCCCAACCCATGGTGTCTGCAGGCATCTGGAACTCAGGATGGGTGTTCTTCAGCGAAACGGTCGAATTTATGTTCCTGGTTCGAGTTTCACATGTTATCCTCACATCGGTTGAATATCCGCTGCCTCCGCCGTTTCCAGAAGGACGAGTTACCAGAGGAGCAAGATAAATGTAAAGCCTCCGATTGGTGGGCAGATTATAAAAAGTCCAGGCTGCAGATTGACCGGGTTGCGTCAGCCAGGTCCAGCCAGATACATTGTTGCCGAGGCTTGCAAGAAAATCAGCCTCGTTTGTCACAGAGGCTACATTTACTGGGCCGTATTGAGCAACCTTGGCGGGAATGGTTCCTGTGAGTGTCGTCCAGTTGTAGTCATGCGGGCATAACCAGCTGGATGAGGAAGCATTTTCGGGCATCTTCATCCATCCAGAGAGAAGGGTGCGGTTTGCCGCATCGTCCACAAAGGCGCATTCCCTGGTCAAATCATTTTTAACCAGGTTTTGGCAGTCTCCTGATGCCCCTGAATGCCACTTCGTGCAGCAACGCTCATTCTCAAAGCCCTGGCAATTGCTCCTTACAGTAACCAGTGTGTAGTCTTCCGGGCAAGGGCCATATGGACCCAATATCTCCCAGCCATCGGGCGGCGTGCAGTCCATGCACTCATCCCCTGGCAGGAAACTCGCACATTGCATCGTATCATTGTTGACTATCAACTGAAGTGGCAATGGAGCAGCAACGACAATTCCAGATATTATGAAGAATGCCAGGATGGCCGCAATATTAACGATATTCATACATGATAATTGTTGATAACAAGTATTTTTTATTTTCCATACTGAGCGATTATCGGAACGCGTCCGTTATCTCCCTTCCAAACCTTTTTATATATCCACTCTCTTGTGAGGAGGGAAAACCTGATGACTGGACGCTGCGAGAGAGCCATCCTTATCCCGTCCTCTCTCACCATGGAGAGCAGGGATACGCGTGTCAACACGCTCAAAGTTGGCCAGATCGCAAGGGCAGCAGCAGTCTTCCGTGTAAGCCGCATAGTGATCTACCGGGACCAGGAATACAACGATTCCCGGTTCATATCCATGATCCTGCGCTACATGGAAACCCCCCAATATCTGAGAAAGCTGCTCATCCCCCGCAGGGAAGAGCTGCGCCACGTGGGAATGCTGCCCCCGCTGCGCACAAGTCATCATCCCATCAACTCAAAATCAGAATCGCTCAAGATTGGCGAGTTTCGCGTCGGAGCAGTCGTTGAAAGCGTCGGATCTGATGGCGGCGTATGGGTGGAAATCGGAATCAATCGCCCAATTCCCCTTCGCACCGGAGAAAAGTATCCGGTAGGGCAACGCCTAAACGTCAGAATCTTTTCGCAGGAACCGCTCGCCGCTGAGCCTGTTGACCAAAAGGATATACCCCATTACTGGGGGTACGAGACCGAGGTAGTGGATAGCCTGGAGAGCTATCTGGAATCAATGAGAGATACCCGGATCGTTCTTGCCTCCAGAAGCGGTCGGGCTATAACGCCCCAGATACTCCAGGAGTTGGTCCAATCGGGCTGCAAATGCGACCTTGCGGTGGCCTTTGGCTCACCCGCACGAGGGCTAGATGCGTTCTTGAGTAAAGAATCAATGAAGAGGTATGAAATGATCAACACCATTCCCCATCAGGGAACAGAGACGGTTCGAGTGGAGGAAGCGGTTTTCGCCACCCTCGCCCTTCTCAACCTGATGAGTTTGGAGGACTAAATGGCAACAATACACCGACCTAGACGAGGTTCGCTGGCCTACAGCCCCAGAAAGAGGGCCAAGAGCGAGGTCCCCAGAATCAGAAGCTGGCTCGAGGAGGACAAGGCCAGGATAGCAGGCTTCGCCGGCTACAAAGCAGGCATGACCCATGTTATGATGATAGATGACCGACCGCGCAGCCTCACCGAGGGCATGGAGATCAGCACCCCCGTGACCGTTCTTGAGGTCCCCCCCATGAACGTGGTGGCTGTGCGCGCTTACGAGAGCTACAATGGCGGACTACGCCCGGCAGGCGAGCTTTGGGCAGAGAACCTGAGCCCGGAGCTCTCCCGAGCGATGACCGTTCCCAAGAAGACCCGAGGAACCGCTCCCGGAGATCTGGTCGCCCTGGGCGATGATATCGCCGATGTCCGCGTCCTGGTGCACACCAATCCCACACTAGTATCCGGAATTCCCAAGAAGGTTCCTGAGATCATGGAGATGCCGATCAACGGTGGCTCGATGAATGACAGACTCTCCTTTGCCCAGACGCTGCTGGGCCAGCAGGTCCCGATTTCCAGCGTATTTGAGCTGGGCGACCTGATGGACACCTCTGCCGTTACCAAGGGCAAAGGCACCCAGGGACCGGTCAGGCGCTGGGGAATCGCCATGGCCAAGAGAAAGCATGCTCGCACAGGCAAAGTCCGCCATGTGGGCAACCTTGGCCCCTGGCATCCAGCCCATATCAGCTGGCGCGTTCCCCAGCTGGGCCAGATGGGCTACCACCAGAGGACAGAATATAATAAGAGGCTCATGTTCATCGGAACCGACGGATCGAAGATCACTCCGGACGGGGGATTCCCCGGCTATGGCGTGATCAAGAACCAGTATATCCTGATCAAAGGAAGCGTCCCCGGCCCCATCAAGAGGCTCGTGCGGATGAGGCATGCCATGAGGCCAGGAAAGAACTTCGTGAAAGCTCCCGAGCTGCTCCATGTGAGCCAGGAATCCAAGCAGGGGGTCTAAGCAATGAAAACCAATGTTATAGATCTATCGGGAAACGCAGCTGGCGAGATAGAGCTGCCAGCAGTCTTTGAGGAGGAGTACCGACCGGATATCATCAAGAGAGCGGTTCTGGCTGCCCAAGCAAACAGGCTTCAGGCTTATGGGCCGCACTTTTATGCCGGCATGAACACCTCCGCCGTCTCCTGGGGCACGGGACACGGCACCTCCAGGGTTCTCAGGCTTAAGAACGGCAGGAGAGCAGCAGGCGTCCCCATGGCAGTGGGCGGCCGCAGATCGCATGCGCCACAGCCAAACGCCGTCTACAGCGAGAAGGTCAATAAGAAGGAGAGAAGAAAAGCCATCCGCTCAGCGATTGCAGCTACCGCCTCATCCGGCCTGGTCGAGGCCCGGGGTCATAAGTTCTCCCGAGAGCTGCCGGTCGTGGCCAAGAACGATCTCGAGGCCCTTAGCAAGACCTCGGATATCATCAAGTTCCTCATGGCAGCGGGCCTCTGGGATGACGTCCTGAGGGCAAAAGCAGGAAGGCACATCCGTGCCGGCAAGGGAAAGCTGCGGGGAAGGAAATACAAAGGCAGAAAGAGCTTGCTCATCGTCGCTGGCAACGACGCAGGCCTGGGAAAGGCAGCCCGGAACCTTCCAGGGGTTGACTTCGTCACCGTGGACATGCTGAACGCAGAGCTGCTCGCCCCTGGAACCCGGGCCGGCAGACTTACCGTATGGACTGAATCATCCCTTGAGAAGCTGGCAGGAAAAGGCTCCCCGGAGGCAAATCAATGATTATCAAGAGCCCCTATGTTACAGAAAAGGTCACCAGCATGATCGACTCCAACGACACCCTGGAGTTCCTGGTGAACACAAATGCCACCAAGCCTCAAATCAAAAAGGCCCTGGAGGATCTTTATGATGTCGATGTCCTGGCAGTCAGGACCATGATCACCTCTCAGGGACAGAAGAAGGCAGTGGTGAAGCTGGCCGGAGAGGGCAGCGCGAACGAGTTGGCCACAAGGCTAGGACTGCTGTAGGTGTAATACAATGGGACATCGAATCATATCTCAAAATAGAGGCGCAGGAGGTCCTAGGTATAGGGCACCCTCTCACCGGTACAGAGCAGACATCAAGCACCTGAAAAGAGATCAGAACGAGACCGTCAAGGGCATCGTCCAGGATATTATGCGAGACCCAGCTCGAACTGCTCCCGTGGGCCTGGTGACCCTGACGAGCGGCGAGATGAGGTACATCCTGGTCCCTGAGGGGGTCTGCATCGGCCAGGAGATAGCCTGCGGCATATCTGCGCCAATCGAGCCGGGAAATACTCTCCCTCTCTCGGAGATACCAGAGGGCATACCTATCTGCAACGTCGAGTCGCAGCCCGGGCATGGCGGCCAGTTCGCTCGCTCCTCCGGAGTCTGTGCCATCCTCGTGGCTCATGATGTAGGCCAAACCGTGGTCCAGCTTCCCAGCGGGGAGATGAAATGGCTCAACCCGAAATGCATGGCGACCATCGGAGTGGTAGCGGGAGGCGGCCGTCTGGACAAGCCCCTGGTTAAGGCAGGAAAGAGCTTCTTCAAGTACCGCTCCAAGCCCAAGAACTGGCCCGTGGTCAGAGGGGTGGCAATGAACGCCGTAGACCATCCCTTCGGCGGTGGCGGCCGTCAGCATCCAGGCAGGCCCAAGACGGTCAGCAGGAATACATCCCCCGGCCGAAAGGTCGGCTCGATCGCCGCACGGAGAACCGGTAAGCGCTAGGTGATAGTTTTGGCAAAGAAAGCAGGATCCAAGCTTCCCAAGAGAAAGGAAGAGTTCTTGTATCGGGGCCGGAAGATGGCCGACCTCGCCAAGTTAAGCATAGAGGAGCTTGCCGGGCTGTTCCCAGCGCGGCAGCGCAGATCGATCAAGAGAGGTCTTGCCAAGGAGAACAAGAAGCTCCTGGCAAACCTGAAGAACAAAGACTCAGTTCGAACCCACATCCGGAACATGCTAATTCTGCCGGATATGGTGGGCAAGAGCATCGAGATCTATAACGGCAAGAGCTTTGAGAAGGTAGAGGTCATGCCCGAGATGATCGGGCACTTCTTCGGCGAGTTCGCTATGACGCGCGGCCGCGTCCAGCACGGAGCCGCAGGCGTAGGCGCTACCAGATCAAGCAAGTATGTGCCGCTGAAGTGAGGTGTGAGATTGGGCAGATTGAACTATTCGCTTACGCCTGCAGAACGCTCTTCAAGGGCCATGGGGATGGAGCTTCACATCTCACCAAAGCATGCCCGCGAGATCTGCAGGACGCTAAGAGGCATGCGGGCTAACCGTGCCCGAGACTATCTGGAAGATGTTATCGCTTTGAAGAGGCCAGTCCCCTTCAAGCGATACAACAGGAATGTAGCCCACAGGCACGGCCTGATGGGCTGGGATGCAGGCAGATATCCCGAGAAGGCGGCACGAGAGGTCCTGAAGGTCCTGGATAATGCCATCGCCAACGGCGAGTACAAAGGCATGGAGTCCGAGAAACTCAGGATCTACCATGCCGGCACTCTCACGGGCAGAACCATCCAGGGATGGATGCCCCGGGCCATGGGAAGAGCAACCCCTAAGAACACCCAGACCGTGACCATAGAGATGGTCCTGACCGAGGTGAAGAGCTGATGTCCGTCGAGAAGAAGTTCGTGGCCGAGGGCATAACCAAAGCTCTGGTCAATGAGTATCTGGCTGATGAGCTGGAGAGAGCAGGATACGGCGGCATGCAGATGAACCGCACCCCCATGGGCACCCAGATCACCGTCTATGCGGAAAAGCCGGGAATGGTCATAGGCAAAGGCGGCAAACTCATCCGCAAGATAACCCGTGACCTGGATCGCAAGTTCCACCTGGACAATCCCCAGATAGATGTGCAGGATGTGGGTCGGGGCGACCTCAACGGCCGAGTGGTGGCCAACCGTCTGGCATCATCCCTGGAACGGGGCTGGTACTTCCGGAAGGCCGGCCAGTCCATGATGCGAAGGGTGATGGACGCAGGGGCTTTGGGCTGCGAGATAGTGATCAGCGGCAAGCTGACCGGTCCACGATCCCGAACAGAGAAGTTCATCGCCGGCTACATCAAGCATTCCGGCAAGCCAGCCATAGACCTTGTGGATCGGGGCTACTCCGTAGCGGTAAAGAAGCTGGGAGTCATCGGCTGTCAGGTCAGGATCATCCCACCGGATGTCCGGCTGCCAGACGACTTCCAGATTGAAGCTCCACAGGCGCCACCGGCACCAGAACCAGCACCATCAGCTGCACCCGCTCCTGCTCCTGAGCCCGCGCCAACACCAGCGCCTGCTGAGGAGAAGAAGAGCGAATTGGATCAGCTCCTGGAATCAGAGCCCGAGGCAGCCGAAGTCAAGCCAGAGCCCCTGGAAGAGCCATCCATGTCTGCAGAGAACGCGACAGAGATTGCTCCCCTTCCTGAAGAGAAGGCAGAGAGCGAGCCCGTCCTCAAGGATGAGTGATCCAAATGGCCATCTTCAAGATTGATGAGATAAGAAACATGAACGCGGAAGAGATATCCGAGGAGCTGCATAAGCTCGAGAGTGAGCTCATCCGCGAGAGAGGCGTCGTCACTGCCGGTGGCGCCCCGGAGAAGCCGGGGAGGATTAAAGACATCCGCAGGACGATTGCCCGGATCAAGACGGTCCAGACGGAGCGAAGGAAGTGAAGCTCAACCCCACGAACCTGGCGAGGCACGAGCTCATTGGCCTGGATGTTCAGGTCGAGTCCAACAGCGAGCCGGGTATCGTCGGGCTCAGGGGAAGGATTGTGGACGAGACCAGGAACACATTCCTTTTGGAGACAGAGCGCAAGGTCTTGCGCATTCCAAAAAAGAATGCCAGCCTGACCTTCACCCTGCCAGATGGGCAGAGGGCGAGGGTCGCGGGCTCGGTTTTGATCTCGCAGCCTGAGAACAGAATAAGCAAAAGAATGCAGAGGACGAGGTGGAAGTTATGAGGGATATCGGACTGGACGTAGCCCCCCCGGAAAAGGAGTGCAACGATCCCAAGTGTCCCTTCCATGGTACCCTTCCTGTACGCGGCCAGGTCTTCAGTTGCACTGTGGTCAGCGACAAGATGGATAACACCGTGGTAGTTATGCGCAAGTTTGAAAAGAAAGCAACGAAGTACGAACGATTTGAGAAGAGGCAGTCCAAGATCCATGCGCACAATCCTCCATGCCTTGAAGCCAAGGCAGGAGATCGTGTCAAAATAGCGGAGTGTCGGCCCCTCTCCAAGACCAAATCCTATGTGGTAGTGGAGGTCTTGAAATGAGAGGACAGAAGGCCAAGATCCCAAGGGCGATCAACACTGGCGCATACCTGGATTGTGTAGACAATACAGGTGCGCGGACGCTACACGTTATCTCGGTAAAGAACTATCGAGGCGTGAAAAATAGACAGCCCTGCGCAGGAATCGGGGATATAGTGATCGTGTCCGTTAAGAAGGGAACTCCTGAGATGAGAAAGCAGATCTTTAAAGCTGTCATCATCCGCCAGAGGAAGGAGTTTCGCAGGCCCGACGGCCTCAGAGTGAAGTTCGAGGATAACGCCGCCGTCATAGTGGACGATGAGGGCGTACCCAAGGGCTCCGAGGTCAAGGGACCCGTGGCCCGTGAGGTAGCGGAGAGGTTCGGCAAGATCGCCTCCGCGGCATCCATAATTGTGTGATGATTCTATGATTACGAAACAGCCCAGAAAGCAGCGGAAAGAGAGGTACACTGCACCGTTGCATCGGCGTCAAAAGTACATGCACGCCCCCTTAAGCCGGGCCCTGCGTGAAGAGCTGAAGAAACGCAATGCTCAGCTCCGCAAGGGCGATACGGTCAAGGTGGTGCGTGGAGATCACGCCGGCACAGAAGGTGCAGTCGAGGACGTAGACATCAAGAGATGCACCATAAAGGTAGCGGGAGTGAGCAACTACCGCGCCGATGGAACTGAGGTGCCCAGAACCATTCACCCCTCGAATGTGGTAATCGTCAAGCTCGAGCTTGAGGATGCAGAGAGGGAGAAGATCTTTGAGAGGCGATCTGAATGAGCCGACATCAGAAGAGGCTGACTATCCCGGTTAGCTGGCCGGTGGCCAGAAAGACCAGCGTATGGGTCCCCAAGAGCAGCCCAGGCCCTCATTCCTCTCAGGAGAGCATGCCTCTCTTGATGGTGATCAGGGATATGCTCAAGCTGGTGGATAACGCCCGCGAGGCCAAGAGGGTCCTTTATGAGGGCAAGGTTCTGGTGGACGGCAAATCCCAGAAGGATCATAAGCTCCCCATAGGCATATTCGATGTGATCGGTTTGCCGCTGCTCGATCAGCAATACAGAATGCTGAAGGACGAGAAGGGGATGTTCTATCTGAGCCTCCTTGAGCCGGGAAGTGCGAGAAAGCTGGCCCGGATCGAGAATAAAACCGTCCTCAGAGGCAATAAGCAGCAGCTCAACCTATCCGACGGCTCGAATAAGCTGGCGGAAGGTGACTACAAAGTGGGCGACTCTCTGGTTCTCTCTATACCCGAAAAAGATATCGATGAAAGGATCGAGTTCAAGGTCGGCAATCTGGCCATGGTCGTGGGCGGAAAGCACAGCGGCCAGACTGGGAAGATCAAGGATATCATAAAGGTGAAGAGCTCTCAGCCCAACCGGGTCATAATATCCGGAGACAAGGAGTTCGAGACCATAGAGGAGTACGTCTATATGATCGGAACGGACAGTCCCGTCATCAAACTGGGGGCTGCCAGATGAATGTAATGCTCGAGCCCCGCATCGACAAGGTCGTCGTGCATGTGGGGGTAGGAGAGAGCGGTCAGAGGCTGGTGAACGCTGAGACTATCATGAAGACGATCACCAAACAGCAGCCGGTCCGCTCCATGGCCAAGAAGACTCTGCCCACATTCAACATAAAAAAGAAGGAGCCAATTGGCGCCAAGCTTACCTTGCGAGGGAAAGCAGCGGAGGACTTTCTGGTCCTCGCCCTCAAAGCCGCGGGCAACAGCCTGAGGATGAGCCAGTTCGATCAGCAGGGCAACTTCTCTTTTGGTATCGAGGAGCACACCGACTTTCCCGGGATGAGATATGACCCGGAGATAGGCATCTTCGGCATGGATGTCTCCGTAGCTCTGAAGAGGGCCGGCTACAGAATCGCCCGGAGAAGGGTGTCTAAAAAGAAGCTGCCAAGCAGGCAGAGGCTGGGTCAGGACGATACCGTGGAGTTCATCAAAAAGAAGTTCGGCGTTGAGGTCTTGGAGGCAGCATGAAGAAAGGCAAGAAGGTCTATGGAAGAGGAGCAAACGTTTGCAAGCGTTGCAGCCGCAAGAACGGCCTGGTTAGAAAGTACGGTATCTACCTGTGCCGGCAGTGCTTCCGAGAGATAGCCCCTGAAATGGGATTTGAAAAGTATTCGTAGGTGGTTGCGTTGTTATTGGATCCACTGGCCGATGCGATGTCCGTTATAAAGAATGCGGAGAGCGTAGGCAAGCCTGAATGTATCATCCATCCCGCCTCTAAAGTCATAGGCAGGGCCCTGAAGGTCATGGCGGATAGGGGATACATCGGCGAGTTTGAGTTTATCGATGATGGAAAGTCAGGAATGTTCCGGGTGAAGCTCCTGGGAAGGATCAACCGCTGCGGTGTCATCAAGCCGCGGTTCTCCACCAAGGCTACGGAGATGGAGAAGTGGGAGAAGAGATTCCTCCCTGCCAAGAACTTTGGGGTGCTAATACTGAGCACCAACAAAGGGGTCATGGCCCACTCTGATGCCAGGGCCCAGTCCCTGGGAGGACAGCTCCTGGCGTATGTATATTAGGTGGTCTGATGGTCAAAGAGATTGCGCGACAGGTAGAGATCCCGGAAGGAGTTACAGTCTCCGTGGACAGGAATGTCGTCACGGTTAAGGGGCCAAAAGGCGAGTTATCCCGGACGCTCTCCTATCCCGACCTGGAGATCCGCAAAGAGGATCTTCAGGTGATCGTAAATTCCAGGGTCGACCGCAAGCGCCACAGAGCAATGGTGGGAACGCTGGCCTCTCACATAAACAATATGGTTACCGGCGTTACTAAAGGATATGAGTACAGGATGAAGGTCGTGTACTCTCACTTCCCCATCCAGCTCAAGGCAGCTTCCGATGAGTTGATCATAAACAACTTCCTCGGCGAGAGGAAGTCTCGATCTGCTCGAGTTCTGCCGGGAACCAAGGTCGAGATAGGCAAAGACGAAGTCGTGATTACAGGCATGGACAAGGAGAATGTTGGCCAGACCATGGCCAATATCGAACAGGCGACCAGGGTGCATGGCTTCGATGTCAGGATATTCCAGGATGGGATATACCTGATAGACAAGAGGTGAATTCGGATGGCAGAAAGATTGCTAAGAGTCAGAACCAGGCAGAAATCCAAGAAGCCCGAGTTCAACTTTCATGATTCACATAAAAAGAAGAAGCTTGGCACAAGTTGGCGAAAGCCCCGTGGCCTGCACAATAAGCTCAGGCAGCATATAGCTGCCAAAGGCCGGGTTGTCCAACCTGGCTTTGGAAGCCCAAAGGCCGTTCGAGGATATCATCCCAGCGGAATGGCTGAGATTAGGGTGAACAATGTGGCAGAGCTGGCAGCCGCTCAAGGTTGCGCAGTGCGTATTGCCTCTGCCGTGGGGATGAAAAAACGGCTGGATATTCAGGCTAAGGCTGCGGAGATGGGGCTCAAGATCCTCAATCCCAAAGGAGGGGCCTGAACATGCCGGGATTTACCACCCAGCGAAGGCTGGCGGCATCTGAGCTGAATATCGGCGAGAGTCGGGTCTGGATCAATCCCGATCCTGAGTTGGCAGGCGCCCTGGGCGATGCTATCACCCGGGAGGATATTCGCTCTCAGATCAGCGATGGCAACATCAAAGCCAAGCCCAAGAAGGGCAACAGCCGGGGAAGGATCAGGGCCAAGAATGCCAAGAGAGCCTACGGCCATTGCAAGGGACCTGGACACAGAAGGGGTGCCAAAGGCGCTCGCAGCCCACGCAAAGAGCTGTGGATGACCAAGATCCGGGCTCTGCGAAAGAGGCTCAGGGAGCTGCGGGATACTGGTCAGATCGACCGGCATGCTTACCGACTGCTCTACCGCAAATCCAAGGGTGGAGAGTACAGGAGCACAGCGCATATGAATTCCTTTATAAAGGCCAAGGGCCTTGCTCGGGGTGAGTGACTTGGCAACTGGACCGAGATATAAGGTTCCTCTCCGCAGAAGGAAAGAGGGCAAGACCAACTATCATGTCAGATACAAGCTACTGCTATCCAAGAGACCGAGAGTTGTAGTCAGGAAGAGCAATGCCAGCACCACTCTGCAGCTGGTGGTGGCAGAGCTTGAGGGTGACAAGACCCTGCTGACGGTCAACTCCCGGGAGCTCAAAGGATTCGGCTTCTCCTCAGCTGTCGGCAATCTGCCTGCAGCATACCTTACAGGCCTGCTTTTCGGCAAGAAGATGCTAGCTATTGGGGTAGAAGGAGGAGTAGCAGACATAGGGCTGCATGCCTCCACCAAAGGGAACAGGATCTATGCCGCCATTAAGGGGGTAGTAGATGCAGGAGTAGATGTGCCCCACAGCCCCGAGATCTTCCCGGATGAGGAGAGGATCCGTGGGGAGCACATAAAGAGCTTTACTGGAAAAGACACCGTAGCCCAGTTCGAGGCTGCTAGAGAGAAGATACTGGGGTGAGTGTATGGATCAGAAGAAGAAACGCGATTTTTACCAAGAGGAGTGGGTCCCCAAGACGAGGCTTGGAAAGCTGGTCTATGAGGGTCAGGTAACCACTTTCGATGAGGCCATTGCATCCGGCCTGCCCATAAAAGAGGCCGGACTGATAGATGCGCTCATTCCAGGGCTCGAGGATGAGGTTCTGGATATCAACATGGTTCAGAGGATGACTGACTCCGGAAGGAGGGTCAAGTTCAGAACCACAGTCATTGTGGGCAACAGAGACGGCTACATTGGTCTTGGCGAGGGAAAGGATGTTCAGGTGGGAAAGGCCATCAAAAAGGGCATCGATAACGCCAAGAGGAACATTATGAAGGTGAACAGAGGCTGCGGCAGCTGGGAATGTGGTTGCGGCCAGCCTCACACTGTGCCCTATCAGGTAGTGGGCGAGTCCGGAAGCGTTCGGGTAGTGCTCATCCCAGCGCCTCGTGGCTTGGGCATTGCAGCCGGAGATACCAGCAAGAAGGTCATGGATATGGCCGGAATCAAGGATGTCTGGACCAGGACCGCAGGCTCCACCAGGACCACCATCAACTTCGCTAAAGCGACATACAACGCGCTCATCAATACCATAACTGTGAGGGCCTGAAGATGTTTGCCATAGTGAGATTGAGAGGGGAGGTGAACCTCAGGCCGGAGATCAAGGACACCCTGGCTATGCTCCATATTCATAGGGTCAACCACTGCGTTGTGGTCAAAGAAGACCCCCATTACCGGGGCATGATCCAGAAGGTCAAGGACTACGTGGCCTGGGGCGAGATCGATGATGATACTCTGGCTATGCTCTTAGAGAGAAGGGGCAGGCTGAGCGCCAACCGACGCCTGACAGAGCAGTATTTAAAGGAGAATACACCTTATTCATCTTTTAAGGAACTGGCCAAAGCCATCAACTCCGGCTCTGCCAGTCTGAAAGATCTGCAAATCAAGCCCATATTCAGGCTGCACCCTGCTCGGAAGGGCTTAAGAACTACCAAGAAGACCGCTCAACAGGGTGGAGATCTGGGATTCCACCAGAATTTGGCGGATCTTATCAAGAGGATGAGGTAGAAAAAATGGTTAGACCAAAGACCAAAGAAAAGAGAGGTCATAGAACCTACCACGGCAAGCACAAGAACATGCGCGGAGGAGGAACCCGTGGCGGCCGTGGAGATTCAGGCAAATGCAAGCATCACTTCATGCGGTCTATCCTTCTCGGCACCGAAATGGGCAAGCATGGCTTCGTCAGGCTGCCTTTAGCTGAGGAGATTGATGTAGTCAATGTCGATGAGCTGGACCAGCTGGCCGGCCAGGACGGCAAGGTTGAGATCAATGAATTGAAGGTTCTCGGTCGAGGTAGGGTAACCCGGAAGCTGGAGGTTAAGGCTTTAGGATTCACTGCCGCGGCTAAGAGCAAGATCGAGGCTGCTGGTGGTCAGGCAGTAGTAGTATGAACCAGCAAAGTTTCTTTTATGCGATAGAGCCCTTTGTGCGCCGGCTCCCTTCGGTGGAACGGCCCACAGGGCACGTCCATTTTAAGAGAAAGCTAAGCTGGACTCTGGCCATATTGCTCCTTTACTTCATCCTTGGAAACATCCCTCTATTTGGCCTCTCTGCGGCATCTATAGACCTCTTCAGCTCTTACCGTGCCTTTTTCGCCGGATCCTTCGGCACGATGATGCTTTTGGGCATCGGTCCCATCGTTACCGCATCCATTGTGCTCCAGCTTCTGGTTGGCGCGGAGATCATCAAGCTCAATCTGAGCGATCCCCGGGATCAGGCCATCTATCAGGGCACCCAAAAGGCTCTGGTCTTTCTGATGGTTGCCGTTGAAGGCTTGCCCCAGGTGCTGGGCGGCTATCTTCTGCCTGACGAGGGAGTGGCGAACGCGTTAGGCGTATCCCTGGGCATAATATCCTTATTGATATTTATTCAGGTCTTTATTGGCGGATCCCTTATTGTTTATATGGACGAGGTGGTGTCCAAATGGGGCGTAGGATCAGGAGTGGGCCTGTTCATCGTGGCGGGAATCAGCCAGCAGCTGGTCACCGGTCTGATCAATCCGGCTACAGGCGAAGCCGGCCTCTCGGTGGGGATCATCCCCAAGTGGATTGATATCATCAGGCTGCAGCTGATCAGCTTTGACACACTCTTCACCTCTGAAGGCATCCGGTTTATCATGATCACCGGAGGAATTCTGGCCCTCATATCCACCATTCTGATCATATTGCTGGTCGTTTTGGTGGAGTCTACGAGAATTGAGATTCCTCTGGCCCACAGCCGGGTGCGGGGTGCAAGAGGCCGGTTCCCGGTTAAGCTGGTCTATGCATCAGTCCTTCCCATGATCCTGGTGAGGGCTATTCAGGCCAATATCGAGATGCTGGGGGCATTGCTGGCATCAAGGCTTGGAACAGTCTCCACAGCTACTGTGACTGGCGAGGGAGTGACCACGGTCTATACCGGCTACTCCAGCCTCCTGGGCAATTTCATATCTCAGTCCCAGTTTGATGCCGCCACCGGCGCTGCCATCAGCGGACAATCACCCCAGCCGGTATCAGGGCTCATGTATTTCCTCTCGCCCATAGGAGGGCCGGAAGACTGGATTCCCAGCATGGTGACCACCTCTACAGCGGGGATGGCAGAGCTTGGATTCTCGCCCATTGCCGGCTATCAGATCCTCTTGCATGTGCTCACAGATTCCGCTTTCCTGATCATCGGCGGCATTCTGTTCGCCATATTCTGGATTGAGACCACTGGAATGGGGCCCAAAAGCGTCGCTGCCAAGATCCATAACTCAGGACTGCAGGTCCCCGGTTACAGAAGGAATCCCGCTTCAATTGAGAAGCTAATGGAGCGGTACATTCCTAAGGTGACTGTGATCGGCGGCGTGATCATTGGGGTCTTGACCCTGATTGCCAGCCTTATGGGAACCCTGGGTGGTGCGGGAGGCACAGGTCTTCTTCTGGCGGTGAGCATTGTCTACCGGCTCTATGAGCAGATAGCCAGCGAGCAGATCCAGGAGATGTACCCGATGATGCAGAAGTTCTTTGGAGCTTCCGCATGAAGCAATCCATGTCCAGTACGCTGGACAGAGCGGCCCTGGTACTGGGCATCCTCTTTTTTTTCGGGGTGATGATCGAGGATTACAGGAACCTCTTAGGGCAGGTCATGGATCACCTTCTGGGATGGTTGCCTCAGACGGGGCTGTCCTTTCCGGTCATCCTCTTCATCCTGGCGGCCATTACCGGCCTTTATGCCAGCCTGGTTCAGAAGTATACCATGGACTGGGATTTTATGCGTCGCCAGCAGGAGAAGATGAGAGCCCTGCAGACCAACATGAAGGCAGCTCAGCTGGCTGGGGACCAGTCTAAGGTTCAGTCTCTGCAGACTGAGCAGATGAAGATGGTCTCGGAACAAGGAAAGATGATGCAGATGCAGTTCAAACCCATGCTCTACATCGGCATCATATCTATTCCCCTCTTTATGTGGATATATTTCTACATTCATAACTCCGGTGGAATCACCATGACCTTTCCCTTCTGGGGGACGCATGGTATCACCGAAATGGTTCTGGGGCCGATTCTCTACTGGTTCTACTGGTATTTCGTATGCTCATTGCCTGTATCGCAGATCATCAGAAAGGCTCTGGACATAGGGAGCATGAGCTGAAGATGATAATATGATAATCACCGTTAGCGGCTCGCCGGGCACTGGGACCACCACCCTGGCTCGGGCTCTTTCTGTCCAGCTTGGCCTCTCCTGGGTCAACTCCGGGGAGCTGTTCCGCAAGATCGCCAGCGAGAAGAACATATCAGTCAAGGAGATGAACCGCATGGCAGAGAAGGGACCGGAGATCGATTATCTGATCGATGATGCCCAGAGGTCTCTGGCCAAAGAGAGACAGGGAGTCTTCGAGGGCAGATTGTCCGGGCACCTTCTGGATGCCGATCTCAAAGTGCTCTTGAAGTCCGATCTTAGGACAAGAGCGGAGCGCATATCCAAGCGGGAGTCCAAGCTGCTGGAGGATGCCTGTCAGGAGACGAGGCTGCGGGAGGAGAGCGAGGCCCGCAGGTACAAGAAATACTATAACATCGACATCAATGACCTCAACGTATACGATCTGGTGGTGGATACGGGCAGGTTCAATGAATCGGGAACTTTGGCCATAGTGCTGGCGGCGGCGAGGTCAAGGCAATGTCCGTGATTCACAGGCCTAAAAGGGAGGGTTCATCGTCATCCGGAGATCGAGGCTCCCGGCCACCCTCAAAATCCTCAAACCGGTCTGATAGACATTCGTCTTCCACTCGACCGCGTTCCTCTTTTCCTGAAAAAAAAGGTGCATATGTCGCATCCGGCTCCAAGACCCTTCCTGCGGACAAGAAGAGGTCGGTCCTGGTCAAAAGGAATGGTAAGACAGATCCCGCTTATGGCACTTCTCCGCAGGAGCGGAGCCTGGAGATGCACCTTCGTTTAGGGGCGATCAATCTGGACAAGACCTCCGGGCCGACCAGCCATGAGGTTGTGGCCTGGGTGAAGAGGATTCTTGAGGTGGAGAAGGCTGGACATAGCGGCACTCTCGATCCCAAGGTGACTGGCATCCTGCCCGTTCTCCTGGGGGATGCAACAAGAGTTATGGATACCCTTCTTCTGGCGGGAAAGGAGTACATCTGCCTGATGCATGTTCATAAGCCAGTGCCAAAAAAGCAGATCACCGATGTCTGCGGTCAGTTTGTCGGACCCATACTGCAAAAACCTCCCCTGAAGTCATCCGTGGTCAAGGAATTGCGCACCAGGACCATCTATTATCTGGAGGTGCTGGAGATCGAGGGGCAGCATGTGCTGATGAGGGTGGGCTGCGAAGCTGGAACCTACATCAGAAAGCTATGCTACGATATCGGCCTTGCCCTGGGCACGGGGGCGAACATGGAGGAGCTGCGCCGGACCCGGGCCGGTCCTTTTCGCGAGGATGAAACCCTGGTCACCCTGCACCAGCTGATAGATGCCCATGTAAAATATATGGAGACAGGGAATGAGAACCTGCTTCGCAGGGTGATTTTGCCGGTGGAGGCAGCTTTAGTGCATCTGCCCCGACTGGTGATAGCGGACAATGCGGTGGATGCCATATGTCATGGCGCGCCCCTTGCTGCCCCCGGCCTATTAAGTCTGCAGACGGAGATCAATCGGGGCGATGGTGTGGTGCTCTTCACGCTGAAAGGAGAAGCAGTGGCCGTTGCCCAGGCGGAGCTCTCGAGCGAGGAGATGCTTGCCTCAAAGTCTGGAATCGTGGCTGCGACCGAAAGGGTAATAATGGAGCCGGGCACCTATCCGAAGGCGTGGAAGCTGGCTGAAAGGGACGGCTCCACCCAGCCGGAAACGAAGCGATAAAACCAAAAATCCAAACCTGTGCCGAGGTCGTCTAGCGGTAGGGCGCCAGCCTGGAGTGAGTTTCTCCTGGATAGCTGGTGACTCGCAAGGGTCTCGTGAGTTCGAATCTCACCCTCGGCGCTATTTTATCTGTAGGCCAACAAATCGTTCCAGGCTCTATTCCCGAAGGGAAAACGGACGGTCGTGGCCGGGTATGACGATATCCGCCATTTCTATAATCTTGTTCATGCTGGCCACGGCCAGGGCGCGATCGTAGTGCAGCGCTGGAGGAACCCTCTTTTGGTAGTTGCCTAAAGTGGGCAGGGCGTCCCCCGCTATCACCACTCTTCTGGAGGTCGGTGCCATTCCATCCCCCGGCTGGATGGCGGCATCGACCAGCACGGATATGCTGTCAGGGCTGTGGCCGGGCGTGGCCAGGGCCCGAACGCCGGGTGCGATCAGCTCTCCATCTTTTGGATATATCGTCTTAGCCCGGGAAAATAGCCGGTTGTTGGCACAGTGGTCGGGATGGGAATGGGTGTTTACAATTATGTCGATATCCGACTTCTCCAGCCCCAGGTCAGCCAGAGCCTTCAGTATCTCTTCCTCATCTCCCACCTGGCCGGTGTCCACTATGATCCACCTCCTCTCTGTCTTGATCAATGTCACTGAGGAGCGGGCATCCAGGATGTTGCCCGCTTGATCTCTTTCTATCGACCCCGATTTGAGGAGAAAGACCCTGGGCAGCATCTCGTCAGGTCTCATAGCTGAGCTCATTTCTCTGGGCGGATTCAAGTCAGGTAGAGCTTTTTCAGCTTCTCGTTCAGCCTTTCCACCTGTTTGGGTGCCGTGCCGATGTACTGATGGGGATCGAGCAGGGCGCTGATCTCCTCAGGCTTCAGGAAACTTCTGACCGTCTCGTTCTCCAGAAGGACATCCAAAAGCTCCCTTTTCTCCTCGAAGGCGGTCATGCTGCTCTGGCGCATGATCTCATGGGCCTGCTGGCGCCCCACTCCTTTTTTGGCCAGCTCCACCATCACGTTCTCCGCCATATTCAGGCCATGCAGGAGCATGAGGTTTCGCTCGATGTTATCCGGCCTCAGCCTCATATTGCCCAGGGTGCGAACGGCCAGGGCGAGGATGTGGTCGGTGAATATGAAGGCCTCCGGAAAGACAATCCGCTCGCAGCTGCTGTTGGTCAGATCGCGCTCATCCCAGAGGGGAATGTTCTCAAAAGCGGGGATGAGCTGCGCCCGCACCACCCTCGCCAGGCCGCAGATCTGCTCGGACTTGATCGGATTTCTCTTGTGGGGCATGGTGGACGAGCCCACCTGCTTTTTGCCAAAGCCCTCCTCCACCTCGGCGATCTCCGTCCTCTGCAAGGTCCTCATCTCGATGAAGATCTTATCCAGGGTGGAGGCGACGAGCGCCATCCAGCATACCATCTCTGCATGCCTGTCCCTCTGCACCACCTGATTGGAGACGTCCACCTCGAACAGCTCCAGGTGGCTCATAACCCTCTCCTGAATCTCCATGCCGAACCGGCCATATGCGGCCTGGGTCCCCACGGCGCCAGACATCTTGCCCACTGCCGCCCGGGGTCGCAACTCCACGAGCCTCTGGATATGGCGCCCAACCTCTGAGGCCCAGATGGCGAACCTCAATCCGTAGGTGGTGGGCACTGCTATCTGGCCGTGCGTCCGGCCGGCGCAGACCAAGTTTCTGTTCTGCATGGCCAGGTCCAGGAGAAGAGCGAGCATTTTTTTCAGCTTCTCCTCCAGGATTTCCAATGAGGCCTTGATCTGCAGGCCAGTAGCGGTATCCAGGATATCATTGGAGGTCGCCCCCAGGTGGATCCACTCCCCAAACCTGGGGCTCTCCTCGGCCAGGGCGAGCACAGTGGCCATCATGTCATGGCCGATCTCATCCTCGATCTCCTTGGCCCTCTGGGGCCGGGTAACCTCTGCCGCCCGAGCGATCTCCTCTGCCGCCCCGGGGGGAATCATTCCCAGCTCCTCTTCCGCTTGAGCCAGGGCCGCCTCCACCCGGAAGAGACAGCGCAGCCTGAAATCCTCTTCCCAGATGGCCTTCATCTCTTGTGTGCCATATCTGAACTCCATGGGGTGAATAGACATGGCAGGATGGATGGCAGAGGGGATTGATGGAGCTTTTGGTCTGAGAGATAATCGAATATCTATCCTCTATCTCTTCATCCGCCAAAGGACGAGGATCAGCACAAGGCTTGCGGCCAATGCCCCTGGAGCGGGGCTCTCCTTCTGGCTTTCAGCGGGCTTATCGGGCTGGGCAAGAGGTTCCGTCTCAGGCTCTTGGAATTCTCCTGCTGGTTCTGCATCCTCCAGGGCGGGCTGATCCACTCTCACAGGCTCAGAGGCATGATTGCCATTTCTTCCAATGATGTTGACATAGCCGGTCTTCTTTCCGGAAGGGGCACCAGCGACGACCACATCTGCCACAAAGGAGTAGTTGCCGGGAAGAAGATCTCCCGCCCCAACAATACAATCATAGTTGGTCACTCCCTGAGGGAAGATGTTCTGGATCTTCTTGGGGCAGGTGATCGTCAGCCCCTCGGATACATTCCTGAAGACCAGCTCCACATAGGCCCTGTCGCTTCCCAGACCCTTGACCGAGACCGTGAAGTTGGCCTCGCTATTGGGCAGCATCTCCACCGGGGTGATATCGATCACCTGAAACCAGTACGATGCATTTGCCTGGCCTGGAAGAAGCAGAAAGACGGCCAGCAGAAGGAGGAAAAAGCAAGCTCTCATAGGATTTAATTGTCTGGATGATTATAAAGATGTTTCGGAAAGCGGCGCAATATCCATCATACGACTCTTTCACCCCCATAAATTGGGAAAGGCGAGAGCTCTGAATTCTAATTCAAGTGGCGAAGAGTAGCAGCAGCAGTACAAGCAGCCTTACCATTATGCTGATGCCCGCTGATACGGCGGTCAGGGAGACTCCCAGCCTTACGCCGAAGATCGATGTATAGTTGGGCAGAGTTGATCTGATGGTGAAGACGGGCAGCATGAACATGCTTCCCAGCATCAGGACCATCAGAGCTTTCAGCTCCGATATGCCGCCATTCTGAATCAACGGTCCGAGGAGGACGATTCCCGCCTTGGGGCTGGCCACATAGATGGTCAGCGGGATCACAGTCTCTGCTGGGATCCGGAAGATGCTGGCAAGAGGAGCCACGTTCAGCGACTGCAGTATTCCCGCCTCGCTCAAATAGAGAACGAGAAATGTCATAATGAAGTAGAGTGATGCTATCCGCAAAAACAGCTTTTTCTGACCGCTCAGTGATTTTCGGGCAGCATCTATGATGCTCTTCTCCTTGGTAACTGGCGAAGGCTCTAAGGAGGAGATGACCTCTCCTGCCAGATAGGCTCTGCCCAGGATTATGACAATCAAGAGCTTGATCAATCCCGTAGACAGAGACACAACAGCATAAGCTCCTCCCACATAAAGGCCCAGCACCGGAACTACAAAGGCCAGTTGATAGGTGAAAAGCTCTCTGAAATAGACCGGAACGCTGTTCATCAGAGCGGAGAGAAAGGCCTGACGATCGCTCAACTGCCCATCATGCCGGAGCCTGGCGGTCATGGCATTTGCCGCCAGGGCAGATCCCAGGCCTACCACAAAGGTGGAGGCTGCGGCTGCAGGCAGGCGGGATAATGAGACCAGGGGACTGGCAAGATAGGAGAACCTCTGAAAGAGGCCCATCTCATTCATGATGCCGGTAATAAAAAGCATCAGGAATACGGTGCCCATAGTATAGACGGTCCCGTCCAGAGTCTGCCAGAGTATATCGATCAATTCCGCTCCCAACCTCCGAGCTGAATGAACCTTCAGAATGGACTCGAGGTCGAATCAGCCCTCATATCCGGGCAGCACTGTCCTCTTGCGGGCTATATCCGCAAGAGCGGTCCTCCTGCTTCTCCCACCATATCTTCACCCGGATCGATGAGCCGTTCAGAACAAATGCCCCCTCCTCCCATTTCATAGCCTTTTCCAGATAATCACGCAGCACAGCCTTTTGTTCTTTGGTATCAGCCCGGGCCTGGGGGGCAAGCTCTGCCACCGCATCCTCCAGGGTGGAGTGGCGCTGATCGTGCTTCATCCTGAAGGTGGTGATATTCGGATAGATGCCCATCTGGTAGAGCACATTGTAGAGCACGTCGCTCATTGGACCGCAGATATAATTCCTTCCATGCAATCTGGGCCAAAGCTCCTTCCACATCCCGCTCCAGGTGCTCTCCCCGGCGAAATGGTAGAGATAGATGTATCTGGATGAAGCCTGGATCATCTTCTCAATGGCATCGCGGATGTCCATCATCCCTAAAGAGAAGGATGCAACCACTACATCATAAGGAGGATCCAGATCCCTGGCCACATCCACCTCCTCCCAACGCTTCTGGACGATTGTGATGTTCTCGACGCCATACTCGGCCATCTTCTCTCTCATGACGCTGCACATGCCGTCTGCCGGCTCCACCGCCGTTACATGTGTCGCTTTTTGGGCTAAGGGGATGGCCAGGGTGCCGGGCCCGGCGCCGATATCCAGCACGCGAGACTTTTCTGTGATATCCGTCTCCCAGATAACTCTTTCAATCCTGTTCTGCTCCTTTTTGCACATATCCCAGAATCTAAGAGCGCTCTCTTTGCTGCTCCAGATGCGGGCACAATCCCTGCCGGGGCTTGACTCTCTGCTCCGCTTCATCTGGCTCTTCCAGATCTCGTTCCAGTCGATATCTTTTCCTGGGTCGATCATTGTTGCTGCATCCTCTCCTATTTTAAATCGCTTCAGCTCTCCTCATATATTGGCTTCTCGGGAACCAGGTAGATCGTCCAGAAGACCAAAAGAGTGATCGCTGCTTTGACGATCATATTGGTCCAGATCATCTGCACCAGCCCTTGAGTTCCCAAGATACCCATAAAGGCGATCACCGGAAAGAGAAGGCTGTCTATGGGTATGGAGACGGCATTGGAGGCGAAGACTCGCGTCCATTGGGGCCAGCTTTTGCGCGCTCCACGGGTCCAGATGCGATAGACCCTGGTGTCGATCAGCTCCGCCAGGAGGGCAGTGAGAATTGAGGCTAAGACGATTCTCATCTGCAGGGAGAGGACCGACTGCCACCCCTGGCCTGAGCTGTCCAGGATCCCGAAGAGAAATGTCCAGGCCGCCTGCCCACCGCTATTTGCCCAGTCAGTCTGGGCGGGCAGGAGGACCACGAACTGAAAATAAATGGCCGCAAGCAGATTAAAGCCCGCTGCCAGCCAGATGGTGGTCAAGGCCGCCCTCTCTCCCAGCTGCTTGTGGATCAGGTCCCTCCAGGTGAAGGTCAGAGAATAGATGAAACCGGCATCCATGACCAGGCTGCCGAAGCTTGTGACCTTGGTGGCGGCGATGTTTCCCGCCAGGGAAAAGAAGAGGTAAAAACCGCAGAGGATTATGGTGGCCTGAGTCTTATCGAGCTTCAGCCGTCCCCATGAGACCGAAGATCCTTTCTGCTCCGGAATCTCTTTAGCTAAATCGCTTTTAGCCATCTGCCCCTGAGCTCCATGAAGCTGCCACATCTTATGCTTTCCCTTATACTCTCCATCAGCCGAAGCATGAAATGGAGGTTATGCAGGGTGGCCAGACGGAAGTAGGAGAGCTCTCCTGATACGTACAAATGGCGGAGATAAGCTCGGGAATATCTGCAGCAGGTGGGGCAAGAGCAGGCAGGATCAACGGGCAGATCGTCCTCCTTGAACCGGGCGGACTTGATATTCAGGCGGAACTTGTTTTGCCGCGATCCACCGGACTGGGGCGATAGGAGAAGGCTTCCTCTGCGAGCGATCCTGGTGGGAGAGACGCAGTCGAAGGTATCGATCCCCCTGGCCACGCACTCGAAGATGTCATCTATCTCACCGATCCCCAATAGGTGCCGCGGCCGGTCGTCCAGCCTGGGGATCGTCCAGTCCAAGACCTGATGCATATCTTGCTTGCTGTTGCCTAAAGATCCGCCGATGGCTATGCCGTCAAAGGGCTGGGAGACGATGAAGTCGGTGCTCGTCCGCCTCAGGTCCTCAAACCACCCTCCCTGGATGATTCCGTAGATGGCCTGGCTCTTATCATGATAGCGAATGGACTCTTCCGCCCAATCATGAGTTCTGTGCATGGCCTTTTTGGTATAATCGTAGTCTGACAGGGGGGAGGTGCACTCGTCAAAGGACATGATGATATCTGAGCCCAGGTTTGATTGAATCCTCATCGACCTTTCAGCATCCAGGAAATGCCAGGCCCCATCGGCCATGGACTTGAAAGAGATGCCCTGGTCTGTGATCTTTGTCAGGTTCTCCTTCCTGGCATTCTTCTGCCCCTTCCCGTCCGCCCTTTTGGATCCTTCCTTCGCTCCCCCTCCGTAGCTCTTCCTGTAGTTTGATCTGTAGATCTCGCTCTCCAATGGCTCCTCTTCGCACTGTTCATCTCCCTGCTGCTGGCAGTCATTTCCCTCTGGAATAAGGTTCAGCTCCTGCGGGAAGATGTTGCCGATCTTGGCAATGTTATGCTCTCTTCCAAAGCCCAGGGAAAAGGCTTGAAAGCCGCCCGAGTCGGTGAAAAGGGGGCGGGAAAATCCCATGAACTTGTGCAATCCCCCCAGCCGCCCGATCAGCTCGTCTCCGGGCTTCAAGTGAAGGTGATAGGTGTTGGCCAGGGCACAGGAGACGCCCAGGGACACCAGGTCATCGGAGCCCAGAGCGCGCACGCTGCCCAGGGTGGCCACGGGAACCAGATAGGGAGTCTGGATGTCACCCCTTCGGGTTTTTATCAGCCCTGCTCGGGCATTGCTCACCTGATCCCGGTCCAGTACCTCAAAGGAAAATCCGCTCATCTCGGTCTGCATCCATGCAACTATGTCATTAATGGACTTTATGGCTCTTTTTGCCCTTTTTCTCCTCCGCTATTGAATCGGATCATGGGCAAACTTATTTAACAGGATGCATTAAGGTCTGGGGAGGTGTTAAACATGTCAAAGAGCCGAATGGTTTTATTCATGCTGCTGTGTATATCTCTTCTCTCCATCAATGCCTTGGCAGATGATGAGAACTTCAGTGTGAACATCTCCGCGAGCAAGTTCCTGGGAAGCTATCTGGTGAACGAGACGGGATTTGCCCTTTACTACTACCAAAATGATAGCAGTCTCGATGGAATGAGCACCTGTAATGATGATTGTGCAAAGATGTGGATGCCCTTTTATGTTGAGGATCTGACCCTGCCTGAGAGCCTCAATCCATCCAACTTCGCCACCATCGAGCGAGCTGATGGTTCTAAGCAGACGACCTTCAAGAGCTGGCCATTGTACCTCTATTCCCGGGACAGTTCACCAGGAGATGCTCGCGGGAATGGCCTGGAGGATGATCAGTGGCGCGTCATCGATCCGGCCAATCAGCCCGAGCTCATCTGAAGAGCAAAAAATTGGTGATTAAGCTCTAAATAGCGATTTAAGGCCCCAAACAGAGGCCTCATACCCTTTTATGATGGAAACATCTGGAACCCGCGGGGGAATTTGAAGCCTCTCTTGCCCAGCTCCTCATCCGCTGCCCGGAGGGCTTTTGGATCGTTTCCGGCAGCCAGCACCCTCTTCAGAACACCGTCCGAGGACTCCTCCTCTTCCACCTGCTCGTCCACATACCACTGCAAGAATTTCCGTGTCATTGCGTCCGATTCGCTCTCGGCCACTGCCACCAGATCATGAATCATCCTGGTCACCGCCCGCTCGTGCTCCCAGACGTGAGCAAATGCCTGCTGGGGCGACTCCCAGCTATGCTGTGGCGCCTCCACGGCGAGCATCTTCGCCTTCTCGCCGGAAGCGGCAACATAGTCCAGCAATTTCATGGTGTGGACCAGCTCTTCTCCTGCCTGAACCCTCATCCAGCTGGCAAACCCCCTGAATCCGATGGATTCAAAGTAGTAGGACATGGAAAGATACAGATAGGAGGAGTATAACTCCCGATTTGCCTGATAATTGAGGGCTTCATTCATCCTTTCGCTGAGCATAGTGATCTCCAAGCAGACAAAGCAGCAGATTCTGAGCTTTACTCCACCTTATTGAACAATTCCTTTCCCACGCCGCACTCCGGACAGGTCCAGTCATCCGGCAAATCCTCGAAAGCCGTCCCTGGTGCTATGCCGGATGCCGAATCCCCTTTCTCTGGATCGTAGATATATCCACAGACAGTGCATACGTATTTGTCCATTTCTGTCTCACCACTCCTTCGTTTTTGCCTTCTTGCTAGATGAAACTTTCCAGCTTGGATCCGATCTTATCCCCTCTCGCCAAGAGCGGCTTCGTCTGGCTGTAGGCCTGATCGAATCGCGGTGCGTCAATCTGATAGAACTTGCCCAGGGGTATGGGCGACTCGGAGTCGTCATAGCTCCAGCGGCGTATGATCTCCTGGGCCTGGTCAAAGCTGGCGGCATCGTTTCCTTCCACGGAATAGGTTCTCCTGTTATAGCTCTCATACATATTGAAGTAAGAGACGCAGACCTGTAAGACATCCACAAATGAGAAGCCTTTGTGCAGTATCGCCTCTTTAAAGAGGGTCTGAAGCTGCTCAATCCCGTGAGAGTAGCCCCGGGCGATGAAGGTGGCGCCGGCAGAGAGCATAAGGTCCAGAGGGTTCAGGGGTCGCTCAATGGATCCCTCAGGAGTGGACTTGCCCCGGAATCCGGTTGGTGAGGTGGGCGTGTACTGGCCGGTGGTCAGGCCGTAGACCCGGTTGTCATGTAAGATCAGGGTTATGTCGATGTTCCTCTTGGCGGCGAAGATCAGGTGGTCCAGACCCTCAGCCAGGCTGTCGCCGTCTCCAGAGAAGCAGATCACATTAAGATCGGGGTTGGCCAGCTTTATGCCTGTGGCAACGGGAATGGTCCGGCCGTGGATGGAGTAGAAGCTGTTCACATCCAGGTAGTCCACGATCTTGCCGTGGCAGCCGATGCCCGAAACCAGGACGGTGTTCTCTACTGGGAAACCCTCCTCGTCCATTCGGGCGAGGACCGCTCTTATTGCATTCAGAATGGAGAAGTTACCGCAGCCGGGACACCAGGTATTGCGGGCAGTGGTGGATAGGTCCTGAGGCTTCATGCTTCCCTCCTTTCCAGCTCGATTTCCAGATCGTTCAGGGAAAAAGGCCGGCCGTCGTATTTCAGGATTCGATCATCGACATCGATGCCATACTGGCGGCATAGAGTCGCCAGCTGGCCTGTGGCATTGCATTCCACAGCGATCAGCCTCTCCACACCCCTGAGGGCATCCTTTAGCCTATTCTCAGGGAATGGCCAGAGAACCAACACCTGAACTGCCCTCAGTCCCAGACTATCGGCGGCCTCTTTGCATACCCCCTTGTTCGAGCCCCAAAACAAGAGGCAGGTCCTGCTCCTCTCATCACCTAAGAGCTTCACAGTCTCGTATCCCTCCAATTCCCTGGCCAGGGATTGAGCCTTGAGCACTCTTTTGTCGCTCATCTCCCTTGTTATCTGAGGGTCCTCAGTGGTTATGCCTGTGGCATCGTGCGCATAGCTGTCCGCCTTTATCACCTGCCCCCTCTGAGGAGGATAGGCCAGTGGAGAGACGCCGGTATCGGAGTGGCGGTAGCGATGGTAGTCACCCTGCTCATTCCATAGCTGTGCCGGTCGAGCAGTCTCTGCCTTTCCTGTAAGCCCGAGGTCAAGGCTATACTGGCTCTCGCTGACGATCTTATCCGAGAGGATAAACGCGGGAATCTGATATTTCCAGGCCAGGTTCAAGGCTGCAGCAGACCAGAGATATGCATCCTCTGCGTCACCCGGGGCGATCACCAACCTGGGAAACTCCCCCTGGCCGGCATTGATTACAAAATGCAGGTCGCCCTGTGCGGTATAAGTGGGAAGGCCGGTTGAGGGCCCGGTCCTCTGAGCCACGACGATGGCCAGGGGGATCTCAGCCATCCCCGCCAGGCTGAGGGCCTCGGTCATGAGACAGAATCCTCCTCCTGAGGTCCCCACCGCCGCCCGGACACCGGCATAGGCGAATCCCTCTGCCATGAGGATCACGGCGATCTCGCTCTCCGGATGGACGACCTTCAGGCCGAACTCCTCCGCCGAATTGGCCATGAAGTCAAGAATGGCCGAGGATGGGGTCATGGGATAGGCCACATAGGCCTCAAGACCTGCCCTGATCAGGCCCAGGCTGATGGCCTGGTTGCCGGTGATGATGGGCTCAGGACTGTTGTCCAGCCATGCGATGCGGCAGAACTCCGAGGCCTGGTCATATCCCCGGCGGGCGACCTTGAGGTTCAGTTCCAGCTTCTTTGGGATATGCTTTTTCAAGACCTCTTCCAGCACCGTCCATTCGATGCCTACCGCATGACAAAAGGCACCCAGAATGCAGCTGTTCTTCATAACTGAAGGGGCCCCCTCCTCTTTCAGGATGCCGGTGACGGAAATGCCGCAGCTCTTCTCGGCTATGCCCTCTCCCATTACGTTATCTGCATCGAAAATGAAAATTGAGCCCTCCTTGAGGCGGCCGGAATGTCTATCCACGGTATCCTGATTGAGGGCGATGAGCAGGTCTATCTCATCTCTGCAGACGCCGATCCTCTCGGATGAGGCTCTGACCATCGAGAAGTTGTGCCCGCCTCTGATCAGAGAGGGATAGTCGTAGTACATGAATATGCGATAGCCCAGGCGGTTCATGAGCCGGGCGGCAGTCAGACCCGCCTCGTTTATGCCGTCACCGGCGATGCCGCCTATGAGGATAGAGAAGTCTTCCATCAAATCACCCTGTGCAATTCAATGCAAATAATTTGTCTTTATCTTTGATTGTATAAAGCCCCTCGCATTGGTGCTATTATATTACATATGAAGAATGATGCAAGTTTTGGCGATGAAATGGGAAGCACTTCCCTTTAAGGTAGGGTAGTTCACTGATATATTTTAAGTAGCATACCTATCAATGTAGTCGGCAAGGTGGTAGTCATGGACCGCAAAGGCATCTTTTTCCGATTATCCTGGCTGGCGATTGCATTGCTTGCAGCGTCTTCCTCAATCATAGCCGCCTCGGCAATTGAGATCGAGCCCATCGAGGATAAGATCTTGATCCTCTTTCCTTACCATGCCCTCCTGGTGTTATCCGGCCTTCTCTTCCTAATAGCGGGAATGGTCTGTGCTAGGTACCTGAAAGGGAAGAGATGGTGGTTGAAGGCTCATAGGACCCTGGGGATCGCCGGAGCCGCATTGACCCTTTCCGGGATTACCGTCGCCATCTATATGGTCTCAGCAAGCGCGGGATTGCAGCCCCCAGGAGGACCTCATGCCTATCTCGGCATCATCGTCTCCTTAATGGTGATCTTAACTCCCGTTCTGGGTTTCATCCAGCTGAAGAAAAGGGATAAAAGGCTGCAGACAATTCATAGATGGTCCGGCCGGATGACCATAGCTCTTATGATCATCAATGCCTACCTAGGCTGGATGATGATCCAATCATTCCAATAAAATAAAATTTTGTGATGGCGAAAGGTGATAGATGGATGGCACAGATAGGCTACAATGAGACAGTTATGGATCACTTCATGAACCCCAGGAACGTGGGGGTGATCGAGAATCCTGACGGCTACGGCAAAGTGGGAAATCCCGTCTGTGGGGATCTCATGGAGATCTTCATCAACGTCAAGGACGACCGGATCGACGATATCAAGTTCAGGACCTTTGGCTGCGGCTCGGCCATAGCCGTCTCCAGTATGGTCACGGAGATGGCAAAGGGTAAGATCTTGGACGAGGCGATCAAGATCACCCGCGATGATGTAGCCGGTGAGCTTGGCGGGCTGCCCCCGCAAAAGCTGCATTGCTCAAACCTGGGGGCCGATGCCCTGCGCGCTGCTATCAAAGACTACTGGGTGAAGATCGGCAAGATCAGCCCCCAGGAGGCTGCGGTGGAAGAAGAGGTCCAAGAGGGAGATCATTGCGATACCGATGAGGGTTGATTGCATAAAATGAGTCCCGGGCAGGAGGGACGCCGAAAGCGTCATCCTGCCATCCTGAAGATGCCCAGATCTATTGTTATAGCAGCACAATTCAGCTTCTGCTGATCATCGTACCGATTCCTTCTGTGGTGAGCAGCTCCAACAGGATGGCATGGTGCTTTCTGCCATCGATTATATGGGCTTTCTCCACTCCACTCCGCACCACCGATACACATGCCTCCACCTTGGGGATCATTCCCCCCTTGATTATGCCCTCGGCCACCAGCCGGCCGAAGTCCGAAGCAGGGAACTCGGAGATGACGCTCGCCGGATCATCCGGATTCATGCGCACTCCTTCCACATCGGTGATGGAGAAGAACTTCTTCGCCCTCATGGCTATAGCTACTGCTCCCGCAGCGGTGTCGGCATTGACATTGAAGTTATTTCCCTGATCATCGGTGGCAATGGGGGATATAACCGGGATGTAGCCCTTTCCTGCCATGATCATCAGGATCTCCGGGTCCACCTTCTCCACGTCTCCCACAAATCCCAGGTCCACAGGCTCCTTTCCCTCCACCATCTGCAGAGCTTTCTTCTTGGCCTTCAGGAACATGCCGTCCTGGCCGGATAGGCCTATGCCCTTGCCCCCATGCTTGCCGATGAGGTTGACAAGCTCTGCATTGATGTGACCAAGCAAGACCATGCGGGCAATGCTCAGGGTCTCCCGATCGGTCACCCGCAGGCCGCCTACGAACTCCGCCTTCTTGCCGAACTTCTCCATGGCCTGGGATATCTCCGGGCCGCCCCCATGAACGATGATGGGATGGATGCCGATATAGCGCAGGAGCACCACATCCTGAATGAAGTCCTCCAGCACTGCGGTGTCGGACATGATAGAGCCGCCGATCTTGAAGACCATGATGGAATCATAGAACTCCCGAATGTAAGGCAGAGCCTCAATGAGCACCTGTTCTCTCTTAACTGTCAATATTCATTCCTCTCGGATTTAGGGTTCCTCTACTCAATGGATATCAAGACATCGCCGGGAGCGACTGTAGTCCCTTCTTTGACATAGATCTCTCTTATCTTGCCATCCTTATTGGCCAGGATATTCTGCTCCATCTTCATCGCTTCCAGGACTGCTACTGGATCCCCTTTGGCCACCCGGTCGCCCTTCTTGACCTTATAGCGGATGACCACGCCCTGCATGGGAACGGTCACCCCATCAGTGGGAGCCTTGGGCTGGGCTTCTTGAATGGTCATGCCCGCTGGAGCCACCTTGACCAGATAGGCCTCGCCATCGATCTCGACATTGAGGGCCAGGGGCTCGGCTTTTAGGGAAGCTCCCAGATCCGATGCCATATCTTTTTTAACCAGGGATTCCTCTGTGGCTGCTCCCTTGAGGAACTTCAGGGCCACCTGGGGATAGAGGGCGTATGTGAGGTAATCCTCCTCCTTCTTGGCGAGGCCGAGGGCGTCAACTGCTTTCTTTGCCTCCTCATATTCGGGGGGCAATAGGTCTGCAGGCCGTACGGTGACTGCGTCCTCATCGCACAGGACCTTGATCCTGACCTTGGGGTCGATCATGGCGGGCGACTTTCCATACAGGCCTTTGACGTAATCCTTGACCTCTTTGGGAACCATCTTGTAGCGGTCGCCTGTGACCACATTCAGGACCGCCTGGGTGGTCACTATCTGGCTGGTGGGTGTGACCAGGGGAGGATATCCCAGATCCTTGCGAACCTTTGGCACCTCTGCCAGCACCTCCTCGTACTTGTCCATGGCCTTCTGCTCATTCAGCTGGCTGACCAGGTTGGAGAGCATGCCCCCCGGAATCTGATAGACCAGGACATTGGTGTCCACCCTGGAGGCGATGGCATTGAATACCGGGGCATAGATCTCCATGATCCGTTCGAAGTATCTTTTGATCTCAGTCAAGAGCTCTAGATCCAGGCCGGTGTCATAAGGGGTTCCCTTCAGAGCTGCCACCAGGCTCTCTGTAGCCGGCTGTGAGCTGCCGCCGGAGAGAGGAGACATGGCAGTATCCAGGATATCTACTCCTGCCTGGCAACCATGGAAGTAGCTCATCTGAGCCATGCCGCTGGTGCAGTGGGTGTGCAGGTTCACCGGGAGGTTGACCTCCTTTTTTATGGCCCGGATGAGGTCATAGGCATTCTTGGGGGTGATCAGGCCGCCCATATCTTTGATGCAAATGGAGTCGCAGCCAAGCTCTGCCAGCTGGACGGCGAACTGGGCAAATTGCTCATTGCTATGCACGGGGCTGATGGTGTAGCTTATTCCGGCCTGGACATGCTTGTCCATCTTCTTGGCAGCCTTGATCGATCGCTCCATATTTCTTATATCATTGACCGCATCGAAAATCCTGAAAATATCGACCCCGTTCTCGGCTGCTCGCTCCACAAATCTGTCCACTAAATCGTCTGCATAATGCCTGTAGCCCACCAGGTTCTGCCCGCGAAGCAGCATCTGCATAGGGGTGTTAGGCATGGCCTTCTTAAGAGCTCTCAACCTCTCCCAGGGATCCTCATTCAGATAGCGAATGCAGCTATCGAAGGTAGCTCCCCCCCAAACCTCCAGAGAGAAGAAGCCGACCTGGTCCATCTGCTCTGCTATGGGTAGCATGTCCCTGGTCCTCATTCTGGTGGCCAGCAGAGACTGATGAGCATCTCTAAAAACCGTTTCTGTAAGCATTACCCTGCCCATAAAGATCACCTCTTATTTGGTCCCTCTTTAAAATCCCTTCGCCTAATGAATATTATATCAAGAGCTTCCATCGATCAAGCTGCCATGGATCAAGCAACTGTCGCGAGCCCCTCCATTTTAGCCTGGCGGTGGTATTCCTCTCCTGAGAATCGCGATGCATTTTTTTTTTTAGCTGTAATGTGTTAAAAAATCTCATTAGATGACTAATTTCCACCAACTCTGCACATTTGCATAATATTTCTTAAAAGTTATTGCATAGAAGCTTTTTTTTGGGAATTGAATCAGAAAAGCCTCTAATATGCTGGCTGAACTTATCGCAAAGCGAATCAATGGCACTTGCGAAAGGTTTTATTAGCAATCAACTCAGGAGCTTGGGACTATTTGCCTGGAGCGATGCGAACGCAAATGCTTCTTTCTCTCTCTTTCAAAAGAACAGATGAACTAAATTTTTGCCGCTATTAAGTTATCTTGTGCTCGATTTGTACGGAAGTGTACAGCGGAAGTATCTATTAATAATACTACTGCCCTTTAAGGGTTGGAGCTGATTAGAGATGAGACTTAGAGTTGTAAGTGCTAGAAACGAGATATCAAACCTTAATCCAAATGAGAAGACAGTTCATCTGGCATTCAGGGCCAGCAATGTAGATTTTCTCAACTTGATGCAGAGATGCCCAAGGCTAAGAATGATTCAAGTACCACCCTCCTACCGTAAGACCATGTCCAACGCTATCCAGGTGTTCCTCGATATGCAGGGCATAGAGCTATTAGAGGGCGATGTTTGGGGCCACAGAAAGGATCTGGATGAGTACTTCACCGTGGATGATACCACTATCGATGAGATCCGTTCCCTTGCAGCCAGCGGGGCCAGCATGGACGAGGTGGCAAACCAGATTCAGAAAAAGGCCAGGCTCGGTCCAGAGCTGATCAAGTACATAGCCCGGACAAAGATCACCGCCTGATTCCGGCCCAGCCAGGTCTCAGGCCTGGCTTTGCCTTCTATTTCTGCACCAGTGACAGCTAAAATAGACCTGCAATAATTATAGAACTCTTAGAAGACACAGATTATTTTCGACTGAACTCTAAGCCCCACCAGACTCCATCGGGAAAGGTTCATCTCATCTGAATATATGATCTAGTTTTGTGAAGTGCGATGTACTGGTAGTGGGCGCCTCATCTGCCGGTGTGATGGCTGCCATATCCGCTGCTGAGGGTGGGGCCAGCGTTATGCTGCTGGACAGAAACCTCGGCCGCCTGCACCATGATGCCAATACCCTCTTCGAGGGAATGGCAGCAGTCTCTGGAATCGAGATCAAGGACTGTCTGCTGAAAAAGGAGCTAGAGGGCATGCGCATTCTCAGCCCCTCGGGCAGGGGGGTCACCATTCCTGCCAAAGGCTACTTCATAGACCGGGATGCCTTTGACCGCCACTATCTCCATCTGGCAGAGAAGGCAGGAGTCGCCCTTCTATCCGGTGAGGTCCGGAGCCTCCACCTGGAAGGCAATGGAAGGACGGTCGGCCTGAAGGGAGTCCAGATTCATGCGCGAGTGGTGATAGATGCCTCTGGGGTCCAGTCCGGCCTCTCGGAGAAGGCAGGCCTCAAGCCCATGCGCCACCCAGAGGATATAGCCTGGGCAGTGGAAGCAGATATAGAATATCCCTATCTGGGCGAGGAGATGTTCTTCCAGTACTGGGTGGGAAGCATGGCACCGGGCTGGAAGGCCACATTCTCGCCTGCGGGCGGCGACCTTGCCACAATAGGGGTCTTTGTGCGCGGCCACGGCCAAAATGTGCAGCCATTCTTCGATAGATTCAGCAGGCTCTTCAAGGCCCAAAAGGCTTCCCAGTACAAAAATATCGACCGGATGAAGGTACTATCTGTCAGGAGGGGAGGCGATCCCATATGCGTCATGCCAGGAGAGATGGTGGCCGACTCCCTGATGGTCGCTGGCGGCGCAGCCGGCCAGAGCGGCCTGGCCTACAGCATGCGAGCCGGCACCATCTGCGGCATAGTGGCGGGGGAAGCCGTCTTGAAGGATGATGTATCTCATCGCTCGCTCTCGGAATATGTGCGGCGGTGGAAGCGGGAGTTCTACTGGCAGTACCGCATGGGCCGGTCATCTCTTCAGACCCTCGGCCAGATGAAGGATGAAGAGATAGAAAGGCTGATTTGCGGCCTCTCTGGAAAGGGGCTCGTCTCCAAAGGACCCTTCTTCAAAAAAGCGCTCTATGCCGGGGCGCTCGTCACAATGATACGCCCTCAGACCCCCTATGACCTGCTTGTGAACCTCATACGATAGTGGTTTTTGCCCTTCTGGATAAATGGGCACTGGGCCGATGGATTGGAGGGCCGCCGAACCTCTGAGATTGTATACTCAAAATGGAGATGGCAGTATCCTTGGAAAAGTCCATTTAGCAAAAGATCGAAAAGGTCAGTTATGATCGAGCTGTCAAGCGACCCCTATGTTCTGAAGACCAGGAACACTCCTCTGACCGAGGCGGACTTCAGGATTCACCTTAACATAAACTGGTGTCGCGGAGTCCTTTTCAACGTGGTGGCATTGAAAAACTCAATCGCTGTAGTGGAGTATGATGCTATTCTATGGTCGGAAGACTCCATAATGTTCATTGAGTACAAGGATTCGCCCGCCGCCTATAAGGATCTCTCTTCCCGAAGGGTCCAGCAGATGAACAGCTTCGCCAAGAACATCGCCCGTGGCCTGGGATTCAAGAGCTTTAATTTCGTGGTGGTGGTAAAGGGTCTGGAGGAATCGACGAGCAAGGGTGGAGTGGTGGTCATGCCCCTGGTTGAGCTGGGAAGCTACCCGCCGAACTTCGTCTCATCAATCGCCGAACTGGAGTATCTTGATAAGATGATTGCCAAGTACTCACGGGCGGGTGAGGTGCAGTTTGCTTTGGATCTGGAAAAGCTCAGGAAGATCTTCGAGATAGAGCAGGCCTGAGGATTGGATCTGATGATGAAAATGAAAGGATACGGATGGTCGAACGGTGCTGCCTCCATTATAAATGCCGTGGCAACCTGGAAGGGCTCGGCCTTTGCCATCGAGCTTGTAACCCGGGCCGTGGTTGAGCTGGACCACTCTTCTGGAATCAAGGGAGAGGTCCCAGGGGTGGATACCCGCTTGATTGAGCGCTGTGTGGAGAGGGTCTTGGACCATCTGGGCCTTGAATACGGGGGTCGGGTGAGAACATCCAGCGAGATTCCCATAGCTAGCGGCCTTAAGAGCAGCAGCGCAGCCGCCAATGCCGTCATCCTGGCAACACTTGATGCACTTGACGTGGATATGGATCTGGTGAGTGCTGCCAAGATCGGGGTTGAGGCGGCAAGGGAGGTTGGAGTCACCATAACCGGCGCCCTGGATGACGCTCTCGCCTCGATGCTCGGCGGGGTGGTGGTCACAGACAATCGCGAAATGTCCCTCCTTCGCAGGGATGAGCTCAACTGCAGTGTTATGCTTCTGGTTCCCGATCAGAGGATCTTCTCCCGGGATACTGATATCTCTCGATCCAGGATCATTGCTCCGATGGCGGATCTGGCCTTCGATCTGGCCATGCAAGCCGACTATGGCCGGGCTATGACCCTGAATGGGCTGGCCTATTGCGCCGCTTTGGGCCTTTCGTCTGAACCCCTGATCCTGGCGCTGGAGAAGGGGGCACGGGGCACAAGCCTCTCGGGGACCGGGCCCTCTTATGCTGCTCTGATCGATGAGAGCAAGATGGATGGGCTTGAAGAGTCCTGGAGGGCATTGGGCGGAAGAGTGATAAGAACGAAAGCAAATAACAGGTGCGCATCCAGGGGGCAAGGATTTTGACGGATCTAAATAAATACAGGAGTGATATCGAGGAGGTCGACCAAACCATCATAGAGCTCATCGATAAACGAATAGGAATCACCAAAAGGATCTTCGAGGTCAAGAGGAGAGAGGGAAAGCCGATCCGCGATCCTGAGCAGGAAGGCCGAGTCTTGAGACGGGCGATGGACCTGGCCACGGAGAAGAATCTGGATGCTGGTGCCGTAAAAAATATCTACGAGATTCTGATCCGTATGAGCACCCAAAAGCAGCAAGAGCTTCAGGGCGAGAATCAGAGCTGAGCTCTCGATGAAACCCTTGATGTGATGGAAGGATTTTTGGCCAAAATTGATCTCTTGGAGCAGCCATGGTTGATATTGCTGTTATTTCGGGGTCCAAATCAGATCAGCTGATTGTGGACAGGATTTTGGGCAGGCTGAAGGATGAGGGCGTCTCCTTTGAGCATCGAGTGCTTTCCGCACACAGAAATCCCAAAGAGCTGGAGGGGTATGTATCTGGAACCGACGCCCACGTCTTCATCGCCGTTGCCGGCCTCTCTGCTGCCCTGCCGGGAGTCATCGCCTCCCAGACTCATCGCCCAGTGATAGGGGTTCCAGTTAGCGCGAAGCTGGGTGGCCTGGATTCATTGCTCTCCATTGTTCAGATGCCTCCAGGCGTTCCAGTGGCATGTGTTGGCATCGACAATGGTGAGAATGCGGCGTTGCTGGCTATTAGAATTCTGGAATCTGGAAGATAGCTATTTATACAATGTCCGTGAGATAACGGCTCAAAGGTGGGATAGGATGTACAAGCGGATTTTGATCGCCACAGATGGCTCAGAGAAATCTAAAGCAGCCGCTAAGGAGGGCATGGAGCTCGCAAAGGCGCTGGGAGCACAGGTCATAGCGCTCAATGTTGTCAACGAAGTCGTTATTGCAAGCGCCGTTCGCCAACTTGGATCAGATAGAAAGGATGTCGAGGCCAGGCTGAAGGCTGCAGGAGAGAAGGCAGTAGAAGAGCTCAAATCCATGGGTGCCTCTGCCGGCGTAAATATCGACACCGTGGTGAGAATCGGCGCACCCGCAACAGCAATCATAGATACCGCAGGGGCAGAGAAAGCCGATCTGATCGTCGTGGGAAGCCACGGGGAGTCCGGTGCCACTAAGCTATTGATCGGAAGCGTTGCACAGAAGGTTCTTTATTGGGCCACGATTCCTGTCCTGGTAGTGAGATGATCTGAATGGAAGCTCTAGTATTGGGAACTCCCTTGCTCTATGCCTCCTTTGCCATTGTATTCGTGGTGGGTGTAGTCCTGGGCTACTTTGTGATTAGCTTGATCGGCTCAAGCTGAAAGGTCGAGGAAGGTCACCGGATCACTCCGGTGAAAACTTTTTCTTTTTCATATTTAATTAAAAGGTGCTATCTTTTGAAACTGCAGAATAAAGCGAGCAGAATAAAAAAGAGTTGAGCCGATTTGACGGCAACGCCTCATTCTTTGAAATATCTGGACGCCGTCTCCAGGCTTCTGGCCATAAGATCTGCTGCCCGTTCTATATCATTTAAATTCAGCACCTCTACTGGCGAGTGGATATAGCGCGTGGCGACGCTGATCACGCCGGTGGGAATTCCGGATCGAGTTAGGTAAATGGAGGTGGCATCAGTCGTCCCGCCGTCCGAGGCCTCGAGCTGTACTGGAATCTCAAACTCCTTGGCCGTCCCCACCAGCCACTCAATCACCTGCGGAGTAGCGATCAACCCTCTTCCCGAGCCGTCGGCCACGACCAGTACTGGGCCTTTGCCCATCTCTATGGGCGCATCCTTCTTCTCAATCCCCGGATGGTCGCCGGGTATTGTCACATCTGATGCGATGGCGATATCCGGGTCCAAACCGAAAGCGGCGACCTTTGCTCCCTTCAATCCCACCTCCTCCTGCACTGCGGCCACTGCATAGATGGTTGATTTTGATTTGGTCCTCTTCAGAGCCTCGATCATCATAACCAGGCCGGCGCGGTTGTCGAAGGCCTTGCCAGTTACAGTGTCTCCATGCATCGGTACGAACTCTCGATCTATGGATATTGGCGTGCCCGGCAGGATCCCCAGCTCCTCTACCTCCACCTGGTTTGAGCAGCCGATATCGATGAACATATCTCTGGCCTCTACCACCTTCTTTCTGTCCTCATCCTTCATAACATGAGGAGGCTTTGAGCCGATCACGCCCACCACCGGGCCGGAGCTGGTATGGACGATGACTCTCTGATTTAGCAGGGTCTGGTCAAACCAGCCGCCAATGCGAATGAAGCGGATGAAACCCTTCTCATCAATCTGTTTTACCATCAGACCGATCTCGTCCGCATGGGCATCGATCATAATCGATGGGCGGTCTCCCTTTTTCGTGGCAATGAGATTGCCAAGCTTGTCCACTCTCACCTCATCTACATAAGGAGAGATCTCTTCCCGTACGATCTTCTGCACCGACCCTTCCCATCCGGATATGCCGTGGGCGTTGCTCAGCTTTTCCAGCAATGATTTGATGTCGCTCATTAAACCCACTCGTGATTATGGGAATAAAGTTTTTCCCTTCTCAGTGTCATCCAGATATCTGATAACGATGACCTCCAGAATACCAGGATTCTACAAGCTTCCTCCAAATGAGAGGCTCAAGGCTGTGGCAGAGCAAGTGGCAGTTGGATCAGAGGAGATCTCTCAGGTTGAGAGGGGTCTGGTCCTTGATCAGGCTGAGAAGATGGTGGAGAATGTGATCGGAATGTTCCAGGTGCCCTTGGGCATAGCCACCAACTTTGTAATCGATGGCCAGGAGGTCCTCATACCAATGGCCACTGAGGAGCCCTCGGTGATCGCCGCCGCGAGCAACGGCGCCCGCATGGCCCGAGGAGGGGGGGGTTTTTTAACCTCCAGCACCGGGCCGGTTATGCGCGCCCAGATCCAGGCCACGGGAATTGATGATCCCTTTGCCGCCCGCCAGGCCATCCTCCTCCACAAGGATGAGCTGATGGCGATGGCAAATGAGTTGGATCCCATGCTCGTCAAGTACGGTGGCGGGGTTAAGGACATCGAGGTTTATGTCATCGACTCCCGGCTGGGGCCAATGGTCGTCACCCATCTCATAGTCGACTGCCGGGATGCCATGGGGGCGAACGCGGTCAACACCATGGCCGAGGCTCTGGCCCCCAGGATAGAGCAAATAGCTGGGGGCCGGGTCTATCTCAGGATCATCTCCAATCTGGCTGATCTTCGTTTAGCCAGGGCTAAAGCGGTATTCAGGGCGGAGGATATCGGCGGCCCGGAGGTGGTGGACGGCATCATCCTGGCAGCAGAGCTGGCGGTGGTCGATCCCTATCGAGCGGCAACCCACAATAAGGGAATCATGAACGGGGTGACGGCAGTGGTTTTAGCCACAGGAAACGATACCCGGGCAGTGGAGGCAGGAGCTCATTCCTATGCCTCCCGAACTGGCCGCTACATGTCTTTAACCAGGTATGAGAGGAACAGGGATGGCGATTTAGTGGGAACGATTGAGCTTCCTGTTGCGGTGGGACTGGTGGGAGGAGCGACTCGGGTCCATCCGGTGGCTAAGACTGCAGTGAAGATCCTTGCGGTGAAAAGCGCAGATGACCTCTCCCGCAAAATCGCTGCGGTGGGCCTCTGCCAGAACTTTGCCGCCCTCAGGGCCCTGGCCTCAGAGGGAATTCAGAGGGGGCATATGTCTTTGCATGCCCGCAATGTGGCCGTCCAGGCGGGAGCGAAGTGCGACCTCATCGAGCTGGTTGCTGCCCGCATGGCTGCGGAGCGGAGGATCAATGTAGACCGGGCGGCTGAGCTGATACGGGAGCTGGAGGATCGTGGACAGGAGGGAGTTTGAAGACGAGGATCGGAGTCCTCGGCCCTGAGGGGACCTACTCTGAGAAGGCGGCTTTAATCTGGTCAGAGGGCATGCCCTCCACAGTCCTGGTCTACTTCAAGGACTTTGATGGAGTCTTGCAAGCTGTGGAAGAAGGCGAGCTGGACTATGGAATCGTCCCTTTGGAGAACAGCCTGGAGGGTGCGGTGACGGTGGTCAATGATCTTCTTCTGCGCTTGAATGTGGTGATCGTGGGAGAGGTTAACGTTCCCGTAAGGCACTGCCTGGTGGGCCAGGGAGAGAGCGAGATAAAGATCATCCTCTCCCATCCCCAGGCTCTGGCTCAGTGCCGCCAGTTCATAAGGGAGCACTATCCGGGAGCGGAGATCAGGACCACGGGATCGACCAGCCATGCCGCCCGCCTGGCCCAGGAATTTGGGGAGATGGCGGCAATTGCCGACTCAGGCGCAGCAGAAAGATACGGCCTCCGTGTCCTGGCCAGGGATGTCCAGGACGTTAGGGAAAACGTCACCCGATTCATAGTAGCAGGGCGGCAGATCCCCGGGGCCACGGGCAAGGACAAAACTTCGCTCATCATCCATTTGGCTAAGGACAGGCCGGGGGCACTTTATTCCATATTGCAGGAGTTCGCCCAACGCAGCATAAACCTGACCAGAATCGAGTCCAGGCCCAGCCGTCGCGGTCTGGGAGACTACTACTTCTATATCGACCTGGAAGGGCATCAGGATAACAGCGTGGTTTTGGATGCCCTGGAGAAAATTAGGGAAAAAGCGGGAATGGTCAAGGTTCTGGGGTCCTATCCCCTGGACAGCTGATTAGGATAGTTCAAAATTGCAGCCCTAGTGGTATATACGGGAATAAACCACAAAGAGCCCATGATCCTCAGGCGGGGATCATGCCCAAAGCATGAAAAAC
>ENA-UOOH01000219-UOOH01000219.1-fermentation-metagenome-genome-assembly--contig:-NODE-219-length-69306-cov-47.079667_pt1 | contig 69306 bp, 95 predicted proteins | sample MGYA00245778_ERZ724025 | MGnify/ENA primary metagenome ERZ724025 (study PRJEB28704, sample SAMN03018313) | fermentation metagenome | biome: anthropogenic terrestrial biome; feature: soil; material... | reverse complement strand
AATATAATATTATATTCCTTACACGTGTAAGAATCATGTAAGATGGTCATTACATGAAATGCAATTTCATAAGTACATATGTACATTATAATATGTACATAATATCCTTACGTGTAAGGATAATTATATTATCATTACACTATCCCCTTACGTGTAATGAATATCAAAATATCATTACGTGTAATAATATCATTACACTGTCTCCTACAAGAAATGTAATACCACAAAACAACGGAATTGATAACGAAAAAAAGAAAGTGTGAATATAGTCATTATTCGCAGATTTTGAAAAAATCGATAGCACTGGCTATAGTATAATATAATATTCCTTTGCTATTTTATTTATTGTCTTTAATAGTATTTAAAGGTTTCGGTTTTATCTTCAAGATAATATTACACCTTGAGTAATAGTTGTAGAAATGGGGTATGACACATATGCTACAATCAAAATATTACCCTATCTCTTTATATAGAAACATACAAATTCCAGACCTATCTCTGCTAGGATGAATAAATATACCACCGTGAAAAGTAGTGTCTGAAAAGTGATGTTTTACTCGAAGAATTGAGGAGATTAAAAAAGGTTACAGGTAGAGATGTTTATTCTGATTCTTGTAGACGTTCACAATCTTGTGTCCCTTGTCACTTTGCGAGTCTACATTAATCAGGTGCAGAAGATCCTCATAACTTACATAGAGTTTTTTGTTCTCTACGTTGATTTCAACAAACTCTTCACCGTTGATATATTTCTTACTCGCTTCTCCTACCTTTCTAAAATCAGCCAAACTAAACAACCTCTGAATAAGAGGTTTGGTGAAAGGGTATAAAATAGTTATTGATTTGACATTTCAACTACACGCGCTTTGTTGTTACGCAAATCAATGTATTTTTGGTGGTCAAAGTTCTTTTGCTCGCTCATACGCTTGTTTCCAAAGGTAAGCATGATGTAAATAAGAACATCATTACTTTCAAGACTTGCTGGAACAGAGTAGGTAGCGCGCACTCCATTCATTTCAGATGACTCTGCTGCAAAGATTGATGCAAGTTCGTTCATTCGCTGAAAGCCCTGTTCAAAGACTCTCAAATTGCTCTTCGGGATAAGGTATGTTTTGGTTGGCATAACCGTGTATATATCATGTAAGTATAAATAGTTTTTGTATAGAATAAAACTTTATAAACCTACAAACAAAACAGGTATGTATGACAATCCTAAGTATGAAACATCGTAAGGTAATTGAAGATGAACCTACACTTGACCAGGAATCAGTTGATGCACTCAAGGCGTTTGTAGAAGAGCGTAAAGGGCCTGATATGGTGCGGATGCTGGAAGATTTAGGTTGGTTTGAATTTATCCGTCCATCGCCTTATATCTTTTTTGGGGTTTATCATAGAGATCTTAATCCAAGCACGATTGCATTGATGTTCCGGCACATCTTCATGTATAATCCCAAGGTTCTATTCTACATTGCGCGTAGAGATATTACTTACAAGCGTAAAGCGATTGCAAAGAGTGACCTGCTTGAAGTAATTATGGAAGAGTGCCGCGTGTGGAAATACATTTCAGGTGAACTAATCGACATTATGATTGGTAGTGAATTTGATATCACTATTGCAGACAAAAATATTCAACTACTTCGCCCACGCTGGATGAGTAAAGAAGAGAAGAGAGATTTCAATAGACGTCTCACCGAAACACGCATAGAACTCTACGGTAAGGACACTACAAGCACCCATGATGAAGTAGATTTTGCAGATGATAGTATTAAGAATCGTGAAGTGCATGAGGTGTTTGCACTCTTTGAAGATGAGATTGAAGAGTTAAAGAAGAATCCGAAAAAAACTTTGGATTAATACTCTTACTTTTTTAAAAAAACTTTAAAAAAACTTTGACTTTCTGATGTGTTACCAGGAGAAAAAAAGGAGGATTAATGAGAATATTTATGAGTATCTTTAACTGTAACGATGTTATATTGTATTGGAATTACACGAATTGACGCCAACCAAAACGTGTAATAAATCCCGAACCATGAGGAAGTGAGGCACAGCCGAATTCAAACGACAAGGAGATGCAATGACATTACGAATCAGATTTTGTGTAATCACCTCGTAGAAAGTAGTAACATCACGGATGAACGTGTAAGAAAATTCATTGTAAGGAATTGCATGGTAAGTCATGTGAACGTTGTTCTCCGTGGTGTCCTATATCTTAAGTTGTTGCGTGAATATTTATACCTTTTGGTTTAGATACTTCTCTTACATTGAATGAAAGTTGATTTAATGTGTAAGGAAGTTATTTTGCGTTACGTGTGTCATTGTGTGTGACTATTTTCTTACGCGATACTTCTTACCCTGAATGTCATGTAGGAAACAGTAGCAGAAACCTATGTGAGAACCCATGCCACAATCAAAAAAACATGCTGGAAACATGCAGTTTTGATAGGTTTTAGAGGTATAACTTGCAAAAAAGGTATAAACATACCACCGTGATAGTATAGTCGTTAATTTGCATGTTTTACTCGAAGGAAATCGCTTTGTTTTTCTAAACCCACAGAACTTGATTTGAATTTCAAAAACTCCCCAAATACCCAAGAAAACGCCCAACTCGGTAAGCCACGCCACGCCTCTCCTTCTTCTCGGTGTCCATGTGTGTCCACTATTGTTTATCTTTGTTCATCAATGCCCCTTTTTCGACATCAATGTATATATTTGAGCATTGATAACCAGGGATGTTCATTGATGCTAGTTTGTGGTATTTTCGCTCATATGAGTAAAAAACCATGAAAGGCATCATCTCAATAATGGGATAAAGTTTTGACTTTTTGAATACCTGGCCGTGCAACACATAACCATCTGGCCGTGCAACGTGACCGGTGATTATCACCGTATCAGCATAGGGTAATGTGAATAACGCGCGATCATAAACGGTGATTATTCTATCCGTTTTTTGATTCGCATTCCCTTTGTTTTGTGTCTGTTTTTTTAATCTCCATAGATTAGCCGTATTTTGTTGTTGGTTACACCCTTGTAGATTGCGTATAATCGACGATCTCACATCAGGTAGGGTAAAAGTATCACCTGTAAAATTGATACGCTTAAAACGCTTATAATCAGGTGATAGTATCATTGTATATTAGATAGGGTTTACTTTTACTTAAAGTATAGGAATCCTTATATGTTGGTAACATAGGTATATAAACGGAGTATAAGCGTATCAGTTAGAATCTTTTATTTTGGGTTACGTTTATCAATTCAGGGTTATCTAGGTTATTTTTCTGTTTTTCATGTGACATTTCGATAGGTATAAATACTCTTGAGTATACCTCTATGTATCCCGTGGATACCCTAGCGTGTGGATAGGGTACGACGTAAGCAGAACCGGAGCGAAAGCCTATTCCAGTCTTTTACTTACCACCATTACATTACTATGTAGGATGCGGAAAGTCTCAAACAAGAGGATAAGGTAAGTAGTGCATGTGTATCTTTAATGCGTAATGCAAGCGGATACGCCGGTATACAAATAGTGTGCTCCATCGTTTTAGACGTGAGATCAAATCTAATGGAGCACATGCCCTAAATGGGTAAGGAAGTGTATTATGGGTGATTTAGGTTACTCTGTAAAATGTTATGACTGTGGAAGAGAATTTTTATGTGGTGAGCATTTTTTTTCGTATCCGCCATCAGAACGTGTTTGTTATCATTGTGCGTCTAAACGGCAACAATACGCTATAGACGTATCAGAGACATATACTGATGATTTAGAGCCGTGTTTACCCTACTATGATTAAAGAGGTAAGAGAATGCCAAAAATGACACGTAAATCTGTTATGGTATACTACTTTGTGGTTATGAAAAATGGAGGTATCGTTAAGGAAACAGCAAAATACACTGTAATTGATGGAATTTATAAAGATAGGAATGTGTATGTAGGAAACAAGGGAGCTGTTAGAATTGGAAGAACAATTACAGATAGTATTTCAATCACTGATACGTTTAATTTTGAAATTATGTTTGATATGGTCGAAAAACATAGGAATAGATAACCCTATCATTTTAGATGTGGCATCAATGCAAATAGGGTTTTTACCCTACTAGGTATTTAGTAGGGAGGAAGTGTGAAAAATGGAAATCTACGAAAGGAAACTGACAACTGCTAGAGCACTCGAACAACTGGAAAAACTCTTTGTGTCGCTCAATGAGCGTTTGGAGGAGGATATAGGCAATTTTAATGGTGAGAGAGAGTTTTTTGTAGTAGTTGAACATGATAATGGTTATATGGTCGGTGATTACAACAGAAATGACTGGAAAACTGATAGAGCAAAAATCGGATACCGTAATGGAGAGTTTTGTCTGATTTGTCACAATGCAAGTTACGACGAGCAATACCGGGATTATTTTAAGGTTGATTCCGGTGAGTTTTGGAGGATTAAAAAGATTAATTTCGCTGAAATGTTTAATGCTCTTATAATGGTAGTAGAAACGTATAATGTGAAGTCAAAAGCAAAAGATGAAGAGATAGAGCGTTTTCTTGAAATTGCCAAACAATTTTAACCCTTTTTACATCAGGTAATGAGATTCAATTCTCTAAAGGGTATTTCCCAAAATGGGATTAGGAAGTGTTTAAATGAATGTTAAAACGGTATTACATGGTATTGTAAAGCGAATAGGCGATGATCTCTATCGTAATGAAAATGATAAAGTGGTGCATAAGACTGATGAATTTAGAGATTTGTATTTTAACGCTCATAATGGGTTTATGCCCGACGATATAATCTATGAGCATATCTATCATATCATTTCTGAAATTGAGATGTATCTACGGTATAAAGAAGATGATTGTGACGATATAGATGATTTGATAGATGAACTAACAGAAGAGATCAACATAGAACCTGATCAGTATACTGGTGCTTTACTTGATTGGTTATCGTCAAATCTTAACAGATACGCTATTGCTGAAGAACTATACCAACAGGATTACAAGTATGGTTCATTGTTTGATCTTATGCAAGTAGCACAATCTACAGAGATTGAAGAGGTTAAAATGTCTATACTCAATGATTTAAGGAGTATGGTGGAAGAGGAAGAGGATAAGGAAGATGAAAGTTAAAGAATTAATTAAAGAGTTACAAAATTGTAACCCTGAAAAAGACGTTATTTATATTGAAGATGGAATATATAAAATGCTTATTGTAGAAATGAAAGAATGTCGATATTATACGGTTTTATCTGGTGTTCCACTAGATGAATTTAAACCATAAACCCTTTAACTTTTTGAAGTTGTTAAGTTCATTACTTAAAAGGGTTTTACCCGAAAGGGTGAGGTAAAACTATGTTACACGTTCTGAAAAGCGAAAACAGAGATGTAGAAAGGTTTTTGTCGAAATGCACGATTAGAATACCCTGCAATCATTGTTATGGTGCTGGCTGTGCTCATTGTAGTGGATTTGGGTATACACGTGAAATCATAGACTCACGTAAGGTTATAGAGGTTTGATTATGGATTATGAACTTTTAAACGAGATCAATGATAATGATGCTAAAGAGATGGAAGAGTATAGGATAGAAGAACCAGAAAGGGATAATCCTGTAATAGAGGAAGGATGTATCTTTGATGGCGCGAGGGGTATATACATATTCTATCTTGCTGTGCGTTATGCGATTGAAAATGGGTTTAATCCCTCCGATGAATGGAAAGAACAAGTAAAAAGAGCACAAGAGAAAGGAGAAGATGAAGAGGATTATCTTACTCATAATTATGAATGGATATTTGACGAAATGGAGAACGCCGAAGATTGGTTAAATGCTGAAATAGCAGATGATGAGCATTATTTTGGGACTGTCCTTGATGGAACGGATTGGGGATATTGGGAAGTAGAAGAGGATTGGTTATCTATTTAAATATACACCCTTTTTCATTTTAGATGTTGGTTCAATCCAGAAAAGGGTTTTTCCCGAAAGGGAGAGTGATTACATGGAAAAATGGGTATTTCTTACTGGAGATGTAAACTGGAAACAGTTTGGCGCTAAATGGTTTAAGATTGATAGTTATGATAATGATTATTGTTACGTCATTGAGATAATTAATTTTGAGGATGCTACAGGAGAAAAAATCAAGGTTGATGAAGGTGAATACCGTTATGTTGGTATTCTCTATACGGTTCTCTTGGATAATGAAAGTGCTATAAAATCAGCATTATCATCATTTGGTGAAACACTAGAGGATCTTAAGGGATTAACCAAAAAACAAAGGGTAAAACGTATTGCTGAAGCAATTTCTTCTTATGGTTATCCTATGGATAGGGATGAAGAATTGTATTCTAATAATGCTGATACGCTTTTAGCAGAACTAAAGAATATGAGGTAAGTATAATGGAGTTTTCAGATATTCTTAAAGCGTTATGGCATTCTTCCTATGCAAGTGCATTATCAGAACCGAAAGTGCATGTATTTGTAGGGAATAGTAGGCATATCAGTATTTCACCGTTCTATAATGCGAATTGTGATACGGGATTTGAAGACGAAAAGAAAATGTTACAAGGGAAATTGAGTAAGATTAACCTAAATTTGTTTAAAAACTTTCATCTACTTTGTTTTACGGAATTACTCATTATTCCAAAGTTTAAGGCTGGAAAAGTTATTGTGATTAATGAGTATGGTGATTTCGTAAACGAGATTCACGTAAAAAACATACAGACTATTATCAGTTTTAATCCGTTAACGGTTTTCAGGGTTAAAACACGTCAAGACGTGGAATTAAAGGGTAATAATGTTAGGATGGTGAGGAAATGACCTTTAAAGTTTATATTGTCGCATGGAAAAATGGAAGTAGTCAAATTGGAGTAAAATGCCTAGGTAAAAACTGGGAAAAACGTTTTGCATCAGAGATTGATGATATTGATCAGGTTTTTGGCACTCAAATACCGCACAGAGTTATCGCTGATACTCCTGATGGATATAGGATTATGACTCCTTCAGAGGCGAAGAAAAAGGGATTTGAGTATAGATTTATTTAATTCTCTTTTACTTTTCATAAAGGTTAATGGGATTCATTAACCGTGAAGAAGTGCTAAGGAGATGAAGAAGAATGTCGTTTGAATTGACGAATCAAGGATTTATGGCCAAAGTAGGAAATTATGAGATTGAGCATTACAGTAGTGGAGTGTTTGAAGATGATGTGAAAGTAAAGCGTAATGGAAAAGAATTGTTTACTATTGCGTTTCCCATCGTCTCACATGATTATAAAATACATCCTGTTATGATCATAGGAGATGAACATATCAATTTAGATGTTTTTGAAATGAGCAATTATCCCAACGATGATGGAATAGCTCAGGAAATGTATTACAACGAGATTTATGTGTATGTGCTGGAACAAATTATAAAGGAATTAGAATAACTTTAAAAAACTTTAATCTTTTCGTGTTGTTAAGTAGATGTGGTTAATGGGATTATTGGAGATGTGAGATTATGAAGGATTACAGAGAGTTTACAGTATTTGAAAGAGAAACGATTGATGATATTTGTATCGAAATGCACAAACAACGCTTATCACGTTGTAAAATATGTGTAAATATGCATAGGTATAACAATGTGGGATTATGGTTTAAATTTGATAATGATCCGTATTATGCATACCCTTTAACCCTTGAAAAAGCGATAGAATCATTTGTAAAAGAAATACCAATAGAACTATTCGATTTTAATTATGATGATAGTTATCCTGATTATTCCGACGATGATATTTTTAAGGAGATTGATGAGATTCAGGAATATGAATCTGATATGGTTTTACACAATGTAAAACAGATTCTTTATTACCTGTATATTGGTGATTTGGAAACTATCAAAACGGCACTTGATGATATTGATTATTGTTATCAAGCGGGGAAAGATTATAATGATGAATTAGAGACATTGAAAGAAATTGTAAAGGAATATACAAGTTAAGTTTAGGTTAAGTCAACTTCGGTTGCCTTAACCACTTTTTTTATTCAATTTTGGTGTTGCTACGAAAGTGTTGATTAGTGTTACGGGATAATACTTTTCGCTTTGTGGTTGGATGTGGTTACGTGTGTTGATTTTAGTATCGTGAGTGTTACCAGAGCCACATAGCGTTGATTTGAGACAGTTTAGTATCAGGATGTAGTTTAGTATAGGGAGAAGGGAGATCGTCGATTAGAAGAAGCATGTTTCTAAGGGTATTTGGTTGATTGAGTTTTGATTTAGGTTTATTTTGGGAATTGTATAATTGTAGGGTTGATAATGTTAAATCATTATGGATAGTGGAAGTGCTACTGTGGTGTGGTAGTGGTGATTATGAGACATAGAGTCATTAATACTTTAAGGTTAATTTGGGTTTGGAATTGATACTAAAGTAGAATAACTATCCTCACCTGTCATTACCCTGAACTCGCTATTCGATTTTCAGCATAATCATTTTTGTTATATATTTCTAACATTGTTCATATTAATCCGATCAATAAATCTATATAGTTCTATAGAATCTATATAGTTCTCTATAGTGCTCTATAGGTCACTATAGTTATTGTTAGGTTATCCCTAACTATCACCATATCACCAAACATACATGATATCTCACGATATGTATGTTGCTTATCTATCATGATCTATCATGGTTCGAGTTGCGGTAAATGGATATTCCCCGCAATTATGAGGAGATTAGAGTATTCGACAAATAGTCGATAATCCTTTGAGTATATCGAATGGATACCGCATAGATACGCAATGACGATACCAACATAGCGTCATTATCGTATCACCCTTCAGACTGCATAGAAAACAGGGCATAATGAGCAGGGATTAGAACGCTATACAATGAGGGATTGATGATAGACACAAGCAAAAATGAGATCAAGTTAATTCAGTTTTACTTTTACTCTGTCATACCCATATCACTACCCTATGAGACGTACATAGTGCGTCTACAATGCGCGCACTCACCTAGATGATATGCGAGTATCCCTATGCTGATATGTGACAGTATAGGGTTACTGTGTGGCTATGTTGTTACCATCTCATGTATGAGATAGACCACCATTATTCACCAATGTTTGTGACCATGTATACCTATGTGCATTGATGAACATATGTGAGCATTGATGTATTGATTCGTACATCTACGAAAAGTAGAGACCGGGGGTGCGGTTAGACACCTTCGGTTAAGTGTCTCAAAAATTTTTTATAAAAAAATAACTAAATCTGGGTAAAAACCCCTAAATAAACCTATTTCTCAAAAAAGAGTTAAAACCCATTACTTCTCTATTCTTCAAAATTGCAACACTATCAACAATACTCATAACGCTCTGCACATTCTGGATTTGAACACCGATACATCTTCATAATATAAACTTCTGTACCAATTTTAAACCCTTTCTTACCACAATAAACAATCAATGAACCACAACGTGAGCAATACACTTTCTTAATTGTAACACCACCTGATTATCATTTTTAATCCTTTTTTCTTTCATATACCTCATTGTAACACTTCTCTGCATCATATATGCACTTTACAATAACCTCTTCACTTACTTTAGTATACAACATAACTGACAATAACGAAATCAAACCAGGAATAGTAGCAACATACTCATCTTTATCTGCATGATACGCTAAAATGCCCGATTCTGCAAGATCTTGTAATTGTACCCTGAATGGTAGAGTATCATTAAAAAAAACACCACATAACAACGTAGTAAAGGCATTATTTCCACGATTGGTAAGAATATACTCATCATTATCAGTTTTGGTCATAAACCCATAATCAACAAAGGTGGGAAACATGGCAATTACTTGTTTGGTAAGATGCTCATCTTGGTTTCCTAACTTCACATTCAAAAAATCAATAAACGAAATCATAATCTTACTCTCCAGTAACACGAATCAACATAATCGTAACACTACACCCAATACTCTTTTATAATCCCTATAATATCCTCATTTGTTATTTCATATTGAATCAAATAGGACAATGTAGCATAGATACCTTTATTGGTAATCATATATTCATCTTTATCTCTAAACCGAAGCAATTCACATGATTCAAGCACAGAACCTTGATCAACACCAACACAGTCCTTTATTATAAGTCTATGCATCAAATAGAAAAATGCCTCACCGCCCTTTTCTGTAAACATATATTTTCCATCGTTAGCCTTAATCATGATTCTATGTTCAGCAAGGGTAGGAAGTAAACTGTTAACTTTACTATGAAATTCATGTTTATCATCCTCAAACTCCGTTTCAATAAACGTCTTAAATGTTACCATAACTAATACTTGTAACCCCAATCTATAAAAAGATTACTATTTGCATCTCTTTATAAAATTTTTTCCAAAAAAATTACAAAACATGGGTAAAAACCCATAAATTAAGCAATTAACCCAAAAAAAGAAGTAAAAATTACTTACTCCACCATTCTACACAATATTTCCCATCTCTTCTTTCCCACATCGACGGATCAAATCTAACCTCACATTTATAATCTTCAGCAAGTCTACAAACCTTATCAAAAACTTCATCAGGTGTAATTTCTCTACCAATCATAGACTGATAAAGAGTATCATAATACACCTTATTTTCATTTTTATCAACAAATTCCTGTTTCACTTTCGCAAACCAAACACAATGTTCAGTTAGGTCAAAGTCAGCAGTAGCGTAACAATTAACGGAGCGAATATCCTTGAAACACTTTGATAACTGTTCAACGTTCTCAACATACTTATTTAAATCGTTAATTACGTGTTTAACATCATAATTTAATGATCCAAGCCCAAATAAAACATCTTTATGCAAAATAATCACCATAACCATTCTACAAACAAAAACAACAATGCAACCATTCCATATGATATAAACACCAAAATTGCTGTTTTAATAAACAAACTACTATGATACTTAATCCATTCCCAATCCATTCTCACTCACTATTTCCTACCCCAATCTAACAACATAAAGAACTACAGAATCATATGCATTATTCATTTCAGTGGCAGAAACCACATGATAACATACATCTTCTACTTTAAACACCGTTGGTAAATCTTTCTCAATTAATTCTTCTCTAAGTTTTCCCTGAATCCAAAGTGTTTCACCAATTCTAGGAACATACGACATTGCGGTGTAAGGTGTAATACATATCTCTTCCTCTTCGGTAAGATATATAATCTCAATGCGTTTAAATTTCCAATCCATTTTTATTCCTCAGTAACACTTTCCTGCACAAACGTAACACTAATCAGAAGCACCACTTTAATCCATCATAAATCAACAGAATCCCAATCCAAAACGCAATCATTAACCCAAATACTATTAATCCTACAAGGATACCAAATCCAATACTTGTAATCCATGTAATACCTGTCAATAATCCCACGATAAGTAACATAAAAGAACAAAAGAAAATCCACAACCATCCAAGAAATACACTTAACAAATCAATATTATCTATGTCAAAACGCATTTATTCCCATCCCATAAGTTTTCTATAATCCTTTTTCAATCTAATAAATTGATGCTTTAATAAACAATACTCACTTTCCAAATCTTTATATTTACGAATCAACTTTTTATAATCTGTGTCAATTTCCTCAATCACTTTTAAAGCATCGTCAAGTTCTTTTTCCATAATCAAAACTACACTCTTATAGTAATTTATTCCCATTCCTAACGTGGTATCGGTTCTCTTAAAATATTCTGCTTCGATTTCTTCATCGGAAAATGATGATAATAATTGTTTGACCATTTTCATTCACCAACACCCAATTCCTCTTCTCGCAAAGACAACATCTTATACTCATTAAACTGTAACTCTTCAAACTGTTCTTTCATTTGTTTGAATTTCATCATAAGTGTATGATGATATGTCCATCTATCATCTTTATAACATTCAAAGAATAGTTTGGTGTTGATAACATTACCATCGTTACCAATTACGCATGACATCTCTTACACCTTACCCCATTATCAATATACTCTACAAAATCAGGACAAGTGTAACAATATTCAGACAATACTAATTTATCAAAGAACGGACACTTTACACATTGATATTTCTCAAGAATACCATATTCCATTATTCCACCTTCAAAGCCTTACCAAACAATCCCCATGCGAGAGTATTCACAATTACTAACATAGTGGGAACAAACCCATCAACAATACCAAATAAACACACAAGCGAAGTAAATCCTACTATGAAAAGAAATAAACTAAAGTAATTAAGTTGTAATATGGAAGTCATCTCTTATCCTCTAAATGATAAAATCCATTTTCTGCAAGTTCACGAATGCGAGAAATATGTAAGAAACAATTAGTGCCACGGCTACAATTTAAAGCCATTTCTTCAAGCATACATAAATCTCTTACAAGTATTTTCTGGTTCATTACACTTCACCTAATCCGTAACAATAAGAATCGTTGCAGGGCCTACTTCCGATTTAGTTCCACAACCATGATATTCAGAATAAATAAGATGTAACAAATATCTGTCCTCAACACCAACTACGAATGTTTCAACACCCATACGCTTCTTCAATTCTTCAACTAAATCTTTTGTTGGTATTCCACCAATTTCTTCTTTAATTCTAAATGTTTCAGCAATCTTTAATAGACAATCGATTTCATCGGTAACAAGACAATCAATCTCATCAAACAATTTATTCATCTTTTCTTTATGTGTCATTCTCTTCTTACAGTCTACATTAATCTCAACATCGTAATACAGTTTACCGATTGATTTACCATTTTCCATTTTAATCACTCCTTACAGATTCCACAAATTCACATGCCCCACAATTTCTGCATTTTCAAATATAATATCATTTCTATAATTGGTATAATATGTTACTTTACAAGATTTATCATACCATCGAATATATACGTTTTCGTTTGATACAATTTCTATTAAACCTCTCATTTCATCACGCTCAATTACATCACCAACGCATAAATCCTTCACGTAGACTTTCCTACACGGTTTGATTACAAGAGTCTCCCAATTAATAGGACCATTAAATGTCATTCTATATTTCCCTACATAACACGCAATAATAGGATGAAAAACACCACAGTTATGTGTTTCATCGTGATGATAGTCAACACCCACACTGTCAAGTTCATTATCAAGCAATTTACCATCACTCTTTAATGAAATAATAACTTCTTCAATCATAGTTTCTAATGAACCTTCGATTGTAATACTATTATCATAGACATATGATAATTTTTTAATAATCGCTTCTAATTCTTGATTTGTAAAGTAAATATATTCCGATTTCATTTTTTACACCTCACGAATACCATGTTCCTTCATTTACACCATTGTAAAACTTCATATGATACTGAAATTCCCACATATCAATGTCAGAATCACCACAGCGAATTTCCTTTGACAATTCATGGAATACTTCATTGAGATCAGAATCATTGTCTGTAGAAAATACACTTAGTTTTCTACCAGAATTTAATGTGATAACAATTTCATTCTGGAATATTTCTACCAGAGAAATGTTTTCAATGCAAATCAGTTTCCTGTCAGTATATAGGTAGCGCATGTTAATCATCCTCCACTACAATTTCAGGTAAGGGTTCATGTCCCGTATCCAAAGGAGTACTGAAGTCTACCGTCCATCCACCTTCAGGAAACCGTTTCCAAGCATAAGCGTGACGAATAACCTGATGAATATCCCATGCCTCTTGTCCGAGTCCTACAACGTCATTGTATATGCTGTAATATTCATTAGACTCTAATTCTGGGAATATCATCTCACGTAGACGGTCAAGATAGAAACGCGCATTATCCTGATTGAACTCATGCTCGAATCTAAATTCATCGGAGATTACATGAAATTGTCCCATACGAACACGCGAGTAAAATTCAAGTGCGTTCATTATTACTTGTGCCTGTTTTTCGTTGAAAGTAAGAGTGAATTTCATCACTCACCACCTTCCACAAACTTCCTTACAGGTGTTCTCTTCACTTCCACAAGCGCATACTCTACCACTTCAGCATCTTCGGGATATTCCTGGTAGAGATAAATGGATGTGCGCGTTTTACAATTGTAACCAGTTCTCTGTTTAAAATGGTTTTTTATTTGCCATCGTTTCATCCAAATTTTACCATTCTTTACAAAGAGAGGATTCAAACCACCACTTGAGAATAATCCATCCTTCTCTACGCGAAATACAGTATCGATTACTTCACGTTCAGTAAGAATTTCAGCAAAGTATTCTGCACCACTAGAAAGTAGTTCAAGTTTCGGATCAAAATGACATTGACCCCACACTTTACCTTTACAACCCACTGCATCACAATCAGCGCTCATATTTTCACACGGAATTACATCTTCCATGTTACCAATGAAACGATACCTTTTCATTCCTTTTCACCTTACAGTATACAGTTACAAGTGTAAGGATAAAAAGGTTACGAAATGAAACACAAAAGAGAAAAAGGGTAAGGAAGATAATACTAATGAAATACTAATATATTTAAAATTAGTATTTAGATTACTGTAATGGTCACTACAACCTTCTTTCCTTCAAATTCTGAAATAGTATTCTCAATGAAATCCTCATCAACGCACCACAAATCATATTTGTTGTCGTAAGAAACAACCCCTTCAAGAACAATATCAGTAATCATTGTTTACGCCTCCCAAATATCAGTAATAACTACCATGTTTTTATAAAGTGCAACTCTACCCTTATTCTTTGTCATGGGGTCATCGGTAGAAACCACTGAAACTGCATATCTCTGTTGTCCATACCAATCATATGGTTCAATGCCGCATACTTTTCTTACTTTCAGTTCACTACTGTTGCCCGATCTTGAAGCGAGACAAACAATGTCACCCACTTTGATTTCTCTGCCTAGAATATCTGTAACCATGTAAGTCACATCCCAAAAAAGGGTTACTCCATCTCCTCTGCAAGTTCAGCCGTTGCAAGTGCAAGCCAATCAATGAACTCTTCCCTACACGGACAACCGTAGGTAAGGTTGGTGAAGAAGGTAGTGAATCCTTCAATCGTAATGACAAACGATTCATCACCCTGCTCAACAAGATCCATCTCCTCCAGGCGATTCAACATAACCTGCTGTGACTCCTCGCTCTTGAACTCGTCCTCACCCGCACCAAGCATCTGCTTACACAGCACCGCATAGATGATTGCCGCGCCCACATCTGTAGGGTAATACTGTCCCGATTCTGTGCGCTCAACGATTCCAATTCCCTCAAGGATGTCGTATCCTTCCTTTACTTCATTGCTAACTTCGGGTGTCATGTTTCTCTTGCACCGAATATTATGTCTACCCTTCGCTATATATGCGTTGTGTAATGCGTTTGGATTGAAAAACGAGTAAAGAAAGAAAGTTTGAGTTAATTGTAAGGTAAGTGAGTAGACTAATTTAGATTGTGGTTACTTGTAAGAAAGATGGGTCTATCCCATAAGTCATGTAAGGACATCTGCATATATATTATTAATATTATTATTACTGATTCATTACACGTAATAGAATACAAAAATAGATGTGAAATAGAATTACGTGTAAGGAGAAGAGAATAAATATATATTTACTATCATCATTACTGATTTCTTACTGAAAATAGAATACCACATCGATTTGGAATTAGGTTTGGTATGGGTTTTGGCATAAATATAATATTTTATAATATATTTATTACATGATTCTTACATGAATATTATTACCAGTAAGAATATAGTATAATATATTATTATAATATTCTTACAAGAAATAGAATACAAAATAGAATATCAGTAAGGATAGTAAGTATAATAATCATTATACTATTTCCTTACACTATTCTTACTGGAAATATAATAGGAATAATGATTTCATAATATTTGTACATATATATGTACAAGTGTAAGGAGGAGTATTAATATCATTTTAAAAGGAGCGCGAAGCGCGATTGGCGGTAGTCGAGCGTCTCAACGCGAGCGTAACCGCTGTGACAAAAAAAAAGAAAAACCGGAAAAAAGAAAATGTAATATTGTGTGGCAACTTGCCCCACGGAGGACCCCTTACCCCTTATATTTGAAACTCATAGTATATAAAGGTTTCGGTCCATGTTGATATTTTTGGAGTGTCATATATCTTATTAGATATAAAATATATATATAATTATTACTGATAGTAATATTGGTAATGTGTATCATGCATTTTTACCTACATTTTTCATACGTGCCGCACTGGAAATGAAGGTTGAAATGACAAAAAATAAGTATTCAGTAATCAAAGTAATACGCATGGCAGAAATGTGTCAGTATGTCTTTACGTGCGTTAAGGATGGAATTGTCGAGTATCATTACCTGTATTGCGCTGATCTTCTCGAAGCGGTCAAGAAGCATGAGATGATTTATGGGTTTGAGTATCATGTGAGGAATGTTGAAGTTCAGGAGGGAAAATCACCCGATAGGTTTCAGTCTAAAATTGAGGATTACATCATCTCCTAGAATCAAAAAATTTACCCCTTTCTTTATATAGAAACATGCAAAATCCGACCCTATCTTTCAAAAATGGTATAATGATATGGTTGGAGAATGTTGGTGTTTATTTTGCATGTTTTACTCTTCAATTTGGGCTTATCCCAAAACTACCATGAGAAGAGTGCAATGAGGAACCAAATGAAACCTGATAGTGCCTCACTTGCCGCACTCAACTTCATGTTCATGGTAGCAAATGTAATAGCGAGAGTGAAGAGTCCAATTGAAGTGAAGAGCGCGGTAAAAATGTTTACAGAACCATTGTTGAAGATACAATCGTTCAGTTGAGGAAGAAGAGTAAACGAAAAAGAGAAACCAACGATACTAATGATTTTATCTTGCCATGTCATGTTCTATTACCATTCTCCCGGCAGGACTCGAACCTGCATTACCGGATTTATTCAGAGTGTGACAGGTGTTACCGCCCGCTTCAGGTTAAATTGTGAGTTTTACCCACACTCTTTCAAATTCCGGCATGATACCATTACACTACGGGAGTGATGACAACGAAGGGATTTGAACCCTCACTTGACAGTTTTGGAGACTGCTGCACTTCCGATTATGCTACGTTGTCTAATGTGTCAGACAGGGTTTGAACCTGTGATACCCTTCGGCAAAGGATTTTAAGTCCTCCGTGTTTCCGCTCCACCACTGACACGCTATTTACTTCATTACACGTTGAACAATAAATAACTTACGTTATATTCCTGATATACAAAAGGAAGGATTTAATTAACTATAATTAAAACACATAAGATATATGATGAGTAATAGTTTATCTGATCTTGCTTATTGTGGTGGATTATTCGACGGTGAGGGATGTGTTACACTTACAAAAGACGGTGATTCAAATTATAGATTACGATTGAAAATAACATCAACTGATTATTCTGTTCTTGCGTGGTTACAAGAACATTTTGGTGGGTTTATACATCTTTCACATAAGGAAAGTGAATACAATAAAGAATCATGGGATTGGTATTGTAAAACTGAAGATCAGATTGTGTTTCTGTTTGGTATTCTCCCTTACACTATAATCAAACGCGCACAAATCATTGAAGCATTGAATTATCATTTTGAAAAACAGAATGGTGGAAAGTTAACTGAAGATGAATTTGTATTACGAGAAAGATATTACATGAAATTAAAATCAATGAAATAACCTCAAAATACTCTTCTTTTCTTTCTTCTTTTTATACTTAACCGAAAGGTTTATATAGTAGTAATTAAATATGTATATTATATTATATCTGTTTGTTAAATAGGTATAATAAACTATACTATACTATAGTTTATTTTTTTATATAGAGGGGTGAATAAAAATCGTTTCTGAACGTATGTTTGTGGATGGACCTGTTTTCCCAATTGCACAGAAGAATAGAAATGGATGGGGTGTTCCTCACGATTCTATTGATTCTGCTATTTCTTCGTTAAAAACATCCGTAGTTCGAATTTGCCCCTCTATTTTTGGAGAGAGCGAACATCACTGTGATATTACGGGTAGCAGGAAGGATGAAATCGGTAAAATTGTTGATGCTTACCAGAAAGATAATGAGGTAAGAGCAGTTGTTGAGATTACTGATTCTACCGCTATTTCCAAGTTGAGTGATGGAACATGGGAACCTACATGGTCTGTGTTCGGTGGTGGTGTGCGTGATTCTGATGGTTGGATTCATGGGTATACGAATGAATCGTTAACGTTTGTTAAAAAACCTGCATGGGAAACTGCTAAAGGTGAAATATTCTTTTCTGCAAGTGAAGATGAGCGATCAGAAGTAAAGAATTTAAAATCCTATACAAAACTTGGTTTAAACCAGGATAAAGAAGATAATAGTAAATTTTATGCTTCTCTTTTAAATTCTGATGATTTCCTTACAGATAATTCATTTTCTGACACTATTGAAACTTTAAAAGGTGATTTTATGACTGATACTAATATTGAAAACACCCCTACTGAGGGTGTTGATTTTGAGAAGGTAGTTGCCTCGAAGGAAGAGGAGATTACCAAACTTAAGGAGCAGATTAAAACGATGGAGAAGGTGCAGGCTGCTGCTATTTTCCCTGACACGTTTGAAACCGTTGTCGCTTCTCGTATTGATGTTGCACTTAAGGCAGAGCGTGAGCGCATTGAAAAGGATCTCGCCCTGACTGATTACAAGAATGTGTGTGCCTCGCTTGAGATTGCACCCGAAGTAGAGCGGTTCCAGAGTGAGAAGTTTTCCGCTTCGGATGTGCGTATGCACATTGATCTTCTGAATAAGGTTGCAGGTAAGCGTGAGAAAGTCGAAGCGGGCGCTCCTCTGTATTCCAATACCTCCGAAAAGAAGGGTGAGACTCCTGAATCGTTCCAGAATGAATCTGGTTGGACTGTTGGTTATTACCGTGACGGTCAGTGGTTCGCAGAGTAAAATAAATAATTGAGGTGAATTTATATGGGTTACTATGGTTTTGTCGAGCCGGATAATAAGGTTATTGCGTATGCGCCCAATTCTATTCTGATTCAGGAAGAGAAGGCAGAAGCAGCGACTATTAAGCCGGGCATGGTTGTAATGAAAGGCACGAATGATGATGATGTTGTCATTTGTGATGGAGTTTCTAAGGCACCGTTTGGTGTTGCAGGTTTCGAGCAGAGTTTCTTAGGCGCTGCATCATCTACGTCTAACCGCCCTGCTAATGTTAAGACTGCGTTTGCATCCGCTGCTCGCGTTCCTGTGCTTGGTGGTGGCGGTTTCGTTGCCATGATGACGCTTGCCCCTGGTGTTGGCACTGTTAAGGGCGATTTACTTGCATCTTGGGGTGGTGGAACGGTTGTTCCTGTTGTGCCTATGCCCGGAGGGTTTGGTGTCAGAATTCCGTTTGTTAAGAATACTTCTGAGACTGATACCGGCGTTGATCTTCCAGAGGGAATGATTGTTTCCGATGTCATTGTTCAGGTGACTAAGGAAGTTGCCGACGCTACTATTGATGTTGGGCTTCTGTATGCAGAGGATTCTAATGGTGGTGACGCTGATGGTTTCCTCGATGCTGAATCGTGTGCTGCTGCTGGATTCGTGAAGCACAATAATGTTGCTCTTACTTCTGCCGCCGCTGCTCTTACGCTTGGTGCATATCTGGTTGAAGCGGATATTAAAGATGCTACTGCTGAAACTGGAGCGCAGACTTGTAGGGTTCCCACATATCATGTTGTAAATAGTGGGCAGGTTTCTGTCTCGTATACTACTTCTAATAGTGCCAACCTTGCCGGTAACATTTACGTTGTGTGTGCTGCTCCTGGATTCCAGATTGTAGGGCGCGCTGAAGAGACTCTTGCACCTGTTACTGTTACTGCTGATAATGTTACGTCTTACGTCAGTCAGGCCGTTATGTCAAGGGTGTATATTTAAATATTTTTTGAGGTGACTATAAAATGACTTTTCCCGTTGAATATTACAGACAGATAAAGGATGCCATTGTCTTTACCGCGCGTAAACAGGCAGTAGCACGTAAGATTATTAATACCCGTAACATTTCCGGTGGCATTGGTGTTCAGCAGTGGACGTATGACACTGCAAATGAAGTTTCGGATGCTCTGCTTACGTATCAGTTCACTGACACGGCTGAGGATTGGATTGAACTTGCTCGTACTGACATTCCTATTCCGCTTCTGCATAAAGAGTTCCGTATTTCTCGTCGTGATCTTGCCGCTGCTGCTCGCGGTGGATTTGGTATTTCGACCGCTACTGTTTCGAGTGCTGCCTACAAGGTTATGAATCTTGAGAACCAGTTAATTCTTAATGGTTTTGCTGCCGATGGAACTAACTATGATATCAGGGGTCTTTACCAGAGTGCAGGTAATTCTTACACTGGTACTAATGACTTTGGAACTGCCGGAAAGCCGATTGAGGCGGTTGCAGGTGCCATTGATCTGATGCAGGCTGATAATATTACCGGCCCGTATAACCTTGTTCTGAATCCCACGCAGTATATGGAACTTGCAATTTCGATTCTTGGTTCTGGTGCAGGTGAGCGTGAGATTGCAATGGTTAAGGAGATTCTTGAGGGTGGAAGTATTTATTCTACGTCCTTCCAGACTGCCGGAACGGGTATGCTTCTTGCTGATGCTTCCGCCGGTTTCTTTGAGATGGTTGTCGCGCAGGATATGACCACTGAGACTGAGGTGCTTCAGAAATCTAAGGATCTTTGGGGTAGAGTTTACGAGTGTGTCATTCCTGTCGTGTATGACTCTAATGCGATTTGTAAGTTAACTACTATCTAAGGTGGGTGATTTACAATGTCTTGGAGTAATATTACAGAACTACGCGGTTTGGTAGAGACTGAAATATCAGACTCTACTCTCCAAGATATTCTTGATATTGCACAGAGATACATTGAATCACGCATTGGCGTTCAATCAAACTCTACATATGAAATCCAAACGGCTCATCTTTTTAAATCAGCCGCACTCACCCTAAAGCGAATGAAAACAAACGGCGAATTGCCGTATATGTCAAAATTGGGATCAGCCCAACAATATAATGAAATCGACGATATAATCAAAATGTATGAGAAAGAAACGTCATCGTTAATTCGCAAATCAATTTTCAGTGTTCAGAAAGCCTCAACTGGATTACCATATGTTCGGTCAAGATGCAATTACGTTGAGGATGAAGAAAATGGATAATACGGAAACATGCGAATTACAACATTGTCGTTTACGGACTGACATTTTATGTGAAGTTCAGCGTAGGGAAGAGAAGCAGGATGAACGGTTCCTCGCTCTTATTGAAGAATTAAGACAAGATTGGAAAGAAACAAAGAAGGAAGTAAGTTCAATAAAAGACACAATGATTACGGGTTTTATTACGTTAATCATTACTATTATTGGTGTTTTCGCTACTTACATTTTTATGAATGTTATTGGGTTCATTTAAGGTGGTTTTATGCAACAGAGCGGGTTCAAAATGAATAATATACTGAAGAAATTGGGCGCTCTACATACTTTTCTTATACAGGAATCTACAACTCCCGCCGACACTTTTTATCAGGAATCCACCACTGAATATGAAGAAGTAAAATATTGGGCAGTTGTTCTCCCTGCTCGTGCCTATGATCTTCACTCTAACGTTTTTGCCCGTTTAAATCGTTCTGGTACTGAACAATTTGGTATTATTAATATTTTCATTAGTATTACTGATGGTGATACGATTGTAATCAATCGAGATTATTATTCTGATTCTGTGGGGCGCTACCAAATTGTAGGAAAGGAAATCTACGGAACATCTTACTATCTTCTTGAGGCACACCTGGAGACTGCATCATGAAAACGGTGGTGTATGGTGTAGAAGAAACCAATGCTAAGATAAGTCAAATTCTTGCTGTTGTGCAAGATAATGTGGATAACACGCTTGATCTTTTCAGTGGTGATATGACGAAAGAAATCAAGGATTCAGCCCCGTATGATACAGGACGTTATATGAGTTCTTGGTTTTACGAGCGTAAAGAATCATTGAAGTATGCAATTATAAGTCAAAATTCTTACGTGCCTTACAACACGGTTCTTGTGTTTGGCACAGAGAAATTCAAACCGATTGCCAATGAATCACGCTATAAGTATTCTGACTCTGATCGTGGTATTATCCATGATGTAAGACAGATTAAGTTTATATATAGTATTAAACTTGGTCAATTAATTAAGCGTGTGAACTTAATAGGTGCAAACATATCATTAGCGGGGTTATAATGGATATAGATGGTGTTTTAAAGGAACTTGCAGATTTTATTGAAGAGAAAGTTCCAGAACTTGCAAATAAAGTTACTACCATTTATCCCGAATCAGAACGATTCGCTCCCCCTACTGTTGTAATAGACATTGTAGCAGGGAGAGCAACCCTAATTATTGATGGAGCAAAGACACATGAATTAGTGCGTATTGCAATCGTCTCTGATAAGAAGAGTGAAATCAATCGCATTTTTAAATTAATTACAGATGCGTTTTTGGATTATGGACGGGAACTTACATTAAGTGCATATGGCGGTGTAAGTTATATTTCTCCTGTTGCTCCTGCATTTGTAGAAAAGAATAGTGTTTTGAAACGCGAATTGGATATTATTGTAATTGAATTTAGAAAGAGAGGTTGAATTTTATGGGACAAAACGCAGGTTATACTACAACCGTTGAATATATTAAAGAGACTTCATTTGGCACAAAGCCTAATAATCCTGAAATGCAGTGGATAGGTATTGTTACTGATGCTAAGTTTACTGATAAACCGAAGTCATTTTCCACGCGGTATTTTACGGATGCTGCCTACACTGATCCGAAGTCTGCTGCCTACAAGCACATTAAGACTGTAATGGAAGCGGGCATTGAGATTGAGTATGTGCCACAGGACATTCTTGGTGGTTTCATTGGGTTTGCGCTTGGTGGTGATGATACTACTTGCACAGGACTTGCAGATGGTATTAATTCCGCTACGATTGGTGCAATCATTACAGGTGGAACGAATAAGTATCTTCTCTACGAGGGATGTGTAGTTGATGAGTTTACGCTCTCGATTCCCGAAGATGATGTTCTGAAATGTTCTGCTAAATTTACTGCTGCTGATGCTCCTGCTCCTTCTGCTACGGATTATAAGGGAACGGGTAGTAATGCAACTGAGAGCACCGATGCAATGCTTACGTGTGATGATGTAAGTGACATTAAGTTAAGTGTAGACAATGGAACTACTTGGGCAAGTGCTACTGATATTGTGCGTGAGATTGAGTTATCTATCTCGAATAAGAACGTTTATCTCAAGGATCTTGCATCTGCAAACAGCACCCACATTGCAGGTGTTGTGAACACGGGTAAGGACGTTAAACTTGGTCTTGAACTATATTATGATGATCTTGACCTGCTCACACAGGTTCAGGCACTTACACAGTGTGGATTCAAGTTTACCATTGATGGTAAGACGTTTACGCTTACGGGAATTCAATTCCCTGAATATCCCCTTGATGTTAAGCCTGATGAGGTTATTGGGGATAAGATTGAATCGCTGCAAATTACCGGGCTTACAATAGCCTAAATATTTTTTATTACTGATTGTTATGGTTGCAATTTCTATTAATAATGAAACGTATGAACTGTCTGATGAACCTTATCATGGTATTGTGCGTAAGGTTCGGAAGATGCAGAAAGCGATGCTTATTGAACTTCTATCCAGGTTCAAGGATGAACTTAACGATAGTATGAAAATTGAGGATGCTCTTGCCATGATTGCAAATAAGCATCCCGATGAGATTATAGAATATTCAGAGCGTGAGGAAGATTTTATTGTTGTTACTACGATTTCTCTCGCTACCAATAAAATGTGGAATATAGAGGACTTTGACACTGTTCCTATTGGGAAAATGGATAAGATTTTCCAACAGTGTAAGGATGTTCTTGGCGGCGATGTGAACCGTTTTTTCAGAGGTTACGCGACGAATACACAGGAAGCGCCGAAGGAACTCAAGTTGAAGAAGAAGTAGGACAACTTTCTTTTTCAAGTAATAAAGTAGCAGAAGTGCGTAATAAACTTAAGGGGCGTAAACAGTTACGCAATCTCCTCGAAGATGATACTTACTACAAGAAAATAGCGCGTTGGAAACATGCATTGCGTAATGGGTCTGACGATGAAGATTTTGCAGACTTTGTTTTAATTGATGCTTTTGGATGGTCTTGGGAACATTTGAACCAATTACCTGAACAAAAGTATCTTGCTATTTCTAAAATACTCTCTTTAAAGAACGCTGAAGAAGCAAAACAGGCTAAACGACAGAAGCAAAAGAAAAGGTGATGATTGATGCAACTTGGAGATAATGACATTGTAATTTATGTTGGCGGTAATATTACTGACTTACAAAATAAGATGAGACAGGCACAAGGTGTTACCGCCGCTACCAGTGCATCAATAGCAGGAACAGTAGGACGTATGGGCGGTTCTATTGAAAGGACATTAAAAACCACAGGTAATACCATTGTTGGTGCTACTGGTGCTGCTTCTGTCGCAATGGTTTATCCTCTTACTCGTATTGCAGGTTCCATTTTTGAAATCGGTAGTGAACTTGACTCCATGTCACAGAAAACTGTATCAGTCTTTGACTTAATGGGTAGAAGTGTAAACGATGTTAAGAAAGATTTAGAAGATTTTGCTTTTTCACTTGCCGGTAATGCAATGTTCTCCGCTAATGAAATCATGGAGAGCATGTATGGCATGGCTCAGGCAGGTATGCAGGTTGAAGATATTTACACTTTAATGCCTGAAGTTATCAACCTTGCAACTGCGCAAAACATGGATCTTGATACCACTTTTAGAATGTTATACGGAACATTGCAGGCATATAAATTAAATGCTTCTGATGCTACAAAAGTAACTCATGCTATGGCAGCATCAATGAGTGCTTCAGTGCTTGATGCTGAAGATTTAGTTTACGCATTGAAATATATTAATCCTACATTTGCTGCACTTGGTTACAGTTATAATGAAGGATTAACAATGATTGCAATGTTACGTGATTTAACTTTCACTGGTCAAAATGGTGGAAGAATTTTACGTGACGCTTTTACTGATTTAATCGCTCCTACTTCTGAAGCAATAAATATTATGCGTAAGTGGGGCATTTCAGTTTATACAAATAGCGATGAAATAAATGGTTTAGTTGCTGAGTATTATAGTGCATCTGAAGCACTTGATCAGATGAAGAGTGATACATCTGCATCTAACGAAGAAATACAAAAACATAAAGATTTTATTATTCAGTTACAAGGGCAGATGGTAGGTTTAGATAAATCATCTGAGCAATATAAGAGTTTAAAGAAGGCGCTTGATGAAGCACTTTACGCAGAACGTGTAATGAAGAATGAAGTCAAGAAATCAAGCACCGAAATTGATAATCAAACTGCAAAAGTAAAAGCCCTTGAAAAACAAGTTAATGATTTTTCTGCTACCGGAATGAAAGCGCCTGCTGAAATTCTTAATGAGTTGTGGAAGGCGCGTGAAGCGGGTATGACTGAAGGGGAGTTTTCTACCGTTTTCGGTAAACAGTCATATGCCGCAATGATGCAACTCACCAGAGATAAGGAAAAATACGCTGAAGTTTTAGAGTATGTTACATACACTGAAGGTGAAGTGAATGAAGCGCAAAGACAATCTGATATTGTTACCGCTTCTACTGCTGCAAGTTGGACTATTTTAACCAATCATATTTCATCAGCGGCAGGTGAAATTTATAGATCAGTAGCACCTGCATTAAAGGTTTTATTTGATTCGTTAAATGAAAACTTCGATGGTATCAAAGAGTTTTGTATTCTTGTAGCACAGAACTTTGTTCCTATCTTACAGGATATTGCAAATCGTGTAATTGGTGTAGTTACATGGTTTAATGGATTAGATGAAGGAACAAAGAATCTTATTGCAAAAATAACAGCAATGGGTGTTGCATTTACACTTATTGCTGTTCCTCTAATGTTGTTTACTGGTATCATTCTATGGACACTTTCACCTATTGTGGGATTCATCGGTAAGATTGGACTTGCAGTTGAGCGCATTGGTATCTTACGTGCTGGAATGATTGCATTTAACAAAGATGCAACAATCTTTGGCATGAATATAATGAATATTAAGGGCTCATTAAGTTCTTTTTTAACCACATTAACAAAAGGAACTAGCGCGAAAGGTATAACCGCTGTTACTGGTGAAATATTTTCATCAACGAAAGCATTAGAAGCATTAGGTAGTGCAGGAATGATGATCAATCCTACACTTGTAACAACTGCCGCAACAACAGCAGGTGTAGGGACTGCTACTGCCGGTTTGGGTGCTACAATAATTTCAACGCTTGGTGCTATTTTACCACCAATACTTATAGCAGTTGCAGCAATAACCGCACTCTGGTTTGCCTGGAAGAATAACTGGTTTGGAATCAGAGATATTACTGCAAGTGTTATTGAGTTTATTACAGAACATTTCAAGGTTTTCTTTGAATTTATTGATTCTACATTTGGTGTAATCTTTAATAGTATTTCAAATCTTATTGATGCCTTTATTAACGGTGATGTTAATGGTCTATTCAGTGCTTTAGGTAGTCTTATTGGTGGAATTGTAAGACTAACACTTGGTTTACCTGAAACGTTTTTAAAAATCGGTAGACAAATGATCATTGATCTGATCAGAGGTGTAATTGCTGAAGCACCAAACACTGGACCTGCGTTAATTAGATGGATTGTTGACGGTGGTATTCAAGAGTTTTGTTTAGCGGCGATTCGTGCTGCCGTTGATGCTGGAATTGCATTTGTCAAAGGTTTTATTGATGGAATAATGGGTAAAGCACCCGAAGTTAAAGATAAATCTAAACCTACCGGTAAAGCGGTAACTGATGGTATTAAAGAAGGTGCTGAATCTGGATTATCAGACGTTTATAAGACAATGGAAGATGGTGCTGTAAAGAGTGCCAATATTTTTGAGCAGAAATTCAATGATACGTTTAGTAAATTGGATACCAAGAATCTTACTGAAGATGAATTAAATAATTTTAAGGCACTTGAACTTTCAAGAAAAGTTGTTGATTTAACAGAATTAACAGACGATGATAAACAGTTCATTGGTGAATTACAAACTTTAATTGAAGAAAATGGTGGTGAGATTCCAGAGAAGTTAAAGAAGAAGATTGATGAACAAGTTAAAGAACAGAAACCGTGGTCTGCGTTCCATGAAGATTTTAGAAAAGAATTTGACTTAATTCTTCATGAATGGAATGCCATGAGTCCTCAAATGGCACAAGAAATGAAAAAAGGATTTAAGGCAGCAGAACCATTTGTTAACCTTTCTGATGGACTTCAGGATGAAGAGAAACAGATAATTGGATTCCTTGAATCTATCGCTTCTGAATCTGGTAAACTGCCTGATGATTTACAGAATGCTTTAAACACTAAAATAAAGACAAAACAACCACTTGATGAATGGTGGGGTGACTACTATCAAAAGTGGAAGGATACTGATAAATTAGTTGATGAGAAAATAAGTGAAGATTTGATTACTAAAACAGTTACATTGCAGGTTGAAGTTGCAATGGATGATAATATAGATGTAGAAGATAGTGCAAAAGAAACATCAGAATCTTACGTAGATAATTTTATTAAAACAAATAATGGTGTTTTAGGCCCATTTGGATTATCAGCAATTATATTTTCTGAAATTGCAAAATCAGTAGAAAAATCAGGAAATGTTGGTAAAGATGCTGCAAATGCATTTGCAAATAATTACAATAAAACACTCGAAGAAAAAGAAATTACTTTAACAATTTATCCTACAAGCACCTTTGATAATCTTGATTACTCTGATTTCAATCCTGAAGATTATGACACAAGTGTAACACATACTATCGATACTACCATTGAACCTACAACCGATGAAGAGAAGAAAGAACAGGCAAATACTACATCTAAGGAAGAGGGTAAGGAATTAGTAAATTCTTACAAAGAGGGTGTAGAAGAGAAGAAACCAGAACTTGACGCTACTGTTGAAACAGTGAAAACAACAATCCTCGACAAACTAAATCTTGCAGAGAAAGCGTATGATCTTGGTTACACATTTGTTAATTCCTACACAAATGGAATATTAGCAGCAATTCCCGCTTTACAATCTGCAATTAATCAGATGAATGGTATTCTCAATAGTGTAGAAGCACCGCCGGTTAGTGTTACGTATAATGTGTCTGCTGCAATGGTTAACTTCGAAGGTTTACCACAACTTCAGGGTGGTGGAACTACAAACAATTATGACATTGACGTAAATCTGAATAATGCTACAATTCGTAGTGAGCAGGATATAGACAAACTTGCAGATGCCGTGTATGAACGTATCAGTAGGAATGCGGGGTTAACAGCATGAAGGCAGTTCTCCGTGGATTACGTGATTATAATGTTAATTCATACACGGTTACACTGAAGAGTAATGAGAAGAAATATTGCGTTGTTACTATTTCTGCAAAGGACTATTACACGCTTCAGAGTGAATCAGAGTTGATGTTAATTGTTGATGGAATGGAAATATTCACAGGTATAATCAACAAAATTAACTTTGATTACCTGAATAATAAATACATTATTACCCTAGATGAACTTGCCTACAAATTAGCAATAGACTATGATTTGTTGAGTAAAAGTGCAAGTTTTGACATCACTTACACTTCAATGACCTCTGATACCATTTTGTCAGAGATCCTCGCTGAAACAGCGTATACAGTGGGCTATGTGCCGTCACAGACTATTACAGAACTGAAGGGTGATAAACTTAATCGCTATGAATGGTTACGTTTGCTCGCTGATAATTGTGTTTGTGGTATAGATGCAAATGGTAAGTATACTACTGATTCTGCAAACATTGTCTCGGAACAGACTGCATGTGATGTGTGGACGGTAGGAAATGAGATTTATATTGGTGTAAATGGTTGCACTCGTAGTAATAAGTCAAGTCATGTTTGGAGTAAGAAAACATGCGATATAACCAATGCAATCATTGACATTCCTGAAATAGAGATTAATGTTCATCCTGTGCAGAAGGTTATTGTAATTGGTAAGAATAATGTTACTGGAGAGGCAAGTGTAGGCACAAATCCTACTATTGTTATTACAGATGATTCGTGTGTGGATGTAGCAGCGTGTGAGAAACGTGCAAAGGATGAATTGAGTAAACAGAATAAGTTTGCATCTCTTACCCTAAATGTCAATCCTGATTTGTTCTACTCGAAAGTTATTGAACTTGGTTGTCATGTTACCATAAGTGAACCTGCATTTGTAGCAGGGACGTATGAGATTATTGAGATGGAAATTTCTATTGATAAATGTAGCATCACACTTGATAGACCAAAGAAACGATTAGAAACTATACTTGATGATTTAAAGCGTCGTATGAATTTAATTGAGAGGTGGAGATAAATGTATATTGGAGATATTTATATTCCGTATGTATCGGAATTTTCAGCAAATAAAACCACCAAAGAGAGTAAAGAAACTAACTTTATCTCCGGCGATGCTGATCTTGATGAGACTGCACCTAAACTGAAAGAACTTACTATATCGGGTGTTGCAGCAGCGCATGGAAGTAAGACTTCTGATGATTACGCTAATGATCTTGAAGCAGCATTGATACGTAATTCTGCCTACAATATTGTTGAGTATAATAATAAGAAGGGTTACTTTGTCCTTAATGATGTTGATATTCCTGACACGGTAGAGAATCAGAATGCGCGTGAGTTTAGTGGAACAGGTAAGTTTCTTCCTTCTGCCCGCTATGAATGTGCTTACCGCGTAGAGACTGATTACATTGAGAGTGATCTTGCAATTCAGTTTCCTCCTATCATCGCTCTTCCTACAGGTGCAACCAACGTCAGAATCAAATCACCCTGGGAAATAATGTTTATTGATGAATGGCATGGAACTGTAGGTAGTGATGGTAAATTATCCATCTTTAAACCGTTCCCTATCTTTGATTCTGATAACTATGTAACTGCAACATCCACGGGCGATAAGACTTTCATGGAGTCTGCTTATGGTTGTTACGTAACAGTCCTCAATGCACAAGATGAAATAACAAAATGGACTACAGTAGTAGGCACAGATTTACCAAAGGGACGTTATAAGGTTGTATTCCGTTTGCAGGATTTAAATGTAACAGATGATATTGGCGTAACTGTAACGGGTAGTATAAGTGGTGAATTGATTAATGAAACCTTTACAACGGGTGATACTTATTGGGTTACAATCGAAACATCAGAGTTTGAAGTTATTACACATGAAACATTAACCATTGACATAAAGAAACTGACTGCAACTGCAAATACTATTGAAGTGAATTACGGGTTTGTTCTTCCTACCTATACTGCAAAGGTAGTGTTTGAGAATGATACTGAAGTAGATTGTGGTAATGTCAAGGTGTTTGATTCTAATGGTTCTACAATTGAATCAAATTGGAAACAAGTGTTCAATTACAATCATGATTTCTCTACCGGAATAATTATTCAAAATTCATTCTTCCGTTGGCATGTGGATACAAATGAGATTTGGAACAATACAGGTGAATTAACTAATCTCATTAATGATCAGGTAGGAAGATTATATCCACGCGCATTTAAGAATAATGATGTCAGTTACATTGTAAAGGAGATTCGACCTGATTTAGTTGAAATAGAGTTTTCCTTGTTTGATGGTGAATCGGATGCAAATGCAACAGATTGTAGAGAGATAGTTCTTGCCCGTTTCACTCCTTTGTATGTTACCTTTGAATTAATCCGTAATGGAACATTCAAGTGGGATTGGCACGTTGATTTCAGCACTATGCCTTCATGGAAAGCGATTAGCGCACCATCTGATTTAATGGTAACATCTTCATTGTCTAATACTGAACATACAAGTGAAAATGGTATTTTTACTGTTATATTTGATGAGTGTATTGCGGGTATTTGTAAATCAAAGAATAGTAGTGCATTAGTGCTTGGTGAAGGTGGAATGTATGTAAACAATACTGCTGAATCAGGTAACTTCATGTTTACACTTTTCATGATTTCTGGTTCTTTAGGTTCACAGTATATATTCCAAAATACTACCGATGTTAGTTTAACAAATGTGCAAAAAAATAGAATTTATGATAATTTTTCTATTGATTCATCAAGTGAATATATAGTAGAAAATGGTAGTAATTTTACTGAAACATATTCTAATGGATTGTTTATAAGAAGTAACAGTGATACGTTAATTACCAAGAAATTAAAGAATTTAAAATTAGGAACAGGTAAATATAAACTTTACTTTACTGTTTTCACACAAAAAACAATTACACGCGAAGTAGGTATTATTATTGCAGGTGATCCTACTTATGATAATACTTACTATGTGTGCTGTTTAGAACTCGATGCAACACAAGCAAATGGTGGTAATTTATCTAAGATTAAATTACTCAAATTCAAACAGAATCAAAATAGTCAGGGTTCTTATGGTGTAGATGGATATGGTGAATATGGATATGGTGCAGATGGTAGTGAAGTAGTTGCAGCGTCAAAAACAATAACTTGTCAGACATATACTTCACAATGGATTGAGTGTGAATATAATAATGAAAATAGAACTTTTGATATTTATTTCTATAATGCAAGTGATTCAAAACCCACAATACCCACATTGACGTATGTAGGTGATGAATCATTCGAGTATGGTAATATTGGTTTGTTTGCACGTTCTTCGGAAGCAGGAACAGATAATATTTACGTGTTTTTTAAACAATTAGAAGTAACCGATTCAATGATATATGAAAAAGCGGGTTATCCATTTATAGCAATCACAGGAACATCACACGGAGGAGCGGCTGCATCACAGAAAATAACAATATTTGATGGTATTATTGGAGAAGATATAGATGTTGGACGTTATAATTTAATTGTGCAAACAATTTCTACAAGTGCAACAAGTGAACTTACATTTTCATTTATAAATGATACAAAATCTACAACATTAGCTATTGATACAGTTGAATCAAGTGAAATTATTGGTGGTGATGCAGTATTAACAACATATAATCATGTAATTGAATTTAAAGAATCGGAAATTGGTGATAATGCTATTATTACCATTGATAAAACAATCAGTGGTTATTATCCATTAAATTTGATTACATATGCAGCACTTATTCCAATTTCAAATACAGAAAACAGTGAGATTATTACACCAACAAATCTCTCGTTTGCATCGTTAAATGAACAAAATTATTACAGAAATCTTGAACCTAAAGAATTTGGTTCAAATCTGTTAAATAGAAAGTATAAATCATATAGGTGATAAAATATGGCAAATACATATACTACTAATTATAATTTAGCAAAACCTGCTAATGGTGATATAAATTGGCATACTCCTATCAATGGTAATTTTGATACCATTGATACTACGATGAAAACTATTTCTGATAAAATACCATCAGGGGTTATTCAAATGTATGGTGCAGCAACGGCACCTACTGGTTGGTTGGAATGTGATGGTTCTGCCGTATCAAGAACCACATATAGTTCTTTATTTGCAATAATTGGAACAGCATTTGGTGTAGGAGATGAATCTACAACTTTTAATTTACCTGATTTACGTGGTGAATTTGTAAGAGGTTGGGATAATGAACGTGGTGTAGATTCAGATCGTGTTTTGGGTTCATCACAAGAGGATGAATTAAAAAGACATACACATTTTGTAGGTTCTTATGGTTCTTATGGTTTATTATATCCTTATGTTGATAGGTTTGCTAATACTTTATCGTCTGAAGTTACTGTTGGGGCCACTGGCGGCACAGAAACCCGTCCACGTAATATTGCATTGATGTATATTATTAAAATTTAAGAGGTGATACAAAATGTATATAGGTGACATTTATTTACCCATTCTTTCTTCCATTGATAAGAAATCTGTCTCGAAAATAACAAAAGAGATTGCAGGTATTAACATATCCGACCCTAAGACTATTTCCATACGTCGCAATCTTCAACCTGTTACACTTGATGGTTATCTTTACAATGATGGAGAAAAGAATGATGCACAATACGCAGAAGATGTAGAGGCATTGCAGTATCGTTCCGCTGGATATTGTTATACAAAGTATGCAGACTTAGATGGTTTCATTGAGATTGAAAGTGCTGATGCTCCACAGACTTCAGAAGAGTTAGGTGTAAGGAATTATTCAATCGAAGGCAAGTATCTACCTGCTACAAAATATGAGCGTGTAGTGGAAGTAGAAACTGAAATGCGTGAGAATGAATTTAACATTGAGTTTCCACCGCATGTTGCACTTCCCATTGGTGCTACCAATGTTAGAGTTAAGACTTCGCAAGACAGTGTAAAGTTACCTACACCTGCATTTATGGCAGGAGACTTACCGATTTATAGACCATTTCCCGCATTCTATCCTGACAATGTGATACATTCTACCTCTGACACTCCTAAGTATGATAAAACAGCGTATAAGATGTCCTACAATCTACTCGATGCAAAGGATGAATCTATCTCTTACACGATGGTTTCAGGTGTTGATATTCCGCTTGGTTCTTACCGTGTAGTCTTACGCATTAAAGCAGATTCTACGGTCAATGGTGACGTTAAAATCACTGTTTCTGACGGTACTAATAATGTGGTTGATAGTTTACATACCCTGGTAGGAGATGGGGTCTGGAACATAGTGAAAACAGCATCTTTCAGCATACTTCAGAGGGGTTTGACATACACTGTAACAGTATCAAAAGCAACTGATAGTGTATCCAATATTGCAGTCAACTATGGTTTCCTCCTACCTGAAAAGAGAGCGAGAGTTGCGTTTGATGTAGCAGTAGAATATGATGTTGGTGAGTGTAAGGTTTACGACACTGTAACAACCGATGCAGCAGAAGCAGATTGGATACAAGTCTACAATCCTGAACATGATTTTGCAGGTGACATTGTTGTTCAGAACTCTATGTTCCGGTGGGTAATCAAACAAACTGCCTGGAAGGATGCAACAAAGGTTTACAATGTTACTGGCACTTCTCCCGTTGAAATTGGTGAACTGTATAACAAGGCGTTTGGCGATGATTCGGTTGCAATCAAGTTTAAGGAGATTAAACCCAATTACCTGAAGTTTACTTTCGAGTTAGACACAGGTAATGCAACATCAGAGTCTACGAGTGCAAAAGAGATTGATACTGTTGAGATTACACCATTCAATGTTGTAATTGACAAGGATGTAATTGGAACTTACAAGGATCATTATACCTTCGAGTCTACCCCTGGTGCATTGGTAGAATATGAGAATGGTATCATTGCAGGTATTGATGCTAATAGTGTCTACGGTTTGATTAAGTCTGTTGATGTTACGAGTAGTATTGATGGAGATATTATTGAGACTACTGGTAGTGAATCGAGTGATTCTTACGTAGTGCCTTTTGTCATTCCGTGTGAGATTACATCTTACTTGTATAAACAGGCAACAGATTTAGTTATTAGTAAGGACAACAACGACATCGAGCGGAAGTTCTGGAAGGATGATTTCAGCGTTGATTCATTTCCCTTCTATGATAATGTGGTCGCAAACTCCAAGAATTACTTCACGGTATCCGGGGGAGAACTTGTATTCAATACGAACGGTGAATCAGTTCAACCAGAAATTGTATCACAATTTGCAGGGTGCAAGTATGGGGAATACGAACTCGTATTCAAAGTCAACGACCCTGAAATCGATACGAAGAAATTAATCTCGATCCTTTTCGCTGTGAACGGGGTCAATTATTGGGGGGTTTTACTCACAAGAGAAATTGGAAATACTATTTCAAGATGTTACCTTCATAAGAATAATGTGATCGTGTCCGGGAGCGGGAAAACGTATGATTCTATTAACTTTAATGATGGAAACTATCACACCCTAAAAGTGGTCTGGACTACTACCGGGATCACGTTCTACCTTGACGGTTCTCTTGGGAATACGTATGCCCCAACATCCAATAATTACCCCAGTATCTCTGATGCTAAAATTGGAGTTGGTATCCCATATATCCAGTATTCTTGTAATGCGAATATTGCATCAATCACATACCGTCCATCCATCTCCTACACCGACGACTTCACCACCGACACCGTATCTGGTGCAAACGGGCGGTATCAGGCAGTCACCGGAACAGTTGCCTACGATGACGTAAACAAGCGGATGAATGTCACCACAGCGACAGGAGCGAATGGAAAAGCATCTGGTAGACTTAAATCCTACAAGTTCACAGAAGGTTCTCAAATCTACGATGTCACTCTACCTACGGGTGCTGATGGCGATTTCATTACTCTTGTAACCCATCCGGCTAACGGACTGATGACTGATGGTATCGGTGTAGGATTACAGTCTGATGGAGCAGGGAATTGGAATCTTGCTACTCTCTCTGGAACAACCGTTACAGAAGGTGCAGACAGTGGATTAGATGATGGTGATGTCGCAAGGATTGAGATTGAGAAGGATCTTTCAGGTGCGTATTGGTATTACATCTACAATGCTGCTGGAGCGAAACCTGCAACTCCAACGGGTAAACTGTTCACAACTCTGTCAGAGGGTTACACTGGTTGGTATGCTAACGGTGCAGGAGCAGAAACACAGACGTATGCGATTGATAATATCTCCATCCGCGCTGAATCCATCGTTGGCAGAACCAATGTTGAGGTGGAAGAACCGTTCTGGTTCCGCGATGAGTTTAGCGAGAACTCGCTTGGGCGAGCCGTAACCGTAGTCGGAGGAAGTAGTATGGCGATTGCGGTTGCAGATGGTGCGTTACGATTCACCTCTTCGGGAGATTCGTACCAACACGGGCATATCTATTACCCGTTTATGAAGTTCCGTGATCTGGATCTATCCGTCACTCTTAACGGGACTGCTTCGCTGTATGGAGCGTTCATCCCCCTGTTCAACGCATACGGTTCATCATCGGGTAGAATTATCAATTATTACGGGGTTTATCTCAGATCTTCAAATAGCGACATCATCATAACAGCATTTAACTCTGATGGTATGGCGACAGGAACGCCCCTCGCTTTAGGTGCAATTACCCCCATATTCCCTGCAACTCTGCGTGTGACGGTAAGTGCATCAGGACTTGTAACAGCGTATTATGGGGGGGTTGCCATCTGCTCCTGCTCGATACCCGCGCTGGTAACGTCTCCGTTCATGGCTGCTATTGAGGTGATGATTCGGACACAGAATACGAACCTTACATTCGACAATCTCCAAATCTCCGGCACTAGAGTCTACAACAAACCCATCCACCGAGGAGCAATGCTTGGATTATACTCTACGAGTTGATAATAATGAATACTTTTAAATTTTATTGTGGAAAAAAAGTATATTTTGATGAAGAAACAAATAGACATTATATTTTAGAGAAAAAAACATCATCAAATAATTACCGTAGAAGATATGGTGAGATAAAAACGTGTAAAGAATGTGGCAATGAATTTTTTACAATTCATGACAGTGAATTTTGTTGCAAAGTGTGTATGGGTATATATGTAGAAATAATTGATATAAATATTGTTGATGGATTATATGTTTATGTAACTTCAAATCTTGATTATTTTATCTATACAAATGAATATGGTAAATATAGAAAACGATATGGTTTTCTAAAAAATTGTAAATTTTGTGGGAAATTATTTTTTGCACATAAAGAAAAAACAATGTTTTGTTCAAATTCGTGTAAATTTAGCGGTGAAAACAGTTATTCTTATGTTGATGGTAATACTGATTTAAAACATTCAATGAGAACATCAACAAAATATAAAACATGGCGTGAAAATGTAATGACACGCGATGAACATACTTGTAAAAATTGTGGATGTAAAAGTAATTTAGATGTTCATCATATTGTTACTGTTGAAGATATTTTTGAAACATATGAAATTGAAGATATATTAGATATGCGTAACTGTGAATTTCTGTGGGATGAAGATAACGGTATAACTCTTTGCCGTGATTGTCATATTGGAGTGCATAATGGGAGTGTTAGTTTATGACTGAAGTAACTTGTTCAGCGTTTATCGTTGATTTTAACTGGAATTGTATTGCAGAATTTACAGGTGTAACTTCTTCTGTGGTTGATACTACTAATGGAAGATTAACACTTGCAGATACAACCTATATCTATCCTACCGGATTAACGTTTGGAGAAGGATATTATCAGTTCAAGATTCAGCGTTCTGCTGCATCTGGTAGTATTACACTATTGGTAGGTAATAATGAAATAAACATCACTAATGCAGGTGCGATTGCATTTAATGGTGGGACTGCTGAAACATATACTATTGATCCTACCAATGCAGTTAATGTTGAATTACTTGTAGGCACTACTTCGATTACTGTTTATGCTGACAGGGTTTTGAAGGGAACTAAAACAGGATTAACGATTGCTGCAAGTAATGTCAAAATGAAAATGGCAACCGCTAACTTCTACGTTTATGATATTATTATCAATGCTGAATCATCTGATACTACAAGTGGTGTAGTTGCATGTGTTGGTGGAATCGGAAGTGGTGCGAGATATGGAGTGGAAGAATCTGTTTACAACACATTCACTACTGCAAATGTAGACAAAGGTGTTTACCTTACTTCTGCAAAAGTAAAAACAACTAATCCTAATGCAGACGAAGTATCGCTTGAATATGTCAACGAAACTACTTCTACTACACTTGATAATACTTCTATTGTAGTAGATGCTGATTACACCATTAAAACTACACCAATTACTATCAAAGAAAATGAGACTGATGTTTTAACAGTAGGTGTAAAGAACTCTACCACTTGTAATCAACCTGCTACTTACGTGGAATCTCTTTCCCTGATTCCAGTTTCAGGTAACAGTGTTTTATACCCACAAGATTTAGCATTTATCAGTGGTGTGAAACCATCACAGAAGCGTAAGGTGGAGGTGAAATAAATGTTACGTAAGATAGAATATCGGGGTGATTTTCCTACAACGGAAGAACATATTCAATTTTCTGTAATAGAAATTCAAACAAAAGAAGTAGTCAATGAACTTGAAGAACCTGAAGAGTATAATGTTGCATACCTCGATGTTGCTGAAACTTATCAGGCGATTGTTGATTACGAGACAATCATTTCCTATGATGAAGAGGGTAATGAAGTAGAAGTGCAGAATCCTATTTACGAGACTGTTGAAGTGGATATGGATTCATTCTCCCTCCCTGCTACGTGGAATGAGATTCAGAATGTGTTGCACTTTGACTTCAAGATTAAAGATAGACTCTACACCTTTGGTAACACTCCTGGAGCGATTAAAGTAGGATTACAAGATTCTATTATTTGTAGAACTGTGTATGAACCTGTCATGATTAATTATGGTGACAGAGGCAACATTACACAGAAACAGTCTTACATTAAACGTCTTGTAACACCTACTGAACCTCCCTTACTTGTAATCAATGGTGTGTTTACTGTGCAAAATAATTATGATGAGTTTGTTGAACAATACACGAAAGAACAGATGACACTTGAAGATATTGAACTTTACCGTGATGGTGTTTTTATTAAAAATTATAGGTGAATAAAAATGAATGAATTTGGCAATGGATATATAGAAAAGGTTTGGTGTAATTCTGTAACAACCCCTCAACCATTAAAAGTGATTCCTTACCTGAAAGATTATAAAGTATTCTTCAGTGTAAGAGGAACGGAAATAGGTAGAATAACAATTGGTGTATTTGTGGATGATATTCTGGATCAGATGCTTACCACGAATATTCTAGAGAAGAATAAAAGTCTTGCAATTTGGTTCTGGTATCCTTACAAGCATAAACAAAAGGGTAAGCACGTAATTCAGTTCAAGATTGGTGAAGCAACGGATAGAACAGCTGATTCTGTTACATGGAAATATACATCTGACAAATATATAGTTGAGGTGATTTAAATGGATAACATTTTACAGTTTTTAATTGACAGTGGTATTCTCTACATGATTGTTTCTACCCTTCTTACTGTTGGTATTGGATTTATTGTAGGGAAAGGAGTATCGTTCAAAGAGATTCAGGATATTATTGGTGCGATTGAAGAGAGTTATGAGGATGGATATATCAGTCCCGATGAAGCACGTAAGATTTACAAAGAGATTGAAGATGTCATTGGACAGGATTGGTATATCCGGTTGTTCAGATTATTCAAGAGGTGATGTATGAAATTTGATATAAAGAAATTTAAACTCTACTTCTTTACACTTTTATCTGCTGTGTTTGGAACACCTAAAGAAAGACCAATAAAAATTGATATTTACATTGAAGATAACATTGATCCGGAATTTGTAAAGAACTCTCTTTACCTTATTCCTCAATTGTGGAAATTCAACTTCCTTACAGAAGCACCTAAGTATCGTGTAATGAATGGAGAATGGAAGGGATTTCTTATACCTGAAGCGGATAATACTGTTGTAATCTTCGATGGTAAGGCTCGTAATGCCAAATATGCAGGAGGTTGTGCAGGAAAGAGTGTTGGTGTAACAAAGAACACATGGGAAACAGATGAATTAGGATTTGGATTACGCATTTGGCATGAACTTCTCCATGCACAGAAGATTGATTCTGATGCAATGTTACGTAGTCCTGAATTTGAAGAATGGTTAGAATCACAGTTTAAATATATTCTTACCGAAAATAGAACTGCATACCAACATTCTATGCAGTTTCAGATACTTTTCTATAACTTCCTTACGCGGAAGTTTGTAAGGGGATAAATCCTCTTACCTTTTTTAAATCTCTTCAATTCTTTGAGTAAAACATCACTTTTCGAGCATGATGTTTTGAAGAGGTATATTTACTCATCTGAAAAAAGATAGGGTGCGGAAACATATAGTTTTGATATGTTTCAGGGGTAATATTTTGATTCTAGTTTATGGTTACTCGACCATATGAATCAAGAATAAATCCAAGATAAGAGTTAACATTACAACAAGTATCAATTTTACCTGACTGTTTATCAATGTTGCAAATGTTACTACATATCACATGGTTTCCATTCTCATCCACAAGTTCAAGCGTAACAAATTTATCATTGTCTACAAGATTAAAGTAGACATTCTCAACCTTACTCTTTTCCGCGTCAAAGACGCCACAAACCTTGTAATCCATTTTCTTTACACCAAACCTATGTTGTATACAATTAGTTTTACGTTTGTCTATAAAAGGGTTTTGAAATTGATTCAACCTGAACTATTATGCAAAAATTATTCTGGATGATAATAACGATACAGGTAATAACGGAGGGTATTTTCCACATTGAAGCAAATATTGTCAACAGAACCATTTGCATCCAGAATGAAATATCGATGTTTTCCCTCTTTTGCAAGTTTTATATAATTGTCCTGAATCTTACTTAAACGCTGTATTTCCTCTGTCATGTTGTTTATCTTACGCCGTTTAGCATTACGTAAGGCGAACATCGATGGATTACCGTAAAGTAAGATGGTTATATCGGGAAAGAGTGTATTACCATCGAAGAAGCGCATAATCTCATCAGTGTCGCGCGAGAGGACCACACCATAACGCGCAATGATTTCATCCAGGTAAGGATCGGTAATTACAATCTTACCCTCTTCGAGTGCAGGAGTGATGAATGAATCAATGTGGTCATAATGATCGAGCAGCGTAAGAAGTAATTGTTTTTCAGGGTTGTCCTTATGCTTCTTAATCAAATCACGCATATCTTCAGCGAATGGTTCTGCCGTGTAAACAATATCTTCAAAGTCAGTCAGATTTTCACGTAAATAGTTAAGGACAGTGGTTTTTCCACTTCCCTCAACACCTTCAATACTTATAATCATTTTATACCACCTCATAAAAAGTTGAGTGCTTCAATAGTCTCTTTTGGGAGTTTAATCTTCAATGCACCATTTTTATAATCTGTAATCAAGTCAGAAAGTTTAGGATACGCTTCAAGTAACTTCTGTGCGCGTCTATCACCCACTCCAGGCAAGGACAAGTAAATGTCATAGAGTGGATTTGTACTTGACTTAACTTTCTTATGCTTAACACTCTCTACTTTCTTACCCTTGCCTACCATTTCACGGATCTTAAAGATTGCATGGAATAATTGAGGCGCGGTATCAAATTGAATCATCTTTACATTATACCTTGCTGCTACAGAACAGAGGGAACCAACAGTATGTGTGGTTTTCCATTGTTTAGCGTAAGGAATAAAGTAGAGACTCTTGAAATTACCGTGTATGAAAAGGTAAGGTTCATCAAACTGTTCAAGGTTGGTAAGTTGAGTTTCTAATCTTCCATCGCGCACCGAATTGACAAAATCAGCAACAGATTTACGTTCAATGACAATCTTCTTCTCACCATCAATAACCCAAGCGAAATCACCCGATTCCATATATTCAAAACGGACTTCAACATTTAATGTTTTTGCAATGCGAGCAATCTTATTTTGAACAGTTTTGGGTTCTCTTGTATCTACAATCAAATATTCTATGGTATCACCTATATATTTTTACTAAATGTTTGTCTATCGTTCCATACTCTCTTGTAAAGTCACAGTAACCAGGATGAGGACAATAACCATACTGCTTGACAAGTTCACAACGTGGGAAAATAGGTTGGTTGTAAACATCAAGCAGTCTATCAAGTTGTCGCTCTTCTACAATGCAATGATACGCCTCTGTGCGTCCATTACGTGTGCTTACAAGATATTTCTCAAGTATATCCTTGATCTCGCCATAGAGGAAACCACTATCACGCAGGTAGGAAATAAGCAAGTAGCGCCCTCTAAAACCTACTCGTTTTGACATACTGTTTATCAGTAAGGATGAAATGCATGGTGGAAGAGATTTGAGTAGAGAATCATGCGTTATCTGCCTACAAATGGCTTCATCAAACTCAAATCTATAATCTTGTAAGGAGAGTGAATTACAGCGATTACAATAGTATTTTCCACCCACATCAAACATTTCCATGTTTAGGTATTTGCTACCGTAAATTACATAATCACATGGATGTGGTTGCACTGTAGCCTTACGCTGTATGAACTTCAATCCACGCTCAAGATCATCTGTTGTAAGGGGTATGCAGTATCTACCACGACGATTGTTGAATGTTCCGGGAATGGTTGCTACACGCGCAATATCTCCCATGACTTTCTCATCCATTGTAGTCAATTTGAACTTCCTTACAAAAAATGTGTGTGCGCTAAAGAGTGCTGCTTTCTTATTCTTCAAATCCGTGTAATTCTTGGTAAAGAGGTAGAAGTGAAATCCATTACCAGAATAAAGCATCAAGTAGCGCATATTACGCTTATCAAACTCATTTGAGAGTTTAACTGCATCAACAAATGATTTCTCGCCGTCAAGGTCAAAGAATATCTTATCTACGTTGAGGAATGCATTATCATACACTTCAGAGGACGTATAATTATAAATGGTAGCAAACACCCGCTTGTATGATTTATAGCGATTTATCTGCTCGTAAAATTCCTCAGAAGTATTTGTTGTAATCCGGTAAGGAATAGAAATTTGACGCGGGAATGAATCATAAAGTAACTTGTGAATAGTAGCGCACACAATCTTCCACCACTATTCTATATGTAAAAAAGAGTTTAAATAGATTGTTATTTAGAGGAAGTCATCTTGTGTGGTTTCATCATAAATCATGTCACATATGTAGGCAAATTCACAATAATTGCACAACCATGATGGTTTTGCTTCAAACTTCTTTTCTTCAATCTTCTTTACTGTATTGTCAAACTTACGTAACACGGATTTAATACGTTTCTGTTCCACATCTTCAATGAAAGAATCATCAGGATAACCAGTAAAGAATATGCCAACCTGATCAATAGTTATTCCAGTTGTTTTCTGCACTAGGTAGACATACAAGTGTAGTTCATCAAGATAATTCTTGTAATCACTTACACGATACTTACCCGTCTTGTAATCAACCAGGATGTTCTTACCATCTTTCTCATAAATTGCATCAATGATTCCTACAAGATTCTTCTCTTCATCATACAATTTACGTTCAGCGTAGGTAGCACGATCAAGACCAAACATGGAAAGAATGATGTAGAAGTTACCAATATGTGTCTTGTAGAAATCATCCTTCATTAAGAACTGCTCGTAGTATTCAAAGTCTGCTGCATTTTTATTGAAAGATTCAAATAGTTCATGCAGAGTGCTACCTTTCTTCGCTGCTTCATTTGAAACGCGGTCCTTACCATAAATCGTGTAAGTCTCAATGTAGAACTTGCGAGGACACTTACGGTAAAGATACATTTTACTCTTACTCATGCGGAACTTCAAATCCTTACCTCCTTACCGCTCATCCATGCCTGTAACCATCCACGTTCTGCCCAATACTTACACATATCAACAAATTTGTAAGTCTTGTTCTCATACTCTACTTTACGTGGAATATTCTTACCATTGACAAAATCAAAGAATGCCATTTTCATTACTGATTCAAAAGAATCAAAGGTAATCCATCGTTCATTTTGCATTGTTTCCATGTAGTAATAATGTGCAACTGACATTTAATCCAACTCCGAAGTAATACAGTAATCTGAATAGGTTTTTCTCACTGATATACGCTTTAAAATTGATTTAAGGGTAGAAATGAAATGCACCTTACCAACATCCATAGTCTGTTAAATCGATACATTCACCACAATTTTCACATTCCGCTTTATGAACACAACCAATTCCTGTTCCAATAATGTGTAAGTGAATCGTTAATTCATATTTATTATCATCAAAACAACGCTCATGTCGAGCGATAAACTGATTGAGTTGTGCAAGTTCATTTTCGTTTAGTTCTAACATTATCCGCACCTACTGTATCCACACGCACAAGTCTTACAACCTTCAACCATACTTAAATGTTCACCACATTCAGGACAGATATTTGATTCAGTCTTTATTTCTTCCTTACATGGAATAGAAATTGGTTCTGATTCTTTATCAGGAATCAGACTTTCAATTACTCGACCGATAACATCCGAGCATGATTTTCCATCACAATTACCTTCAGAGAATTTCTTGTAAGCGACAGGACAAGTAACATTACGTAAAGTCTTGATTATATCCCAGGTAGGAACATTCCAACGCATTGAAAGAGAAATCATCTGTCCCAATGCATCATTCATAGCGGTGCAACCACCTTTGTTGTTTATAATGCATTCATAGGGTTTACCATCTTTTTCTGCAACGGAAATGATAAGTTTACCACAACCTGAACGTCTCTTACTATTTGTAGCGGGAAGATCAGATGGGCGCTTAGGTAGGATTCTACCATCGGGGAGTGGTGTTGTAGGGGTGGAATCTTTCTTGAGTTCCATTACAATATCATCTCTGCTACCTGTTACATAAATGGTAACTCCCTTACATCCTTTCTCATAAGCGTAAAGAATAGCACTTCTAATATCGTCTTTAGTAGCGCCTGGAGGCATGTTAATTGTCTTACTGATTGCAGCATGACAATACTGTTGAAACGCTGCCTGCATGTCAATGTGTGACTTCCAATCGATGTCAAGAGCCGTCTTGAACACAGATTTAAACTCTTTAGGCAACCATGTAATATCTTGAATAGTCCCTGTTTCGTAAGCATGATTGATTACTTCCTGCTTCTTTTTGTCCCATTGTGAAACCTCAACATGTGATTCAATGTAATTATTCAGTTTTTCTTCAAAGACTGGATCAACCATCAGGTATCCTTTCTTTTTACCATCTACCCATGTATACCGCTTGTGAACCAGGGAATAAACAGGTTCAATACCATATGAGGTTTCAGAGAGTGTTGCAATACTTCCAGTGGGTGCTATACATGTTGTAGTTGCATTACGTATGGGTATATCATGTAGGAACCAATCAGAACCTTCATATGCTGGAAATACACCAAGTTCTTTTGCAAGTTCTCTTGATGTTAGAACAGACATATCATTAAGAATGCCCATAACCTTTTTTGCCTGATACAGTGCATCAGAACTATCGTAAGGAATACCCATCTTCATTAGCATGTGATGGAATCCCATGTAACCTAATCCAATCTTACGAGTCTTTCTACTCGCTTCTGCAATCTCTTCAATAGGATATTTGTTAAGATCAATAATCTTATCAAGAAACTCTGTTGAAAGTTCAATGGTATTTATTAAATCATTTTGCATTAATCCATTATTATTAACAAAGTTAGATAAATTTATACTGCCTAGATTACATGATTCGCCTGGTAATAGTGGTTGCTCTCCGCAGTTAGAGGCCAATATGCCGTTGAAAATGCCAGTATGGTTCTTAGGCTCGTTGAAACAGTAAACCTTGTCTACAATTTCATTGTTCCGTTCAATAGATACAATTTTAATAAACCTTTTTGCATCTCTTTTATTAGTTGTTACAGTGGGGACTCTATATGTTTTAAACCCAAGATCAACCAATTTTTTAACATTAGATGCAGGAATTGTAAGTCTATAACAATCAAGACAATAATATTCTTTTTGACCACCATTACCATCGGGCATTAATTTATAATCAGATTTTTTCATCAAATTAACAGAAGTATTAATACCAAGTGTATCAAGCATATATTTTACATCCATTAAAAAATCTCTTTTAACAGATGAAATAGCGATACTACCTTCACTTGTATTTTTACATCCATCACTGTCAACAATTCCTGCTAACCATTCTAATCTTGATTTAATTGTATATGAACAATTAGGAACAAACAATTTTTCATAATCACCCTGTAATGTAACAAGAATTCTATCGTGATCATCACTTTGATTATAATTAACACGTTTTGCATTTAAATATTCTACTAAATCTTTTTTAATTCCATATAAATATATATACTTTATACCATTTGATTGACATTTATAACCATCACCACTAAAGAAACCATGTGTATATGCAAATTCAAGTTCTTTTTTACCCTCAATAACGGGGTAATCACACTTGATAAGTTTGTCACCTACTACTAAATCCTTTGCTTCTTTTTTAACAATTTTATTTTTATTACCTTTATAACCATATTGTAAAACAAACTTATGATAAGGAGTACATTTTACTTTGTTACCATCACTGAATGTTACTTCCATAACCTCTTGATCGTATCCAGTAACACACGGAGTAACAACACTCCATTCAAACCCATTCCAGATAGTTGTTTCTTTATCTACACACTCATCAATGCGCTTATATCCTTCATTGGTAAGAATGAGTGTTTCACCAACCAAACACGGATTGGTTGCTTCAATATTACCAAGATGTTTGCAAGTATTATCATCATTAATTGTATTGTAGAATAATACCCCTGGTTCACCTGTCTTGGAAATTCCATCTACAATCTTATCAAAAACTTCTTTCGCTCTGATTGTTTTGTAAACTTTACCATCGAAGTGAAGATTATACTCTTTATCATTCTTTACAGCACTAATAAATTCATCATCAATCATTACAGAAATATTGAAGTTAGAAAGATCACCTTCAGTATTCTTACACGCAATGAACTTCTCAATATCTGGATGCCAAACAGGGAGAACACCCATATTCGCACCCCTTCTTTTAGATCCCTGAACCACAGCACCAGTAGCAGCATTAAACACTTTCATGAAAGAAATGGGGCCTGATGCAACACCATCTGTTCCATTTACTTTGTCACCTTCAGGTCGAAGATTACCAAAGGAAAATCCTGTTCCACCTGCTGCCTTATGAATTAATGCGGCATTTTTAATTGCATCAAAAATACTTTCCATTGAATCATTTACAGGAATTACAAAACATGCAGAAAGTTGTCCTATTTCCGTTCCTGCATTCATAAGTGTAGGCGAATTAGGCACAAAATCTTTATTCACCATCATATCATAGTAAATCTCTCGTTCATCGTCCGTATTTCCTACATAGTCTGCAACTCTTCTACAGACATCTTCCCAGGACGATTCACCTTCACGGAAATAACGAGCAGCAAGAACTTCATTAACAATGTCACTCATAGTAATTACCTCTTGAATAGTTTGTAAGTGTAAGCATGTGCATTGAAGTAATCAGCACAACACTTTGCAGTCTTTGGTCCATTGAATGTTTTACAAGAGAATACATCAATATAACAACAATCTGTTTCCTCACTGAAATGTGCAGTGATGCACGATGTTTCAATAAGTTGTATTACAGAGTAACCATAGAGTTGTGGTTCAGTTCCAAACCGTTCTATAACCATTTCACCATGACGTTTCATGTCAATAAAGTTACAAAGATCAATCATCCACGCCTTGATATATTCACCATCACAAATCTTTTCATGATTGCACTCAAAAAGATTCATGTGTAAGGATAAACCAAAATCACCCTTCAAGTTATTCCACCTTCTCAAGTCTCATTACCATTTTCTCATACTCATAATACTTATTTGTCTTTTCAATAATACGTGTCTGTGCATTTTTAATTACGGGTTCATCCATAGCCATTGCAAGAATCTGTCCCGATTCATCGCGGATTACAAATGTAGGATTACCTGAAAGAAAATGAGAGAATGTTGCCTTAACATACTGTTCATTCTGTTCTTGTCGTTTCCGTTCTTCATGCATTGCTGCAATCTGTTTTGAATTTTGGGGTTTGTAAACCATCTTAATCAACTCCTACAAGTCTTTCAATATCATTTTCATCTCGCGTTATATAAATGTGTGGAATTAGACTTACGTGTTGATAGCGTCCAATAGGTAATCCAAGTGCATCTGCAATGTATTTCTGAAGATGCACAAGTCCAAACGCATTTTGACCGAAGGCAGCGCACATATCGTTGCTACGGAAGGTTACATTCATGCACAACTTTCCATCTATGATTACACATTGCACATGATTTAAACAGGGACAATTCTCCATATCAAAGTGTAGAGGTGGATTCCACAGAGACATAACCGCTTGACGGGAAGTAGGATGATCTCTAAGTTCATTGATTACGTAGGCAACCTGATTGAAATGGCTATAAACAAAATCATAACATTCCTCATCACCATACATATAATCAAACATCAAATCATGATACGTGTAATCAAAATCTGCCTTAGTTCCATTAAGAATCTGATCTGCATACTGTTCTGCAAATAGTTTACCAAAAGGTGCTCGCTCACTTACCATTGGTTCTGTAAACGGATTATCAATTACAATGCAAGAACCATCAATTTCAAGTGTCTTTTCCCCTTTCGTTGTAATACGCCCGTAACCTTTATTGTATATTTCCTTTACAATAAGTTCATGTGCGTGTCCAATGCAATACGTATGAATCAGTTTCATTTTTACACCAACATCTGTTTCAAGTAAAAGTCAATCTCACTCTGCATATAATTAAGCGATAAATTGTTGTTTAATCTACACGTAAACAATTCACTGTCTCTGTGTATCGTAAACATTCCTTCATCTCTCTCTACACGTTCCTTGCCTACACGTTTAATTCTGGTAGACAAATCAGCGTAGACACGAATGCACTTGATGTCATACACTTCACCGAAGTTCTGCATGAGGTAAATCAATCCACGCTCATCAATTACATATGTGTTATAATCCAGCACATCCTTCTTCAAACAACAGTAACGATACCCACCAAACTCTGTGTAGGCAATCATATCATCGCGTGAGAAGGTATCAAACTCTTCTTTGGTTACAAAAGTATGTCCTGTCTCACCTGGATAACGTATAGGACGATCCGTGTAGGACTCCATCATCTTGATACCATGCTCACGCTCAATATACTCTGCAATGGTTGTCTTACCACTTCCTGACTCGCCCACAATACAGATAATAAGGGGTTTACGATTTACCTTACGCATTACATGGTAGCGAATATCATTCCAACAAATAACCCTGTGTGAGTATTCCTTATCATCAATATAAATATCTGCACCAATCTTTCTACAATCATTACCATATTCCTCAATGCGGTAACAAAGATTCTCATTGACATCATTGAACTTGATTTCATTATCAATGAGAAATTCAACCATTTCACGTTCTTCTCTCCCTTGACGACATGAATTGATGATAATATCATGTCCCTCATCATATAGTTCATTGATTACCTCTTTAGCATTACGCTTCAGATAACCAATGTCAGGATACTTGTTTGTTACAATAGTCCCGTCAAAATCTACTGCAATAACTAATTTCTTCATTAAGTCACCACACATACAATAATAAATCCAATCATAAAACCAATAAGAATACAAACAATGTAAGAATAATTTTGATCTATTATATTACCAATAGTTCTTTCTTTGACTTGTTCATCAGTAATCAAAACTTCTTCCTCTTCTTCTTCCATATTCTCCAATTCTTCAATGATCATATCCACATCAATGAATCGTGCTTCTGGTTGTGGATTTACTTCTGCCATTGATTTAAGTGTAAAGAGAGAACGTGTAACAACAACAGCAAGTTCTTCATCCTCAAATGATGCAATATTCACTGCACCATTGACAAATCCATTAACATCATACATTCCTGTTATGTCATTGTAATGACACTCAAATCCACAGAAATCGAGGAAATTGTAAGGAGTGTAACATTTACACTCCTCATTGTAAATATCCAGGCAAATCAATTAAACACCTTCAATCTGAATATCCCTGATTCTCTGTTGATAATACTGGAAAATGTTTCTAGGTGCACAACAATTATGTTTCTTACATTCTTCATTAATATATTGCGCAACTAACGGCATTGCAACTTTAATATCAGTAAAGTCATTACCAATGTCTGTTCTTACCTTTTCTATTGCACCGTAAATTTCAGAATCAGGTAATGTAGGTAACTGAATCTTACCTATTTCTTCCATTCTAGGTATCTTTTCCAGAGAAGGAAGATCCTGTTTCTCTTTGAAATAAACAATACCCCTCTTAGTTCCTGCACCTTCACCACAATTCCAGGGCAATTCAGCCCAAACTTTACCTACAACACCCTCCATGCTGTTTTCTTTCGCCTTTGTAATCATCTCATCTTTAAATTCATACAGAGATTCAATTGTAGAAACATTGCACGTTCCATACAATTCTACAACCGGAATATCAAAGTGATAACAGGTCTGATACACTTTGTTATAATGAAGGAATCTGTTTTGTTTTGCGCTCCAAATATCAAACACTACAAAATCATAATCCTCATGCATCTCAATACGTGTAGGTGAACGTCCTTTCATTAACATTTCACCAAAAACAACTAATTCATCACCATAATCACGCTCATTTAGAATCATGTCACGGATTGCATCAACATGGGATGTCTGATTGAATCCACTGTAAAACATATCAGAGGCATTTGCTAGATTCCTACTGCGTAAATGAATGTTATTTTCATCATTTAAACAGATTCCAAGGCAGGAACCATCTCTTTTTACTTGAAAAAAGATTTCCTGACCCAAAAGAATCTCAGGGTTAGGTTTCAGATTCGCAATCCTTTCAAGTTCTGGATACTTGATCTTGTCTATCTCAATCATCCTTTCACCTGCATAATTAGTTTTCAGTTTGATTATTTATGTCTTATGTTTTGAACAGAAAAAAGAATAGTCGCTTTACACGATAACAATGTGCCTCTACAATCAAAAAATCATACCGGAATCATATCGTTTTCGTATGTTTCCAGACCCTATCTTTCTTTGGACGGGTGTTTATACCTTTGAAAAAGATAGGTGTCAGAAATGCACGTTTTACTCAAAGAATTGAAGAGATTTTATATTCCTCTACCAGAAACGTTCTATTCCGTCTAATTCGTGTATATTCCATCCCATGCTCAAGAATATGTAATTGAACTTCTCACGTATCAACTTCTCTTCCATGCGCGCATAATCTATAACGAATCCTTCAGGTATTGGTTGTTCATCGGTGAATGATATTGCATGTGTCTTAGGCAGTCCTGGTGGAACATCTTTAACATAGATATATTTCATCTTCTCCATTTTGATATTACCATTGCAGTATTTATTGAAATAAATTGCACCATGAATGTGAATAGGCATGTTGGAAGTATATTCGTGAAAATCCTTTGATACACCTTTTGGAATACCTATTTCATAAGGAGAATAAACACCTGCAATGATCTTGTCCCTTACTTCTTTCACTAATGGAAATATCTCTTCCTTACCCTTTCCGGTAAGAATCATCTTGAATACATTACTTTGTAACTCTCTGATTACGGTAGGTGTATCACTACGCTTTGCCTCAAATCCTTTGATTTCAAGTTTGGGATGGTCGGATATATCAGCACCATCCTTGTAGACAATTAGACCGGCATAACGCTTCTTTACCGCATTGTCATATTCATCGCCTACAAAGAATACATTGCCATAAATCTTTTCAAATTCAATGAACATTTTGTTATAGGTTGAATCACCAAATTCTGATTCACAAAAGTAATCAAGTGAGTTATTAATGTAATCGATTATTTCAATGCCCTCATCAATTACGTCCTTAGCATCCTCCTTTTTCAATTTAAACAGAATAGCGTCGGTGTCCCCGCCCACAATCTCATGTTCTCTTTCCTTTACCTTTTCCTGCATCCACAAATTAGTTCTCCGTCCAAAGTAAGTAATAGATTTACCAATATCTCTTGTAAACAACCTGAAATGAGGAGCAAGCATCACTCCATACACTGAATTGAGTAGGAACTTACAAACAGTCTGAATAGTATCCCACATCTCGTAATCATGAGAACCAAGTTCAAATGTGTCACGCTTATTTTTAAACTTTTGTCGCAAGTTCCAAAGATCCTCAACAACACGCGGAATGAAACCGCGCTTGTCTAAACTAAAGTAAACATCATCAACGGTAACATAATTGTTACATTTTGTTACATCGGTAACAATCGTTTCTGGTGACATATTACACGTAAGAATCGCTGTAGGATACAAAGAGCGCACATCACCTACTGCTACATTCTGATGGACTCCTACGGTTGGTGTAATGACAATAGCACCTGTAATCTTTGTGTAATCCTTCTGCTTACGAGTAGTGGGTAAGACAATACCATACTCCTTCGCCTTGAGTAAAAAGAAACAATCAAGCACCTTACTGTTGTAGAATACATCATACCAACTGCAAAAGGTAAAGCGACGAATAGTATCAAAATATTTGACAATGCCCTTTGACTCTTCGATCTTTACCATGAGGTAGACATCTTTGATATTATACTCGATGAACTTGTCAAGATTATTGCGCCAAAAGTCCTCAAACTTCTCTTGATGTTCAATTTTACCTGCACCCAATTCATAACGTGATATATAATCCAGGGAGTATGATTCCATTTCTTGTGTAGACAGTTTCTTGTAGCACACCATTAAATCTAACCAAATCCTACAGCGCGGTTTGTCTACAATGTCACCATAACCCTTACCCATCTGTTTAATGGGAGACAACAAACGTGGATTAATCTTCAACGCTTTCATACGATTAAATAGGTAAGGATAATCAAATCTATCACCATTCCAGGCAAGGAATAAATCAAAATCAAGTTGTTGCACCAATGCAAGGAATTTATTAAGCATTTCCTTTTCGGTAACAAACATAAAAACACGCGCTTCAACTTCATTACCATCGAATTGAATCTTACGAGTGTATTTGTCCTTACTGACTACTCCATCAGGTGCAACCGTAAAACAATAATAGAGATTACGGAAGTTGTCATAGGCAGCAATGGAAGTAATCATAGTGTCTGCCTTCGAGATATTGGGTATTCCATCCGTCTCAATATCAAAAAAACATACCCTAATCACCTCACTTTCAATACCTTTCTGGTAGTAATTATCAATCAGGTATCTAATAGTAGGGGGCACATCACCTTCATACGTAAATTCATGCAGTTTTCTCGATGATTTGAAGTCCTTTTGATTAACGCATGTAATACGCTGTAATGTCTCTCCAAACAGAGAGTAGTAGGTTTCTCCTACAATGTTCTGTCGAGGCACATAAAAATAGGGTTGAAAGCGATTGATACGTTGCTCATAACGCTCACCGTGTTCATCTCGACCACGAATGATAATAGAATCCCCTATTGACTCGGTTATAATCATGTGTAATGATTATAGTTTGAAGGGTTATAAACTTACTGAAATGAAAAAAGAGTTAAAAGAAGTAATCAAGTGAATTGCATTGATGTGACTTCTTCGATTGTTCAATGCGCGTTTTATCGGGCATTACGAGTGCAACCTTCTGTTTCTTAAACATCTTTTCATCCGCTTGCATTTCTGCAAGGAATGTTTTCATGTTATCTTTGTCACTGATATACATCTTAATAAGAGGTGAATACTCATCAAACTCTCTTTTACTCATATCAAGCGCACTTGATGTTTTCTCGTAATAATTATCGAGCAGTGTATCCAACTTGTCTTTCTTCACCTTATCCTTACGAATCCAGATAGGCATACAATACATCTGTTGTGCGTGTAGGAGAAGTAATCCACGAAAGATTGATGGGTTGATCTTGAATAAATATTGATTAAGTTTATCCGCTTCCTCCAGATACATTACATCCTGTGAAAAGATACGGAGAAGCATATATTCCTTTCCTACAAGATGTGAAGGGTAGATTTGCTCCTTACTGATGATACGCTTCATTAAATTGAACGGCATTTAATACACTCCTTACTCGTTAATCCATTACGTATACGTTCACCAAACACTACAATGCAGGATGGAAATGGTGCTGCCATAGGTTTACGATGAGTAGGATTAGTAAATTTAACTCTACCACTGATAAATCTAATCTCATCGGCAAGCATGATATATTTATGCCAATAAGAAGTATCAGTCCGGGCAGGAATGAGACAAACAACAGTAGCACCACATAATGCCTCATTGTATGCCTTCTCTACCCATCGTGGTATTTCCTTACCGTAAGGAGGATTCATAAAGACTATATCTTTACTCCAATCTTTGTATAATCCATTTTCCTCAATAGAGTAATACTTGTAACACTTTGCATTTTGTGATGTTGCACACGGATCAAGCGTAAAATTAAATTCGTCGTTCAATGCATCGAATAAATCACGCGGGGTTTCCCATTCCATATCCTTTGAGGAATAATGCACATCCATCTTACTCATAGTCTACACCGCACGTTTTAGTGACAAATTCAAGGTTCTCTACCGTTTCAACAATCTCTGTATGATGCTTTAAATCGTAACCATAATTTTCAAGAAAACCTGATGCAGAACGGATAATACGTTGTTCACGTTCTGTTTCATTGTAATCAAAGACTGCAATGAGTTTACCATTCTCATCTTTGTAGACACCATTGAAATTGTCAATGAGGAGTAAGCGTAAGGTAGAGAAACATGCATCGAGAGGGAACTTGTGAAAGTCAGAATAATTAAAAAGAAGTTTCATGAGTATCACCAGAATGTATCCTTACCATAATCTACTTTGATATAATCAAGTATTTCGCCAAGACCAAGTTGATTAATACAGAATTTCCATTGTGACGGATGAGTTCTCTTCATACGCTGGAATCTGTTTTCACCCTTAGTCATATGAACCCCAAACATACAGAACATACAACCCGTTCTCTGTTCTCCTGTGCAGATTAATTCACCATTCTTTTCAATAATATCACCATAAATCTTACTATATGGAATATTATTATCTTTCAGATAATGTAACACATCTTGTTCTAACCAGAATCCCATTGGTGTTGATTTTGGTGATTTAAGATCATATCCATTACAACCCTGTCTTAAATATGTCTGCATCCTCATTCTACTTTCAGCAGCAATTTCACCTGTAAGTGGCACTCGTCCTGTTTCTTTAACATATTTCTTCATTGGCCCCTTCTTCATAACATCACAACATTTATCAGATATTTTAAATGGTGCTTCAACTAGGTATCTCCATTTCTTAGAAAGAACCATTGAAGGACAATATTCACCCTTTTGATTCATACCTGTTAAACGTAAGTTTCTTGATGCTACATTTTTTTCAGTTGGATTCTGTAAATCATTAATATAACGTGAAATACGCTTACTAATTACTGGATACCCATAAGTTTCAATAACTTTCTTAAAATTCATTTCGGGCTTGAGCCATACAACATTATCAATAGACTTAACAAAATCTCTGATCTCTGGATATTCTAATCCAGTATCAACAAATACAGCAGGCACATTAGGATATTGACTTCTTACAATGTCTAAAAGAACGGTGGAATCTTTACCACCACTGAATGCAACATAAACATCACCATAATAGTGATTATACCATTCCCTAATTCTTATTTCTGTTTTTCTAATTTTAAGTTCTAAGGGTAATGATTGCATCTGTTGTAATTCATACATCTCTAGCATTATAACACCTTAGTCAAATGATACCGTGAAAGTGTTGCACCTGTCTGATGCTTGTATTTGGAAGTAGATTTCTCATTATATCCTACCCTACACGTTTCACCCTCAAAAAATACTAACTGTGCAATCGGCATACCATTGTAAAGACGAATAGGACGATTATTTACATTGAAGAGTTCAAACGTAAGAGTTCCACCGAAACCTGCATCAATCCAACCTCCAGTCTGATGAATGGTAAGACCCAGGCGAGCAAGAGATGATTTCCCTTCACATGCTGCTGCAATGTTTTTAGGTAAGGTAATAGTCTCTTGTGAAACAGCAAGCACAAACATTCCAGGTTGAATTGTAAAGGTATCTGCTTCAACTACTTCATGTCCGTAGAGAATTGTGTTGCGGTCATACGGATCAATCATCTGCCCGTTGTTAATGTAATATTTAAACTGATTTGAGAGGTGTAAGTCATATGAATTGGGGTTTATACTCTCTTCATTGAAAGGGGTAATAATCAGGTTTCCATAGTCAATACACTGTTTAATCTGATAGTCTACCAGAATCATTCTTTATCACTCTTATCGATGTTGTATTTGTTGAACTGACTGTAAGAATACAAAGGACACTGTAACTGCTCACACTCTACTCTACCATCTTCACAATATCCCTGACAATCGTAGCAATAAGCACTTATCGCTTCCTTGCGTGTGATATGTTTACCTTCAAGAAAATTAATAAGATTGGTTTTACCACTATAACTCTTACCATGTTTCTTGATGAGTTTAATGGTTGATTTGTTATCCATTACGCACCTCTCTTACCAAGAATACGCATGAGTTTGAAGGCCATGTTTGCAAAGGTAATCTCAGCATTAGCACCGTATACCATTCTGTAATCTGATTCTGCAATGATCTCAATGGCAGTAATCTTATCAGAGGCAGACAGTGTAGTATCATTCCACACTTTCAGGTAGATTTGGAATGTAATGCTCCGGTAATCAACCGTGTTACTATTCCACAGTTTACGTGCTTCGGTGATTTTCCTACCCTTAATTAACGTGTAAAGTTCATCTGCAACATTGATATTCTTCTTAGTGTCTAATTCACCAAGATTCTTGTAAATATCAAGTGCCTTTACCATTGAACGAATATCAGGGTAATTAACATCGATGATCTCATTTAGACTTATATCGTCAATGGTAATGTTCTCTTCGGTGCAGATGTGTCTTAATCGTGTAAGAATCTCATTACGTGCAGGTTTACCAAAAGATACAACCTTACACCTGGAACGGAGTGGTTCAATAATCTTACTAATTACATTACACGTAAGGATGAATCGACAGCGAGAAGAATACTCCTCCATAATGTTACGAAGAATATTCTGTGCATCAGGTGTAAGTCCATCTGCTTCATCTAAATGCACAATCTTAGGCACATCAGACTTGAATGATACAGTAGATGCAAATGCTTTTACCTTTTCACGCACCGTATCAATACCACGCTCATCAGACGCATTAAGATAAAGTCTATCAGCATCAAGTTCATTGATGATAATTTTAGCAAGTGTGGTCTTACCTGTTCCTGCACTTGACTCGAAAATCAGATTGGGAAGGGAAAAAGGATTCTCCCTTACAACTTTGCGTAGTCCAGTAATTACAGTGGTATCATTACCAATGTAATCCTCAAACGTTTGTGGGCGATATTTCTCCACAAAAAGTTTGTTGGTAATCATTTACATCACCACGTAACTTTGTGAGGAATAAGTAAACCAGAGACATCAATTTCCGTGTTCTTACCCGTAATGTAATCAAACGTAACAGGGTAGAGAACATCATTACCATACTGATCCTTTGTCTGTTCAGTGACAAATCCCATCGTAATATCTAACTGTGCCTCTGCAAACGAATCTTCAAGGGCATTGATATCAAATTCAACAGTAAACTCCTCACCATACTTGTTATCAATATCCGCATGAACTTCGAGTTTAGAACGCTTATCAGTGCTTAGATTGATATATTCTCCCTCTACAGGAATAGTAAATCGCACAATGGTTTCATTAAGATTCTTTGCAACCTTGATAAACTTCTGGATATCGTCTGCATCAAACGCAATAACAATCTCACGCGGAGGAATAGATGATTTAATGTTCTCGATACTCTTACCCGGAATACTCCGTGAAGCATACTCGTAATCAATCTGTGGAACATTAACCGTCAGTTTATCGTCAGATAGAACAATCAAATCGTCAGTTGTAACAACACCAACATACTCTTCATCGAAGTTTGCAAGATACCGCTTCCTGAAGTCAAGTTCATTGATGCACATCTCAACAGACTCGTCAACATCATATTCAACCTGCTTACCATTTGCAATAAAGGCAGTAATCATTACTCGCTTCTCAGTGTTGGTTACACTCGCAATGATATTTTCATTGGGCTTACGTGTAATAACCATATCACCATTCATCGCAATTCCAAGCACATTAATAAAATTCTTCAGGGTATTAACAGAAACATGCATTATAATCACTCCTTACCATTAATCAGATTATACAGTGTCGTTCCAGTAACATCATACTTACCAGGAGGATACTTTTTCTCTTTCTTACTCGATTCGATGATTGCAAAGTAATGAGCATTGTCTTTATTCATTTCCCGCACAGCATGAATAACAATCTGTGATTCAACTGCAACCTTACTAACCCACTTTGGCACTTTCTCTGACTCTACAACCTGCCCCATTCTTACAATCGTGGTGTCAGTCTTGGGATACATAATGAAGATTATACCAACTTTAGCAACCTCAACACACTTGTCAAATAGATTATCAACATGCATGTTACGAATCTTCCAAAGGTTCTGATTTGCTGTTCCCTGATACTTATCTATTTTAAGTTCAAAGCGTCCTGCATTTTCACCAATTTCAGTATATCGTTCAATTCCATCTACAATAATCCAATCAGTGTTATCCTTCTTTTTAATAACATCGAGCAGAAACATATTCCAATCGCACACATTCTTTGATGTGCGTAACATATCTTCTGCTGTAGAACGGTCATATGGACGTAGAGAATCAAGTGCTTCAATAGTAAGTTCACGATCCTTAATGTAATCAAGATCCAATGGTAAAACACTATTTGCATCGAATGACAAAACCTTTACATTAGAACCGGGAGTAATCATACCATATGCAGTAGTTGTCTTACCTTCACCTTTGTTTCCATAAATTACAATAATATCTTTACTCTGTGGGGAGAGAATTGCATCATCATAGGAAAATGATGCAGTAGGATCTTCCTTCTGCTGTATCTCTTCTACTGCTTTATCTAAAGACCTTTTACCAAGTGCCATAATCATTCCTCTTACTTACGAGCAAACACGGAAGGTAGGGATGCAACGAAAATACCAAGAACAATACCACAAACAGTCTGCATGAAACCAGTAATACCAATCATACCCAACAAAACATATGCAATGTAGCAAAATGCAGCATACCAAATGATAAGAAGTGCAATACACATTATGATTACTACAATAGCGCCAATAGTCTTTAACGCTGTAATATAATCCATAATAATTACCTAAAAATATTAGAGGAAATCATCATCCTCAACAAGTTCATCAACAGTCTCTACATCCTCTGCAATCTCATACGAATCTTCAGGGCGAGAGAATTTAGGATCGGTGACGAAACCAAACAGACTACCGGATGCCTCACCCTTCTTATTGAAGTAAGGCTTGAAACATGCAATTCCTACTGCCTGCTCACAAAGACCTGCAACTGTATTCAATTCACAAGAAAGTGTAACATTACCCTCAAATCCATCATCAAGAGGCGTCACTTCAACATATGCGTAAGTATCAAAAATACTAATCTTGGAAATGATTACCTCTGCAAGTAAGAACATCTGCTCCTTATACTCTCCATTTACTACCTGATTCGCAACGTCATATACATCCTCAAAAGCAGCACAGTTATCTCCAAGTGAATCCTCTACGAGCGTAACAAATTCATCGTAATCAAACTCATCATCGAGTTCAACAAGTTTAGATGTGTTAATTCCAGTAGAGATGTTTACGATATCTTTATTCTCATCCTTGCACGTTCCCTTGAACATATAAACCTTACCAAATTCAGGAACAAAGTTTACAGGGTCTTTTATAAACACATTTCCCGGTTTAACTTCACCAGAATTGGGCATTTCAAAGAATCCAAATGCTCTATTCTCCATTTGAACCTTCGGAACCTTCTTTCCAATTAAGAAAGACTGAAATGTAGTAGTATTCTTCTTAGTGTAAAGCAGATTACCATCTACATCAATCAGACCATCGGTGATAGCGTTTTCCTTCCACTCATCACCAAACATCTTCTGATGTATTACAACCTGCTCTTCTGCTTCCTTGTAAGCCTTCTCTGTGACATTACGTGGTCGAGTATAACCAAAGAAGAAACCCTTAATCGGTGTCATGTTAGAACGCAATGCGGCATTATAAGAACCAACAATCGATTTAATGGTAACAATACTTGCCTTAGACGCGGTAATACCATCCCGCTTCATGTATTCAGCAAAGCGTTTCTTATACTCTGCCATAATAACATCGGGACGCTCTCCGGCCTTTTCTGCAATCTCATTGATTCTTGCTACAATGCTCTCATCCACATCGGTGGACTTGTCTTTCTTACTTTTCAATGCCAATCTAAGCACCAATATGTTATTGGTGAGTTCCACTATAAAAAAGATTTGATTTAAGATAGCATGTATACGGTGGTATCTTCTTCCTTATTCTTTAATACACGCATCTTTCCACTTTCTATGAGTAATGCAATGAGTTTTTCAGAAGAACTCTCACCGGCACCAAAATTCTTGAAGAACACTTTTTGCCATTCTTCTTTTGTGTAGCGCATACCAATATATTCCCGACGTAAGCGCATAACAAGCCTGTTTAACTTTTCGTTGCGTCCTGTGTTGTTAGAAATGATATAGAACGCTACAGAACGCATGGCAGGGAACAATAAACGTGCGGCATTGTGTGCATCCTCTCTATCAATATAATTACGATAGTTCATCATAGCGAAGAGTGCAGCCACTTTAATGAAATTAATTGATACACGCGACACCATCGATTCCCACGCTTCAATTTGTTCAGGATTCAACCCCGGAACAATATTGCGTAATTCTGTAATGTATTCGTTGATAATCTCATCTACACCCGCGCGCATATAGATAGTTTCTGTATCCTTATGCATATTTTGTAAGTTTTCTACTTCTTCCTTCAGTTTCTTACGCAGTTTATCTTGTAACCTCTTTTTGTCCTTGCGCTTCTTTTCTGCCTCAGAAATATCATCTACAAAGGAAGGAATAGCACTTACAATATACTCTGAAGTCTTTGTGCGCTTGATAGGATCTTCCGGCTGCACATAAACAATCATGCGCGGGAATAAACCTTTCTTGAACAAGTGGGTATACGTATCCAAATGATAACTTGTAATCACGATAGAACAAGCAGGATTCGAGTGAATGCGGTTATCTGTAGAAGTAATCATATTACCCTTAGAACCAATGCGATTCATGGTTTTATCAAGTATAGCCTGAATGCGAATCTTCTTATGGTCAAGGACCGCTTCACCCTCATCAAATACCACATAATCAAAAGATGCTAAAATCCCAGGTTCAATCGGATCAACCCAACCTCTATCTTTCTTACTAAATGCATTGATACGCATATTATTGGAAACAATCTTCTTATTGATTTCTCCAATCAATTTATTAATTTTAAATTCACCCACGGAATAATATGATTTATCCGCTATATCAGCAAATTCAGCAAGTATATCATTAAATTCACTCTTTGCCATACCCGAAGGCATTATAACACACGCATGAAGGCGCAAATCATCTTTTACGCCACGTTCAACACGCACATGATTAAAGAGTTGTGATAGTGCTACAAACCCATAGATGTCACATGCATCTGCATTGAGCACAACGCGCGTATTCCAATATTCACGCCACAAATCAAGGAAGTTATATCCCTCACGATTACTTGATAAATCTTTGACTAAAATATCACTCTTACGCTGTAAATATTTCATCTGATATATGCGCTGTTCACGCGTATATTCTTCAAATCCAAAGATTTCAAAATATTCTTCACCATAAACATCAAGGCACAGTTCATTGATTCGTTGCACCAATTCTTCATCATTAAGGTATCCAACCTCATCTTCTAACGGTATTTCATAATCCATTTTAAATTCCTCTTACATAAGAATAATCTTCAAATAATAATTCATCGGGCAAAACCCACTGTTGCCTAAATGTATTCATTCTCTGTAATTCCTGATTAATAACAGTGGGTGTGATTGCGCTACTAGTGTAAGAACGCATGTTTCCATCATAAAGGGTAGAGAAATTACGATTATCATACATCATGCCTGTATTCCTTACTGTGTTCCCCTGAAGTGCGATTAATCGTGTCCTGCACCTATAATGAAGTGGTGGACGATAGTATTGTGCTACACTTGCAGGAAAAATAGAACCGTGTAACATGCGGCATATATCTGATGTTCTATGATCAATTACTGCCTGGAACTGAAAATAATTTGTCCCATTATCAATATATGTCTGCGTTGTTGCATAATTGTAAATATCATTTACAAGCGTCCTTGCAACAATTCCTGTGCGATGTGCAAATGAATCATTGTAAACATTGAGTAATCGCTGTTGAACCTGATGCACAGTCATTTTTGCAATTTCATCTATCGTGTAAGTGGCATAGAAACGATTAGAAACATCGCGCATGATATTCTTTCCACTTGACCAAAAGAGCACAGCAATAAGATATTCTATCAATGCGATATCACGATACTCATCAACTACATCTTCTGCTGCATACACTTGATAATCGCTCTTTTCTACCTCTGTTATACCAAGTGTAAGGACATCATAAATATTATTGGAAACTTTAACACGCGAAACAGGACGGTTCAACTCTGTAATCAATGCACGTTCAAGTGCATCATTGATTTGATACTTGTTTGGAATACTTGTAATAGAACGGGTAAAAAAGGTATTCAGGGTTCTACTCATACGAGTTTCTTGCTGAATTACTTTTCTTTCGTTGTAATAACTTAAAACCATGTTTCTAATCCTTGTTTACTCTCTTGAATTACAACGGGTTTATGATTCTTAATCCTTTCAAGAATAATATCATAATACCCTTTATCTAATTCAAATCCAATGTAATTCCTATTTGTGTTCATACAAGCGATTGCAGTAGTACCACTACCCATACAATTATCTAAAACAGTATCACCTTCATTTGTATAAGTTTTAATAAGATATTCAAATAATTCAACAGGTTTTTGGGTTGGATGAATAGTTTTACCAACACTTTTAAATTCTAAAATTGAACGTGGATAATTAGTTTTTTCTTGAAAATTAACCTTACCACTGTCTCCATAACAATTACCGTTATTACCACGTTTAACAACCTTATTAAAATCAATTACATTTTGTGGATTATATGTTGGTTGTTTTTGATAAAATACTAATATTTCTTCATGATTTTTCATAGGCATTCTTTTTGCATTCAAATGACCTGTTGCTGATGTTTTTTTCCAAACCCATGAATATTTTAACATTTTAATATTGGATGCGCCCAACAATGAAGTAAATGGTTGACTTCCTGTAAGAACAATAGCACCATTATCTTTTATAATTCTTTTATATTGTTCCCACAATAAATCAAGGGGTATAACACTATCCCACTTGTTTTGAGTAGTCCCATAAGGAAGATCGCAAAGAATCATATCAACTGACTTATCTTCAATCCGATTCATCCCTTCTAAACAATCCTCATTATAAACAACATTCAACTCCATGTATATCACTATTTTATTTCCTGTAACAACATTAAAAAGGTTGTTATATGTTATTCTTCACTAGGATATTTCATTCCATTATCAGTAGGTTTTCTACTCTTTCTTCCACGCTTCAGAAGTTCAATGGTGTTATCTCCAGTGTCGCGCTCATCTTTCTCAATCATTTCTTTTGGGAATCCAAGTGAAATACGCAGTTCAGGTTTATTAATAACAGACATCGTGTAAGCATCAAGTAAATCACCCGGCTGCACAGCAGGTTTTGATAACTCTTCAAAGACTACTTTAATATCATCGGGATTCTTACCCATTGCAACCGCGCGTTGTTTGACAATTCCACCTTCATCATTCAGAATACTCATGATCTTCTTCTGCAACCCTTCGAGCACCACTAACCTATCTGCCTCACTTACATAACCGGCAGCATAAGTTGTCCCTTCCGCTCTGCCCATTGTAAGAGGAGCCTGCAATAGTCCAACCTGAATATCGGTTTCAAGTGATTCTTTGAATCCAGTAACATTGATGTTACTTCCACCCGAATCTAACTGTTTAATGTCAAATCCTGCACCAATAATATCCTGATTCTCTGCAATATACTGATGCTCATCGCTCAATTCCTGCATGATTTCCTGTGCTTCTACCATTGAAATATCACCGGAAGCAAGCATATCACCAAGAATACGGTAGTCAATAAAGTAACGTCCAATACCATACTTTTTAATGTAATTAGTGTAACCTTCAACCAAATCTAAGTATTTATAAATCAAATCCTCAACAGGCGTAATCAAAGAAGTGCCGTAGATACCATACGTTTCTCTACCTAAAATATCTCTAAACGTGTAATCATAGGAACAGAATGAACCATACATTACCTGTTCAGGACGGTAAGAACCCGCTTCTAAATCATTGAGATTTCCTAACTCATTGACATAAAAACGATTAACGGGAGGAGTAAGAATAAAAGTGGTATCTGCACTACCTTTTGTTACACCGCGCGGAACAATAGTAGTCTGACTCATCAGAAGAGGATCAAAACTCATCTTTTCAGGATTCTTCATATTATTATAAAGTCCTACGTAAGTTCCATCCCTACAAAGTAATCGTGCAAGAGTCTGCGTTTTCTCTTCAAAATTAGTGCGCTCTGACCACTTTTCATAATTCTTTACAAGCGATGATTTTCCCTCAAATCTAATACCTTTTACAAGCGTAAGGGCAAGTTTCTGAAGTGGAATGAACACATGAGGACTTGTAATCGAAAGTTCTCGATACAGATTGAATTTATTTTTTGTATCGAAATTCCTGTAAGCACCCGCACTATATTTTGTTTCCTTGCGCTCTATTCCAGTTGATGCAAAAACCTTAACAATTTTAGATTTTTTCTGCTCTAAATCTATTGATGCATTTACATTATCCATATTAATGTCTCCTATTTATTCCAATCATGAATTTACGTTTACTGCGTGTTCCTTTGTCTATTAATGTTGAACCTCTATTGATTGTCATTCGCACAAGTCCTTCGAGTGCATCCGGGGCATCATCGTGTTTATGGACCGGATACCGCACTAATTGATTAATCAACTCAGGATATGATTCAGTCCAATCATCACGGAACAAAACTTTACCCGATGTAACAAAAGGTTCAACAGACTCAATACGAATCCGCTTTCTCTTCTGATTCTTGATTTCTTTAATCTTCATGCGCTTACGCATGTCTTTGATTTTATCATTACGATCTTTGAGAAATTGTGAAATAAGACTCTGGAAACCATTTGTTTCAATACCCAATTCTTCACAATTATAAAAATTGTAATAATACACCATTTTTTCAATTGAAACATTAGGTGGTGATGTATTACTCAACCAACAATCACGCACGTAAAGAACATGGTCCTTAATTGCACCCACAACAATTACACAATAATCATTTTCATTACCAAGTGCCGGATCAACGTAAATAACATGCTTACAATCCTTGAAATAAGGATTCTGTGCGCGTTCTTGTGGGAGTTTAAGTTCAGTGTAATAATGTAAGTTATCTATTTTGAACAGTTGTGTTTCAGATGGTAATGGTTGATTCAAATACTGACTTGAAAATTCTACTGCACCCTTTTCGATACGTAATGCTTGAATCTTTTGTTCATCATAAATTGATGGATACTTTGGTTTACCATTTTCATCTATAATAGAATCAATCTCAATGTCATAACGCATAAATTCAGGTATTTTTGGATTTTGCTCGATAATTTCGCCGTAAATTTCATCGTCGGACCATCGAGTTCCTATCACCATTAATAGACCATCAGGCTCCAAAATAGAGATTAAATCTTTATACCAACGTTTCTTTTGTTCTCGAACTGTAACCGACTCACGATCTTGCGTATTGCACTGGCCTAGATTCAATCCTTTTCCATTTCTACGAACATAAATTACATGATTTGGCACTTCTACACAATACACTTTACCGTCATAATCTGTTTTATACCAATTTTTTTTACTTACGAATGGTTCACAACGTCCTAAATTAAATTCAGTTAAATTATAAGTGGTTGTTCTATATTTTTTACCTGTTGGATTAACAGTGTTTGTAATTCTAGAATTAACATTGGCTGTGCTACCAACCTTTATAATTAATTCTTGTATATCATCAGCCAATTGTTTTGATGAAGTATAATAACATTTACTACCATGATTATTATAAGAACCATCACCCATATGAAAACCATCTAAAAATCTTCTAATTAATATAGGTGACAATTCTTTAACAAATGCTGGAATCTTTTTCTCTCTTGCTTTCAAACCACACTGTGATACAAAATTTGCTAATTGAGAAGAATGAATACGAAAATCAATTACACCATCTTTATTTTTACGTTCAATATATTTATAAGGTAATTTATTAAGTATTTCCCTTATTAAAACACATTTATCAGAATTTACTTTTTCGGATTGTGATAAACTAACACAATTAAAATTAATCCCAAATCTTGAACTTACTGAACCATCGGCAATAAAAAAACCAAGAAATTCAAGGAAATCACCCATATCAATTTCTTTTCTATTTTCAATAAAATTGTTTCTATATCTTACTTCATTTAAAACAATCTTTTCTTTATTAACCCCTTTCCAAACTCCATTCTTTTTAAAATGACCACACATTCCATAAATATCATCTACTTTTTCTATTTTATAATTTTTACTAATGTTTCTTTTAAAATACATATTATGATCAGGTGTTACAAGAAAATCAATCGTAGGATGATTGACCCCAATCATTTCACCTTTATAATCTTTCTCAATGTAACGAATTGGTTTTTGATATTCAATTTCATCTGTTTCAGGATTTAACGTAGCAACAAGATCAACGCCTTTATCTAAATCCTTAAACAATTTCCATCCATTATTTGTAAGCACTTCGGTTTTATCATCAAAACAAACATCATCAAGAATGATAATATCATAATGTTCTGACGTTAATGCAGCAAGAGCGCCACGCGCTTTTAGGTTTGGTTCCTTCTTTACAATGCGTGGATTCAAAACTACTTCTTGCTGATTATCTCTCGATATAGGATTATCATTACCAAAGTCTGTAAAGAATTGTTTAATATTCTCATTCTTTGTTAATTGTTCCTTAATTTCAGAAAGAATTTGCTCTGCTAAATCGTTGGTTGCAGATGTAATGAGAATACGTAAGGTGAATTTACCATCATGTTTCACGTAATCATCAAGCAGACGATCAATAACAAAAGAAACATCGTAAATAGTAGTCTTGTAAGTTCCACGCGGTTTTAACCGCATAATACGTTTGCGAGTCTTAATAACTTCTTCAAGGTTATCACACCACTCTTTATGAACATCTTTAGTTATTTTCTCGTAACCAAGCATGTATTTTGCAATGTTAAAAAGAGTAAGATGTTTACCATGATAAACAATATTTGACATTATTACTCTTCATCAATATACTGCACCCAGGCAGGAACAATATGTTCAACCTTATCAACAATTTCACCGTCAAGACGCGCTTTTAACAAAAGAAGTTCACGCTTCTCACGTAAGAGTTTTGCATGAGTAGGACTATTCTCCTTACCCTCTAAAACCATTCTACGTTCAAGTAGATTGATTTTAGCAAGTTCCTCTGTAATGACATCGACATTTTCCGTGTCCTTAATCTTCTGAATCTCAATATCTAAATCGGATTCAGCACTCTCATCATACTCAAAAAAGATATGCTCACGATGCAACTTGAGATCAGCGACATCAACAAAGATACCATCCTGTTCAAGTTTATTTTTCAGTTCATTGATGGGAATACTTGCCGTAAAAAGAATTGGGTCAACCGCTGCACTCAAATCTGGATTCTGACAAAACACACAACCCTTAACATTTTTATTGGAAACAATCTTGTCTCCAACTTTTACACCCTGTTTCATGTAAGATACCTCGAAAAATAGTTAATATAAAATAGATAGTATAATATCTTAAAATACTACTATTTAAATGTTTCGTTTAAAAGAGAGAAAAAGTTGAGAAAAGTGTAAGAATAATGAGAAAAAGTTAAGAAATTAGAATATAATCATTAAAATTTTCATACATAGCAGGATATTGTATTCCTACCTCAAAAATTGATTCACCCTCAGATGTACAATTAAAATATCTTATTTCCATTTCTTGACAATCAGAATCAAACTCTTGTAACTTTTCAATTAACTCATAAACCTTCATTACAATCACCTAATGATAAATTAAACAAACATCTTCACCAAAATTATCAGGATCACAAACCTCTACCTCATCAGCAGTCCAAAACCACGTATCACTTACTCCGTAATAAACATCAAGGTTAGGATCAAGTTCCCGTAACTTCTCAATTAATTCTTTAACCTTCATTATTTCATTTCACCTCTGCCTCAAAACTACATTCAATAACTAATCTGTAATAACCATCGTAATAATATTTATTAATACCTTTAATTCTTTTTAATCGATTATCAACATCAACATTTACTTCTTCAAATGGATAATATTGTTCTAATTCTTTGATAAGTTCACCGACTTTCATTTAATCACATAATCTCCTCGTTTTTTAACAATATTTTCAATTGGTATGGGACGGTTCCAGTCATAATCCCACATTTGAATTTCATCGTCGGATGGTAACTGTTGTAACTTTTCTATAAGTTCACCAACTTTCATTCCTTACACCTCTGCCTCAAACCCACACGCATGACATCTGTAACCACCAATCAACGTTTCAGTAGCAGTAGTTGATCCCCACGGTTGTGACTCATAGATTAACTTGTAATCCTCATATTCGAGTTTTGAGCCACAATTACAACAATAGTCAAGATGGTAATCACTGGTAAACAGTTCACCATTTTTAAAGATGTAATGCTTACCATATTTTAATTGTTTACTTCCTGCTACAACTGGAACACCATTCTCTTCTATTTCTTTACGCAGTTCTGCTATAGACTGTCCACAGCACTCACAAAATAATGGTTCATACATTACTCATCACCTTTAATCTGTATACTCATGATATTCTTTCCATAATTTATCAAGACATTCCTCACTACACACATGTGTTTCAAAACATAAACTAATCCACAATGTATTTTCTTTACACATTGTACATGGTTGTTCTTTTGATGATTTAAAAATAAGTAAATCCTTTGGTTCAAAATCTAGTTCAACATTAGAGAACTTCTGATCAAACTTCATTACTCATCCCTCACACAATACGTATGCAATGTCTCATCCTTCCAAATCTGTTCCAGGTAGCAACTGTTACAGATCCTGTCCTTCTCACCTGCACATGTAAGAGGAATGTTAGCATCCTCTTCTGTGGTTTCATATGCGTTACCGCATACCTTACAAGTTGTTATAGCCATTGAGTATAGTGTAAGGAAGTATAGTATTTAATTATTTTGAAAATAGATTGTTATGTACTACATACTGCCCCCGCAGGGCGGGGGAGGAGGCCGAAGGCCGGGTGGGGTGGGATTTAAAAAAATATAATATTATATTCCTTACACGTGTAAGAATCATGTAAGATGGTCATTACAT
>ENA-UOOH01000216-UOOH01000216.1-fermentation-metagenome-genome-assembly--contig:-NODE-216-length-69425-cov-5.979948_pt1 | contig 69425 bp, 70 predicted proteins | sample MGYA00245778_ERZ724025 | MGnify/ENA primary metagenome ERZ724025 (study PRJEB28704, sample SAMN03018313) | fermentation metagenome | biome: anthropogenic terrestrial biome; feature: soil; material... | reverse complement strand
GTGCTGAAGCCCAGCGCGGAGAGGGACTTCCTCGCCGCGGTGATCGACTACGCGGTCAACCGGGACATCTAACAGGAGATACCGTCGGACGTAAGCTGAAAGTCGGCGACCAATCCCTCGGGGAGGCTGCGGTGCTTCATCAGCACCGCCCTCCGTCGGCCGGTGGACACTTTGTCCACTCGGACGATCACCTTGGAGTTGTGATGGAGGGCGTGGCCCCCCAGCGCCTCGAAGGTCCCGGTCTCGATGTCTGTATATACCTGCGAGGTCGCTACCACCGGGATCGCCTTCTCCCGCGCCACGTTGGTCAGCTTGGCCGATTGGCCGGCCAGGGACTTGCGCTCTCCCCGGTCCTCCTCCCGGGACGTCAGCCGATAGTGCATGCTTATCGAATCGATTATTATCATCCCGACGTCCACGTTGCCCTGCGCCAGCTTGATGGCCTTGTCCACCATCTTCTCCTGCTCGTCGAAGCTTCCGATGTTCGAGAACAGGATGTTCTTGGCTACCGTCTCGAAGTCATCCCCGGCGATCTGCCTCAGACGTTCCATGGACACGCCCTCGGTATCGATGTATATCACCCTCTTACCCTGCCTGGCAACCGCGGCGGCAAGCAGAAGGCATAGCGTGGTCTTCCCGGTTCCCGCCTCGCCGTACAGGAGCGTCAAGCATCCGGCCTCCACGCCCCCCTCCAGCATGGCATCGATCGCGCCACAGCCCAGTGCCAGCCTGTCCATGCATCATGGTAGGTGATGATTGGTCATAATCATTGCCCCAGCATGCCTGGGCCCTGCAACGGGGTCTCGTACACGCGGAAGTGGTACACCACCACAGCGCTGGCCACCAGCAGGACGATCATGAGCGGCAGGGCCGAATCAAAGGAGCCCGTAGCTGAGGCGATGGTACCGAACAGGATGGGGCCGAGAGCTCCGACGCCATTGGCGATGCCGTTCACCAGCCCGGTGGCCGAACAGGTGAGCCGGGAACGGCAAGTGCCCTGCAGCATTGTGAACACGTTGGGGCCCATCACCGACAGGAAGAAGAACACCATGGCCAGCGCGAACACCACTTCCACCTTGCCCTGGATCTGCGTCACCGCGAGGATCGCCACCGCGGCCAGGGCCAGGAAGGATGCGGTCACGGCCGCCCTCCGGCCGGTCCGATCGCTCAGGTAGGAGCCGACGGCCAGGCCGGCAAAGTTGCCCAGGTACGGAAGGCTGGCCGCCCAGATCAGCTCGTTCTCGGTGAAGCCCCGGGCCAGGAGGAGGAACGTCGGCAGCCACAGCGATAGGCCCCACCATACCTGGGTCTCCAGCGCTTGGGCCACGACGAGGGTGGTGATCCCCTTGACCTTGAGCGAGTCCCGGAGGTTTTGGCGGGTAAGCGAGAGATTGGCCCTGAGGCCTTTCTCACCGCATTCGATGGGACCCTCCGGAGTGTCCTGAAGATACTTCCATATGGGGATCAGAAGAAGGAAACCGGCCACGGCCAGTACGATGAACATGAAGTTCCAGCTGGTGACCATGATGAGTGGGAGGAGCAACAACGGGGACAACAGGTTGGCCATCCCGGTGGACGAGTGGTACAGCGAGTTCATCCGTGACCTCATGCGGGGCGGATACCATGCCTGAGTAGCACGGCTGGCCGAGGGGAACAGCACTCCCTGGGTGAGGCCCAGCGAAACCCGCAGCAGGACGAACACCGAGTAGTACATGCCGACCAGGCCAGTGAGCGCCGTCACCACCGACCAGGTGGACACTGCCAGAAGTAGCCCTTTTCGCGGCCCGTAGCAGTCCACCAGTGGGCTGATGAAGATGTTCGACAGCCCATAGCCGACCAGGAACACGCCCATCAGCACGCCGCCCAGGGAGCCGGTCTGGGCGGCAGTCCAGTTGAAGTCATCAGCTATGAACGGTATCGCCACCGAAAGGCAGACGCGGATGAGGTAGCCTATCAGCACCGAGAGAAACAGGATGATGGCAACGATCGCCGCCTTGCGCTTCCGTTCTGCCGAGGGCCCCATCGATGCGATGTCCCATCTCGCCGTTTATCGACCTTTCGGATTCCGGGAGCAGGAATGGCATTCCATCGGCCGCATCGGGAGCGCAGCCTACGGTTAATATCAAGGAATGCCAGGCCGGACGGTGATGGCAGGCGCATGGAAGCTTGTGACATACGCCTTGAGGCAGAGGGCTCAGAAGGAGGAGGGCTGTTCCCGCACGCCCGGGTCCGTGACGGCCAGGCCGAGTTCCTAGAGGATGCCAGGATGTGCATCAGCCAGCGCACCCATCTGCTCGCCCATGCCCCCACCGGGCTCGGAAAGACTGCGGTCGCCCTGACCGCGGCGTTGGAGACGGCAGTGGACGAGAGGGCGGTCGTGCTGTACCTGACATCGAGGCAGAGCCAGCATGCCATCGCGGTGGAGACCGCCAGGGCGATATGGCGGAAGCATCGGATCGGAGCGATCGATCTCATAGGCCGGGAGGACATGTGCTTGGCCGGCCGGGCCGTGCCGCCGTGCCAGGACGGCCGGGCATGCTTCTTCGCCCGCGGCCGGTGCGCCGATGCGGCAGAGATACTGCTCGAGTACCCAATGCACGTTCAGGAGGCTGGACGGACCTGCCTTAGGGAGCGGGCATGCCCCTACGCCTCGGCCGTGATGGCGACCCGCTCCGCCGACCTCGTGATAGCCGACTACAATCACGCGTTCTCCGCCTCGCCGCTGCTACTGGACCGGCTGGGCCGCCCGGCCAAGGACGTGATCCTGGTGGTCGACGAGGCCCATAACCTCCCCACCAGGGTCATGGAGAACTACAGCGCCTCGGTCGGCGTAGAGGCCGTCGAAGCCGCGATATCGTCCCCGGCCCTGCGCCATTTCCATGACGACCTGCGCATACTGAAGGATTGCTGTGAGATGGCATCGAAAGGAACGGAGTGGCTTGACCGAGAGGTGCTCGACGGTCCCCTGAAGAGGTCGGTGGGAGTGGACTGTGGCGGCCTGGCCGAGGAGATGGGGGAGACCCTCCGCCGAAAGGGGGAGCGGCAACACCGGGACCTGTTGGCCTTCCTGAGCGCGTGGAGCTGGAGAGATGGTATGGTGCGATACGCTGAAGGGACCCCGGCGAAACTGCATGCCAGGCTGGTCGACCCTTCCGTAGCGTGTCGGGAGGTGTTCACCCGCGTTCGTTCTGCTCTCCTCATGAGCGGGACGCTCCATCCCCCGTCGATGTTCGCCGACATACTGGGGGTGGAGAGCGCGGTGTGCCGCGAGTATCCATCCCCCTTCCCGCAGGAGAACCGCCTGGTGCTGACATGGGGCGGGATCACGTCCCGGTTCAGGATGCGCAACGAGGCGTTCTTCCGCAATGCTGCGGCGAGGCTGGCCGAGGTTTGCGAGGCCACGCCGGGGAACGTGGCTGCATTTTTTCCATCCTATGACATGTTGGAAAGAACGAGGGCGCACCTCGACGTTACATCACGCAACGTTGTGGCGGAGCGCCGGGGGTTCGGCAAGAACGAGCAGGACGCGGTGGTGGAGACGCTTTCCCGCAGCAGCGACAACATCATGCTCGCCACGCTCAGCGGGGCACTTTACGAGGGTGTCGATTTCCGCGATAACTCGCTCTCCGCCGTAGTGGTGGTCGGCCTCCCGCTGGCGCCCCCGTCGAGAGAGAACCTAGCATACAGGGAACAGCTGGAGAGAAGGCTCGGACCAAGAAAGGGGGAGCTGTACTCCACCACTTATCCCGCGCTGATCAAGGTCCTTCAGGCCGCTGGCCGGGCCATTCGAAGTGAGCGGGACCGCGCCGCCATCATATTGATGGACGACAGATATCAGATGCCAGGCCTGCGCGCGGCCCTGCCGGCCGACTTCGCCGCCTCTAGAGTGAGGGACGTTGGCGGCAGCCTCGCGACATTCTTCGATGAACATTGATGAAAGGCTTAGATTTTTTTTAATTTAAATATTATCAATCCATAGATTGATAAGCTTCAGGCTCCCATATTTTCGCAGCACTAGGGTGATCGGAGATGCAAAGGAGGGTAAAAGCGCTGAGCCTAGCGCTAGCTCTGACAATGATCCTCGGCGTGTCCGCGGCGTACGTCTATGGACCCACGGCCGTCGGCCTGGAGGGGACGCCACCTCCCGGCCAATCAGGGGATCAGGCGAGACCTGCGAACGGGGTCACCGACCCCCATGATCCGGCCGCGCCCACCGCGGACGTGGCCGGGACCACCACACTGCTTGCCAGCAAGGATTCGGTGGGATTCTGGGAGAGGTCGGTGACATATGACTGGAGCATCGAGAAACAGGTGGTCGAGAGCGACAAAGTCTCGGCCAGCGATGCTGGACACCTTGGCATGGTGACGATCCAGGACGGCGAGACGGTGACCGTCGACTACCTCGTCGAGGCGACCCGATACATCGTGGACGAGGCGGAGCACATGGGCGTGCGTGGTTACGTCTGCGTGAAGAACACCGGCACCGTAGCCACCGAGAACCTCGCCATCGTGGACCACGTACAGGCCTACGACGAGGACATATGCGCCTTTGTCGATATCGCGGTGTTCGGAGTGGACACCTCAAGCCACCCCGTGCTCGCGGCCGGCGAGGAACATGCCTACTACTTCGAATATTCCTTCGAAGCGGTCATATCCTCCCAGTACCGCAACATGGCCTGCATTGGTATAACGAACTACGAAGGCTACGACGGCGTGGAGCATGCCATCCCTGCGTGCGACGAGTTCGACATGCCCGCCAAGCCTCATCTGATCGAAACGGACGAGACCGCTTCGATCATCGACGCGATAAGCTGCCCCGAGAACTTCGAGTGCGTAGCATCGGACAGCGGACCGTGGATACTCCATGCTTCCGGCGAGATCGCCTTCAGCGTCGAGGTCACCGCCCTCGACGCGGGATGCGAGCAGGAGCGCTGCCTGTGGAACAAGGTGACGCTGACCGAGCTGGACTGCTGCCAGGTTCGGGAGGACTGCGCCTACGTCAACCTAGTCACCGGGCCGTGCCCGTGCCTTACCACCATCGAGGCGGAGAAGACCGCCGAGCTTAGGCGGGAGAAGATCGTCGAGTACGATTGGACGGTGGAGAAGAGCTTTGAAGTGCTGACCAACGGCCAGGCCCCCGAGGCATTCACTGCAACGGTCCCAGACCTTGTCCTGGGGCCGGGACAGACGTCCAAGATCTGCTACGAGATCGTTGCCGACCGGGAGGTCGCCGACGTGACCCACAAGTTCTGGCTCGAGGGTTGCGTCCGGGTGTGCAATACCGGCAACTGCCCCACCGAGGGGCTCACCATCGAAGATGTGTTCGTGGTCATGTACAACGGGGTTGAGCATGAGCTCAAGATAGAGATCAGCACCGCGGACAAGCCCGTCCTGGGGCCCGGTGAATGCTATGACTACGCGTACGAGGTCGATGTCACCGAGTTCCTTCTGGACATTCTAGGCGAGCAGGACGGCGAGCCTGGCGCCCAGAGCGACCTGGACATGTTGAACGCCGCACGTGCTGGCATCACCAACTTCGAGGGGCAGGAAGGCCTGTACTTCGTCGATGACGAGGTCAAGGTCGCTCTGCCCGAGCCGGAGATCGAATACATCGACGAGACCGCCACCCTGACCGACCTGGAGACCTTCCCCGACGGGTTCGATATGGACATAGTCTCGGGGCCATGGTACCTTGAGGGGCCTGACACCATCAGGTTCTGCAAGAACATCACCAATGTGGAGGCGGAGTGCGGACGGCTGTACTACGTGAACGACACCGCCCGCCTGGTCGAGGACGATACCCTGGAGGTCCGCGAGGATGACGCCTCAGTGATCGTAGAGACGCCGGAGTGCCATGAGTGCGGCGGATGCACGCTCACCATCGGGTACTGGAAGAACCATGCGGGCCTGGGGCCAGGAAACCAGGATGATGAGATTACTCCGCTCATCACCGCGGCGGGCGGCACGATATGGCTAGGGACCCCTGGAGGGGCCAAGAGCATCGCGGTGACGACCGCTGCCCAGGCCGCCGGCATTATCGACAGCGCCGGTGGTGCAAACAAGTTCAATCAGCTCTACGCCCAGATGCTGGCCGCCAAGCTGAACGTCCTGAACGGTGCGTGTGACCATGCCATCGAAGGGACCATCGCGGCGGCCGACGCTTTCCTGGCAACGCACAATGCTGGCGACTGGGACAACCTTTCCAAGGCCGACCAGGAAACGGTGAACGGTTGGGCGTCGACGTTCGAGGCGTACAACAGCGGTGACATCGGTCCGGGGCACTGCGACTAAACCTCTTCCCAATTCTCTTTTTTTTCTTTCTGAAAAGGTTATCTACGGCGTGGCCCTTGCTCGCCCCATGGAACTCATCCGGCGGGGGGCCGAGGCAGAGATCCGGCAAGGCAGATGGCTGGACCGCGATGTCATCGTCAAGAGCAGGGTGCCCAAGAGCTACCGGCTCCCTGAACTGGACCGTTCCCTGCGAAACGCTCGCACCAGGAACGAGGCCCGCCTTCTCCACGAGGCCCGCGAAGCTGGAGTGCCGACGCCGATCATCTACGACATCGACACCGCCAACGCCGAGATGACCATGGAGCTCATCAGCGGGCCAAGGGTCAAGGACGAACTGGAGACATCGACGCCGGAGAGGGTGGGGGAGCTATGCAGAGAAATGGGCCGCTCCATCGCCTATCTACACCGGCGCGGCATCGTGCACGGCGACCTCACCACTTCGAACATGCTCCTGAGCAAGGGCCGCATGTGGTTCATCGATTTTTCCCTGGGCTCCAGGTGCGCCTCGGTGGAGGAGATGGGGGTGGACCTTCACCTGCTGAAGGAGGCATTCCAGTCCGCCCATCCTACACTGCTCGATCATTTTCCCATCATCCTGGGGTCATACAAGGAGAACTTCGAGCGGGGCGATGAGATCGTGCGCAAGATGAAGGAGATCGGCCACCGGGGGAGGTATACATGAAGCTGAGGATCATCACGTCCAATCCAGGCAAGGCGACGGAGTTCCGCCGCGCCCTGGGCGGCATGGGCTTCGAGATCGAGCATGCCGACGAGGACTGTGACGAGATACAGGCCGATACGCTGCAGGAGGTGGTCCGGTCCTGCATGTCGCAACTGCGGCCTCTGGCGCTGGGAGACTTCGCGCTGGACGATTCGGGACTGTTCATCGATGCCCTGGGCGGGTTTCCAGGTGTGTACTCCTCATACGCTTTCAGCACGATCGGGATCGAGGGCATCCTCAGGCTGATGGATGGGAATGAGGAACGATCGGCACGCTTCGAGTGCTGCATCGGGTGCTCCTTCCGGGGCGAGGAGTTCACGGTGGAGGGGCGCTGCGATGGCGCCATCGCATTGAGGCCGGCGGGCGCCGGCGGCTTCGGCTTCGATCCGATATTCATACCGTCTGGGTATGAGAAGACGTTTGCCGAAATGTCCATAGATGTGAAGAATGGTATCTCCCACCGGGGCAGGGCCATCCAGGCGCTGTCCGGAACGCTTAAGGGGAAAGTGTGATGGAGCTAACGGACAGGACCGTTCTGGTCACGGGATGCGCCGGGTTCATCGCCAGCCATCTGGCGGAGGAGCTGTTGAAGCGCGGCAATCGTGTGGTAGGAATCGATAACTTCTCGGCGGGAAAGAGGCAGTTCATGAGCGGCATGCTCGACAACCCCGACTTCCGCTTCATCGAAGGGGACCTCCTCACGATGGACCTCTCCGCGCCGCTGAAGGGTGTGGACGTCATGTGCCATCTCGCCGCCAATCCCGACGTAAGGCTGGGCGCGACGAACACCAGGGTGCACTTCGATCAGAACATCGCCGTGACGTACCGCCTGCTGGAAGCGGGAAGGGAGAGCGGGCTCAGGGACATCATGTTCCCGTCCACCTCCACCGTGTATGGGGAGACGGACGTGATCCCTACCCCGGAGGATTACGGCCCCCTGCTGCCGATCTCGGTGTACGGCGCGTCCAAACTGGCATGCGAGGCCCTCATCGCGTCGTACTGCCACACCTTCGAACAGAACGCCGTGCTGTACCGCTTCGCCAACGTGGTCGGCCCGCGCTCGACGCACAACGTGCTGCACGACTTCATACGAAAGCTGCGCGAGGACCCCTCTTCACTGGAGATCCTGGGCGCGGAGCCGGGAACGTCAAAATCGTACGTTCATGTGAGCGACTGCGTCCAAGGGATGATAGCCGGTGCCGAGGCAGCTAGCCATCAGGTGGAGGTGTTCAACATCGGCTCCCGGGACTGGATGACCGTCAGGGACATCGCCGACATCGTCACCGACGAGATGAGGCTGACGCCAGAGTACCGCTGGACAGGAGGGGTCATGGGCGGCCGGGGCTGGGTCGGGGACGTCAAGAAGATGCTGCTGTCGGTCGACAAGCTCGGCTCGATGGGATGGTCGCCACGGCTCGGTTCAAAAGAAGCGATCCGCCGGGCGGTGCAGGAGATATTGGCCTAGAGGCCGAACAGCCCGGTGGAGGCGTCGCCGGTGGCGTCGATGGCGTACAGGTAGTCGGACCTGATGCTCCAGTCACCGTCGGCCGAGGTGTAGCCCGACTGCGCCGGGATGCCGCCGGCGTACGGGAAGCCGGTGGTGTCGACAACGAGCCAGTAGCCCGCTTCGTCGACGAGATAGGCTGCGGTCAGCTCGCCTGGGGCCAATCCATAGTATGAGGCTATGGCGTTCTCCACCTGCGCCATCTGCTGCTCCGTGGTCCCGACGAACACCGTGGGGAACGCATGACCCTGCACTATGTTGACGCGAGCATTGCCGCCGAGAGCGCCGATCACGCTTGCCATGAGTATGGCATGGTCCTCGCAGTCGCCGGTACCCAGCTCCAGCGTCTCCGCGGCATCCTGCCAGTGGTCAACATTACCGTCATCCTTGTAGTCGATGGCGGCACGCACCTGCTCGAACGCCTCCACCACCTGCAATATGCTGTAATTCCCTGGCCGCTCAGTCCGGACGGCATCGGCCATCCCTTCGGCCGCTTCGTAGCTCACCAGGGAATTGATCTTGGAGTAGTACGTCGGGATATTGTTCTTCACCGCCTGCTCCGTCATTTCCTTCAGAGGCACAACATCCGCGCTCCTTGCCTTGGACATGCTCATCTCTCCCTGGTCCCTCCACGCCTCCGACGACCCCCGGACCGGATCCCACATCATCACCGAAGCGGCCACTTTCACCTTGATCGTGTAGCTGTGGACGCCGGGATCGGCGGGCGCGTCGAACACCAGAAGGCCCAGGGACCTCGCCTCTCCGGCAGGGACGTACACGCTGCAGTTGCGATAGGTGGATGTGCCATCGTCCCACACCAGCCCGAAGCCGTAGACGTACAACCGGCCGATGCTGTTGATGTTCTCGATAGTGAGCAATAGCGCTCCTCCGGAGCCAACGTAGATGTCCTCGGTGACGCTCCAGCTCAGGTCCATGCCGGTTTGTGGGGAAACCGCCATCATGGGCTCGGGCATGGCGATGTTGACGGCGTCCGCGTAAACGATCTCGGGCGCCGTCAGGTCGTCCATGTCGAACCCGCCGGAGGACGAGCCGATGGTGAGGCACCCGGCCGATGCCACCGTGGCGATGATGACGATGGCGATGACCGCGGCTAGCTTCTTCATCCCCCAGACAATGGGGTGCGGGAGATAAAAGTGTAAGGGCCCAATATCATCCGCAATGACGGACTGGGCGGGAGCAAGCTTTATTTCGGAAGGCGTGTTACACGGTCAACAAGGGTCTGTAGGGTAGCTTGGTCCATCCTTGGGGCTTTGGGAGCCTTAGACCCCGATTCAAATTCGGGCAGACCCACCAATAATTCATCCAGTCACCTCGTTTTCGGAATCAATAAGGGAGTTACGCCGCCTTTGCTTGGTTCCCTCCAGTCACCCCGGTTCTGTGACCTGCCGCGGCAACAAAGCAGAGCTAGCGGCATGGATAATGGAAAGACCGGTGCAAGCCCTCTGGCCGATGCCAGGCTCATCGAGCGTTCGAGGCATCCACTACTGCTTCTTCTGCCCTAGAAGCCATGATAGGCTTGAAGATGTAGTTGTGAATGTACCTGATCAACACATAGAGGACGAATATTGCCGCCAATGCTACCGCGGCCAAGGCGAGGTATTGCATCCAGGCCATGTCGTTCCCGATGCCTTTGAGGTACAGGTAAGTGGCGTCGAACGCTATCCCAGTGATGACCAGAGGGAAGGTGAGGGACGAGTAGCTGGGGTAGAACTTCATCCTCATCACTCTTGGTATGAGCATCAGGGAGCCGATCCAGAACACCACGGAGAAAGCGAACAGTAGCCAGACCATCCACTGCTCTGGAGATGCGGAGTATGCCCTCAGGTATGCATACAGGACGACACAGGCCGGAGAAGCGAAGATGATCACCGTAGGTATGAGCGGCTCAGGTATGCCTTTGACCACCAGCACTCTGTAGAGCAGGGGCGGGAACAGGGCAAGGAACGATGCCAGACCGAACCAGAACAACATCTGGCCGAACAATACCTGACCATGTACGGGTGCGATGAAGGCGTTCACGGAGAAGCCGACGAAGACAATGAAGTAGGACGGCATGCACTTCTTGACATCGAACTTAAGAATGGCTATGCCAGTGAAGTAGACCATCAGTCCGATATGGATGAGCATCGCAACGACCCATATGCCAAAGGCGGCGCCGGGGGCGTACGGCTTGAAGTATGTCGAGAGCACGGACAGCGCCATGGGGAACGTGCACGCGATGCCGGTGACCGCCGGATTCTTGAGGTCGTTCTTGATAGGATCCCAGTCGAAGACGATCTTGACTATCAGAACGACCAGGATGGACAACGCGAAGAAGCCGAAGAACCACCGGTATTCTGGAATCATGTTGCCGGTGGACGACAGGCCGAGCATCAGACCCGAGAGAGGTATCGGGGTCTTGTTCGCAATGCTTCTTAACGTGCCGCCATTCAGAGACGCCGACATGAAATCCCCTCTGGGCCAGAGGTATTCATCTTATCTATATCAAGTCCACGATTGTTAAGACTGTTAATGGGTCTGGGCCTCAATGGTAGAGCATGAGGGAGGGAAAATGTTCAGGCCATGATCGAAAGGTTCAACTGATCATCTGTCAGGAACGTCGCGCGTTGCCTCACATAGAGTGGAGTCAGTGAGGGCGAATGGAAGTGGATTGCCAAAACGGTGGTTCATCTCCCACTAATTAAATACAGATCCGCTATACCGGCCATAAGAATCGTTATGCTGACGTCCATGAGGTTTGAGCCAGATGGGGACAAGGAGAGCGGCCGCCTGGTCATATATCTCCGCAAATCGTTCACCTGCCGTGTCCCCATAGGGCACATCGAGTACGAGAACGCCGAAGATATAGCGGCCTTGAGGAAGATCTTCATCTCAAGCCGTCCGGATGTGGAGGAAATAGGGTTCGAGACAACGGTCGGGCTCTTCCACGAGGTCTACTTCAAGAAGTGATATCATGGAGCTGAAGCTGAAGTTCATCAATGATGAGGGCAAGGAGAGCGGCGTCTGCCACGTCCATAAGATGGTAGGCGGCGAGCTGAAGAGGATCGGCGAGATCAAGTACAGCGATCAGGGAGACAAGCGGTGGATACTTGATGTCGTGAAGTTCCAATCCGCGGTCAGCATCCTGGACTGAAACGTCTTCTGGTTTTTCATTTTCGATAGCTTTCCATCACTCATGCGCTCGGTGAGGATGGGGCGCTTCAAGGAATGCCGGAAAGGCTCCCGTCCAGACGGGGGACGCCCTGTCGGGCTTGGCGGCGCCGGCGATCATAGGTCGTGCATCGCGACGGCAAGCCCTCAATCAGCTGCCAGGGAGCCCGCCAACTGCTCGACCTTCTTTCGCCAACTCTCCTCCAGGGGCCCTTTCAGATCGGTCACGTAGACCTTCAACGCTGCCGTCTTCTCCAGGCCTTTGGCCTGCAGGGCCTCGTCCATCAGGGGCTGGATGCGCTGCCATTTCGCGATCTCCTCCTCGGTGGGCATCCTGCCGTTCTTGTCCGGGCGGGGCGCCGCCTCGGTGGAGAACAACGCGTACCTCGTTCCGGCAGGCAGGTTCACCTTGCTAAGGAAGCGCCGCATCCCTCCGATCGGCTTGCCTATCCTCCCCGGGGACCCGAAGATGTACAGGTCCGCCGGCGACAGAGCCTTTGGCGAGACATCCTTGATGTGGCTGACGCTGACCTCATTCCCTCGCTCATCCAGCAGCTTTCTCAGTTCTTCGGCCACCATGGCGCCGTTGCCGTACTTCGATGCATGATATATCTCGATCCTCATGAACGCCCCTGCTAGTCATCCGCATATCGGATATTTAGAAAAATGCGACAGATGCGGTCGTCACATCGCACCGGACGGCGATGCTGTTGCGCTATGAGAAATAGAAGACTCTTGCCGCACCGGCGCACGGTACGGCATAGATAATAGGTTTCCGATCAGTCGCCCCAGACGGCGTCCAGGTCCACGTGCCGCCTGACCAGTTCCGCCACCATCTCGATCTTGGCGTTGTCCGAGGGGTCGATGCGGGCGATCAGCTTGTCCACCATATCGGCAGTGACCTGAGTTCCGTGCCCCACCAGTAGGACGGGGATCTTCAGCTCATCGGCCTTGACCAGGACGGTCTGGTCTGGGTAGAGGCCCCCCGTCAGGATGAGACAGGAGGTATCGGTGGCCAGGGCGGACATGAGCATGTCCGGGCGGTCCCCTCCGGCGATGAGCGCCTTGCGGGTGAGCCGGCGCATCTCCTTCTGCGCCGATTCGGCGGTCATGCCCCCGACCATTACCTTCTCCACGCTGCGGTTGAGCCCTTCCTCGCCGGCCAGAACCTCGGCGTTCAGGCCCTCCACGAACTCCTTCACGCGAGGGTAGTTTAGCTCCTGAACGGTGGGGATGCAACCCAGGACGTTCACTCCGGCGCTCTCCATCATCTTGACGACCCTGGGGTCGTCACACATGTTCAGGATGACCCCTTTGAGCCTCTGGCCGTTGGCCCGGGCGAGACGCTCGTGGATCATGATCTTGTCCAAGGCGTCGGGGGTGCTGTGGGAGATCAAGACTATGTCGGCCCCCAGCTCCATGGCGATGGACATGCCGTCGAGATTGTGCCGAGCTCCGGTGCTGAACAGCTCGGCGCCTTCAACCAGCATGCAATCGACGTCGTCCTTGACCTTATCAAAGCCTGCCACCACGCTCTCCATGCTGACCGGGTTGAAGATGTCATACTTCATCGGGGACAGCAGTTCTTCGCTCGCCTCCAGGTTCAGGGCCCGCTTCATCATGTGGGCATCGCGGTCCACCACACGCCGCTCCACGCACATGACTTCCTCGCGGAAGGGCTTGTAGTAGCCCAACCGGCCTTCGAAGTTCTTGGCCAGGCCTAGAGCTATCGTGCTCTTACCAGAGTACTCGAGCATCGAACTCAAGAATATCGTCTTCATCAGTTCTCCCTCCTCAGTACTACAAGGGCATCGACCGCATATGTGCCCTTGCCCTCATCCCCCACCATCACTGGATTGATCTCCAGCTCCGATATCTCGGGGAAGTCGAGCGCGATCTGCGCGATCTTGAAGATCACGTCCTTCAGTGATTCGATGTCAGCGGCCTTTCCTCCGCGTGCGCCGGTGAGAATGGCATATGAACGGATAGACCTTACCATGGTGTCCACGTTGGCGCGGGTAAGTGGAGCTATGCTCTGCGTCACGTCCTTCATGATCTCCACGAACACGCCTCCCAAGCCGAACGTGATGACCGGGCCGAACTGGTCGTCCCTGGTCATTCCGATCAGGACCTCCTTCCCCTTGACCATCTGACAAATGGTGACGCCATTGATTTGGGCGCCTGGCACACGGGCCGACACCTTGGACACCATCAGTTCGAACTCGGCCTTGACAGCGTCCTCGGAAGACACACCGACCTTGACGCCGCCCACGTCGGATTTGTGGGCGATGTCCGGGGAGTCGATCTTCATGACCACAGGGAAGCCTATCTTGGCAGCGGCCTTGGCGGCCTCCTCGGGGGTGGCGCAGGTGACCTCTTCCGGGACCGCCACGCCATAAGCCTTGAGGAGCTCCTTGCCCTCGCTCTCGCTCATGGAGGTGCGGCCGGTCGCCCTCACGGCCTCGATCGTCTCCATCACCTTCGCCTTGTCGCCCTCCTTGACCACGGGGGCGTCGTCCCCGGCGCCATCCCTCATCTTCCGATAGCGCACCATGGCGCCCAGGGACCTTATGGCCTTATCCGGGGACTCATAACAGGGAATGTTGGCTTCCTGGACCAGCTGGATGCCCGCGTTGGTCTTGGTACCTCCCACGAACGCTCCGACCACCGGCTTGTCCACATTGCCGGCGAAGGACGCCAGATTGGCCGCAACCGCAGAGATGTCCACTGTGTCGAGCGGGGCCAGGAGAACTGCCACGCAGGAAACGTTAGGATCCTCCATGACCGTTTTGATGGCAAACTCATAGCGGTCCGCTGATGCGTCCCCCAATACGTCCACGGGGTTGTAGCAGTTGGCGGCCGCAGGCAGATAGTTCTTCAGCTTCTCTATTGTCTCCTTCTCGAACGAGGCGAGTGTGAGCCCATGGTCCGAGCAGGCGTCCGCGGCCATCACACCGTGTCCTCCGGCATTTGTCACGATCGCGAGGCCGTCGCCCTTGGGCAGCGGCATATTGGAGAACACCTGCAGCAGGTCGAACATCTCATCGATTGTACTAACCCTGATGGCATTAGCCTGGCGGAACGCAGCATCATACACCTTGTCGCTGCCGGACAACGCGCCGGTATGGGACGAGGCAGCCTTGGAGCCGGAGCTCGTCCTTCCGGACTTCAGTACGATGACCGGCTTCTTCTTGGTGGTCTCATGGACCTGGCGCACGAGCTCCCTGCCGCGATTGGCCCCCTCGATGTACATCCCTATGACATTGGTGTAAGGGTCGTCCTTCAGGTACTCCAGCAGGTCCGCCTCGTCGACGTCCACCTTGTTGCCAACGGAGATGAACGTGGAGAATCCTACCTTGGTTGCGGTGGACCAGTCCAGAAAGGAGCTGCATACCGCCCCGGACTGGGACGCGATGGCGACCGACCCGGTCACCGGCTGGATGTTGGTGAACGTTCCGTTCATGCAATGGTGGGTGTTCATCATCCCCATGCAGTTGGGGCCGAGCACCCTCATGTCATATTTCTTCGCGATCTCCCCTACCCTCCTCTCGAGCAGGGCGCCTTCCTTCCCCAGCTCCTTGAACCCGGCAGTGATGACCACCACCGACTTCACACCCTTGATCCCAGCCTCTTCCATCACCGCTGGCACCAGCGTGTTCGGCACGCATATGATGGCCTGGTCGAGCTTACCCGGTATGGCCGTCAATGACGTGTACGCACGCAGTCCCAGGATCTCGTCGGCCTTGGGGTTGATAGGGTACAGCTTTCCACGAAACTTCGAGTGAATGAGGTTGTTCAGAACGATATGACCGATCTTTCGAACGTCACTCGAGGCTCCGACCACCGCAATCGATTCTGGTTCGAACAAGGACTTCATCAGGATCAACCAGTAGTTAGCTAGATTTGAGGGGAAAAAGCGGGTTATTAATTTAATGTTATGCGTTCTGATACGACAATTGCCGAGCGTGAATAACACTAACATACTCGCGTTTTTACTGGAAAAAGACGAACGTTCGTCCCTTCCGGAGATGCAAAATAGAATGTTAATAAAAAAGGCGATTTTGTCCGGTCGACGTCATCGCCCCCGATGTAAAGGATGGGGCTTCCTGCATCCCGTCCCGGAACAGCAGGAGGCCTGCGCGAACGATGCGGCGCCCGCGGCGGCCATCGGCCTTAGATCTTGTTCACACAGAAGTTGTTGAAGATGTCCTTCCAGAACAGGATGCCGACGCACTTGCCGTCCTTGTTCACCACCGGGAGCCGGGCCACATCGTGTTCCTTCATAAGCCGGACGGCGTCGGCCAAGGGCATATCCTTAGTCACCGTCACCACCGGGCTGGTCATGACCTCACTGATGGTCATGTTGACGAACCGGTTCCGGTTGGTCATGAAGCGTCGGAGAAGGTCGCGTTCGGTGAAGATGCCTACGACCTGCTTCTTCGCCTCGTCCTCCACCACCACGCTTCCGATGTCGTTCTCGATCATTAGCTCTATGGCGCTGGAAACGGAGTCCTCAGGGGTGACGATCTCCTTCTTCTTGATCATGTAGTCCTTGACGGTGGGCATCGTATCATTTGCCGATAAGCCACAAATTTATATTAAAGTTAGTCGGGCCGATCCCTCGTCTCGTCCGGCCGCCGCCTGCCGCGATGCGGATGGCGTTGCCGAGATGTCGGATAATTGATTTCTAGCTAGAAAACCATATCAAGTGCGTGAACAGCGCATCGACCGGCGATCCCGCCCCGCAGCTGGAGCTGTCCGAGGCCTATGGTGGCCAGATCGTGCTGCATGAACTGCTGCGCAGCCGGATCGTAGTGCTGGCATTCTACCCGTCCCCGTTCGGCATGATGTGCGCGGTCGAGATGAGGCAGCTGAAGTCGATGTACGAGGAGTTCCGGGCCGCGGGAGCGGAGATACTGGGCATCGCCACCAACAGTGTTCCGGTGATGTCCGCCTTTAAGGAGCGCATCGATCTCCCGTTCCCTCAGCTGGCCGACCCCGACGGAAGGGCCAGCGCAACATTCGGCGTCCTGATAGGGAAGGAGGGATACCTGGAGGGACGCTGCAACAGGGCGGTGATCATAGTGGACCGCGATGGGACGATAAGGTACCGCTGGATCGCCAGAGACCCCGCCCAAGGGGAGGAACCGGACTACGATGAGATGCTGGCCGTTTGCAGGGAGATCGCCGGAGACCTCACGCCCCCTTCAGCTCGATCTGATAGTACTCGGTGAGCTCCCACCGGCCCACGACGCGGAAGCCGGGGAACATGCCTACCGCATCGTCAGGTTCGATCCTCTCCTCCACCGGAGGCCCCATGGCGGTCGGACGGCGGGGAAAATCGACCACCGAGATGCGGCCACCAGGCTTCAGCGCTTTGTTGACGCAATCGATCATGCGTTCCGCATTCTCGACCTCGTGAAGCACATTGACCAGGACCACGCGGTCCACGGAAGCGTCGGCCAGCGGGAGGCGGGCGACGTCGGCGATGACCGGCTCGATGTTCTCCTGTCCATCTGCATGATCGAGCAATGCCTCCAGCATCTCCCTCTGCACGTCCAGCGCGATGACCTTCGAGGTCGAGCGGGCCAGGGGCACCGCGATATAGCCGGTGCCGCTTCCGAGGTCGGCGCAAATCTCATCTGGACGAGGGGACATGCGGCCGATCAGCTCCCCGGCTGGCTGTATCGCCATTCTTTGTTCGTCCCTCAGCCTCGTCCTCTCGGCGCCCGGGAACCTATGCGGCATCCTTCGCCTCCAGCACCACGTCGCCGATCAGCAGCCTTCCCTCGTCCCGTGATGCCTCGGTGGTTACGTCGACCAGCGACAAGCGGGAGCGATGGAGGGGCGAATCCAGTACCAGGGTCTCGTATTCCCCTCCCTCCCCGGACAGGTTCATGCCGTACCTGCGAGACAGGGCTCGGAGCGCATCCAGCGCGGAGGCGTCCAGCTCTCGCCCCAGCCACGATCCGCCCATCCCCTCGGACGACACCCGGACCGGGATGGCCCTGATGCCTGACATGATCATGTCTTCCATCAGCATGTCCTGGTCCTTCCGCCACAGCGGGCTGAACACCCGGATGCCGAGGTTCTCGCACACATCGTTGATGCGATCCCACTGATAATCGGAGGCGATCGCCCCGGTCACGACCCCGTCGACGTCCATGCCGGAGAGCGCCTTTCGCAGTGCCTCCAGGTCGCTCTCCTCCTCCCCGGTGCTGTCCTCCGTTATCAAGGGAAGGCCCATGGCCTCGGCCATCTGGGGAAGGAATCGAAGGTTGGGCACGTGGAACACCCAGGAGTGCTCGTCGGAAGGGATGACGCTGACCAGGGCGGTGAGCTGGTGCCCCATCTGCGACATGATATGGGCGGCGTAGGTGCTGTCCTTGCCCCCCGAGAAGAGTACGGCCAAACGCATGAAGCCACATTCGCACCGCCCGTCTTAATGATTGAGGGCGCCGACCTTCCGCGACAGCATGGCCGGCATCGCAGGGGCGGCGCGGTGAGCGGCCGGACACGCCAATTATAATTATCGGTGTGTCGGTTGCGGAGCCATGTACTGCCCCCGCTGCGACCGCACCATAAAGGAGGAGAGGCTGGAAGAGCTCGATAACGAGCTCAAGAAGAAGTTCAACAAGGACTCTATCGAGCAGGGGAAGTGCCCGGTTTGCGACGCTCCTCTGCTCCGGCTGAAGAAGGAGGCGCAGTGATGCGACTGGACGAGCTGAGCTCGGTGGACCTCAAGAAGCGGATGGCCGAGAAGCCTGTGATCATATTACCGATCGGCGGCACCGAAGCCCATGGCGGCCACCTGCCGCTATGCACCGATTCTGCTCAGCCGGAGAAGGTGGCGGACGATGCGGCGAAGCGCGTCGGAGGGCTGGTCGCTCCTCCTCTGCGCTACGCATTCCACAGCTCCACCCGCAACATGCCCGGGACGCTCACCCTGGGATTCGAGACCACCCGGATGGTGGTGCAGGACATCCTGGAAGCGCTGGTCCAGAACGGGGCGGACAAGCTGGTGGTATTGAGCGGCCACGCCGGCTCATCGCACCTGGTGGCGCTGAAGCAGGCCTGCGCGGCCATCGTCAGCGGCCATCCGGCCGTCAAGGTGATGATGTTGAGCGACTACGACCTTGCCAGAGATTATCCGATGGACCAGACGGGCGACGGCCACGGGGGCCTGGTCGAAACGTCCAGAATGATGGACATCGCGCCCGGCCTGGCCCGGAAAACGGAGCGTGAAGGGCATTACGTGAGCCACGGATTCATGATCGTTCCTGACCCGGAGACGTCCATGCCCAGCGGCTATGTCGGAGCGGCCCATGAGGCCAGTGCCGAGCTCGGTAGAAAGATCAACGAGTTCATCGTGGACCGGCTGGTAGAGGAGATCGAACGTTCCTTCGGGGTGGGACAATGAGTGAGATGAAGAAGCAGGCCGCCCGCAAGGCAGTGGAGTACATCGAGGACGGCATGGTCCTGGGACTAGGCACTGGATCGACCACACGATACGCGGTGGAGGAGATCGGCCGCCTGGTGCAGGAGGGCTACCGGCTGATCGGCGTGCCGACCTCGCTTGAAACCGAGCGTCAGGCGCGGTCGCTGGGCATACCGATCTCGACGCTGGAGGAGGTCAAACATCTGGACCTGACCATCGATGGCGCGGATGAGGTCGATCCCCGATTCCAGCTCATCAAGGGGCTGGGGGGCGCGCTGCTGAGGGAGAAGATCGTCGCATATCACTCCAGGCAGGAGATCATCATCGTAGACAGTTCGAAGATCGTCGACAGGCTGGGGGTCAGGACGCCGCTGCCAGTGGAAGTAGCCACATTCTCCCACGGCCGGACCAAGGAAGCGATCGAGGAGCTGGGCTGCACCGCCGTGCTGCGTGGAGGCGCGGACCCGTTCGTGACCGATAACGGTAATTACATCTACGACTGCAAGTTCGACGGCATCGATGATGCAAAAAAGCTGGAGGCCGATCTCGATTCCATTCCTGGGGTGATAGAGAGCGGCCTGTTCATTGACATGGCCTCACGTATCGTTATCGGAACGGAAAGAGGGGTGAAGGTGAGAGAAAGACCGGATCAGGACTGCTGAGCAGCCTGCTTCAGAGCCTTGATGTTGTTCTCGATCTCCTCGATCCTCTTTCTCTCATCCTTCTCGATCGTCTCGATGATCTTTTCGAACGGCAGGGCCAGCTTGTAAGAGTGGACGGGCCTGCCTTTCCCCTCTTTCTTGATGTCCCGCTTGACCACCCACTTGCGGCGGCGCAGTTCCTGCATGGCGATAGACACCTCGGGCTGCCTGAGGGCCGTGGAGATCTCGATCTCTACGGAAGTGGTCTCTTCCTTCTTGCGCAGGAACACCAAGGTCTTTGCGACGTTCTTTGGCATGTCCGTACGCATTAAGAGCCTCACGAGGGTCTCATCCTTCTTGGTAAATCCTCTTTCGTTCATAATTTATCTTAATCAATTATTTATCAGGGCATATATATCCTTTTCGATTTGAAGTGAGCTACTTTCCGGCCACTGAGGAGCCAGTCTTTTTTTACACCCCGTTGGATAAACCTCCAGTAATATTCCGAACATGAGAATGGAATTAAAAAAAATACCATTCATTCATTTCGCCGGTCTCGGAATTGACGATTGTTATGGCGTTCACCGCCCCACGGACCATTGTTTCATCGAAAGAACGTTGGCCGCTACGCACGTCGTGCTCCGACGGCTTGCGATGGGCAACTTGAAGGAGCGACGAACATATACTGTCTGGCTATGCATTCCGAGTAAGCTTGGGTGCGGTAATAGTTTAAATATTAATTGCGTATTAGGACATTCCGCTCCGTTAAGGTGATAGCATGAAGATGCCTCACAATATCAAAACCTACTGTCCAAAGTGCAAGGCTCACACTCTCCATGAGGTCGAGAGGGTAAAAAAGAGGAAAGCCAGTGAGCTCAAGTGGGGGCAGAGGAGATTCAGACGCGCGACCTCCGGCTACGGCGGGTTCCCCAGACCGAAGCCCGAGGGCAGAGAGAAGCCTACCAAGAGGGTCTCCCTCCGGTACAGGTGCAAGACCTGCAAGAAAGCGCACCAGAGGCCCTGCTTCAGAGCAAAGAAGTTCGAGTTAGAGGAGTGATCTCCATGGCAGATCCAAAAACTGGTAAGTTCATCAAGGTAAGATGCCCCGACTGCAGCAACGAACAGGTGGTGTTCAAGAACCCCGCCATGAACGTGACGTGCAGCGTCTGCGGCTCCACTCTCATCAAGTCCAGGGGCGGCGCGGGCGAGCTGCGCGGCGAACTGGTCGAGGTTGTTGATTAAAAATGGTCCGAACCAGCGAGTTCCCCGAGGAAAGCGAACTGGTCGTATGCACGGTCCAGAACGTCAAGAATTTCGGGGCCTTCGTCACCCTTGACGAGTATGGTGGGAAGGAAGGCTTCATCCACATACGGGATGTGGCCACCGGCTGGGTAAAATACATTAGGGACTACGTCCGAGAAGGACAGAAGATAGTGTGCAAGGTCCTGGGCGTCGATTCTTCCAAAGGCCACATCGACCTCTCCCTCAAGTCGGTCAACGAGCACCAGAAGAGAGAGAAGATCCAACAGTGGAAGAACGAGAACAAAGCCGAGAAGCTCATGGAGATCATAGGCGAGAGGCTTGGAAAAGAGCCTGCCGCCCTCTACGAGGAGTTCGGCTACGAGCTCATGGACTCGTTCGGAACGCTGTTCGGTTCGTTCGAGCAGGTGGCCGCCCATCCCGAGGCCCTGGAAGAGGAGGGTTTCTCAGGCGATTGGACGGATGCGTTCATCGAAGTGGCCAAGGAGAACGTCACACCCCCGCACGTCCAGATCGATGGACATCTAGAGATGACATGCCCCGCACCTGACGGAGTTGACAGGATACGGGACGCCCTGACGTCCGGGCTCGCTTCCAGCGAACAGGTCAAGATCCAGTATATCGGTGCGCCTAGGTACCGCGTTGTTGTTATGGCCCCCGATTATAAGACCGCCGAGGAGGAGCTGAAGAACGTCACCACCAGCATCGTCGATAAGATGGTGGAATGCGGCGGGAAGGCGGTCTTCCACCGCGAGGGCAAATGAGAAAGGCCCGAACCCGCGCACACCGCCCCGGGCCGGCTGCCCAGGCCACTTACGGAAGGGTTAAGACATGCGGACGTCCTTGAGAAAGTGTCCCCGATGCGTCAGGTATACATTGATGGAGCAGTGTAGCCGTTGCGGGACCAGAACGGACACCCCCATACCTCCAAGGTATTCCCCCGAGGACCGGTATGGCGAATACAGGCGAAGGTTGAGAAAGGAGAGCGAGAACCATGGATAAGATCAAGATCATCTACTCCGAACGGCCGGTGCTGGACAACCCCATCCTGGTCGAAGGGCTCCCCGGCGTGGGGAACGTAGGCAAGCTGGCCGCGGAACACCTTCTCGACCAGATCGACGCCGTGAAGTTCGCTGACATATATTCTGTCCACTTCCCGCCCCAGGTGGTGTTGGACGATGAGGGCGTGGTGAAGCTTGTGAACAACGAGCTGTACTACTCCAAGGCCGACGGCTCCCACCCCGACCTCATACTGATGGTGGGCGATTACCAGGGCCTCACCCCAGAAGGGCAGTACGACATTTCCGATGCCGTGCTTGACATCGCCCGGCAGTTCAACGTGTCCCTCATCTTCACACTGGGGGGTTATGGGATCGGAAAGATGGTGGAGACCCCGCGCGTCCTGGGTGCCGCAACCTCCAAGGAGCTCGTAGAGGAGATGAGAGAGAAGGGCGTCATCTTCTCCAAGGGAGAGCCGGGCTCCGGTATCGTTGGAGCGAGCGGCCTGTTGCTGGGGCTGGGCAAGATCTCGGGCCAGAAGGCGGTATGCCTCATGGGCGAGACCTCCGGATACTTTGTCGATCCGAAGGGAGCCGAGGCCGTGCTGCGCATCCTGGCGAACATCCTCAACGTCCAGATCGACTTTACCGACCTGGAGAGCAAGGCGGAGCAGATCGATCTCATCACCTCCAAGCTCAAGGAGGCGGAGAGCCCCGTGGAGCCCCGGAAAGAGGATCTGGGCTACATCGGATGAGCGCAACAAAACCTCTTTCCGTTTCTCACGGCCCTGCGGGGCCTCCTGTTTTCATTCCCTGATTTACAGACTCCAGTGCTAGCCACTCAGTAAAGAGTAAAACAGACTGGCAGTTCAATGATGATCCTTGACTCAGCAGAAGGGCTGCTCGTCGAACCGACATAATGGAAAGAAGCAAAGAGGTGGCAGATATCGGAGCATATGTTCATGGACGATTTTTCGAAAGAGGGATTGGAAGAAGCCCTACGAGCCATAGGTTCAACGATCAGCAAGTGTGGGAAGGTGCGGCCGAGATTGAAAGAGGGAACATCTCAGCACACGCTGCTCGAACGCAGGATCAAGGCTTTCAAAATCGCATCGGCGTTGATCAAAAGCAAGCTAACACATACCCAATGAGGTCGTTGATAACGTTCAGTTGCGCACCATAATCGTTGATCAATAGTTAAAAATAAAAAAAGAGGAGGCTAGAGCGGGCTTGAACGTGCATCCCATCCCATTCCAGCAGCCCTACTTGCTCAAGTATTCTTCCTGAAAGCTCTCCATGGCGGCGAGTGTCCTCTCCGCCTCCTCCATTTTTTTGACCTTGTCCATTACGACGTCAACCCGCTCGTAGATGAAGTCCCGTATTGCCGCCCTGATAGCCTCGGAGCGTGACGGAAAATCATCTACCTTGACGAGGAAGTCCAGTGCCCGAACGTATCGTTCTGGAAGCCGTATCGTGACCTTTTCCAGCTCTGGCCCTTCCATTCTCGCACCATGTCCCCAAAAGAGGTCGCTCCGACCTCTTCTGTCGGACAAAGGATGGTTCCATAGATATATAATATTTGTCAGAAAGATTGGCGCCGCGGCCGGGCCCGTTGTCTCGACGCCATGCGGGCATGGGAAAGGCTGGCCCATGGATAAGGTCTAAATACACTATCGTCATTACAAGTGACGCCCCGCCTTAGCTCAGTCTGGCTAGAGCGGCTGACTGTAGTGGGTTACCGGTCTTTCCGGTCCTCAGCCGCCGATATCAGCAGGCCCCCGGTTCAAATCCGGGAGGTGGGACCACTCCTTTTCTTCACTCATCAACCGCGATAGTGATCGCGATTCCCAAGGGTGAGCGACGGCCGACCAGCGTGGTCGGCCTTTGCCGCTCGGTGTTGGCTAGCCGAGCAGTTCTCGGGCGGCCGCCTCGCCGCCTCTCAGCACCTCTTCCTCATCCACCGTGACCATCCGGCGGTTCTCCACCACGACCTCTCCGTCGCACAGCACCGTCTTCACATCCATCCCGCAGGATGCATAGACAAGGTTGGAGACTATGCTCTCCGGACGCATCGGCCGTAGGTTAGCGGATTTGCCGTCCATGATGACCAGGTCGGCCTGCTTGCCGACCTCGATCGAACCGAGGCGGTCCTCCATGCGGACCGCTCTGGCAGCCTCGATGGTGGCAAGGTCCAGCACTTGCTGGGCCGGCAGGACCGTGGGATCCCAGCGGCTGGACTTCTGCAGCAGGGACAGCGTCTTCATCTCGCCGAACATGTCCAGGCAGTTGTTGGTGGTCGAGCCGTCGGTGCCCATAGAGACGGTGACGCCGTTCTGGAACATCTCCGGCAGGGGCGCCACCCCTCCAGTGGCAAGCTTCATATTAGACACCGGGCAGGTCGAGACCTTCGTGCCAGCCTGGGCGAGCTGCCTGATTTCGCCGACGGTCAGCCATGCCGAATGGGCTGCAAGACAGTGATCGTTGAGGAAGCCGATGTTGGCAAGATAATCGGCCGGCCGCCTGCCCTCCTTCTTCTTGCAGTCCACCACTTCCTTCCTTGTCTCCGACAGATGGAAAGTGAGAATGAGATCGTTCTCCAGCGCGTATTCCTTCGCCCCAAGGAACGTTTCGGTGGAGCATACATACACGCCCTGGAGCCCCAGCGCAGGCATGACCCGGGAGCGGCCACGATGGCTTAGGTGGAAACGCTTGGCGTTGTCGAGCGGCGTTCCGGACTGGGTAGTGAACTCTGGATCGAGCACCGCCCACCCCAGGATGCCGCGTATGCCCGTCTCCTCCACCGCCCTGGCGATTACGTCCTGTGAGTAGTACAGGTCGACGAAGGTCGTGGTGCCGCTGCGCAGCATCTCTACGCAACCCTGCCTGGCCCCGGCCAATATGTCCTTCTCGGTGCGCTTGGCATCGATGCCAAAGCTCTTGTCCAGGAACTTGTCGAAGGGCATGTCATCGATCTGCCCCTTCAATATCGACATCGACACATGAGAATGGGTGTTGATCAGGCCAGGGATGACTATGTCGCCCGAGGCGTCGATCTCACGGTCGGCAGAGTCGCGGACCTTGCCGATCTGAGCGATACGGCCGTCCTCCACCAGTATATCCCCCTTCACAATATCTCGCGAGGGGTTCTGGGTGACGATGTGGGCATCCCTGATGACGGTTCTCATGTACCTCGAGCATGTCCCTGGCCCGTATATAATCCTCTCATCGGAGGGCCTGTGAGCAGGAACGGAAAGATAGAGTAGGGGTCAGACCATTAGGCGGACAGATGACCAGCTTTACGTTCCTGGGAACAGGGGGAGGGCGCTTCGCCACCATCTATCAGGTCCGCTCCACCGGAGGGATCTACATGGTGGACGAAGGGCGCCTTCACCTCGACCCAGGGCCGTCGGCGCTGGCCGGCATGAAGGCCCTGGCCCTCGACCCCGCCCGGACCGATTGTGTGCTGGTGTCCCACTGCCACCCCGACCACTACGGGGACGCGGAGATGCTCATCGAGGGCATGACCTGGGGAGGGTCCCGAAAAGCCGGATCGCTGGTCAGTACAAGCTCGGTGCTGGAGGGAGGCGGCAAATTCAGCCAGGCTATCTCATCATATCACCAGTCCCTGCCCCGGGAGGTGCTCAGGGTCGCTCCCGGCGATCGGTTCCAGGCAGCGGGCATGACGATCGAGGCGACCCCTACCGTTCACTCGGACCCGTCGGGGGTGGGATTCCGGTTCCACACTTCGGCGGGACCGGTATCATACATCAGCGATACCGAAGCCCACGAGTGCCTGTACCGAGCGCACCGAGGCTCAAGGATGCTGATCGTCAATCTCACCTGCCCCACCCGCTCGAGGATCCCGATGCATATGCACACCGAAGATGCCGCGGCGCTCATATCGGACATACGCCCGGAAATGGCGGTGCTTACTCATTTCGGGATCGGGGTGATCGAAGATGGCGCTGAGACGCAGGCCCGCTACATCGAGAACGCATCCGGCGTTAGGACCATTCCAGCGGAGGATTTGATGACCTTCGAGGTCAGCAGTTCCATCACCGCGATCAAGGGGACCGCCGCCCCTGCGGATGCGGTGCCTGTCTGGCATCACTGATCCGGCCCAACAACGACGAACGACGCTCATACGTTTGTACCAAGGTATTATATTTTTACTGGTCCCTCGAAAAAGCAATGATAATCTGCCAACTGGCCGGATTCCTTGGCAGTGGCAAGACCACTCTGCTGATCCGCCTCGGGACCGCTCTTGGACGCGCTGGAAGAAAAGTCGCCATCATCGTCAACGAGGTCGGCGAAGTAGGAGTGGACGGTGCGGTCATCGAGTCCAATGGACTGCGGAGCGTGGAGCTCACCGAGGGATGCATTTGCTGCTCCCTATCGGGCAGTTTGCAGAACACCCTCCGCCAGATCACCAAGGAATTCGCTCCGGATATTATAATGATCGAGCCGACCGGACTTGCCCTCCCCGGCAAGGTAAAGCAGATCGTGCGCACGTCCATGATCGGCGAGGACAGGACATTCACCATCTGTCTGATCGACGCCTACAGGGCGACCAAGCTCTTCGCCGAGGCCGGCGCCTTCCTGAGCCGCCAGGTGGACGGCGCAGACGTGGTCGCCATCAACAAGGTCGATCTCGTCTCCGCTGACGCCAAAGGGCAGGTGGAGAGCATCGTGCGCGGCATATCCTCGTCGATTCCTATCGCGTTCATTTCCGCCCGGGAGGGCGGCGGGGTCGATCAACTGGTCAAGATGCTGGAGGACACCTTATGAATGAGGAGAACACCAAGGCGGCCGCTCATGCCGGCTCCTACGGTATGAAGTTGCTGTTCACGTCCCCCGGTATCGAGGGCGGAGAGCTTGCCGACCTGATCATCGGCGCCGTGCGCTCGATCGGCGATGAGATCGGCCGGCGGCGGAAGATGCTAATCGGCCATGTCAAGGTCTTCATCTCGGTGCCGGGCGGCTCCCTGCAGGTCAACATGGTAGACCTGGACCTCGGTCCCGAGAAGAACGACAGGCTCCCTGCAGACAAGATCACGGAGGGAGAGATCAGGCTCATGGCCGCGGTCGTCGGACTTGACGACGCGACGCTGGAACAGATAATCCAGAACGGCCTAGGTCCTCTCCGGCATAAGCTGGAGATGGATATCATGGCTCACATGCACGAGCATTGAGGTGACACATGTACGGACTAGCTATCGATGTGGGGACCAGCGGCACGAGGATGCACGCGGTCGATTTGGACAGCAAGCAGATCATCTCGACGGCGATAACCGTCCGCCACCCGGTGCCGGGAGCCAACGTGATGGACCATCTCACCTTCTGCATAGAGGTGCAGCAGGATCTGGCCCACCGTCTGCTGATCGACACCTCCAACAAGCTGATGAAGCTACTGGACATCGACCTGGCCAAGGTCGAGCGGGTGGCCATCTGCGGTAATCCCATTCAGCTGTCCATGTTCCAGAACATTGAGACCCGCGACCTGGCGTTCGTAGGCGAGACCGCGTTGAAGGTAAGGGGAGTGGAGCCGCAGAAGCGGGACGCCGCGGTCCTCAATGCCGTCGACCTCGGGTTGGACCTTCCCGACAAATGCCAGCTATACGTCCCACCGGCCATCAAGCACGAGATCGGGGCCGACGCGCTCGCAATGATGTACAAGACCGGGCTGCTGGAGAGGAAGGAGAACGTGCTGGTCACCGACTATGGGACCAACGCGGAGATGGCGCTCAAGGTCGGCGACGAGATCATAACCGGCTCGGCCGCTGCCGGCCCGGCGATCGAAGGACAGCACATCAAGGCCGGCATGCTCGCCTCGCCCGGGGCCATAAGCGACATCAACGCCCAGAACGACTGGAGATGCACCGTGCTGGACGATGACATCATCGCCAAGCAGGGAGATGTCATCGATCCGAACACCGGGGCGGTCATGGAGGAAGGGGAGATGCACGGCAAGGCGGTGGGCGTCACCGGCACCGGGGTCATCGCGGCCATCGCTGAAGGGCTGGACGCTGGCCTCATCAAGATGCCGCACATCACCACCTTCGACGGCACGCTCCATCTGCAGGATGGGATCGTTCTGGAAGAGCATGACGTGGTGGAGGCGGCCAAGACGTTCGGGGCCATGAGGGCCGGGCACTTCACTCTGCTGGAGCATGCCGGCTTGAAGTTCGAAGAGCTCGACGTCATGTACATGAGCGGGGCGTCCGGGACATACATGGACGCGCTGAAGGGCCAGAGAGTGGGGCTGCTGCCTCCTACCTGCGACCAGATTTTCCAGTTCGGCAACACATCGCTGGCAATGGCGCTGGACCTGGTGAGGGACCCCGAGGTGCTGGACGAGCTGCAGTCCCTTGCTCAGTCCATAAGGGCGAACCATGTGATGTTCGCCTCCGACAAGGTGTTCGAGAAAGTGTTCATCCAAGAGCTCGCCTACTGGACCGAGGGGATGCCCATGGAGGTGTACAACATGATGCTGGACATGTCCGATATCCAGCCCCTGCCTCCGATAACCAAGCAGGCCAAGGTCACCCGCACGGTGCTCAGGGACATTCCCGATCTGGGGTACAAGGGCCTCAGGGTGCTGCGCGACATCGGGCTCTACATAAAGGGAAGCTTCGAAGGCTGCACCGGCTGCGAGAGGTGCGTTCAAGAATGCCCTGAGGACGCCATCCGGATCAGTCAAGGAGGGACACACGGGTTCGAGCTGGAGGTGGCCTCCGACCTGTGCAACGGCACCGCCTGCATGAGGTGTGAGATGGCCTGCCCACAGAAGTGCTTCAAGTTCCGCGAGCTGCAGAAGGGGCTGCTGAGGACCTGAGTCTGGAGCATCTCCATAAAACCCTTTTCTTCCTTTTCTTATCAAGCGGCCGTCACGGCGCTCAAGCGCTCTAGCCCCGCATGGAATCGATGATCCTGCCGACCACGCGCCATACGACGGACGCGGCTTCAAGAAGGTGAACGAGGCCATTCTTTTCTGACGTGGTGACCGTTGCCTGGCGGTATGGCACGTACTACAGCTAAGATGAGGTACCTGGACAAAAAAAGGAAAGGGTAAGGGGTTTGGGTGGGACTCAGGCTTGTTCAGAGGTCGTAATTCCTCGGGTTGAACATCGGGATGTCCTTGTAGGTCTTGAGGCACTGGTCCACGAACTTGCCCTGCTCGTCGGGGAGAGCGCTCAGGTCGGTGATGATCTTGCGGAGCATGTCCTGCTCGTGCTTGGACAGCTTCAGCTTTCCGGCCTTCGACTCGTCCTCGATGAGCCTGGCAGCGGTCATGCCGGCAGCCTTGGCCCTCAGGTAGATGTCGTTCCCGTTCTCCACTATGGACTGCCCGATCTTGTACGCGTTGTCGTATGCCAGGATGAACGCCTCGGGGCACCTGTAGCGGTCCGTGGCCATGTAGATGTCACGGAGCAGCTTGTCCTGCTTCAGCTGCTTGGCGGTGTTCATCAGAGCGGCCTCGTAGCCGATGTTGCCAAGCCAGCACTGGACGGACGATCCGCCGAACTCGGGGTGGTATTCCACCGACTCGTTGGACCACAGGTCGCACACCTGAGCGATCAGGTTGCCCATCAGGTCAGCGTGAGCGCACTGAGCGCCCTTGCCCTCCTGAGCGCAGGGCTTTCCGGCGATGGACTTCACTATCGGTCCCTCGTAGCCACAGTCCTTGTCCGGACCGGTGGCGCCGGCCTCCCATGCCACCAGCGTCCTGGCGGATGCGATCGCCCTCGTAACGGCCGAGAAGGTCCTCGGAATGTCCTTGTCCAGATATCCGCCGGCCATGAACATAGAGGTGTTCGCGCCTGCGCAGTTGGTGTCGCCGCCAGCGCGGATCTTGTTCTTCTTGGCGATCTCGACGATCTGGGGCCACAGCCATTCCATGTCCAGGCTGCCGAGGTAGCCGATACCGAACAGCCACGCACGGATATCCTGGTGCAGGATAGCGTAGTCAGCGACCTCCTTGCCGCCCATCGTCTCGACGGAGAGCAGGTCGGCGCCGTTGGCCGCGGCGACCTCGAAGGCCTCCAGGGTCTTCTCGGGATAGTTGTGCTTCTTGTCCATTCCGGGCCTCAGGCCCTCCTCCGCCAGCCTGGGGTCGGCGATGGTATGCCTGATGGACAGGGCAATGCCATATTCATCGTGGTACTTCTGCATCAGCTCCTTCTGGCCGGCGACCACTGGCTTCTCGAACTTCTCAGGGTCGTTGACCATCTGGAAGATGTGCTCGTTCTCCAGCTGAATCGCCGGGAACCCCAAGGTGATCGCTCTGTCGAGGATGTCCTTGGTGATATAGTCGACGTACTCGCGGCGCAACGTCTCTGGGTTCTTTTCCGCGCCAGGCCTAGGGGCGAAGTTGATCTCGGGAACGACCATTCCTGCACCGACGGTCTGACCGAGGCCGTAGGACACAGGATATTTGGATTCGCCGAAGACCATCTCATCCGGAGAGCCGTACTCCATCTTGGTGTATCTCTTGATTGCCATTTTTTCCACCTCCAATGATCAAGCTCCTCCGACGAGTTTGTCCCAGTTCTCTCTAAGCTTCCTCCAGTCCCATCCCTCTACTGCCTTGTTGGCAATGGATGGTCCCTGAGCAGCCTTCTCGGCGAAAACGCCCATTGGGTATGATTCCACGTAGGCGCGGTTCACCGCTCCGCCGGCACAGATGAAGGGGATGTTTATTCCCTTCTCCTGTAACCTGTCCGCGACCTTGGGGAATGCAGACATGGTGGTTGTCATCAGCGCGGTGCCGGTGACCATCTGGGGCTTCTCGCTCTCCACGGTCATGACGACGTCCTCCACGGCGACGTCCCTGCCCATGTCGATGATGCTGAAGCCGTTGGATTTCAGCAGCACTGCCGCGATGTTCTTTCCGATGTCGTGGGGATCCCCCTCGGCAACGTGCATCACGACCTTGCCCTTCATCTCACGGGCCCCGGTCATCTTGGACTCGCAGAGCTTGACACCGCGGTCCATTGCATCGGCGGCGACCATCACGTGAGGCAGATAATAGATGCCCCTTCCGTACAGTTCGCTCACGACGTCCATTCCCTTCACAAGGCCTTTGTCGATGATCTCCTCGGGGCTGAAGTTCTGGAAGGCGGCGCTGACGTCGTCCTGCACGTTCTTGTAGCGCATGAACACAACGTCTTCGGCTATCTTCTTCAGAACAGGGTCCTGGGGGACCATCTTCGAAGCTATGTCCTCTGGGGTTTCCTTCGCCTCCATTTGGATATCATAGCGGCGCAAAACCCGGTCGTAGTTTACACTCTTTAGGTCTATCATGCTCGCACCTCAACCCTATCCTCCAATAGGGTTTCAGGGCACCTTAGGTACCCTTAATTCAATAATCTCTATTTGTTGTATTTGTAGCTAACTCTCCATTGTAAAAACATTAACGGCATAAGCCACGGAATTATCCAGCAGGTAATTATCTGAACAGATAATAATATAATGGCCCATATATGACAGTGGCTCAGGACGCATAGCATCGTCGGCCGCGTCATTCTTTGAGAGGTCATCGACGATGATGCATAGCACGCATCGATCCACATCGCTCGCTTCGGACAATGCCGAAGATCATCGTCGGAACGGGGCGTGAGACCGCTCGATAGGCGGCAGGCGGTCGATGATGACGCTGACGCTTACGATAATTTGTTTATAACTGGCGAATGCTGAAAAGTCCCGGTGTCCGGGGTCGGTGTATCAACTTTCCTCCTAAGCAATTTTTGAATCCCCACCTCATCGGCCTCGGACACTGACGCGCCTTCGATGGAAAGTGTTATTGGCTTTCTCCCTGATGCCACGGCCATGGGCATAGAGGAAGAGGTGCTGTCCCGGATCAAGCCCACCCCCGAGGTGAGAGTGAGGGTCAGCAAGGCGGTGTCGTCCATCCTTGACGCGGTCCGAAGCAGGGCCCTCGAACGAGAGATGGGGCTGGAAACGATGCTGGTAGGCTCGGTGGCCAAGGATACCTATGTGGGCAACCCGGACCTCGACATATTCGTCCTCTTCCCTACCATGGTCAAAAGGAAGGACCTTCAGCGCATCGGGCTCGAGATAGGGAGGGAAGTGCTGAAGGACGGGGAGGCCAGATATGCCGAGCATCCCTACATCCATGGTACCTGGGACGGCCTGGAGGTCGATCTGGTCCCCTGCTATGCTATCGAGGATCCTTCCGAGCTGCGGTCCGCTGTGGACCGGACGCCGTTCCATACTCGGTATGTTAACTCCCATCTTAGGGAAGGACAGCACGACCAGGTCCGGCTCCTCAAGCAGTTCATGAAGGGCGTCGGAACATATGGCGCTGAAGCCAGGACCCAGGGGTTCTCCGGATACCTCACCGAGTTGCTGGTCCTGCGCTACGGGGGGATGGACCAGGTGCTAGAGGCGGCATCCACCTGGAAGAAGGGGCAGGTCCTGACGCTCGGAGAGAACGGGCGGCGTTTCGATGAGCCGCTGGTATTCTACGATCCGGTGGACCGAGACCGCAACGTCGCTTCCGCCCTATCGATAAACAATCTAGCTCTGTTCATCCACGCGGCCAGGGAATACCGGGCAAGACCATCCCTTAGGTTCTTCTTTCCCCGACCGAGGGAGCCCCTGTCCCTCTCCCAGGTGAACGAGGCCATGAAGGAAAGAGGCACTGAGCTGCTGGTGGTGCGCCTCGACCGGCCAGACATCATCGATGACGACCTGTACCCCCAGGTCCGGCGCACCCTGGAGGGCGTGGTGGACCTGCTGGAACGGGGAGGCTTCGTCGTATACGATAAGGGATTCCGCATCGGGAGCGCCATACAGCTCGCCATCGAGCTTGAGAGAGCCACCCTGCCGGTGGCGGTACGCCATGACGGCCCTCCTGCCTGGATCGACAACGCGCGTTCGTTCCTGGAGAAATGGAACGGCAGGGGGCTTAGCGAACCATTCCTGGAAAACGGGCGATGGACGGTGATGGTACGACGGGAGCATACCGATGCCGCGGCCCTGGTGCAGGACCGCCTTGGACAGGCGGCCCTGGGCAGCGACCTGCGGGGGCTTGAAGGACTCGCGGCCGCTGGCGGAGAACTCGCGTTGAGAGAGGAGAACCGGGAGGTCATCTCCGATCTCCTGGACAAGAGAAAGGCCTGGGAAGTTTGAGGTCACGCAGTGAACGGCTCGTTCATCAGCATGATCCATACGCCCAGTGACAGCAGGATGAACAGGGCGATGTTGCCGGCAAGGACCTTCTTGTCAATGTCGGACTCCTTTATGCCAAGCAACGGATAGATCCTTTTCAGGGAAGCGGCCCCGACGAAGAGCAGCAGGATGGCGGCCAGCTGCAGGTCTCCCAGCAGGGTTCCGAGGCCGAATGCGAGAATGCCGAAGAGCACTGCAAGGACGGCGGTGACCATCAGCGACTTGGTGCTCCTGAGGTCCTTCTCGAGAAACTCCTTCTCGTTGAACTCGGGGGGCACCCACTCGTAGGTCTCCTCCTTCTCTTCCTTCTTTCTCTTCTTGGCCATCGATGACCCTAATTACGAATGGCTAATAAACCTTTGTGGAGCCTCGAATTGGCCATCTGACAGGGGCTGTTCAAGGTCCGGGCGAGGCTGGAGAGCCTTCGCGGAACGCAAGAACGGTCAACTGCGCACGGGGATGGGATCGCATACGCCGTAGGGACGGATACGCCAGTGTCTTTCGGTCGCACCGGACCTGCTGGCTGCCTACAAGTAACAAGTAGTTTCAATCACCCGAGGGGTCTCTTTTATACCCTGATGCAATTGGCTAGAAGGAAGGTGCAAAAATGCCCGCAACCAGCATAGAAGAGTTGCCTGGTGTTGGACCCGCAACTGCAGAGAAGCTGCGTGATGCCGGCTATGTTGACCTGATGGCTATCGCGGTGGAGTCACCCAAGGTGCTCTCCGAGGTGGCAGAGATCGGGGAGAACACAGCCGTCAAGATCATAGCCGCCGCCAAACAGGCCGCGGACGTCGGTGGGTTCGAGACCGGGGATGTGATCCTAGAACGACGCAAGAACATACACAGACTGACGTCTGGCTCCAAGGCTTTCGATGAGCTTATGGGCGGCGGCCTGGAGACCCAGGCCATCACCGAGTTCTACGGCGAGTTCGGGAGCGGCAAGACCCAGGTGTGTTTCCAGCTTGCGGTGAACGCGACCCGTCCGCTGGAGGACGGCGGCCTCGACGGCGAGGTGTTCATCATCGATACCGAGAACACTTTCCGGCCGGAGAGGATCGTACAGATGTCCATAGCGCTGGACCTTGACCCCGAAGAGGTTCTCAAGAAGATCCATGTTGCTAGGGCGTTCAACTCCCACCACCAGATGCTGCTAGTGGACAAGGCCCAGGAGCTTGCCGGCGACATGAAGGTACGATTGCTGATCGTTGATTCGCTGACCGCCCACTTCCGCGCCGAGTACGTCGGCCGAGGAGCGCTGGCGGAGAGGCAACAGAACCTCAACAAGCACATGCACGACCTGCTCAGGTTCGGAGACCTGAACAATGCCGTCGTCGCTGTCACCAACCAGGTATCTGCGAAGCCCGATGCATTCTTCGGCGATCCCACTAGGCCCATCGGCGGGCACATCGTCGGACATGCTGCCACATACCGCCTCTACCTTAGGAAAAGCAAGGGAGGGAAGCGCATTGCCAGACTTGTGGACTCCCCCAACCTTCCCGAAGCTGAGGCGGTAATCAGTGTCGGCGAGGACGGGATCAGGGACTGAAGCGGCGACGCCTTCCTCAAAGAGGGAGGGCGCCCGCCAAACCTCTTTCCTTTTCGAACTGTCAGGAGAGCATCCTCTCCTCCCCGAGGCCGAAGCGGCATGGTGCTGCTATGCGGAATGCGGCCCCTGCCCCGTTCTGGACAAGGGACCAGGCTACGTCATCATATCGCTTCCTGACAAGGCCGTCGGCCCGATCGGGGAGCGCATCGCACTTACTCACCGCATCGGAGAGCATCTGCTCTCCTGCGAACCGTCGGAGGCGGTAAAGGCCGCGGCCGGCCTGGAGCTTCCGGAAGGGACGTTCGCGGTAAGGGTGCGAAGGCAGGGCACCAATCATCTGGACGTCGACTGCAACCGCCTGGCCGCGGCCATCGGCAATGTCCTCGCCAGGGAGCGCAAGGTCGATCTCATCGATCCGGATGTCGAGGTCATGGTGATGCTGTCCGACCGCGCCCAGTTCTACATCACCCGCCACGTGGTGGACCGCAGCGGCTTCGAGGCCCGCAAGGTGGCCGAGCGGCCGTTCTTCTCGCCCATATCCCTGCATCCGAAATACGCGAGGGCTCTGGTGAACCTGACCGGCGTGAGAAGGGGGCAGCGGCTTCTAGACCCGTTCTGCGGCACCGGAGGCATATTGATCGAAGCGGCGTCGATCGGCGTTAGGGCGGTCGGCTCGGACATCTCGCCGGAGATGGTGGAGGGCTGCAAGAGCAACCTGCGCCACTTCGGGCTGGAGTGGGACGAGCTGACGGAGGCGGACGTGGGCGTCATCGACGAGATGTTCGACGATATCACGGCCGTCGCCACCGATCCCCCGTACGGGCGATCGGCAAGCACCCGCAAGGAGCCGATTGACGATCTGTACGAGAGGGCCATCCCGGCCATTTCCCGGACCCTCCGTCCAGGCGGGGGGGCCGGGATCGTCCTGCCAAGACCGTGCCCTGACCGTCATGACGGGTTGGAGCTGAGGGCGTCCTTCCAGCAGAAGGTGCACCGCTCCCTTACCCGCCACTACTGTCTGTTCACTCGACGTTGACGTAAAGCGATGCTTTCTTCTCCAGCCCATGGCCGGAGGAGGTGAGCGTCACCGCATACGGTCCTGGTTTGGCATCATCGGCGATCTTGAGCCAGACCGTGACCTGGGCCGTGGCATTATGGTCAAGATCGACGTTCACCCAATCAGTGGCGTTGGCCAGGTCGCTGCCGTTCATCAGGACCGAACCGCTCCATTTGGACGGTATGCCGGACAGAGAGAGCTTGAACTCGCTGTCAGCGTTGCCGGTGTTCTCCAAGGTCACGTGGAACTCTACCACCTCTCCGGCCAGCGCGGTGATGTTGTCATCCCCCATGCTCATCTCGAACGAGTGGTCCGGAAGGACCTGGATCATGGGGGTGGGGACGAACGTTAAGGCGAACACTATCAGCGCGGCCGCCCCCATGGCCTTGGCCCGCGGCCCCGGCCCGCTGATGTCGTTGAGCGGGGCGGGGTGTGTCAGACCCAGGAGGACAACGAGCATGGCGAACAGCAGCCATCCCGTGTAGAACACGAACGACAGGACGATCAGCAGCCCTCCGGTGGCGTAGCTCAGATATCTGGCCTTGTCGCCTAGCAGGCCCTGGGCGATGTGCCCGCCGTCCAACTGCCCGGCCGGCAGCAGGTTGATGGCGGTGACGAAGAACCCCACCCAGGCAGCGAAGGCCATGGGATGCAGCGACAGGTTCTCGGTCATGGGGAACAGCATGCCCATCAGCTGGAACAGCGGCTGGAAAACTATGTACAACGCGCCCTCGTCGCCGATAGGGCCGGAGACCGGCTGCCCCTGCGAGGTGAGATATAGTCCTATGAGCGCGACCGGCAGGGTGGCGATGATGCCACCCAGAGGCCCCGCTGCCCCGATCTCCACCAGCGCCCTGCGGTTGGGCATCGGGTCCCTGAGAGATATGAACGCTCCCATGGTGCCGAACGGCGGAAGGAACGGGATGAAGTAGGGCAGGGACGCCTCCACGCCGTTCTTCTTTGAAGCGTAGTAGTGGGACAGCTCGTGCGTGCCCAGTATGAACATTAGAGGAATGGCGAAGAAGGCCGCACCGTAGAGGAAGTTCTCCACGGTCAGCATGCTGGCCGAGCCCGAGTAGTCGGCCCACAGCACCATCCCGGCCAGGGCGGTGGTGACGAACGTCGCGGCCATCAGGACGCGGTTGATCCACATGTTGCTCTTTCGGAGCGGAGGCTTCCGTACTATAGTGACGGAGTACTCCCCGCCCTTGTACCGGATGAAAGGGATGAATCCCTTTTCTTTGAGGTCCGTGCGAAGCCGTTCGAAGTCATCATCGACGGTGGCCGCTTCGGCGTTGACCATCATCGTCACCGCCCGGTACGAGACATTGACGTCGTAGATGGGAAAGTATTTGGCCACAGCGGCCCGGAGCTGCTCCACTTCGGCCGCAGGGTCCTGTGATGGCATCATATGCCCTCACCAACTCCCTTCGCGGTATAAACCCTCCGATGAGAGCTGCGAAGGAGGTTTCATCATCGCTTACGACGATACTAGTCAGGGGGAGCGATGAGGTACGAAGAACTGGATGAGACCACCAGGAAATGGATGGCAGAGGAGATGGAAATGGAGGAGGCCGAGCAGCCGTACCGCAGCCCCGCGCTATCCAGGAAGGGGCAGGAGGAGTTCGCTCCCCTGCTGAAGGACGCCATCGAACATGGTGACGACGGATCGTTGGCATCATCGCTGATACGCGCCGACATGTGGAACGAGTTCGAGCCCCTTCCGCAGGGCGGCGTGGGGCGCATCGATCCGGCGCGCGCCGCCGCCGTTCTGGCCAGGGTGGAGTTCAACACCTGGTACGTGAGGGGGCTGTGCCGCCGCCTGCTCGAGGAGGGAGAAGAGCATTGTCAGATCTACCGGGCGTGGGAGGGCGACGGTTCACCCGACGAGTGCGATCCTCTTGAGAACAAAGTGCTTCCCATCCGGCCGATCTACCATGCTCATCGCGCCAAGTATCATCCCCATCGCCGTCCGGAAGCGTTCTCCATTCCCTCGGGGCGAGGGTGCAAGCATTCCGTCCGCCGGCTGCCGCCTGAGATGAAGGCCATCATAGAGATCGAGGAGAGGGAGATGGGGAGCTCGCTACGAAGGACGTGATCAAGCCAGTGACCTGGCGCGGGCGAGCCCGTCGCGGAGCCGCTCCAGCGTGCCGCTCCTGCGCTCAAGCCTGAGATCGAGATATTCGGCGAACTCCCTGGATGCCGCCTCACAGTCCTCCCGATCTCCGGCCCCGGTGTCGATGAGCAGACATCGCGAGTAACCGTTGAAGAGCTGGTCCATGTACCATCGGAAATCGAGGCCCAGCTCCTCGTAGTTGGGCATCTTCTCCCTCAGCTCCTCCTCGAACCAGCCCAACCCCCGTTGAGCAAAATACGGTATCGCGTAGAAGGTGCCGGTGCAGGTCTTGCGTTCGCTCGCATATCCCTCGGTGGTAAGGAACGCCCCGACGCAGTCATCCTCCTCCAGGGTCGCGGTCGGCACGCGAAGGTCATCGATGACATCCTTGAGGCTCTGGCATATGCCGTAGCAGAGGAAGACAGCGTCCGCCTTCCCCTCCAGCCCATTGACCTTATCTATCACGGAGGCGCGCAGGTCCTGAGGATATAGGTGCAGCCTGAACTCCAAGTATTCCTTGTGAACGATGTCCTCGTCACCTTCGGTCAGCAGTTCCAGTTCTTCCTTGAACGCCTCGCATGCAATGATTCCCAGACGCATATCGTCATGAGGCGCGTACAGGTATTTGTGAAGTTGCCGAAACGCAGCGAAAACCATTATTAGAGCCACAATAATCGCCCCATCGTGAACAAATACCTCCAGTTGTTCAGGCTGGGCAACTGCGTCATGGGCGTCATCGGACTGGTGCTGGCCACACTTATAGCGGCAGGCACTGACATCCAGTACCACCTCTCCGAGCTGGTCATCGCCGGCGGGGTGGTGTTCCTGTTCATCATCGGAGGGAACGCTCTCAATGACTTCCTCGACCGGGAGATCGATCGCACCGCCCACCCAGAGCGGCCCATACCGTCAGGGAGGATGCGCCCGGGGACGGCGGCGCGTATATCGGTGGCGGCGTTCATGGGCTCTGTGGCACTCGCAGTTCCCCTGCCCCTGGAGGCGTTCGCCATCGTCGTGGTGGCGATCACCGTCATGCTGGCCTATGAGGGCACGACCAAGAAGATGGGGCTGGTCGGAAATCTCTCGATCGCATTCCTGACCGCCTCGCTGTTCCTGCTGGGCGGGGCCGTGGTGCAACGACTGGACGCCACCGTGGCCATTGCTGCCATGGCGTTCCTTGCTACATTGGGCAGGGAGATCGTCAAGGACGTCCAGGACATGGGGGCCGACGTCGATCGCTTCACCCTGCCGCAGCGCATCGGCGCCCGGAAGGCGGGCATCGTAGCGAGCGCGTCGTTCCTATTCGCGGTAGCGCTGAGCTTCGAACCATATCTGGCCGGCAGGTTCGGGATCGCATATCTGGCCGCCGTCCTGGTCGCCGATGGAATATTTATATACTGCTCCGGGGTTCATTTCCGAGACCCTAAGAGGGGGCAGAGATGGGCGAAGATAGGAATGTTCGTCGCCCTGATTGCTTTCCTGATGGGAGGAACATTATGAACATTCAAGCGACCCTGTTGGAGAAGATGAGGAGCGAGACGCTGCACATGACCCTCCTCGATCCGAACAAGCAGCCGCCCGAGATGGCCGCCATGATCACCGGAGAGGCGTGCGATCTGGGCACCGACGCCATCATGGTCGGCGGATCCACCGGCGTCACCCAGGCGAACCTTGACGCCACCATCATCGCCATCAAGGCGAGGGTCGACGTTCCAATCATCTATTTTCCGTCCGGCGCTCACGCTATCTCACCCCATGCCGATGCGATCTATTTCATGAGCATGCTGAACTCGAGAAACGTGGAGATGACCACGAGGCAGCAGATGAAAGGTGCACCAGTGGTGCGGAAGCTCGGGATCGAGCCCCTTTCCATGGGATACATCATCGTGGCCCCGGGCATGAAGGTCGGCGAGGTGGGGCAGGCCGACTGCATTCCACGGGACCGCAGCGACATCGCCGCCGCATATGCTTTGTCCGCTCAGTACATGGGCATGCAGTCCGTGTACCTGGAGGCGGGCAGCGGCGCGCCCCAGCACGTCCCGGAGGACATGATCCGCGCGGTCCGAGGGGCCATCGACATCCCCCTGCTGGTGGGCGGAGGGATCCGCGACGCTGAAAGCGCCGCCCGAGTCAGGAAGGCAGGGGCCAATATCGTGGTCACAGGGACCATCGTAGAGAACGGCGGCTACCGCGAGAGGCTGGCGTCGATCATTCAGGCCATCAAGGATTAGAGCATTCGCAGCAGCATCTCGTGCACCCGGGTGTCGCGTGACAGCTCGGGATGGAAACTTGTCGCGAGCAGATTGTCCTGTCTCGCCATGACGATCCTGCCGTCATGCGACGATAGTGCCTCGCATCGCCCCCACGTTCTTTCGATGACAGGGCCGCGTATGAACACGCCCGGAAAGCTGCCGTCCAGACCCTTGATGTCGAGCGGCGCCTCGAACGACTCCCGCTGCCGTCCGAAGGCGTTGCGGTCCACCTTCATGTCCATGAGGTCCAGCAGCGCGGTGCCGGTGCGGTCGACCTCGCCGTCGCCCTCCCTGGCCAACAGGACGCAACCCGCGCAGGTGCCCAGGATGGGGACGCCTTCCTCCCCCATCCGGACCAGCGGTTCATGCAGCCCCAGACGAAGGAGGAGCTTCGATATGGTGGTGCTCTCTCCGCCGGGAATGATGACACAGGACAAGGATGCGAGCTGCTCCGGCCTGCGGACCGCCGCCACCTCGCCATGCATGCCCATCCGGGCCATGGCATCCTGGAGCGCCTTTACATGCTCGGGAGCGGCGCCCTGGACCGAGATGACGCCTGCCCTCATGCTCTCCTCTTCTCCGGAGCGTCGTAGTTGGGCCGCCGGTCGATGATGGTCTTCGATTTCGGAGCGAACTCCACCGAGCCGGCCGGTATGAGCGTCACCACCGGCTCGAGGATCAGATCGTTCTCTCGGGCCGACTGGACCTCATCGAGGGCGTTGAGCACCCCCAGCACCTTCGCCCTGACCTCGTCCTCATTCCCATCGTGTTCCACGGTGAACGTGAGCCGGTCGCGGAAGCCTTCCCTTTCCAGCAGCACGGTGTAGCTGACCACGCCTGGAACCGGTAGTATGGCCTCGTCGAACAGTAGGGGGAAGATCTTCTGGCCGTAGCCGATCTTGGTCTGCGCGTCCAGCCTGCCCTGCACCTTGCCGATCTTCCCCACGGTGCGGAAGCCGCACCCGCATGGCGGTTCGATCGTGCACGACAGGTCGTAGCTGCGGTAGCGCAGCAGGGGCGAGCCCTCCATGGACAGCGAGGTGAACACCAGCTCGCCCGGCTCCCTGTCGCCTACATGCTTGCCGGTCTCCGGGTCCACGCATTCCACCAGGAAGTCGGCGTCATTGAGGTGCAGGCCGTCGTACTCGTCGCACTCGATGCTGGTGGCCAGGCCCATCTCGGTCATGCCGTACTGCGCCAGCACTGGGCATCCCCATGACGAGATCATCTCCTTGCGCATCGCCTCCGATAGAGGCTCGGCGGAGCAGATGATGGCCTTCATGCCGAAGGAACGGAGGTCATACTTGTCCCTGGCCAGGACGGTGACGCGGTACAGGAACGAGGTCAGTCCGATCATCACGCTCGTCCCGTTGTCCTTCATCGCTTGGACCTGTTCATCGATGTCCACGGTCGAAGAGACCACCGAGCGCATGCCCGCCACCTTGCATGCGCTGTCCAGCATGAGCCCGGGGTCCCAAGCGGCCACCGCCGGGAACATGATCTGCAGCGTGTCCTTTTCGGTCATGCCAACCGTCTTCAGGGCGGCGGCGATGGAGTCGATGATATTGAGCACGTCGTTCTGCGTGTAGAACAGCCGTTTCCTCGTCCCGGTGGTCCCGGAGGTGGTGAAGGCCCGCATGACCTTGCTCTGAGAGACGCACAGGAATGTGAACGGCTCGGCGGCCAGGTCTGCCGGCTCGGTCAGCGGCACCTTCTGCAGGTCATCCCAGGTCCGAATGTCCTCGGGCTTCACCCCGGCGGCCTCGTACTTCTTCCGATAATAGTACGAGTTCTCCATGACATTGGCCATCTGCATGCGGAACTTGTACAGCTGGTACTCCCGCATGTCGGGGCGCTCGATGGTGCCGAGGTCATCCCTGTCAATGGCCTTGCGCAGCTCGGCAGAGCGCTTGAAATCGGCGCGGAGCTTGTTCTGCTCCCATATCTCCAGTGCGCTCTCGGAGCCAGACGCGATCTTGGAGGATGAGAGCCTGCGGCGCACTATGGCAAGCTTGACGCGCTGTGATATGGACATCGAAACCTGAATCGCTGGCCATGCTTTAGGCTTTGCCCTGGGCGGATAGAACGCTGCCCACCGCCCGGGAGAGCTCCTCCAGCGTGTAAGGCCGGGGCAGCGATCCGCTGAACCCTGAGCCGCGCGGATCGGTCATCGCCGGATGCGCCGCATGGCCGCTGCTGGCCATTGTCCTCAGGCCCCTATTCTCCGAGGTCAGGCGGGACGCGGTGGCCTTTCCCTCCTCGCCCGTGGCCCCCACGTCGATGATCGCAAGGACGAACGGCGCGCCGGCCTCGGAAGCATGGCGGCAGACCATCGCCGCCTCGTCCCCGTCGCGGGCCACGTCGACGTCGTAGCCTAGGTGGCGGAGCATGTCAGTGGTGGCTTCCAGCACCGCTTCGTCGCTGTCCACCAGCAAGACCTTTCCACGCCCGGGGACCAGCTTGGCGAGGCCGGACGAAACCGGCCCCTCGGCCGCGGTCCCGTCCGAGGGAGCGCCACCCACTTCCGCCGCCAGCCTGGTCGCCTCACGCGTGGCCTTCTCTATCTGCACCAGTTGGCCGAACATGCGGCCCTCCGGAATGACGTATTCCTTGGCGAGCGTGACGCTGCCCGAGATGACCGTGAGAACGTCGTTGAGGCGGCGGGCCAGCGCCGGGTCCCCTGAGAACGCGCCGGGAGCTGTGCTCGCCTGCGTCACGGCCGCGGCGCCATCGTCATCGGCGGCCTCTCCGGTGCGGTCGTACGCCATGGCCATGTAATAGGCCGGAGCGCCGTCGGCGCCATTGACCACGGACAGTGTGAGCGAGACGGTGGCAATGCCCCCGTGCTTCCTGACGTACCGCTTCACCATGGAGGCCGAACCCTCTCCGGCCTGCAGCCGGCGATACAGTTCAGCGCTCGCCGCCAGGTCGTCCCGGTAGGTCTGATCGCGATAGTGCCGTCCAGCCAGCGTTCCGGGGTCCTGCCCCAGCAGAGAGTGGAATGCGCTGTTGGCCCCCACCAGCCTTCCGTCCAAGTCGATGTGCGCCACGCCCACGCGGTCCTGCCGGAGGAGCGCGCGGAGCTGCTCCCGGTGCGCGTTGAGCTCCCGCTCGGCCATAGCGAGAGAGGTTTCCATGCCCGCCATCTCGCTCTTGAGGTTCAGCGAGTCAGCCTGTCCTGCGGCCAGCTGAACGCGGAGAGCGGTGAGCTCCTCGCCCTTGACGCGCAGCTCCTCGGCCAGCCTGGTGCTCTCGCGGCCCGCCGTCTCGGCGCGCTGCTTCAGCATGTTGATCTCCATGTCCCGGGAGGTCAGCGACGCCATCATATCGCTCTCCCTGGAACGATGGTTGCCGAGCTCCGCCTGCTTCGATGAGATCTCAGCATCCTTCTCTGCTAGCCGGGCGCGCAGCTCCTCCGTTTCGGCGGTGAGCTGCTGCGACCTAGCAGCGGCAGCGGTAATCTCCTCTCCACGCTTGTTCAGCTCGGCGTCCTTTGACTGGATGTCAGCATCCTTCGATGAAAGCTCCGCAACCTTTGATGAGATCTCGGCATCTTTCGACGCGATTTCTGCGTCCTTCTCGGCCAGCTGGGTGCGCAGCTCTTCCGCTTCGGCTGTAAGCTGCTGCACACGGGAGGATGCGACGGAGACCTCTTCCTCAAGCTTGCTCAGCTCTTCCCCCTTCGCCGCCTCCGAGGCCTTGAGGGACCCCATTTCCTGCCGCATCGCGGCCAGCTCGGTCGATACTGCCTCGAGCTGGACCTTCGCGATCCCGGCCTCCGATCCCATGGCCGCAAGGGCCGCGGCGGCCGCCTCCAGCTCCTTGTCCCTGGCCGTGAGCGCTTCGCGGAGGGTCGCGATCTCCGCTGTTGCGGACTCATACTCATTGCTCTTGGCCGTCAGCTCATCGCGGAGGGCCGCAAGGGCCTCCTGGCTCTTCGCCTCGAGCGCCTGAACGCGTTCGCGCTCAGCGGTCAGGTCGACCGACGCGGCATCGAGCCTGGCCTTCATATCGTCAGCCTCCGACCGCATTGCTGCGAGCGCCGCGGAAGCTTCCTCGAGCTCCTTATTCTTGGATGCGATCTCTTCGCTATGGGATGCGAGGGCCTTCTGGCTCTCGGCTTCGAGATCGCGAACGCGCGCACGCTGGACGACCAGGTCGGCCTCCAGGTTGGCGATGTTGAACTTGAGCAGCTCCTGATGGGCCTCGTGCCTTTCCATCTCCTTCCGGTCAAGGGCGGACGCCTCACCCGCCTGCTGAAGCTGGGCGGTGAGCGATGACAGTTCGGCCGAGAGCCTCTCGATATCTCCGGCCAGCTTGCCTGCCTCCTGCTCTTTCTCGGCCAGGGCTGCGGTCAGGGCGGCGGCCGCGTTCTCCTTCGCGCTGATGGAGCCGCAAAGCTGCCCGATCTCCTCCTCCAGAGCCTTGAGCCTGGAGTCACGGGCGTTCAGCTCAGCGGTCATCTCCTCGATCTTGTGGCGATGCTCGTCGATGGCCTTCTTGGACGCCCTCCTTCCGGTGATGTCCTTGTCTATGCCGCGATATCCCCGGAAACTTCCGTCGCGGTCCCGGATGGACACACCGTTCATCTCCAGGTGAATGATGCGACCGTCGCGGTGCCGAACCTTCTTCTCCAGGGCGCTGATCGATGCATGGTCAGATGTGGCCTGGGCGATGGTGGACGATACTCTCGCGGCATCCTCCTGTTCGACCAGGTCCTCGGGCCGGCGGCCGATGACCTCTTCCGACGTCATACCCAGCAGGTCATTCGACCTCGGGGAGCTGTAGACGTATGTGCCATCGGGGCCGATCTCCCACACCCAGTCCGAGCTCCTCTCGCACACCGCGTGGAAGCGGTCGCGGCTCTCGTCGAGAGAGGCCTCCGCCGCGGCCCTGGAACGGGCCTCGCCGTCCAGCCTTTCCGATAGGTCGCGGAGCTTACGTTCCAGGGACAACATCTCCGACTCCTTGGAAGTTGCCGCGCTGATGCTGGCCAGCATGCTTTCCAGCTCTGCCGCCGCCCCCTCGCCGACCTGTAATCTCGCAGGAGGCACGAAGAATATGTTATCATACACCCCACCCTGGCATACCAGCTTGGGATGCGTTCTGACGGCATGGATCAGCGTCTCCGGAGGCAGTTCCGCACGATCATACTGGCATATTGTCCTGAGACGCAGGCCCAGGTCAAGGGTGCAGAGATCGGCCTCATACTCCTGCCACCGCTCCACCCCCGGAACGTCGTCCCGCGTCCACTTCATATCACTGATGACCCGCATGGCCGTGAACCCGTAGGAGATGGCGAGTTCGGCAACGTTCTTGATGACCCGGATGGTCCAGTCGGGATCGAATCGCCCCAGCTGGAAGTATACCTCCTGCTTGCTGGTTAGGATCAGGCCGCCGGTGCTGATCGCCTTTTCCACGTCGATGTGTTCCGCCTTGAGCGCCTCGACGAGCCCCTGGTCATCCTCCAGGTCGGAAATGTATAAACACAGCTCGCCCCGTTCCAGCCCGACCTTCACCAGAGGAATCGTGGAGGCAAGCCTCTCCTCGGCGCTTGAATAAATGAGTGCGATATGATCCTGCGAGATCGTCTGCTCGGACGCCGCCTCGTCGGACGGCCGGTCATTCAGTGAATCTACCATGATGTGCATCCTCCGCTCCAGCTCCATCGCTGGGCATAGTATCGAGTATTTATACTCAATACCCCCACCGCCTTATTGAGAGATAAAACTCTCTACTCCGATAGCACTGGTGACAAAAGCTCGGAAGTGACGAAGCCACTTCCTCCCCCTGCATGCCAACTCCTTCGGCCAGGCTCTGGGGCATCACCTCATAATATTAATGAACCCTGCGGCCGTTGCATGTAGCGATGCTCCCCGAGCTTCGCTCCTCCGCCGCCGAGATAAAGAAGAGGCTAGGCCCGACCGCCATTCCCGTAGGGGTGAAACTGGCCGCCGCCGCGAGAGAACTGAACGAGGTTCCAGAAGTGCGCATCCTGACCTCCACGACGCCATGCCATATGGTCTCGGCGGCGCGCCATGACCGTGACGACCCGGTGGTGGGGGCGTCCTCCCAGGCGACCAAGTGCGTGTGGGGGGCGGCATGCCTCGGCCTCATCAGGACGCCTCGGCGGCTGGCCGACGGCGATCTCAACCTTCCCTTCGTGAAGGACGGGGAGGCGGCGCGGAGGCTGCATCAGGGAATGTGCATGCTCGGCGACGAAGGGGCGAGGTTTGCCGGCGCCATCGTCGGTCCGCTGGAGCGCATGCCCGTTCCCCCGGACGTGGTGGTCATGTACCTGACGTCCGCTCAGGTGCTCCGGGTCATCATCGCCTTCGCATATGCCAGGGGAGAAGCGGTGATCTGCACCATGACCGGGCAGGCGTCCCTGTGCTCGGCGATCGCCAGGGCAGTAAAGGACGGCCTGGTGACCGTGGACGTGCCATGCATAGGAGACCGCGCCTACGGTATGGTGCAGGAGCACGAGCTGGTGATCGCGTTCCCGGCTCATCGGCTCGGAGAACTGGTCCGCGGCCTGGAAGGGACCGAGCGTGCCGCTCCCTACCCCTACGGACCGTTCACGCGATGGAGCGCCATCCTGCCACATTCGTTCGAGCCCCGCTTCACCGAGCTGGATGGATGAGAACTGGGAAAGCCTTAATATCGCCAAAGGGATAGCAGGAGCGGTTCATATGGTACTGACCCCTGAGATGGAGAGGGTGGGCGTCACACCTGCGCTTCTCAAGACCACCAAGAAGATCACCTGCCCGCGCTGCGGGCTGGAGTTCTCTCTGTTCCAATCCCGCGCCATCGCCTGCAAGGGCTGTCGCCAGGCGTCCTTCGGCTGCCAGCTGGCCAGGTGCCTGCGGTGCGATACCGAGTTCCCACTGCAGGGCCCTCTTACCAAGGACAAGGAGAAGCAGAAGCTTCTCGCCGACTATATGAACAACATAGTTGGCAACTACAACAAGACCGTGGGAAAGAAAGGGACCCGTTGAGCGCCTCTCCGCGGCATCCCGCGGATTTCCTATTTTTTATATCGCCAGAGCGATGCGGGCGCGCCTGCCGTCGCTGATGCTGAGATGATGAAAAGGGAAAAGATTTGAGGATAGGGCAGGCGCCCTACCCCTTGGTCGCGAACTTCTCCATGATCTCGTGGCGATATAGCGTCTTGCCGTGCACGCTGTTGATGTTGAACAGGCAGAACGGGATCAACTTCCCGTCCGGGGTCACGGTATGGATGCAGCATCCCTTAAGCCGCTCGGTCTCCACGTTCCACACGTCCTGGAACGGCATCGACGAGATGGTCAGATAGTTGGTCCGCGCCCGCTGGATGAACTCGTCCCAGGAGCCTGATGCGGCTCCGCCGCTCCCCTCCATGCCCTCATCGATGTAGCGCCACAGATCGCTGATCTCCTGCCGGGTCTTGGTAGCGACGCAGCAGGTGTCCTTGGGAGGCCCCATCGCGCGGTGGGTCAGGGGGAACAGCGAACCGTCCTCCATCAGCACCGACATGGACTTGAAGTCGCAGTGGACGTTGGTGCATGAAGTGGGGATGAAGTTGTCCGCCGTCAGCTCGCCCTTGGTCTGCTTTTGGATCTCCTTGAGGAGGTCCGGAAGCACCGTCCGGTTCTCGTCCTTGGGGACGATAGGGAACCGTCCGAAGTAGCTGAGCGGCTGGAAATGGATCCCCTTCACGGTGGGGATGTTCTTCTTGGCGAAGTTGATCAGGTCGCCGATCTGGTGGATGTTGATGTCCGGAGAGACGATGGTGACCAGCGTGACCCCCATGCCCACCTCGCGGCAGTTCTCGATGGCCTTCAGCTTGAAGTCCAGCATATTCCTGCCGCAGGTCTTCATGTACACATCGTCGGTGAGGCCGTCGAAAGAGAAGTATAGCGAATCGACGCCCGCCTCCTTCACCTCGCGCAGATACTCGATGTCGTTAGCGAACCGGTACCCGTTGGTGTTGACCTCGATGAACTCGATCCCCATGCTCTTGCCCATCCTGACGATCTCCGGAAGGTCGTCCCGGATGGTAGGCTCCCCACCGCTCAGCTGTACGCAGATCGGACGGCCGACATGGTCGAGGGCAGTCTGATACATCTTCCGTATCTCATCCAGAGTGGGGTTGAAATGATACCGCTCATTGGCCGAAGCAAAGCAGATGGGGCACTTCAAGTTGCAGTCGTTGGTGACCTCGAGAACGACGAGGCAGGTGTGCTGACGGTGCTCCTCGCACAGGCCGCAGTCCAGAGGGCAGACGATGTTCTCCTTCTTCACCGCCACCTTCTCAGGCTTGGATGGCACGCAGGCATAGCTGCTGAGGCCCTTGTAGTCGGCCACCCCTCTCCAGATGAGGACCTTGTAATCCCCGTGCTCAGGGCAGGTCTTCTCCAGGTATACATTATCGTTATCTGCGACCCTCCTGGCCGGGATCACCTTAAGGCACTCCGGGCACAGGCTTTCGGTTTCCCCTATAATCTCGCTCATATGATCGACCGGGACTGGCAACGACAAAGCGTTACCGATATTTATGGTTTCGAGACCGTGGCAGGCCCATGGAACAAAATAGAAAAAAGTGAAGAAAGGCCGCGGAGCGGCCGGAAGGGGTTTGTGCCGGGCTTACGCCTTCTTCTTCTCGAAGAGGCCTTCGGCGGCCGCGATGGTCATGGTGGCGAGATACTCCTCGAGCCAGACATCGCCGCACTTCTGGCAGACGATCGCCGGGCCGGTCCTGGTCACGCCCAGGTAGGACATGTTGGCAGAACCGACGATGGCCTTCTCGTTGCAGTGCTTGCAGGTCCACTCGGACATCTCAGGCTCGTCGGTGGTCTTCACCGGCTCGCCCAGTACCATCCGGTGGGAGTAAGCGGTCTGCACCTCGCCGTTGTTGTCGTACACGGCATACATGGTGACCTCACCGATGCGCTTCTTGGCGAGGTTGGTGCCGTTCTTGAAGAGCTTCCTGTTGGAGGATTCTGCGGAAGCGACGACATCAGCGATGTCGGCCTCCTTCAGTCCCCTCTTGCCCATAACTTCCTTTGCATTAGCGGAGAACTTTGCGTCCATTTATATCACCTCACCACTTTCCGTACGTTCCATGGTCCGTCGCCGCCTGGGTCATCGCGAGGATGTTTGCGGGCAGGGTGTACGGCGGGCATTCGCAGGCAGCACCGAGGATGAAGCCTCTCGGAGCGTCCCTTCCGGCGATGACCTGCTTGGAAGCCTGGTCATATACGGCCTTGGGGTTGGGGTTGATCAGCAGCTTGGTGTCGACGGTACCCATGCAGGTGGCCCTGTTACCGAACTCCTTCACGAGCAGCTCGGTGGGGAACACGTCCCTTCCCTTGTATCCCACGTGGAACACGGTGAAGGGGGACCAAACGAGGTTGTGGAACTCCTTGTAGGAAGTCTCCTGGTTTCCGCAGCAGTGGTAGAAGATCTGCGGGCCGGCGCCTCCCCTGAAGGACTTGTCCACATACTCCCTCATGTACTTCACGGAGTACTCGCGGACGGCCTCATCGGAGAAGATATCGTTGTTGGCCAGCACGGACGCGACGACCAGCATGGCGCTGCCATAGTCCTTGGCGGTGCACAGGGCACCGTTGATGCCAGTCTGGGTGAACTTTGACATCAGCTTGTGGGCCGCTTCCTGCTCGGTGAAGGTCCACATGATGAAGTTCTCGACGCCGCACAGAGCAGCGGCCTCTCCCACGGGGTCGAAGCCATATGAGATCGGCACGAAGGTCTGAGGCAGGTGCTTCTGAACGTATGAGTACAGCCTCTGGTACTGAGGGTAGGTGGTGCCCTTCCTCAGGTCCTCTTCGGAGGGAACCTCGAGCTTGTCGACGTCCTCGAGCGTCTCGACCGGCGTGCTGTCCGGGATTGGCGGGAGGGTGTCCTTCTGGACCATCTTGCATCCCAGCTCAGCCAGCCAGGGCGACGCGTAGAACCAGTGGGTCACTGGCAGCAGGTCGTAGAGCTGGTATATGTATGCCAGGCAGTGAATACCGAGCTCAGGCTTCTCGTAGAAATCCCTGATGGTGTAGCCACAGGCCACCGCAGCGTGCGACAGCATGACCGGGTCTACATCCACTCTGTCGTACTTGTTGCCGACAAAGGGATTAGCAAAGCGCTTAGTGGCATGTCCATGCCACTCCATGTTGTAGGGTGGAAATAGCTCTTCGTAGCCCATAATATCCCTAAAATCGAACTGGTTTGTAGATATTTAAGGGTTATTACTCATAAGAAGAAACAATGTTACAAAATAACTTCTACAGCCCGTTAATATGCAACAATGTTTCGATATTACATTAAATCTGATACAATATTGCAATTTTTGAGGAAATTATAGTTTTCTATATTATCTATCTGAATAACTTCCATGACTACCCCTTGAGCATAGGCCCGTTCGCTACGATCGCGTATACTCCTCAGACCTAATTTAGATTGTCCTCTATCTGGTCGAGCAGCTCTGCCGGGTCAGCGCAGGGGAAGCAAAGCTTGTCGGCCAGCCTCGAAAGGTCGGCGCCCCTGACGACGATCCCCTTGAGGCGCTCCTTAGCCTCCTCTAGTGTCAACGGATAGTTAGAACCTTCAAGAGCCTTTGCCGCCTCTATCGTCCACTCCTCCCGATCGGGGCGCACGGCGGTGATCTGGCCCTTTATTTCCTTGAGCAGATCGGCCGGAGAGTCTATGGGAAAGTCGATATCCTCCAGCAGGTCCTCCATGCGCTCATCTCCGACCATAGCTCCCTTTAGCCGCAGCTTCGCCTCCTCCTTTCCGATGGGGAAGCGGACACTTTTCATCCGGGAGGCGACCTCGATCGCCCAGTTGGTCTGTCTCGGGGCCGTTGTCTCATGCATGTCCTCCTCCTGCCGGCCAGCAGCACCGGCCGATGACCATTTAGCCGGCCATCCTTAATGAAGGTTGTCGGCGACGGCCGTATGCCTCAGGAGGTCAGCTTGACGCCCACGACGCCAGCGACTATGAGGACGAGGCATAGTATGCGGGCGATGTCCCTCGGCTCCCCCAGGAATAATATGCCTATGATCACCGTCCCGGCCGCGCCGATCCCGGTCCACACAGCATAGGCAGTGCCGATGGGGAGTCCCTTGATCGCTTCGAAGAGGAAAATAAAACTGAGTATGAACGTCACTATGGTGAACGCCGTAGGGGCCAGCTTGGAGAAGCCATCCGACATCTTGAGACCCACCGCCCAGCATACCTCGAACAAGCCGGCGACGACGAGCAGAGACCATGACATAGCCGCGCCATAATCGCCCAGCAATTAAAGGTTTACTTTTTCGGCGGCCGAAGAAAGGATGATAATAATACCGCGAAGAACGTACATGCCGCCATGGTCTCGTGCGAGAAGCTGGCGGTGCTGTCGGACTTCGACGGCACCATGATCACCGTCGATGCCCCAGTGTACCTGCTGGAGCGCTATGCCGTCGGCGACTGGCGGGAGACCGAGCACCGGTTCACCGAAGGGCTGATCACCATAGAGGAGTGCATCCGACTCCAGCTGGAGATGATCTGGATGGGGCAGGAGCGGATGGTGAAGGAGCTGGACGAGGTCGTGCGGCCCCGCGCCGGGCTGGATGCCCTGCTCCGCCACTGCCGCTCGGCAGGACATGCTTTCGAGGTCACCAGCGCCGGGCTGGATTTCTACATACGCCATTTCCTAAATCGTCACGGTTGGAGTGGCGTGGAGATCGTCGCCCCTCGCTGCGAGGAGACCTTCCGGGGCATCAGCGTGACATTTCCAGCCCGCATGTTCAAGGAAGCGGAGAACTTCAAAGAGGACCGCGTGAGGCATCATCAGGGACTCGGCCGCACGGTGGCGTACGTCGGGGATGGGACCTCCGACCTGCCGGCGGCGAAGCGCGCCGATATCGCCTTCGCCATCAGAGGGGGCAGTCTGGAGAGGCTGCTGCGGGACTCGGGAAAGGAGCATCATGTCATCGATGACCTCTCCGAGATGTTAGAGCATCTGGCCGAGCCTCATGGCGTCCGTCCCGGTGCCACCGGCGGCCAGGATGATGCTTCAGCGCCTGCCGAGGTCCGGTGAGCCTCATCCCTTCCTGAAGCCCTTTCCGACCTTGAAGGCGTCCGCTACCTTCACACCCAAGGAGCGGTATGGGCCGCCCAACATCTCATAGAGGAGGGGGTCGATCTTCTCCGTATCTGGCCGGCCGTTCACCATGCAATCCTCGTCGACGTGCACTTCCACCACATCGCCGATCACCAGGTCGGTCCCCTCGAACTCCACCACTTGGCGGAGGCGGCATTCGACGTTCATCGGACACTCCGCCGCCATGGGCGCGGTGCCCAGGATGCCGTAGAACGCGGTGAACGCATCCGACTTGTCGTGCTTGTGGCCGGACACCAGCCCACAGTGGTCCACCGCCGCGGCCGAGGCGGTCCCCGGGACGTTCACGCTGAAGGTGCCGTTCTCACGCGCCCCTTCCATGGTCCTGCGCCCCTTTCCCAGCACCAGGCCCAGCGCCGGCGGGTCGTCGTCGATCATCGTGACCCAGGCCACGGTGCAGTAGTTCGGCCTCCCTTCCACGTTAGCGCCCATCACCACCACGGGCAGCACCATCTTAGGCGCCATCGCTCCCAACTTGACCTTGCTCATCATGTCACCATACGAGCATAGGCCCCGGGGTCAATGAACCTTCCTCCAAGGAGCGGTTTCCGCAGCGGTGCCACGATATCGCCGCGCTGTCTGGCGATGGAACGCCGTTGCACGAGGCACATAGCCCTAGATTTAAGTATATACTCCCATTTTGGCGAAAGGACCATGTCATCAGATCCATCAGTTCTTCCTCAGATCGATGCCGATGAGTGCAAGGGATGCGGGCGGTGCATCGTCGCCTGCCCCCGCAAGGTGCTTCGGCTGTCCTCCAGCCCCAATCGCAAGGGGCTCCTGCCCGCCGAGTATGCCGGGGAGGGCTGCACCGGGTGCGCCATCTGCTACTATAATTGTCCCGAACCGTACGCCATCGCCGTCCAGGATGGCAGGGGGGGAAGGACATGAGGAAGTTCGTCAAGGGCAACGAGGCCGTGGTCATCGGTGCCCTCCATGCTGGCTGCGACGTCTACTTCGGCTACCCGATCACTCCGGCCAGCGAGATCGCCCACGCCGCCGCCGAGTACCTCCCGGTGCTGGGGAGGGAGTTCCTGCAGGCGGAGTGCGAGACGGGCGCCATCAACATGATCTACGGGGCCGCATCGACCGGAAGGCTGGCCATGACCGCTTCCTCGGGACCGGGCATCAGCCTCATGCAGGAAGGCCTTTCGTACCTGGCCGGGGCGCAGCTCCCGGCAGTCATCGTCAATGTCATGCGCACCGGCCCCGGGCTGGGCAACATCGGGCCGGAGCAGGCCGATTACAACCAGGCCGTCAAGGGGGGAGGCCATGGCAACTACCGCAACATAGTCCTGGCCCCCGCCTCGGTGCAGGAGATGTGCGACCTGACCGCGAGAGCGTTCGAGCTCTCCTTCAAATACCGCAATCCGGCCATGGTCCTTGCCGACGCCGTGCTGGGCCAGATGATGGAATCCCTTCGCATTCCGGAAGAGATCGCGGAGAGGCCGGACACCACCTCATGGGCCGTGCATGGGGATGCCGCCACTCGGCCTAACCTCATAACCTCCATCTATCTCGACCCGGACCGCCACGAGCAGCATAACCAGCGGCTGCAGGACAAGTATGCCGAAATGCAGAAGGAGGCGTCCGCGGAGAGCTACCGCACCGAGGACGCCGAGATCGTCCTCACCGCCTACGGCTCCAGCGCCCGCATCGCCCGCTCGGTCGTCGACGCTCTGCGGCAGGATGGCGTCAGGGCGGGCCTCTTCAGACCGATCACACTCTCACCGTTCCCGATCGAACAGCTCAACGCCGCGGCCGCCGGCCGCAGGGTGCTGGTGGTCGAGATGTCCAATGGGCAGTACCGCAACGATGTGCTTCTCTACCTGGACAGGAAGAGCGATGCCACCGTCGAGCTGGTCAACCGCATGGGCGGCAACCTGGTCCGGGTGGACGAGGTGCTTGCCGCGGCCAGGAAGATGATGGAGGTGAGCTCGTGAACAAGGAGGCAACCGGTTTCTACCAGACGTTCGACCGCAAGGACGGCGGCCGGACCACCACCTACTGCGCTGGCTGCGGGCATGGGATCATTCACAAGCTCATCGCCGAGGCCATCGCCGACATGGGGCTGCAGGACCGCACCGTGTTCGTCTCTCCAGTCGGCTGCGCCGCCTTCTGCTACTACTACTTCGACTGCGGGAACGTCGCCGCTCCCCATGGCCGCGCTTCCGCGGTCGCTACCGGCATATCACGCTCTCTTCCCGACAAGGTGGTCATCGCCTACCAGGGCGACGGCGATCTCGGCGCCATAGGCTTCAACAACGCATTCCAGGCGGCCAACCGCGGAGAGGGCTTCGCCTGCTTCTTCATCAACAACTCGATTTACGCCATGACGGGCGGGCAGATGGCGCCGACCACCATGGCGGGACAGAAGACCACTACCACGCCGTACGGCCGCGACGTCACGCGCGACGGGTATCCGCTCAAGGTATGCGAGGTGCTCGCCCAACTGGACGCACCGACCTACATCGAACGGGTATCGGTGGCGGACACCAAGCGGATCATGCAAGCCAGGAAGGCGGTCAGGAAGGCCATCGAGGTGCAGAGGGACGGCAAGGGCTTCGCCTTCGTGGAGGTGCTCTCGCCCTGCCCCACCAACTGGCATATGGACCCTGTGAGATCGGCGGAACACTGCAACGAGGTCATGGAGAAGACGTTCCCCCTGGGATGCTACCGCGACCGCACAGCCGATGCCGAGCCTCGCCGGCCGCGGGAGGCCACGACCACCCTGGCCGACCTCATCGGCAGCGGGTCCGGCATAGAGCCCATGGTCGACGAGTCGTTCGGAACGAAGGGCATGAAGTTCTCCGGCTTCGGAGGGCAGGGCGTGCTGTCCCTCGGCCTGGTAGTGGCCGAGGCAGCAGGCCGCGCCGGACGCTTCGTTTCGTGGTTCCCATCCTACGGGCCGGAACAGAGGGGCGGGGCCGCCTCCTGCTCAGTGGTCATGGGCGGCACGGAGATCGGCAGCCCGACCGTCGACGCGCCGGACGTCCTGGTGGCGATGAACCGTCCCTCGCTGGAGAGGTTCGCGCCCACCGTCCGGGAGGGAGGCACCGTGCTGTACGACCCGTCGACGCCGGTGGAGTTCACCCCACCCTCCGGGGTGCGCATGGTGCCCTTCCCGGCGATCGAGGTCGCCAAGAGCTGCGGCGTGCCGAAGGCGGTCAACACCGCGTTCCTCGGCGCGCTCTCCGCGTACGGACTGCTGCCGATCCCGGATAAGGACCTGCTGGCCGCCCTGGCCGACAGCTTCGCGTCGAAGCCTCACCTGGTGGAGAAGAACGTCAAAGTGTTCGAGGCGGCCAGACAGGCGGCCCTGGGCCAGCGGTGAGGCGGAAAACATTTTACCCCGCATCGGGTTTCGCATCGAATCTAGGAGAGGACATGATGAACGCTTCAGAAAAGCTCGGCGCTCGCGTACGGAAATACCGCGAGAAGCTGGGGCTATCCATCGAGGACCTGGCCAAGAATACTGGTATAGAGCCGGCCCTCATCACCAACATCGAGGAAAGCAATACATATCCGTCCATCAGCGTCATGGTCAAGCTGTCGAGGGCCCTGGGCCAGCGGCTCGGGACGTTCACCGACGACCAATTCATGGAGGACCCCCTCATCGTGCGCCAGGACGATCGGAAGGAGGAAGCGCTGCCCCACCGTGGCACCGGCCCCGACGGGTATCACTATTACCTGCTGGGGAAGGGAAAGACGGACCGCCACATGGAGCCGTTCTTCATCCAGATCGAGCCGTCCGACAGCGAGGATCTCTCCTCCCACGAGGGGGAGGAGTTCATCATAGTCGTTTCCGGCGAGGTCGTCCTCAGCTATGGTAAGAACACCTATCGGCTCAAGGCCGGGGACAGCATGTACTACAATTCAGTGGTCCCGCATCGCGTGGGCGCAGAGGGCGGCGCTCCCGCCTCCATCTACGCGGTCGTTTACATGCCGGCGTGAGGTGGGAGCATGGAACAGCCGATAACGCGGGACATCACCCTGGGCCAGCTGCTGGACGAGGCAGTGAGGAGAGTGCCGGACAACGAGGCGGTCGTATACACCGATCGCGACTACCGCGAGACGTGGCAGCAGTTCTCCGATACCGTGGACAGGGTGGCCAAGGGGCTCATGGCGCTGGGCGTCAAGAAAGGCGACAAGGTGGCCATATGGGCCACGAACGTGCCGCACTGGGTCACGCTGCAGTTCGCCGTGGCGCGGATCGGCGCGATCCTCATCACCGTCAATATCAACTACAAGATCTCCGAGATCGAGTACATCCTGAAGCAGTCGGAGGCGGAGAACATCTTCATCATAGACGGCTACCGCGACACCGACTACATGAGCATCATCTATGAGCTGGTGCCGGAGCTCAGGACGCAGCCCCGCGATCACCTGCGGTCCGAGAGGTTCCCGCACCTGCAGAGGGTCATCTTCCTGGGTCCGGAGAAGCACCGCGGCATGTACTCGATGAACGAGGTCATGGCCATGGCCGCTCAGACCTCCAAGGCCGAGTACGAGGAGAGGCAGGCATCACTGTCCACGCACGACGTGGTCATGATGCAGTACACCTCCGGGACGACCGGCTTCCCCAAGGGAGTCATGCTCACCCACCACAACATCGGCAACAACGGCTACTGGATAGGGTTGAACGAGAACTTCGGGACCGAGGACCGCGTATGCTTCCCAGTGCCGCTGTTCCACTGCTTCGGCTGCGTGCTGGCCGTCATGGCATGCGTCAATCACGCCTCCACAATGGTCATCCTTGAGAAGTACGACCCGGTCAACGTCATGATGTCGGTGGAGTTCGAGAAGGCCACCGCGCTGTACGGCGTCCCCACCATGTTCATCAGCATCCTGGAGCATCCGCTGTTCAGCAAGTTCGACCTGTCCACCCTGCGCACGGGCATCATGGCCGGCTCGCCCTGCCCGGTGAAGACCATGGAGGAGTGCGTGGAGCGCATGAACATGAGGGAGGTGACTATCGTGTTCGGCCTCACCGAAACCTCGCCCGGCATGACCCAGACCCGCTTTGACGAGCCGTCTCTGGAGAAGAAGTGCTCCACCGTGGGAAGGCCTCTTCCGGGCGTCGAGGTGGCGATCATCGACCCCGAGACCGGAGAGCACATGGGGCCAGGACAGCATGGCGAGATCTGTTGCCGCGGATATAACGTCATGAAAGGTTACTACAACATGCCGGAGGAGACTGCCAAGGCCATCGATAAGGACGGCTGGCTGCACTCCGGGGACATCGGCATGGCCGACGATGACGGCTACTACATCATCACCGGGCGGATCAAGGACATGATCATTCGGGGCGGGGAGAACATCTACCCCAAGGAGGTGGAGGACTTCATACACCACATGGACGGCATCAGCGATGCTCAGGTGGTCGGGGTGCCGTCGAAGAAGTACGGAGAGCAGCCCGGGGTGTTCATCATCCTCAAGCCGGGCGTCGCCATGACCGCCGAGGACGTGCAGGACCACTGCCGCGGCAAGATCGCATGGTACAAGATACCGAAGTACGTGGCATTCGTTAACGAGTACCCGCTCACCGCCAGCGGGAAGATCATGAAGTACAAGCTGCGGGAGATGGCGACCCAGATGTGGCCGGACGCTTGAACGCCCCGGCCACCGCAATATTTTTTATGTAGCTCGCTCTCGGAGAAGGCCATGCCTTTCCTGAATGTGGGCGCGGCCCGCATCCACTATCACATGTTCGGCGAAGGCGAGCCGATGGTCCTGATACCCGGGCTGTGCGGCGACCTGTACAACTGGAAGAAGATGGTCCCATACCTCAAGGGGCGCTATCAGGTGGTGCTGATGGACTGCCGCGGCTCCGGACTTACTGAAGCTCCCGACGCGCCGTTCACCATGGCCGAGATGGCCGACGACGTATCGGGGCTGATGAACGGCCTGGGGTTCTCGAAATATCATGTGCTCGGCTGGTCGATGGGGGGCAACGTGGCGCAGGAGGTCACGCTTCGGTATCCTCAGGAGGTCGCGTCGCTCATCCTGATGTCAACGTACACCAGGCGCCCGGACCGGTCGAGCTACGCCATCGACGCAATGCTGAACTCCGTCAAGGAAGGCGCCAGCATAAATAATTTCATGCAGATGATGAACACCTGGTGCCTCACCCAATCGCACTATGCGGGGCGGAGCCTGGTGCCCCGGCCGCGCGAGGGGGACGAGGCGAGGGCGCTTCATGGCTTCCTTCGCCAGAAGACCGCGCTGGACGGCTTCGACAGCACGAGGCGCCTGCATCGCATGACCTGCCCCACCCTGGTCATTCACGGCGAGGAGGACATCATGGTGCCACCCCACATGGGAGAGGACCTCGCCCGCGGCATCGCCGGCTCGGAGATGGAGTACGTGCCGGGCGCCGGCCACGTCATACCGCCCGAGAAATGCGCCGCATACATCGTGTCGTTCCTGGAAAGGCATGCTCTAGAGGTTCCAGGGACGACAGGCGGCCCCGCTACCTCCATGGCCAAGGAGTGAGACGCCCCTCGGCAATATTATAGGCCATGGAGCGCCATTCCGGCGTGAGCAACATGACTGACATCCAGGATCCTTATCGCGAACTTCTGGCCATCGCCAAGCGCCTGTCCGTCATCCGCACCGCCGGAGGCATACTGCAGTGGGACCTCGAGACCAAGATGCCGCCCCGCGGGATCCAGCAGCGGGCCGAGCAGCTCGCCCTGCTCGACGTCATGGCGCACCAGACCATCGCCTCCGACAGAGTGGCGAAGCTGCTGGACACGCTGACCGGCGAGCGCTCCCTCGCTTCCATGAACGAGGCGGAGCGGCGGAACGTGCACCTCATGAAGAAGGCCTACGATGAGGAGGCCGCCCTGCCTGAAGCGCTGGTCGAGGCGATCTCCAAGCAGTCGGCCGTCACCGTGGACCAGTGGAAGAGGGCCAAAGCGGCGAGGGACTTCTCGCTGTACCGCCCGGAGCTGGAGAGGATGCTTCAGCTGCGAAAGGAGTCCGCGGCCATCCTGAGGGACGCCAAGGGGATCGGAAGCGATTACGACGCCTTGCTGGACGTATTCGAGCCGGGCATGCCCGCGGACCGCATCTCTTCGGTGTTCGACGAGATGCGCGACGGTCTGGTCGGTATCATCGACCGCGCCGCCTCATCCGGAACGAGGCCGGACCTCTCCATCCTGAGCCGCCGCGTCCCCGTGGAGATGCAGCGCGACATCAGCAGCGCGGCGATGTCGTTCATCGGCTATCGGACCGAGGGGCCGGACGCCGCCGGCCGGCTGGACGAGACGGAGCATCCGTTCACCCTCGGCTACTATGACGACGTGCGCATCACCACCCACTACTACGAGGACCGCTTCATGTCCAGCCTGTTCAGCGTGATGCACGAGGGAGGGCACGCGCTGTACGAGGAGGCGCTGCCCCGCGAGTGGATACACCAGCCCATCGGGAATCCGTGCAGCTACGGCATCCACGAGTCGCAGAGCAGGTTCGTGGAGAACATGATCGGCCGCAGCCCCGAGTTCCTGTCCCACATGCTTCCGCGCCTCAGGGCCATTACTGGCGCCGCGCTGGACGGCGTGAGCGAGAGTGATTTCGTACTAGCAGTGAACGCAGTGGTGCCGTCCAAGATACGCATCGAGGCCGACGAGGTCACCTACGGGCTGCACATCATCATCCGCTTCGAGCTGGAGAGGGAGATCATGGCCGGCCAGCTGTCGGTGGACGAGCTGCCGCAGGCCTGGAACGAAAGGTACAGCAGATACCTGGGCGTCGAAGTGCAGGACGATGCTGAGGGCGTCATGCAGGACACCCACTGGGCCGGCGGCTCCCTGGGATACTTCCCCAGCTACGCCCTGGGCAACCTCTACGGCGGCATGTTCCTGCGGCAGATGGACCGCGACGTCCCGGACTGGAGGAGCTCCATAGCGAACGGCGAGTTCACTCCTGTGAGCACTTGGCTGGCGGAGAGCGTCCATTCCAAGGGCAACATGTACGACCCCGCTGACTTGGTGAAGGCCGTCACCGGAGAGGCGCTGCAGGTGGGGCCGTTCATCAGCTACCTCGACGGCAAGATCGGCGCCATCTACGGGTACTGAGCGGGCGGGGAGCGTGAGGATTTAAGAGCCTCCACCGCTTACCGGCTCCCCATGCCTCCGGCCAAGAAAAAGGACCTCTCTTCCGAACTGATCTCCGCCTCCCTGCCCCTGTTCGCAGAGAAGGGCACCACGCTCACGATGGAGGAGATCGCCGCCAAGGCTGGGGTGGATGCAGCGGCGGCGAGGGAGCGGTTCGAGGACCCCGTGGACATCCTCCACGAGGCGTACCGCCGCGGATACTCGCAGATGGAAAGACTGCTGCGCGAACCCATCACCGGTTCGTTGGAAGATCATATGGGAGTGCTGTTCGACGGCATGATGCTCAGCATCGATGCCTTCGGGCCGGAGAACTACCTCGGGATAGTGTATCGAGCGACCGGGGACCGGGTGCTGCTGGAGATCGTCAAGAGGCAGTCGGGAAAAGTCAACTTCGCGGTGAAGGCGTTCATGGTGGACATGGTCACCCGGTCCATAATCGAAGAGGTGGAGGAGGTGGAGAAGGTCAACCAGGAGCTGGTGGCCAGCTTCGTCGAGCACCTGGCCATGCTGCTGGAGGGGAAGAAGCTCCCCGCCGTGAGGAGATCGTGGGTGAAGAAGGCCGCGGCAATGTTCCGCCCGTGCCCCATGACCGCGCCCTCCGCCATGTTCGAGTGAACGCGGCCGCAAGGTTAATCCATCACCGAAGCCAAACAGCCCTCGGCACTTTCCATGTACGAGGATGTTCAGTACGACGCGATGTTCAGGCGCCGCTCGGTGAGGAAATACTCCGGACCGCTGGAGCCGGACATGATGGACAAGGTGAGGAACTTCGCCCACTCCCTGACGCCGCTGCGCTCCGAAATCCGCACGGAGCTGAGGTTCCTTGACAATGAAGAGGTGAAGGGGCTGTTCAAGGTCGACGCTCCGCACTTCCTCGCGCTGTATTCCGAACCGGCCGATGGGTCCGCTGCCAACGCCGGGTTCATGCTGCAGCAGATGGACCTCTTCCTTTCGGCCAACGAGATAGGCTCGTGCTGGCAGGGCGGGTCCTGGCCGGTCGCCATGGGCCAGGGGGAGAAGAGGACCAACTTCATCTCGCTGGCCTTTGGCATGTCGGCCGAGGATGTTCACCGTCAGAACGTGAGCGAGTTCAAGCGGAAGCCCCTGGGCGAGGTGACCGCTCTGAAAGGAATGGAGGACCTGCTGGAGCCAGGGCGTCTGGCGCCGTCGGCGATGAACAAGCAGAGCTGGTACTTCAGCGGCTCCGAGGATGCGGTCAGGGTGCACTGCGCCCGCTCGTCGCTCTCGGGCCGCATGAACCAGATCAACGCGGGCATCGCGCTGTACCACATATGGCTGGCCGCGCTCCATGAAAGGGGCGGGGCGGAGCTGGCCATTGAGAACGATGGGGACGGGGACTCGCCGAAAGGATACTCCTATGTGGCATCGGTCATGCTCAAGTGAGCGGAGGAGAACGACCCGGCGCGATGGAACCGCTGACGCATCGCCATGCGGTTCGGCCGCATTTGTACGCGAGATCGCTCTAGGGCAGGGACCTTCGACGTATGAACAGAACCGCCGCCAGGATGGCGATGGTAACTGCCGTCACCACCCCTATGAAGATCATGCCGTCATCGAGGCCACTGGGAGGGGAGGTCGTTTTCTGAACTGACGGCACGGCCGTAACGGTGGTGTTCTGACCGTTGCCGAATGAATGATGGGCAGACACATTAAACTCATAGGTCTCCCCGTTCACCAGGCCGGTGACAACCGCGGAAGTAGCGGTGAAGGTCCCATGCTCCACTCCATTCACATATAGGGTGTAGTAATCGATGTCCGAGCCGCTGGCAGACGCCGAGGCGGACCAGTTGAGGAATACCTGCGCATCCCCCGCTACGGCGACCAGGTTCAACGGCGCGTTGGGCATCGACGTCAGCAGTGGCTGGCACGGCAGATCCATCCAGTATGGGGTCGTGAAACCGGAAGCGCCATCGCGATAGTATATTGTCGGATTTGTTCCCCGACCCACAAAACTGCCGTTGACGGACGGTGCGTCGCCCTCGAAGATGATGGCAGTAAGAGAGGGGCAGTTAGTGAACGCATAGCGGCTGAGGTAAGTGACGCTGCCTGGAATGGTTATGGACGACAGGGCCTGGCAATTATCGAACGCCATGATGTCGATGGTCGTGACTCCGTTCCCGATATTGACGGATGTCAATTGGAGGCAGCTCCTGAACGCGGCCCCGCCGATGTGTGTGACACTGTCGGGGATGGTTATGGACGTCATGCCGCTACCCTTGAACGCCAAGATGCCGATGCTCGTCACCGGCTTGCCATCTATGCTGTCGGGTATCACCACGTCATCGGCATACACGTAGCGGGGAGTTATCTCCACCTCGGAATCATCATTGATCAACCGGTACCCGAAAGAATCATTTCCGGCGGATGCCGTGCTCGTCGAGAGGTCAATCCCTGCCAAGATGCCAGATACCAAGATGAGCGCGCTCAATAACAAGACAGGGGCCCTGGACCTCACGTTCATTGTCTGTACCTCCGGTAAATCAAATTAAGAGCGTCATATATCTATTGATTATTTATTATTAGTTTTGATAGAGCGTTGGGGATGACATGCGCGGAGTAGGTTGCCGAGGCCTCTCCGGAGCCTGATCGACCTGGGCTGATGACATGATGTCAATGGATCGTTGCCTCGGCCTGAAAAGAAAAGGATGAAGGGGTTTGAAGGGGTTTACTGCTCGCTCTTCTTCTCCTCCCGCCCGGACCTCTGCAGCCGGCCGGGAGCCCACCAGGCCCACTTGCCCATGACGGCGACCGCCGCCGGGACGATGTAGGTGCGGACCACCATGGCATCGAGCAGGACGGCCGCCAGCAGAGCGAAGCCGAACTGCTGGAGCATGGCGTTGCTCGAAAGCATGATGGTGCCGAACGCTCCGGCCATTATGAGCGCCAGGGCGGTGATGATGCCGCCGGTCCAATCGACAGCATCCACTACCGCACGCTTGATCTCCTTGCCCTTGTGCACCTCCTCCCTGATACGGGTGAGGATGAACACGTTGTAGTCCATCCCAATCCCCATCAGTATGACGAAGATGATCAGGGGGACCATCCACAGTATGGGCATGCTGAGCCATACGCCGAACACCAGGTAGGTGAGGGCGAAGGCCCATGTGATGCTCATGGCTATGGAGATGACCGCGAAGAGCGGCAGCAGGACCGAACCTAGCACCAGCAGCAGCACTATGATGATGCCCACCACCACCGCGATCTCGATGATCGTGAACTGCTCGGTGGTGGTCAGGCTGAGATCGTAGTTGGTCGCGGTCGTGCCGCCCACCAGCACCTCGGTGGATGCCAGCTCGGGCAGCTCTGCCTTGGCAATGGATATCTGCTCTCTCAGCTCGGGAATGAAGTTGACCGACTCCACCGACATCGGTTGCTCCCTCAGAACGACAGTTAGCAGGACGCTCTTTCCGTCGCTGCTCAGGCCCTCCAGCATGCTGTTCTTGATCTGCAGGCTGGCTTCGTCGGTTTTATTGTCAAGAGCGCGGTAGTCGACCAACTGGCCATACGGCCTGGTGATCCCGCTGACCGACTGCACCATGTCGTCCGCGGCTATGGCGGCCGTTAGGTCGTCCACGGCGTCCAGGTACTCGAGGTTGAAGTTCGTTCCATCGTACACTACGGTGTCGCCCGCGATCAGGATCTGGGTCGGCATGATCTTGCCCGCGCCGAAGTCATCGGTCATGGCGTTCATGCCCTGGATGCTCTCCGGGTTCCCCATGGTGCCGATGGAGTCGAAGCTCGTCTCGACGGTGAGGAACAGGTATGTCGAGGGGATGGAGACCAGGATGGCCGCCACCAGTATAACCTTGGCATGCTTCACCGAGAAGCTGGCGGCGCGGTGGAAGTAGCCGTGCTTGGTCTCCGACTTGTCCTTCATCACCTTGGCGGAGTACTTCTCCCATCTCTTCCCGGTGTTGGGCCAGAAGACCCGGTTGCCGACCACCAGGAGCACCGACGGCACCAGGGTCAGGGCGACCAGCAGGGCGACCACGATGCCCAGACCCAGGACCAGGCCGAGGATCTGGACCATCGGGAAGGATGAGATGGTCATGGCGAAGAACGCGATGACCACCGTGGCGCCGCTGGTGACGATCGACTCTCCGGCCCAGGTGACCGAGGCGTGGACCGCGTCCGGGCGGGACATTCCTCTCATCCTCTCCTCGCGGTACCGGCTGACGATGAAGATCGCGTAGTCGGTGCCGACCGCCATGAGTATGGAGAACAGCAGAGTGGTCACCATGACGTTGACCGGGGCGACCAGCACGCCGACGGCGAACATCAGCGCCTGGCTGATGCCGACGGCCACCCCGACTGCTCCGAGCGGAAGGAACTGGGCGATGATCGAGCGGAACAGGATGCCCATGAGGACGAAGATGATGATGATGGTCATCGGCTCGATCATCTTCATGTCGGCCTCCGAGCTGGCCCTCATGTCCTCGGAGATGGCCGCCTCGCCGGTGACGTAGACCGCATCGGGCGATCCCATCTCACCGTTGAGCGCGGCTATCTCCGCCCTGATCACTTTCACGTTCTCCAGCAATGGGTATACGCCGTTGTCGTCGACGTAGGTCGCCGAGATGTCGAAGTTGAACAGCAGGAGCATGGTCCGGCGGTCCTCGGAGACGAAGTTGCTCAGCAGCTGCTGCGGCACCTCCACGGGAAGCTCGGAGGTGGGAGTCACGGAGACCATGTCGGAAGCGAAGCTGCGGACGTCATCCTCGTTGGGGGACGCTCCGAACTCGTATACGTCCTCCAGGAACGCGGTGTCGTTGATGCCGGAAGCGGTGCTCACCAGGTTCAGAGCGAAGGCGTGGTGTGCAGCGGCGTTGTTGAACGTGGTCAGGTTGAAGCTCCCGAGGACGGCCAACATGACCAGCCTGCCATCATCCGGAATGGGAGCGCTGTTGATGAAGGCGGGGGCGGTGGCATTGACCGCGGCGGAGGCGCGCTCTGTGGGGTCCGCGACGGCGACGGTGCTATTCCACGCTTGAGCGAAGGCATTGTAGTAGCCGAGGGCGAGCGCGGTCATGTTGGGATCTCCCTGGCCCAACATTGCGCTCAGCTGCTGGGAGGTGGCGGCATACGCGAGCCCGTCATCGAACCCGTTATCCACCCAGTTGCTCACGTGCATGGCGGGAATGCCCCACAGCATGAACGCGCTATTGTTGACCTGCTCCTCCGCCGAATGTAGCGCCGGCCCCAGCTGCAGGACCGCCTGGGCAATGATCTCCTCGGAGAAGGAGTACAGCGATGAGACTCCCTCCATGTTCGTTACGTCCGGCGATGTTTGGATACGTTCCTGCAAGGCCAGCACGTATTCGCGCATGGCAGGGTCGGTCATATCATCGGCCTGCAGCAGCACCATGATGGTGCCGTTCGCGACCGATCGCTGGAAATTCTCCGCGATGATGCGCTGGGCGCGGATCGACTCCTGGTCGTCCCCGCTGCCAAGGTCCATCTGGTAGTCCATCACGCTGTCTATCTGCAGCATGGCGGGCACCGCGAGCAGCAGTGCGGCCACCCAGATGACGATTATCTTCTTGTAGTGCCTTACGACACCATTGGCGATCTTCTCGAACAGCATTTGCACTTCACTCCAGGAAGGGTATTCCCAGAGCAACGAGCCAACCTTAATAGGTTTGTTGTCATTGATGCAGTGACATGACAGAAGTTACCAGGCACCTGATGCGCCTTGGCATGAGCGAGTACGAGGCCCGGGCCTACGTCGCCACCGTCTCGCTGGGGGAGGCCACGGTCAACGAGATAAGCAAGGAGAGCGGGGTGCCCCGCTCCCGCGCCTATGAAATCATGGAGCGCCTGGCCGCGAAAGGTTTCGTGGAAACGGGTAACACCAGCCCCATATGCTATCGCGCCAACGACCCGCTCACCGCGTCGAACCGGTTGATGGAAGAGGTGCAGCATGCCAACGAGGAGATACTCAAGGGCCTCCGCGAGATCGGGCGCAGGGCGGAGAAGCGCGACAATCCGGTGTGGACGCTCACCGGCGACTGGGCCATCGAGCACAAGGTGGGGGAGCTGCTGGACGCTGCGAACAAGGAGATCTCCTTTGTGTTCCTCAACCGTAGCAGGCCCCTGCGCTACGCCGGGCTCATCGCCAGGCGGGCGGCGGACAAGGACGTGACGGTGGTCATGGCCCATCGGCCGGAGGATTTCGCCGGCCTGCTGGGGAAAAGCCGGATCATGCGACTGCGCCCCGTACCGGGGATGATGAACGAGGTGGAGGGCACGCTATGCGAGCGGGGTTTCGTCACCAGGGACGGCCATTACTGCATAGAGATGGTCATGGTGGTGGACCAGGACACCACATTGCTGCTGACCAGCGAGTCCGAGGGCGATCGGGCCATCATCGTTCACGGCACCGTCCTCAACCTGTTCGGGCACGATGCGGTGAACAGGCTGATAGAGGGCGCTGAAGAGCTGACGCCCGGGAAGAAGTGAGGCGCCCGCCTTCGATGCTTCGACGGAGCGGGCCGGCCCGCCCGAGCGAGGTTTAGCCTCGCACCAGCCGGTATCCGATGTCGGGGCCCATGCCCATGCCGTAGCCCAGCCCTATGAGCTGCATGCCCATCGGCTCCAGGTACCGCGCTGCGGACAAGGGGCCGCAGTCCACCGGCTCGAAGCCAATGCCCTCGGCGAGCGTCATGACTGCCCTCTTGGCCTCCGCATCATCGCCTGCCAGGAATGCCGACAAGCGCGCCTGGCCGATCCTGCCGATGCCTTGGTGCTTTGCGAACACAGTGTTGAACGCTTTGACCACCCGCGACTTTGGCAGCATCTTCTGGAGCTCCTCCGCTCCCGAGGTGGTGAACCCCAATGCCATGGAGCCGTCCACCCCCATGACATTGGTGACGTCGATCAGGACCTTTCCGTCGGTGAGATGGCCGATGCTCCCGGCAACGTTCTTGACCTGAGAGAACGGAACGGCCAGCACTATAACCTCTCCCCACCCGGCCGCGGCCCCCACGCTCTCGTCTGGATCGCGAGTTCCGAACCTGACCTCATGCCCTGCCGGCCCCAGCCCGGATGAGAGCGCCTTGCCCACGTTGCCCTTCCCGATGATCGCTACCTTCATTTGATCACCTCGGACCGCGATGGTCCGCTACGGCAATTCGATGGCAGCTGTTCGAATAAATCGTTTTGCCAGCATTGACGACGGCGTCGTCAGGGCATCGGTTACGCACGCGCTCCCGCCTGAAAAGTTATTAGAGCTTAGAGAACACAAAACACGGAACCGATAGGTGGGACGGTGAGGCGGATCGAGAACAGGGAGATCGACGGACCGATCGTCCCGAGAGAGCATGAGGAGCGAATGAAGAACGCGGCCCTCCAGGCCATCCTTTCCTCAGCGTCCGGCATCGTGATCGTTCAGGACCCGGACGGGCGATTCGCCCATGTCTCTGATACCTTCGTCCAAGAGGTGGGCCGCCCGGCCCTGGAAATCATTGGAAGAATATGGAGCGACATCGAGCTCGACAACGAAGAAACGGCGGAGATGGAGGCGATGAGGAAGAATGTGCTGCGCTCGGGCGAGACCGCTCGCGCCATGCTCCGGACGCCCCGCACAGGTCGGTGCTTCTCCTTCTTCATCGCGCCCCTCATGAGCGAGGACGGGAAGGCCCTGGGGACGCTGTCCATGGGGAGTGACGTCACCGAGCAGAAAGAGCTTGAACGGCTTCGCGAGGAGGGAGCATGCTCCGTCAAGCAGTGAGCTCGGTCAGGGACCTCGTGTTCGTCAAGGACCTGAGCGGCCGCTACGTCATGGCCAACCCCGCCATCTTAAGGCTGGTAGGGAAGAGCTTGGAGGAGACCATCGGACACACCGACGTCGAACTGTTCGATGACAAGGATGGTGCCCTCGTGATCATGGAGAACGACCAGAGGATCATGCGGACCGGCATCGGCGAGATGATCGAGGAGACCGTGACAATGGCCGAAGGGGAGCACACCTTCCTTTCGGACAAGATCCCCAGCCGCGACCGCCAGGGGCGCATCACCGGGGTCATGGGCATCACCAGAGACATCACCGAACGCAAGGAGATGGAAGATGCGGAGCGGGCCAGGAGAGCGTGGATGGAGTCGTTGATACAGAGCGCACCGGTCGCCATCTCAGTATCTCGCGACGGGTACAGCATCTATGCCAACCCCCCCTACCTGAGGATGTTTGGGTACGATGACTTTGATGAGATCCGAAACCATCGGTTCGTAGAGCAGATCGCCCCCGAGGACCGGGACCGGGCGATCGAGCATGTACGGAAGCACGACGGAAAGCGGAAGGCCGAAGCCGAGATCGAACTGATGGGTGTCCGCAGGGACGGCTCCAGGTTCCCATTCCGGGCGGCCATCGCCTATGCCGTGATGCCCGACGGGCCCGCCCTGCTAGGCTTTTTCACCGACATCACCGAGAGCAGAAGGCTGAAGGAGGGATTGGAGGAAACGCAGCACAGTAACGAATTGTTCGTCGACATCCTGACGCATGACATCAGCAACTACAATGCCGCGGCGATCGGCTACCTACAGCTGGCGGAGACGAACCTCGAAATGGACGATAAGGGGCGCGGTTACATCTCACGCTCCCTCCAGGCCATGGCCTACAGTTCCGAGCTCATCGCCAACATAAGGGACCTACAGAACATCGAGGAAGGTCGTGACAGGGCGGAACCGATCGATGTATGCAGCATGCTCAAGGAGATCACGGACGCATACCAGCATTCATCGGACCGGCAGACCTCCATCACGCTCACCGCGCAGGGCGGATGCATGGTCTTCGCCTCCAGCCTGTTGCGCGGAGCGTTCTCCAACCTGATCAGCAATGCCATAAAACATTCCTCAGGACCGGTCGAGATCAATGTCACGGTAAGCGACCAGCATCATGACGGAGCCGACATGGTCAGGGTGGACATCGCCGACGACGGCCC
>ENA-UOOH01000215-UOOH01000215.1-fermentation-metagenome-genome-assembly--contig:-NODE-215-length-69543-cov-3.795274_pt1 | contig 69543 bp, 69 predicted proteins | sample MGYA00245778_ERZ724025 | MGnify/ENA primary metagenome ERZ724025 (study PRJEB28704, sample SAMN03018313) | fermentation metagenome | biome: anthropogenic terrestrial biome; feature: soil; material... | reverse complement strand
AGGAAACCTATCACGTTGTTTTGAATCTCATCCAAACTTCTCACACGGTCTGGCGCCGGACATGTCCAGCATGAAATAGTGGCCGATGGCGCCAACTACTTCACCTTCCATTTTGATGGGCATACGGGTCACCAGGGTCTCCTGCCCGTTTATATACCAGAGCTTGGCTTTGTCAATGCGCCCGGTTCGAAGGACTTCGGGCAATTCGGAATTGGGTATGACATCGAGGATGTAGCGGTTTATGACCGATTCTTTGGGCAGGTCGCCCAGACATTGAAGAAAAGGGGTATTGATGTGGGTTATGATGCCGTCCCTATCCACCATGACAAAACCCAGGTGGGGGTTTTCAAAAAGTGTGTCCAGGATCACCGAGAATTCTTGCTCGGTTTGCTGGAGGCGCTTCATTATAGCCTGGGCGCCGGACATATCGAGGAACAGGCTGCGGGATAATGCCCCGATCACCTCTCCCTTATGTACAATGGGCAAAGCGGTGACGATGGTCTCTTTGCCGTTTATGCAACATATGTCGGCGCTTACCGATCGCCCGGTTTTTAATACCCGGGGCAACTGGCAATCAGGGATAACTTCCAGAATGTATTTTCCCACTACGTCTTCTTTGCGGAGCTCCATAGCTTGCAGCAGGGTCTGGTTCATGTTTTTAATATAACCCTCTTTATCGACGATCACATAGAACATGTACCAGCTTTCAATAAGCCCCTCCAGTACTTCGGCAATCTCTTCAAAGTCATAGCGCCATTCTGACAAAACAAGATCACCTCCACCTTATATTCTCTACAATGATTGCCTTTCAACTTTAAGCCCGATAGTATTACTTCTGGTGCGAAATGATGTTATCAGGTATCCTTTGCAGAGCTTAAAAGATGATTAGCATTATTATAACTGAATAACCTAACAAGGTCATTGGGAATATAGTGGTTGTGAAAATTTTACTATTGCGGAAAATTGTTATACCATGTTGTTTTTTTATAGCATGTGATTGCGGTACTGATTTTCCTGGAACATAGTAGTAATATCCCACCAGCCATAGGCCCGTTCCAGAGTTTTAAAACCCTCGATATCCAGGGTTCTGGTATACACTATGGTGCCTCCCAGAGTCTGATAAAACCGTTGGTAGGGATTGTCGTGCAAAGCCCAAACCATAAAAGAGTGTATGCCCTTTTCCAAAAGCTTTTTTCTCACCGCCGCCAACAGCCGGCTGCCTATGCCTTTGCGTTGGAAAGATTTTAAAACATAAATCACGTATAATTCGCCTTTAAAGGGCAAACCGCCTGCGCGCTCGGGGCCAAAGGCGGCAAAACCCACTATTTTGCCGCTCTCTATTTCCGCCACCACGATGTCTTTATCCGCAGACTTAATGATTTCCCGGGCGTAATGCTTGCGGTCAGGAAATGTGACCAGGGCCAGCTGTGGCGGAGGCAGTATTCCCTGGTAGGTGCTTTTCCAGGTATCCACATTTACTCGGGCAATTTTGGCTGCGTCGGACAGTTTGGCTTCTCTTATTAACACGACAACCTCCTATGAAATCAGCTATGAGCAACATATTATATCACCGGCGGTTTTAAGCGATTAAATGCCTGGCCTAAAAAAGGGGTACGCAAAATAACTGCGCCTTCGGGGCATAGCTCCTGACAACAGTAGCAGCGGATACAGCGGTCATAATCGTAATACGGCGGCTTGCCGCCGCCGGGCTTTCCGTCCTCATCCTCATCTGTCCATTGTATAGCTTTGGGAGCGGCCGGACAAACCTGTATGCAGATCCCGCAGCGAATGCATTTTTCTTCTTGTATCTCAGGCCGCTCTACTATGGCGTTGCGAACACGGTTATTGGTCAATCTGGCCATGGTCCGGGCATGAGCCAGCTGAAAATCCGTGATTACCAGCGGGGCCAGGGCATCTCCCAAAAGGGTGAGGGCCTCTTTATCCATCCTGCCCAGGCCGTATTGCTGGCCGATTCGTATCATCTCCAGGCTGTCCGGAAGCAACCCGACCATTCTGGCTGCGGTAGCGTCGATCGCTACCGGATCAGAGCTGAATAATAATGCCCCTATTTTTCTGGGTTTGCCATTGCGGGGGCCATTGCCTTCCATAGCCATAATCGCGTCCATAACGTAAAGCCGCGGTTTTAAGCAGCCGGTCAGATCCACCAGCATAGTCGCGAATTGCTTCATTTCGGTCAGCTTGGCATGATACTCCCCTTTGAGGAGTCCGGGGATGCAGCCGAACTGGTTTTTGATGGCGCCGGTCAAAGTGGTCAAAGCGTGAGACTTGAGTTTGGGGAGGCTGATTATTCCCTGGGCACGGGCGGCAGCTTGAGCAATCACGAAACTTTTATTCTGGATGCCTTCATTAAAAATGAGGCGCTCGCCCACTTCGAAATTACCGGTTTCAATGCCCATTTTAGCGGCAATCATAGCCAGGCCTGATTTCTGAGCAGCTTTGTTCAGACCTCCAAAACCCGGAGAGTCACCGTACGACAGCTGTACTCCATGCTGCAAAAACGCCCCCGCCACTGCCTCAAAGACGGCGGGATGAGTTGTCACGCATCTTTCCGGGGGATCTGCAGCCAGCAGATTGGGCTTAATGAGTATTCTTTCCCCGGGGCGGGCAAATTGCCGCACCCCGCCCAGAAGTTCCAGGCCTCGGTTTACTGCGGATCTCACTTTATCATATTCATAATCATCGCAATGAATAATCGCAACTTTTGACATCGCAACCCCCTGTCAATTTAAAAGTCTAGGGCTATTAAAACATTATAGATCCTGGAGACAAATTTGGGTATCAATAATATTATGCAGGCTGAAGTTTTCTTTCATCCCCACCGGAAGAAAGCCAGCCTCATTGATCAAATCAATTGGGCTGGCCTTCATTTTGGTTGGGTTTCGCTTTATTTCAAATCCATGAGGATATTGATGAGGGTAATAATAGCGAGACTGACAGCCACTCCGCCACGGTCTCCTCCTTTGGTGGCCGCACTCTGCTTGTACTTGTGTCCGCAAAAGGTCGGCAGTAAAAGCCATCTATCATATAAAAGGGCTTGCCGGAGAGTCTGATTCCAACCTGGCGTACCCTGTATACGAGATTAACCTTTCAAAAGGTCATTGGCTATGACTATCCGCTGGACTTCAGCGGTGCCCTCATATATCTGGAATATCTTGGCGTCGCGCATCAATTTCTCCACCGGATAATCCCGGGTATAACCGTATCCCCCGAAAATCTGCACTGCTTCTAAGGCGCAGTACATAGCGGTGTCGCCGCCAAATCCCTTGGATAGGGAAGCAGCTTTGCTGAAACGGGGCACATTCATATCCTGCAGTGAAGAGGCTTCATAATAGAGTAAACGCGAAGCCTGAACACGCATGGCCATATCAGCCAGCTTGAACTGAATAGCCTGGAAGCTGGAGATCGGTTTGCCGAATTGGGTGCGCATCTGCGCATAAGCCAGGGCCTCATCCAGGCAGCGCTGGGCTAAACCGGTTGCACATGCCCCGATGCTGGCCCGGGAGAGATCCAGGGTTTTCATTACGATGTAAAAGCCCTGTCCTTCTTTGCCTAGCAGGTTTTTGGCCGGAACTTTAACATCCTCAAATATGACCTCGGTGGTATTCGAAGTCCTGATTCCCAGCTTATCTTCAACTTTGCCCACCGAGATCCCGGGGGTATCGCGGTCAACCATAAAAGCGCACATTCCCTTGGAACCCAGCTTCTTGTCCATAGTGGCTATAACCAGGTACATTCCCGCAGTACCGCCGTTGGTTATAAACTGCTTGGTGCCGTTCAAGATATATTCATCGCCGACCTTTTTGCAGCGGGTGGAAATACCGCCGGCATCCGAGCCGGCGCCCGGTTCGGTCAGGCAGAAGGCGGCCAGTTCGCCGTTGACCATGCGGCCAAACCATTCCTTTTTCTGTTCTTCATTAGCGGCAGCATGAATGGGATCGGTAGCCAATAAGGTGCTTCCCACCAGAATGGTCGCAATTCCGGCATCACCCCAGCCAATTTGCTCTGCAACTATATTCTGAGTCAGGTGATCCAGTCCAGGTCCGCCGTATTCGGCGGGTACGCCAATGGCCAGGAAACCGAGTTCGTGCATTTTATCAAGGCACGCCTGAGGATAGACGTGGTTGTGATCCCAGTCGCTGGCATAAGGTGCAATTTCATTGGCAGCGAACTCATGAGCCATTCGTTTCATCATTTCCTGCTCTTCGTTAAGTATGAAGTCCATTACATTGCCTCCTTTGGTACTGCATGTGTTGCTGAAAATTTATTTTGTTTAATGATTAAACAAGCAATTTCTATGCCACTTTCCAGTAAATTGTGAAAAAAATAATTTGCACCATCATAAATCCCCGCCATATCGGGGTTATTGTTAATTAATTCACAAATCGTTCCGGGGAGGAGATCAATGGAAGGCCTTAAAAAATATATGTGACTTCCGCGGGTGCCGGGGGCGCTGCTGATGCTGGAATTCCTCACAGCCTGGCTGGAAGCTATCCAAGTTCAACAAATTGTTTTCTCTTTTTTGAACCGCTGGTTTATGGCCTAAAAACGTCAGGCCATCTGCGGCTAACGCAGATGGCCTGACGGAGGCAAGTGGGGAAGGTTCTTGACTTGCGGGCAATTCAAGAATCTTCCACCCTAGTAATTTTCAAACAGTAGCCCGGCCTGGTCAATGGATCATCAAATTCATGGACGAAGTTCGCAGCAGAGCCCGGGCTTATTTATTGTCCCGGACCCTGCTCGGGCTACTGGCTTTGTTGTGCTGAGCTCTGACCGCCATTCTGGCCCCCTCCTTTATTATCAGTGAGCTTTTTCCTCAAATCCTCCAGGTTTTGCATGGCGATCTCGGTTTTTATCAACACCAGCTGTTTTTGTTTCAGTTCAACCGCACGCTTTACATCTGTCAGAGCATACTCAGTTTTGGTGAAAGTTTCGCTATTCTTGCCTTCATCCTTCATCTTCAGCATCTCCCATTGCTGGGTCAGGCTGCTGGCATGCGGCTGGGCCGCATCCCATTGCAATCCATTGGCAAGGGCTGCGGTCATCATAACTTCATATTTCACGCGATAATACGGCGGAGGTAATTTGGATTTAAGCACCGCAGCCATATCTGAATAGGAGTGGTATAACTCTATTGCGCCCAGCAGACTTTCTTTCGCCTTCCGGTCGCTGATATTCATGGTGAGTTCTTCCATGGTTTTTTCAAACTTATCTCTGATTTCCGGATTCAATCCCGCTCTTATAGCTTCCGGCTCCAGGCTGTTCCACTGTTGATTGATTTTTTTGATGCTTTCTTGTTCTTTTGTCCAATTATTCGTACTCTGTTGGTTGGCCTGAACAGTTGATTGTTGGCGGTTGTTTTGCTGTCCTTGCTGCTGTTGGTCTTGCTGCTGTCCCTGTTGACCCTGTTGTTGCTGCTGCTGTTGCTGGCCGTTTTGTTGCTGCTGTTCCTGATTTTGCTGACCGCTCTGCTGGGTGCCCTGCTCTTGTCCCTGTTGCCCTGCCTGCTGCTGATCCTGCTGGCCTTGCTGTTGCATCGGCTGCGAACCGGCGGCAGTCTGCCCGCCCTGCTGTTGTTGCTGGGCCGGCATCTCGACAAAATTTACTTTTTGGCCAATGGTCATGATCAGAGCATCGGTCTCGTTCACAATCTGGGCGAAGCTTTCAGGCTCTTTAGTTTCAGTTTGAGTGTTTTCCCCCTGCGGCTTCTGTTCCGCCCCCTTTTTAGAACAACCGGCCATAGCAGTCATGAATAGCAATAACAACAGCAGGATTGCAGGTTTATAATAACGGCAGGTTCTCATAAGGTCACCTCATTATACAGGTTTTCCAATAAAATCAGCTTGATTATAAATTTAGATTATCCAGAACCGCGGTCATTCATTCTGAGCGCAAAAAAAGGGGAGAGTACTCTCTCCCCTCGGATTATTCTGTTGCTAATCCACAACTTTTTTCCAATCCACCGCTTTTGACCTCATGGGTCAGGCTGCTGCTAGCGGTGAACCCAGATTTGTTTAAGAAACTACCGCCCTACCAAGCGGCTGTGCTGCAGGTCATTATGTAATAGCCTGCAATACCTAATTGGCTTTAGCCATCTGATTCATGCTCTCTATCTTGCGACATATCTTTTTTATAGTGCGGGGGTATATTACCACACTCCCCTGCCGGTAATTCTTGATATAGTCCACCAGTTGATGCCGGCCTAGAATCGGGACTTCTAGCTTCTTTTTCTGATTCTGCCGTAAAGTGATATTGTCGCAGGATAGGACGATGATACCCTGAGTGGGTAGATTCTTAACTCCTACTACCTTCATTAAAAATCCGCGCAGTCTGTATTCGTGTGAATCAACCTGGCCTATCGGATTAGTTATCATTTTTGAATAGCCACTCTTCTTGTGAAGAATCCAGTTGTCTTTGCTGTCGATGTCGATAATTCCGCCCCGTTCGCCACCATAGTTTTTGGTCTCGATATGAAATATTCCATTAGGGCCGACAACTACTGTGTCATATTCATTCGTGTGTTCCGAATCAGGACCCAGTCTGATGTTGTGAAAAACCTGATACCTAGATTTTGGGCTTTCCAGGCTGCCCATAACCGCGCGAACCTTGTGCTCGCCTCTGTCTCCGCTGGCCATGATCTGCTTCTTGATCTCGTTCTTCTTATCACGCTTGCGAACCGCATAAAAGAAGTAGATGGCTGCGATCAAAACCACCACAATGGGAGACAGCGTAATCCAAATATTCACTTTTCTCTCCTTTCCTTTTATTATTCCTGGAAACTATATCACTTTTAATTATAGACATATCCTGGCTTAATGCAAATGCCCCGGCAAAAAATATCTTGACAAAATGCCAATCAGCATTATATGTTAGCACTTTAATATCCGCGGCCGAATTGGAAGAGGTCCGAGCGTTTTGGAGCCGGTCGCCATTATATGACCGCCTTAAAGGGCTTCAGTTGAAATAAATGCACAATCAAGGTATAATACTCAGGTACAAATTAATCTGCGGATGTGGCGGAATTGGCAGACGCACCAGACTTAGGATCTGGCGGGTAACACCGTGGGGGTTCGAGTCCCTTCATCCGCACCATGGAAATAGAAAGGAGGAGAGCCTCCTTTTTTTGATTCTAATGATAAATGCAGCAAGACGGCCCGCTTTTTCTTCAGGGCCGGCTTTTTGATATTCATTATATAGATAGCCGGGATTGAAGCACCGGTTGTTTAGGCCCAGCTCTTATCGCGAGCCGGAGCGGTTATGTTCAGACCGTGAAAAACCAGCATTCCTGCACACAGTATGCACAGGTTCATTGACGCGATAAAGACCGCTATGCTAAGATTAATTGAGTTTAAAATAAGCACATAATTATTCTTATCCAGAGCGGCCGAGGGACAGGCCCTATGACGCCCGGCAACCAGCCAATTAATGGCAATGGTGCTAACTCCTGCAGATGAAATGTCTGGCAGATAAGCATGAGAATTAGTCATCTTGCCTCTTTGCATTAGACAAAGAGGCCTTTTGTTTGTTGGGAGGACGTCTTTTTGATTGAGATCAAGAATCTAGCCAAGATATATCATACCGCTCATCAAGACATAGTGGCTTTAGATGATGTGAGCTTATCTATAAATCGGGGAGAAATTTTCGGTATCATCGGCTTGAGCGGTGCTGGAAAAAGCACTTTGATCAGGTGCATAAACATGCTGGAAAAGCCTACTCAGGGTTCAATAATAGTGGACGGCCAGGATATCACCGCTTTAAAACAGAAAGAACTGCGGGCAGCCCGGCAGAAGATCGGCATCATTTTTCAGCAGTTTAATTTGCTCTCTTCCCGGACTGTTTTCGACAATATCATGTTCCCTCTGGAGATTGCCCAGGTTCCCGCCAAAGCAGCCCGGGACAGAGTCAACCAGCTTTTGGAGATGGTGGGTCTTGTCGATAAGGCTAAGGTTTATCCGGATCAGCTTAGCGGCGGTCAGAAACAGCGGGTCGGCATAGCCCGGGCCTTAGCCAATGACCCCAAAATTCTATTGTCCGATGAGGCTACCTCGGCACTGGACCCGCAAACCACCCGTTCCATATTGAAGCTCTTGAAGGATATAAACCAACAGCTTAACCTCACCATCCTGTTGATCACCCATGATATGAACGTAATCAAGCAGATCTGCGACCGGGTAGCGGTGATCAATAATTCCAGGATCGAGGAAGTGGGCGACGTGCTGTCCATTTTCTCCAATCCCGGCACCCCGACCTCGCAAAGCTTTATCAAGGCCATCATTAATAAAGATGACCCTGAAGAATATAAACATGATCTCTTGAAAGAGCACGGCAGCAAGTTTTCCAAACTGATCAGGGTTTCTTTTATCGGGGCTTCCGCCGGTGATCCCATTATTTCAGCCATGATTAAGAGGTTTGATGTGGATGCCAACATATTGCACGGCAATATCGACCGGGTCAAGGATGTTCCCTTTGGGCACCTGACCCTGGAATTGATAGGATCCCGGGAAGGGGTACATCAATCCATGCAGTTCCTGCAAAATAACGGTCTGGATATAGAGGTGTTATAAATGATGATGTATGCATTCGGTTTAACTGCCAATACGGTGTTAAACACCTTTTGGGCTGAAAACTCCTGGATCGCGGAAAAACTGCTGACAGCCACCTGGGAAACGATGTATATGGTGTTGATATCCACCGCTCTCAGCTATCTGCTGGGTTTGCCCCTGGGAGTGATTCTGGTTACCACTGAGGCGGGCCATGTTCTGGAGAATAAATGGGTCAATTATATTCTGGGCGTTATTGTTAATGCTACTCGTTCTATACCCTTCATCATTTTCTTAATCCTGGTAATCCCCTTTACCCGCCTGGTGGTGGGAACCCCTATAGGTACGGTCGCCTCCATGGTGCCGCTGACCCTGGCCGCAATACCTTTTGTAGCACGCATGGTGGAAACCTCCTTGAAGGAGATTCATTGGGGATTGATTGAGGCGGCTATTTCAATGGGAGCCAATGCCTGGCAGGTCATCAGCAAGGTGTTGATCCCTGAAGCCATGCCCTCTATTATTCTAGGAGTCGCCATAACCACCATCAACCTGGTAGGTTATTCGGCAATGGCTGGCATAGTGGGAGGAGGTGGATTGGGAACGCTGGCTTATTACTACGGCTATCAGCGTTATGAGGATTTAATCATGTGGGCTACCGTCATTGTACTTATTCTATTTGTTCAGTGTATTCAAATCGCGGGTGACGGAATGGCAGCCCGGATCATTAACAAGAGGAGGTAATAACTACATGAAGAGAGGCTTAATACTTATTGCATGCCTTTTATTGCTGCTCACCAGTGTGGTAGGATGCAGCAATCAACAGCCTGCAGCAGAGGGTGACAAAAACGCGCAGCCAGCCGCAACCAAGCTGGTGGTCGGGGCTACTGCAAAACCCCATGCCGAGATTCTGGAAGTGGTCAAGCCCCTGTTGGCCAAGGAAAATGTTGACCTGGAAATCAAGGTGTTTACAGATTATGTATTATTGAATCCATCCTTGAAAGACGGACAAATTGACGCCAACTTTTTTCAGCACATTCCTTATCTGGACGATTACAATGCCAAGAATAATGCTGATTTAGTGTGGACAGTCAAGGTGCACAATGAGCCCATGGGAGTCTATTCCAAGAAAATAAAGAATCTGGATGAACTGACCACTGGCGCCAAAGTAGGCATTCCTAATGATGCCACTAATGGCGGCCGGGCTTTGATGGTGCTGGAGCAGGCTAAATTGATCACTCTTAAAGAGGGAGCAGGGGTAACCGCAACTGAAAATGATATTATTGAGAATCCCAAGAAAATAGCCATCATCGCCATGGATGCGGCTATGCTGCCCAGAACCCTTGAAGATGCTGATATCTGCGTCATCAATAGCAACTATGCCCTGGAAGGCAATCTCAATCCGGTGACCGACGCCATTTTCTCAGAGCCCAAGGATTCACCGTTCGCCAATGTTCTGGCGGTGAGACCGGCGGATAAAGACAAAGAAGCCATCGTAAAACTTGGCAAAGCCCTGCAATCTCCAGAAGTCAAGAAATTCCTGGAGGATAACTATGCAGGCAGTTGTGTGCCTTCCTTCTAAAACTTTGCCCCATTACAATTAATTCTTAAGACTTTTCGCGTGACTGCTGGGTGTCAAACACTCAGCAGTTATTTTATTGCCAGATATAGTCACTATTGTTCCATAACTGTATCATGCTTGTTCCGGCCGGATATATCCGCAACACTTTTACTACACCATCGATGATTCTGTATGGCATCTGCTTGTTACAGGTTTCACAGACAAATGCCTAAATCTGGGACTTTACACCTCGTTTTAATTATTTCTTTCACAAAGAATGTCAAGGTGGCACGCAAATTGCTTAATTGATTGGCAAATAACAAATCAGTCGGTAGTAACCCGGAATTCTAACTCGTCATGATGTGATGTTGCAACGAAATTGGACATACCAGGCAGGAATAAACCTGAAAGGAGGGAGATCAGTGAAAGCCATGGAACAAGCAGCCGCGAAAACAGCTGACAAGCCGAAACAGGTAGCGGTTAAAAAGGAGCCGGGCCTTGATGTCAAAGTCTTCGGCACACTGGGCAAGATAGGCCAATGCCCCCGAAATGTTAACGATGTTTATTCATTAGGCACTACACTGCAGCATTACATTGAATCCAGATACCTCGAATTGGCTAGTTTAAATCAGTGGCCGGACAAGGATCTTTGTAAAGATCTAGCTGAGAAACAGCTTGAAGGCAAGCGCCAGGTTGATGTGCTGAGACTGGCCAACCTTAATCAATTACTGATCTATTTTTATGATAATGGCGGACCGATTATTGAGGATCCTGTGCCAGAGCAGGAAACCCGCATGATTATGCCGTTTTTTAACAGGATAATGATCAATTTCGAAAAGCACATCCACGCTGTATTAATGTCGGCGATTAAAGGCAAAACCCCTTCCGGAAATCTGGAAGCTTGTGTTAACGGGGTGCTGATTTCCACTTATAGCGCTATAAGTGACCTGTATCAGGATACAACCATGCAAAATGCCTTTATGGAACTGGCAGATGTCACGCGCCAGTTTGCATAAAGATTATGTTTCTTTTAGTTTCGACCTGAATAAGAAAGCGGGTGAACCACGTTATGTTAAATCGGAAAGAAGTAATCATGCGCTATGCGGCTTGCTTAATCCTATACTTTCTGTCCGGCAGTCAAATTGTAACCGGATGGGCAGGAACCATGTGCGGGGTATTAGGCACAATTGAACTGGCTACCGCCTTACTGCGCTACTCTCCTCTGCATGAGGCTCTTAGCATGTTGCGTCCCATCAAACAGAGGGAAATTACTTTCGCTAACAACTTGAGCGTTCCCGGACATAGAGCACCATAACCCTTCATTTTGCTATAAACAGTTAAAGCGGGCGGCTCCCCTCAAGCCGTCCGCTTTGACTGTTTATAGCTGCATGTAATGTTCGGGCCCCGCACTGTGCCGAGCCCTGAGCGATCATCTTCACAGAACTGAATAAAATAAGCTTCCGGGTTGTTGCTGTCCGAATGAGATAACTTATTCTGATACACATAACCCGATCGGCATAACAGGCAATAGAAAGGCCAGCATATGCACTCTCGTGCCCGCCGGCCTTCCTACGTTGTGTAGTTGTACAAGAGAGGTGATCCTCCTTTGTTTTGTCACCCCGGTCCCAGGATACGCATTGTCTGGCAACAACTGCGGCCTGCTTCTGATTGCTAACAGTGCTCTTGACAGCAATGTCAGTCAAGCATACTGTTTACCTCGATGAGGTTTACCCGATCCTCCCACACATTCATAGTATCTCCCGGTCTAAACCGGTTACACCTCGCCTACATTGCAGTTATCTATCGGCACTTGCCTTTCCAAAAACTACATTGCGACCTCTGTGTGGAGATTTTATCCGGGCCTATTTTCTCAGTGCCATCAGAACTTCCAGGGTGTTCCAGGCTACAACTTCCTGGTAATTTTATAATAATGTAGTAATCGGATCAAAGTCAATAAAACAAGTACGTTGTGAATGCTTTCTTTTTCTTAATAGGTGATCCCTTACTGCAGCTGTTTATGCCATTCAGAGGCAAATTCGTCCTTCAACTGGCGCAAGGCCGCTTCAATGAGGCCTTTTATTTCGGTTTCACTAACGTTGAACCCGTACTGGTCTACTTGTTCGGCCAACCATGACGCCGCTTTATTAAACTTTTCTTCTCCATGCAGATCCTGGTAAGTCTGTTCTGCAAAACGGACCGCTATTAAAGCCAATGCTTTCTTATTGGTGATAGCTTCGTTAACCTGAGCCATTTTCTGCAGCCCCAGATACCTTCTAATGAGCTCCACCACCATAACAGCTATCACCGGTATCACCAGGGATAGAAAACTATAGGCCAGATTAATTAAAGCTGTGTCCATTTTACTCCCTCCTTATAATAAGTCCGTTTAAAAAACAGCTAAAGGTAGCCCTATGGCCTTGTATCGTTCTTTGGCGAAGATACTGCCTTACGCTGCGCCATGAGCTTTTCCTTTACCAGTGTACTGGTTATTTCCTGGCCAAAATATCCACCCAGGATTACTGCCATCAGATAACCGACTGCTTTTACCAGTTCCAATGCCTGGGGGTCGCCCAGAGCCTGATAACAGATATAGAAAAATCCACTGGAGAAAAATATCGCCAGGAGATCCTTAAAACTGAATTCATCTGCTCGTGAATAGAAGCTGGGAACGCAGACTTTATCGTTTAACCCGGGTTCTGCTCCGTTATTGTTCATAACCGTTTCTCCCGTCGCGCGTAGGCCACCAACTCATCCAACTTGGCTTCCTGCCGGGTCAAAGTTACTCCGATCATATTCTCCAGTCGGTTTAAGGCCTCGGTATTATTTTCGATCACCTCTGTTATCGCGACGACCGTTTTGGCCATATCGGCCTTTTCTCCTCTCTGAACCCACAAACCGATCATCTGGGCAAACAGATAAACCAAGCCCGCCACTGCGAAAAAGGCGATACCGTATTCTGCTAATGACTCACCCGGCACGTTCTGCCACCACCTTTCATAATTACCAGCTATCCATCTTCTTTAATAAAATATTCTTTGTTTTAGTTATTGGTGCCAATAATGGATTAATTGGAGGTTTTATCCTTTATAATGGTATTAAGTCATCTGTTTCCAATTAAAGAAGCGATGATTTGCTTTAAACAGGCCGGACGATGGGCATGAGGTCCTTATTGAAGGCACATATTAAATATGAGGCTTAAAAGCGAGGTATTATTATTTGATAGACACTGCAATGATTTACGCTATTCTGAAAATTGCACTGGCTCTGTTGCTGGTTGTTCTCAACGGTATTTTTGTGGCTGCCGAGTTTGCCTTTGTCAAAGTGCGTCCCACCAGGCTGGCTCAGCTGGCTGAGGAGGGCAACCGCCAGGCCAGGCTGGCCAAGGATTGTATCGACAAACTGGATGCTTATCTGTCAGTCAGCCAGCTGGGAATCACTCTGGCCAGTCTGGGTTTGGGCTGGTTGGGAGAACCGGCGGTGGCCGCCCTGCTGACCCCGGTATTATATAAATGGGGGCTTATTTCACCGGCTCTGGCTCACACGATCAGTTTTGTGGTCTCTTTCGGATTTATAACCTTTTTACATGTGGTGTTCGGGGAATTGGCCCCCAAATCACTGGCGATACAAAGGGCCGAGTCCCTTTCTTTATGGCTGGCTTTACCGATGCGGGTGTTTTACACCCTTTTCTACCCGGCGGTGTTGCTGCTCAATGGAACCGCCAACCAGACCTTGCGCCTGATGGGTATTCAGTTGAGCAGCGAGGCCGAAATGACCCACAGCGGTGAAGAATTGCGCATGATCATCGCCGAGAGTTTCAGAGGCGGGCAGATCAACGAGAATGAACAGGAGCTTTTACAGAATGTATTTCTGTTTGAGGAGACTACTGCTGAGGAAATCATGGTACCCCGGACTGAAGTGGTATTTCTGGACACCCGCCTGGAGTTGAAAGAGAATATTGAGATAGCACGGCAGACTCAGCATACCCGTTATCCCCTTTGCGAAGGCAGTCCCGACCGGGTGATCGGTCTGGTCCACATCAAGGACCTGCTCTATATGGATCCGGACACAGCCAGCATTCAGGATATATCCCGGCCGATTATGTATGTTCCGGAATTTATGCCCCTGGATCGCTTGCTGACTGACTTCCAGAAAAATCACCAGCATCTCGCCGCGGTGATTGACGAATATGGAGGCACCTCTGGTATCGTGACCATGGATAATGTTCTGGAGGTTCTGGTGGGGGATATTCAGGATGAGTTCGATGCTGAAGAGCCTGAGGTGGTCAAGCAGGCCGACGGCACCTACCTGGTCAGCGGGCGTATGCATATTGATGATGCCGCTGGTAGGTTTCACCTCGGGGTGACCGATGATGAATCCTACAATACCCTGGCCGGCTTCATACTGGAACGCCTGGGCCGCTACCCACAGGTAGGCGACTGCATCGGGTTGGAGAACGTAAGTCTGGAAGTTGTAGAAATGCTGGATAACAGCATTAGAAAAGTAAAGATTTATCCACACAAAAAAAACCAGCCTAAACCGGATAGAGCCAAACAGACTGGTTAACGCCGTGACCTCAGTTCGGCAAAAACGTCGCTCAATTCTACTCCCTGCTCCACCAGCAGGACCAGGAGATGGTATATTAAATCTGCGGCTTCGTATACTACTTCGGTTTTTTCCCGGTTTTTGGCGGCGATGATGACCTCGGCGCTTTCCTCGCCGATCTTTTTGAGGATTTTATCCAGACCTTTACTGAACAGGTAGCTGGTATAGGAGTTTTCCGGCATGGTAAGCTGCCGTTCGCGAATCACGTCAATTAATTCAAAAAGCACCCCGGGGCCTTCCAAACCAGGGCGAAACCATTCCTCCACATTGAAAACCTGGGATAACACTTCTTCTCCCTCAATATTGCGGTAGAAGCAGCTATAATGCCCGGTATGGCAAGCCGCGCCGATCTGACGGACTGTTATCAACAGGCAATCCTGATCGCAGTCAAAGAGGATTTCTTCGACCTCCTGTACATGGCCGGAAGTCTCGCCCTTCATCCATAAACGCTGCCGGCTGCGGGAGAAGAACCAGGTTTTTCCCGTATCCAAGGTCTTCTGCAGGGCGGTTTCGTTCATATAGGCCACCATTAACACCTGACCGGTTGTGGCGTCCTGAATCACGGCCGGCACCAGGCCGCCTTGTTTTTCAAAGTTGATCTGCTCAATCATTTCGTACTGCAACTCCTTTGTCCCTCAAGAATTGTTTGGCCTCTCTTATGGTATATTCACGATAGTGAAAAATGGAAGCGCATAACACCGCATCGGCGTGTCCGTCATGCACGGCCTCGTAAAGGTGCTCCAGATTGCCGGCGCCCCCCGAAGCGATGACCGGTATCCCGGCATGGTCGCTGATGGCGGCTGTCAATTCCAGGTCATAACCGTCCTTGGTGCCGTCTTTATCCATGCTGGTCAGGAGGATCTCTCCAGCGCCAAGGGCTTCAACCTGTCTGGCCCATTGCAGCGCATCCATCCCGGTCGGTATTTTACCGCCGTTGATGAAGACCTCCCAGCCTTCCGCCTCGCTGCGGCGGCGGGCATCGATGGCCACCACTATGCACTGGCTGCCAAAACGCCGCGCCCCATCTGAAATCAGACCCGGATCGCGTACTGCGGCCGAATTGATCGACACCTTATCAGCTCCGGCCGTCAGCAGGCTGCGTATATCATCGATACTGCTGATGCCGCCGCCCACGGCAAAGGGGATAAACACCTCCCGGGCGGTATTCCTGACCACTTCAATCATGGTTTTGCGCTGTTCATGGGAAGCACTGATGTCCAGGAAAACCAGTTCATCGGCGCCTTCCTTATCATAGAAGGCGGCTAACTTGACCGGATCACCGGCATCCCGCAGGTCAACGAAGTTTATGCCTTTAACCACCCTGCCCTGGTGAACATCAAGACAGGGGATAATCCTTTTTGCCAGCATCTCCAATCCCCCTCTAAGCGCCTGCCCTGGCCAGAGCCAGCGCCTGGCCCAGATCCAGTTTGCCGTCATATAAAGCCTTGCCTACTATGGCGCCATCCATTCCCCAAGGGGTCAGGGCCTGCAGGGCCTTGATATTTTCCAGACTGGAAACGCCCCCGGAAGCGATGATACGCAGCCCGGTCTGTTCCAGCATGATTCTGATGGCCTCTACATTAGGGCCGTTAAGCTTTCCGTCCCGGCTGATGTCGGTATAGACCGCAGTGCGAATACCCAGGGCATGCATGCTTTGACCGAATTCCACCGCATCGAGATCAGAGACTTGAACCCAGCCCTGCACCGCCACCTTGCCATCCCGGGCGTCTATTCCCAGGACGATGCGTTCCGGACCGAACCTATCCAATAATTCCTTAACGAAATCGGGACTGGTCACAGCCCTGGTTCCAATAATAACCCGCGCTGCCCCCAGACTCAGGGTCTGCTCCACATCCTTTATGCCGCGCAGGCCGCCGCCCACCTGAAAAGGGATTTCAACCCCTGCAGCAACAGCCCGGATGGCAGCCCGGTTCTTAGGCAGGCCTTCAAAAGCCCCATCCAGGTCGACTATATGCAGATAGCCTGCTCCAGCCGCCTGAAAATCCCGGGCTACCTGCCCGGGGTCGCTGGAATAAACTGTTTTTTGATCGGCTCGCCCCAACCAAGCGAACACAGTGGCCATCTTTCAAGTCGATGGCCGGATATATCATCATCACTCTAAACCTCCGCTGCCAGTCATTATTATATCTGAACAGCCCTGCCGGCCTTCCCTTAATCCGCAATAAGAAGACCTCCGGCCGGGGTTGTTTATTACCGCTACAGCCGGGCGAAATTATGTAAAAGTCTCAAGCCCAATTCCCCGGATTTCTCGGGATGAAACTGGGTTGCGAACAGGTTATGGTGCTCCAGGGCGCATACAAAATCGTAGCCGTACTGACAGTAGGCTCCCACCCATTTGGGCTCCCCGGGATTAACATGGTAAGAGTGCACAAAATAGAAATGGCTATCGGCGTCGATACCCGCAAACAACCTGCTGTCAGCAACCGGTTCGACTTGATTCCACCCCATATGCGGCACCTTGTAACTGGAGGGCAATTGAAAGCGCGTAACCCGCCCGGGAACCAGGTTCAAACCCTGATGCACCCCATTTTCTTCGCTTACTTCGCAAAACAGCTGCATCCCCAAACAGATGCCCAGCAATGGCACCTCCCGGGCTGCCACCTCTTTGAGCGCATCAGCCAGCCCTTTGCCGGTGAGGTTTGCCATGGCATCCTCAAAAGCCCCTACACCGGGCAGGATCACTTTGGAAGCCCCCATCACCTTGCCGGGTTCGCTGCTGATTTCCGAGTTGTAGCCCAACTTGTGCAGGGCATTCTGCACACTGCCCAGATTGCCCATGCCGTAATCGATTATCGTTATCAAAGTCTCATCCCCTGTAGAATATACGCCGATTATTACAGTTTGCCTTTAGTAGACCAGACCCCTTCTATTCGGGGTTCGCGGGTTATAGCGGCTTTAAATGCACGGGCAAAAGCCTTGAAAACCGCTTCGATTATATGATGGCTGTTGGACCCGCGGATAAGGTCAATATGTATATTCATGCCGGCGTGGTTGGCTACCGCGCGAAAGAACTCGGCCACGTTTTCAGTGGCAAAAGGTCCAATCTGGGACCGGTTCAGGCTTACATCATAGACCAGGCAGGCCCGCCCCGAAAGATCCAGAACCACCCTCACCAGGGCTTCATCCATAGGCACGGTCGCTTCCCCGTAACGGTTGATGCCCTGTTTGGCGCCGATAGCCTGGGCGATGGCCTGCCCCAGACAAATTCCTATATCCTCCACCGAGTGATGATCGTCCACTTCCAGATCGCCACGGGCTGCCACCTTCAGGTCGCACAGGCTGTGGGCTGCAAAAAGGGTCAGCATATGGCTGAAAAAGGGAATTTCTGTATCCACCTGATGCTTGCCGGTTCCATCCAGCTCCAATTGCAGCAAAATCTCGGTTTCGCTGGTTTTTCTCAACACTTCGGCCGACCTGACAGTTTCCATAATCAATCACTCCCTTTCCTCACCCTTACCGAATTGGCATGTGCCGTCAGTCCCTCAACTGTGGCCAGTTTAATAATGTGGTCGGCATCTTCTTGGATACCCTGGCGGGAGTAGTATATCAAGCTGGAAGTCTTGGTAAATGTATCGACTGTCACCGGGGAGTAAAAGCGCGCTGTACCTCCGGTGGGCAGTATGTGGTTGGGCCCGGCAAAATAATCGCCTACCGGCTCCGGGGTATACTTGCCCATAAATATTGCTCCCGCATGATGTATCAGGCTGATCAGATCAAAAGGAGCCTCAACCATCAATTCCAGATGCTCGGGAGCGATGAGATTGGCGACTTCACAGGCTTCCTGGATATCGTGGGTGATGATAAACGCCCCGTTTCTCTCCAGCGCCTCCAGTATCATGTCACGCCGCGACAGTTTCATCACCTGCCGCTCCAACTCTGATTCCACTTTATCCAGCAGGGCGGCATCCGGTGTGACCAGAATGCTGCGAGCCAGAACATCATGCTCGGCTTGCGACATGAGGTCGGCGGCCACATAGGCCGGGTCGGCCTGCTGGTCAGCTATGATGAGAATCTCACTGGGTCCGGCCAGCATGTCTATATTTACATCCCCATAGACCATCTTCTTGGCCAGGGTTACATAGATGTTGCCGGGGCCGCTGATGAGATCGACCTTGGGCACCTTCCCGGTTCCCCAGGCCAGAGCGAAAATAGCCTGAGCGCCCCCCATTTTGTAGACTTCTTCCAGACCCAGCTCATAGGCCGCCACCAGGGTATAGGGGTTCATTTTCCCCTTGCTGTCCGGAGGACTGACCATGGCAATTTGGGGCACACCGGCCACCTGGGCCGGAATGGCGTTCATTAACACCGAGGAAGGGTAGGCGGCGGTTCCGCCTGGAACATATATACCAACCCGCTGCAGAGGGCGGTGCAATTGTCCCAAAATATTGCCGCGTTCATCCGGTTCCATCCAGGAGTTCTTCAACTGGCGATTGTGGAAGGCGGTGATATTATCGATGGCATTGCGGATCGCATTAAGATATTCATCATCTACCAGATCATAGGCCTCATCGAATTCATCTTCACTGACCAGCATATTGGACTCGTCTACCGGGCCGTCGAAGCGGCAAGTATACTCTAATACGGCCTGATCCCCCCGAGCCTTGATCTGCTCTGCAATGGCCCTGACCTGTTCTTCGTAACCCTGCAGACTTTCTTCGCCGGCTGCCAAAAATTGCCGCAGGGTTTCGTCTTGCGCTGTGATCCGTTTAATTTTCATTAATTATTACCACCTTTCACCAGGGTTTGCAGTTTATCAATCAAGGGTTGAATCAGCTCATATTTGGTGCGATAACTGACCCGGTTGCAGATTAAACGGGTAGTTGAATCCATTATCTTTACCAGTTCAATTAGGTTGTTCTCACGCAGGGTGCGGCCCGTGGAAACGATGTCCACGATCATATCCGAGAGCCCCATCAGAGGGGCCAGTTCTATGTTGCCGTGCAATTCAATAATCTCTACCTGCAGCCCCTGCTGGCGGAAAAACCGTTCCGCTGTCACCGGGAATTTGGTGGCTACCCGTTTGTAATTGAGGTCGGCGAGTTTGGCCGAGCGCATGGCTTCCGGCACCGCCACCACAAAGCGGCAGTAACCGTACTGCAGATCAACCATCTCGAAAATATCTTTACCCTGCTCCACGATTACGTCTTTTCCCACGATACCAAGGTCCGCAGCCCCTTGTTCCACATAAGTGGGCACATCGGTGGGACGGCACATAATATATCTGATCATGGGCTCTTCAAAGTCGAACACCATGCTGCGGCTGTCTTCGTTTACACCCTCGGCGGGCAGCCCGGCTTTTCCAAAAAGGGCCACCGTAGGTTTCAACAAAGTGCCCTTTGATAAAGCAATCGTTAGGTACTGCTGTTCCAAGTTAATCCCCCCGTCCTGATGTCACTTCTAAACAGTCCTGGTCATGGAGGTACTCCAGGCTCCAGTTTTCCCTGGACTCGACCACCTCGCGGAGGGTTTCCCGGCTGCGCCCCAGTACATCCATCTCAACCACAAACCCGGCCTGGCGCAGTTCTCCGCAACGTTTCAAGACCTGCCCCGGATCAGTTCCACCCACCAGATAATGATGGGGCTCCGGCTCACGGCATTTCAAGACCAGGGCCAAACGGTCAATTCCCACCGCAAAACCGGTAGCCGGGCAGGAAAAGCCGAATTGCTCCAATAAACGGTCATAGCGGCCCCCTCCCAGGAGACCATAGCCTAAATCCGGAGAATAACCCTCAAAAACCAATCCGGTATAATAGTCCAGGCGGCGCAGCACACCGAGATCGATCACAATATCATCCAGCACCCCGTAGTGTCCCAGGGCATCATAGACCTGCAGCAATTCTTGAACCGCAGCTGAAGCCGCCCGGTTCCGTTCTATATAGGGAATGCGTTTTATGACCTCCAGCCCGCCATGAAGAACAGGCAGGCTGGCGATGGCCTCTTTCAATCCGTCCTCTACCCGCATATTTTCCAGGATCCGGTTCAGCTCCACCAGGTCTTTGCTCTCTACCAGGGTACGGATCTGTTCGCGCTCTGCGCTTGATAAGGCTTTATCATCCAGCAAGGCATTAAAAATCCCTATCTGGTTTATACTGATTTTAAACCGGGTCAGACCCAGGTCGCGCAAGAGGCGGACCGCGATATTGATGATCTCGGCGTCCGCCCAGGGTCCGGGCGCCCCTAACAGTTCAAGCCCGGCCTGCCAGTACTCGCGGTACTGGGCCAGGTGGGGCTGCACGTGGCGAAATACATTGCTGATATAAAACAGGCGCTGGGGCAGCTGCACTTCCCGAAGATGGGTTGAGGCCAGTCTGGCGATAGAACCCGTCACCTCAGGCCGAAGTGAGAGAATGCCCCCTTCGCGATCCATGAAAAGGAACAATTCCCCGCGTATATTTTTACCGGCGCCGCTTTCAATCACCTCCAGGAATTCAAAGGTGGGAGTGATAACCTCTTGATAGCCGTAACTGCTAAATAAGCGGGCCGCTTTCTTTTCAATATTTCTTTTTACCTTGACCTCGTCGGGCAGCATGTCACGCAAACCCTTGGGAACGTCTCTGTTTTTCATAGCTGTCTCCTCGTGTTGCGGATGTATATGCAATATCCTGTTTTATCTATAATAATTTGGCGTCATTTATCATCAGCTCAAACTCACATCCCAGATATTCCGCCGCCCTTCTGCTCATTAACATTTTGGTCAGAAAGATCTCGAAGTACTCCATTACTGATGTAACTTCGATGTCGATGCTTATTTTCAGACTGATAATCTTTTTTTGCGCATCAACTTCGAGATGTGAGTCGGTAACCGCGTAATTGACCCGGTCCCGGGGTGTGAAAGCGGCAAAGTCGCGTTTTCTCACCCGGGAGCGTTTTACGTCGGACTTGTCAGCCAGAATCAATGCTGCGGCGATATTGTTTACGCTCCTGCCTCCGGCGTGTTCTTCATGATTGCCGATGGCTCCCATGATGATGGCGATCTCTTCAGGGTCCATGCCCATATCCAGGAGAATGCGAAAGGCCATCAAAGCCCCCGACATGCCATGTCCATATCGATTGATAAGATTGCCTATATCATGCAGATAACCGGCAATTGCCGCCAATTCCGCCTGGCGCTGCGGAAAACCCAGTTTGGTCAGAATATCATGACTCAGTTGAGAAACCAACTCGGCATGATTGACACTATGTTCAATGGCGCCGATGGCGCCGATATAATCATTGCCCACCAGCATATAACGCTGTACGGCCTGATTGTTTTTGACGTCTTCCAGGGTGATCACTACGGGCTAGCCTCCCCATTCTTTTTTTAGCTTTTCAGCCTGGGCCGCAGCCTTGGTGCCTTCAGGGATACTGTTTAATAACTCCAGGGCCTGTTGGCGCTGTCCGGCCTGGTTGAGCTGCTCTGCCTGCGACAGCGTCTGGGCGGCATGGGCCTCTTTCTCGGCCTGGGCGATACGTTTATTCATATCCTGGGTTCGGCCCAGGGCCTCCAAATCCCGGTAGCGCTGTATAGCTTCCTCATACCGTCCCTGGCCTTGCAGGTCGCTGCCCTCTATTACGATACGGCGCACTTCTATGCGCTGCGGCAGGGTGTACAGCATAACAATATATCCGCAGCCGATAACCGCCAGCAGCAAGAGGGCCGCCAGGTGCGGCAGAGAACCACGGCGCTGCTTGACCATGTACCCCAGAACAAATACAAAAGGTACACCCAGCATAAAGGTAGTCTTGAGAAACTCGCGGGTGGGAAGAAAGAACAGCATCCCCACCCCGATTAGCAATACGGCCCAGCGTAATGCGATCTGTCTGGACCAGACCACGGCTTAGTCCTCCTTCAATAATGCTTTACGCCCGATGTCGCGCCGGTAATGCATATGATCAAAGCGGATTTTGCCCGCTTCCTTATAGACCTTTTCCACAGCTTCGCGGATTGTGGCCCCGCTGCTGACCACATTCAAAACCCGCCCCCCGTTGGTTACTATCCGCCCGTACTTTTGGGCGGTGCCGGCATGAAATACCAGGGTATCCTGATCTACTTCCTCCAGTCCTTCAATAGGGAATCCTTTTTGATAGCTTTCCGGATAGCCTCCTGAGGCCAATACCAAACACACACAGTTTCCCGGCTTCAACTCTATCTCCATATCCTTGATGTTTCCCTGCGCGGAGGCCTCCAGCAAAGGCAGCAGATCGCCGGCCAGCATGGGCATAATAGCCTGGGTCTCAGGATCACCAAAACGGCAGTTAAACTCCAGAACTTTGGGTCCGTCAGCGGTAATCATCAAACCGGCGTACAATACCCCCTGATAAGGGCAGCCCTCGGCCTGCATAGCGGCGATTACCGGTTCGATGATCTTATTTACGACCTCTTGACAAAGTTCTTCCGTAAAAACCGGAGGGTTGACATAAGCCCCCATGCCGCCGGTATTGGGGCCTTGATCATTATCATATACCTGTTTGTGATCCTGGGCGGCTATGAGGGGTATGTAGTTTTGGCCGTCACTGATGGCAAAAAAGCTGACCTCTTCGCCTTCCAAAAATTCTTCAATAACCACCTTGTCACCGGCAGCCCCGAATTGGTGTTCTTGCATCATGCCTATCAGGGCGGCTTCAGCCTCCGCTTCGGTTGATGTTATGATAACCCCTTTGCCGGCGGCCAGCCCGTCAGCCTTCAGGACTACCCGCCGGCCTTTTCTTATGAAGCCCCGCGCATATTCCAGAGCCGGTTCCAGGCTGTCGAAAGCCTCATATGCGGCGGTAGGGATGTTGTATTTGCGCAAGAGGTTTTTGGCGAATACCTTGCTGCCCTCCAATTGAGCGGCCGCAGAGGTGGGTCCAAAGATCTGCAGATCATGGTCATGGAATAATTCCACTATGCCCGCCATCAGTGGCACTTCCGGGCCCACCACGGTCAGGTCAATCTGTTTGCTCCAGGCGAAATACAGGATCTCGCTGAGGTCGTCAATCTCGATATCCTCACACTCGGCCAGCCCAGCCATCCCTGGATTACCCGGGGCGGCATAGATCTTTTCGACCTCTGCGCTCTGTGCCAGCTTCCATACCAGGGCGTGCTCCCTACCGCCCTGACCGATGACCAGTATCTTCTTACCCATACGTACCCCCCTTATCAGCTATTCCAAATGATCGGTTGACATAAATCTGTGCAGGGTATTTCCCTTTGCTGTCTGGTATAGATTAATAGGATACCATAAAATCCGGCGGTGTAAATAGGTCTTAGTGTTTAAAATGCCTGACCCCGGTAAAAACCATGGCAATGCCGTGCTTGTCGCACTCCGCAATGCTCTCTTCATCACGGATGGATCCGCCCGGTTGGATAATAGCTTTAACTCCGCCTGCAGCCGCGATTTCTACCGTGTCTTTAAACGGGAAAAAAGCGTCTGAAGCCAAGACCGAATTTATTGCCTTGTCACCGGCCATCTCCACGGCGATGCGAGCCGAACCCACACGGTTCATCTGCCCTGCCCCCACTCCTATGGCCTGCTTTGCTTTGGCCAGAACGATGGCATTTGATTTAACATGCTTGCATACCTTCCAGGCAAAAAGCAGATCCTCGATTTGTTCGGGACTGGGTTGGGCCGTGGTCACTACCTTAAGGTCGCTGGCCTGTATATTATCCTCATCAGATTCTTGAATGATAAAGCCTCCATCCACGCTCTTGACCTGCCAGGACGCAGGGGGGTTTATCTCCAAACGCAATATGCGCAGGTTGGTTTTTTTCTTCAAGATTTCCAGGGCCTGATGATCATAATCCGGCGCGATGATGACCTCCATGAAGAGGGCTGCGGCCTTCTGGGCGGTTTCCTGGTCAACCCGGCCGTTGAAGGCAACGATGCCCCCGTAAGCCGATACCGGATCCGCGGCAAAAGCGCGCTCATAAGCCTCGGCTAAACTGCTGCCCAGGGCGGTGCCGCATGGGTTGTTATGTTTGATGATGACACAGGCCGGCTGCTGGAATTCTCTGACCAAATCCCAGGCGGCCTGGGTATCGATGATATTATTATAGGATAATTCTTTGCCGTTAAGCTGTTCCGCATCGGGGAGGCCGCAGCTGCCGGGCAGCATGTCCCGGTAGAAAGCCGCTTGTTGGTGGGGATTTTCTCCATAGCGCAGCCCGTAGACCTTCTCGCCGGCACAAACGTAGGTGTCGGCCAGATCGCTCCCCACCAGCTTGGCCAGGTAGGCGCTGATCACAGCGTCGTAACCGGCAGTGTGCTGAAAGGCCTCCAGGGCCAGCTTTAAGCGGGTGTCTTCATCCACTCCGCCGTTCTGCAATTGCTGCAATACAACCGGATAAAGGTCAGGTTTGGTCACGATCACCACATCGCGGTAATTCTTGGCAGCGGCACGAACCATGCTGGGGCCGCCAATATCAATGTTTTCGATGGCCTCCTCCAGGGTGACTCCGGGTTTGCTTATGGTAGCCTTAAACGGATAGAGATTCACAGCTACGATATCTATCGGTGTAATCTGATTCTGCTCCAGCTCGGCCAGGTGGCGGCTGTTTCTCATGGCCAGTATGCCGCCGTGTATTTTGGGATGCAGAGTTTTAACCCGCCCGTCCAATATCTCCGGGAAACCGGTAACCTCTGCCACTTTAACGACCTTCACCCCCGCATCCTGCAGAGCCTTGAAAGTCCCGCCGGTGCTGATAATTTCGTAACCCAGTTTTTCAAGCCCCTGAGCGAATTCAATCAACCCGCTTTTATCAGAGACGCTGATCAATGCCCTTTTTGTCACCAATAAGCCCCCTTTAAGGTTATCAATATTTTACGCTCCCCATACTGTAGCCATGTTTGTAATTTATGTTCCCACTTTTAGGCTGCGGCCTTTTTCCGGGCTCAGCGTATAAAAACGCGGCGCCCCTCCAGCCACACCCGTCCTTCGGCGATCATCTGCAGACAGCGCCAGTAAAGTTTGTGTTCTTCAACTAATATCCTGGTAGCCAGGCTGTTTTCATCATCGTCCTGGGTTACCGGCACCACCGCCTGCATGAGGATCGGGCCGGTATCCATGCCTTCATCGACCAGGTGCACCGTGCAGCCGCTGTATTTCACACCGTAATCTATGGCCTGACGCTGGGCATTGAGCCCTGCAAAAGCAGGCAGCAGTGCAGGATGAATATTGACCACCCGATTCTTAAAAGCACTCAGAAATTCCTTGCCAACCATACGCATATAGCCGGCTAATACCACCAGGTTAACCGCTTCAGATTGCAGTAGTTCCACCAGATGCCTTTCATAATCGCTTTTATCTTTGAATTGACGCGGATTGATGCAGCAGTTGTGTACATTGCGGACCGAAGCCTTCTGCAAGACGGCCGAATCGGGGCTGTCGCTGATTACCACAGCCATAGTGGCGTTTAGGTCCTGGCGGATAATAGCCGCCATGATGGCGTCAAAATTACTTCCCCGCCCTGAGGCCAGAAGCCCCAGGCGCAGTTTTCCGGCTTCCATCAAGCGTCTCATAACAACCGAACCCCTCCCGTTTCACGGCTCACCTCACCGATGATCCGGGGCTTTTCGCCTTGTTCGCGCATACTTTCCAGGGTGCGGTCGGCGTCGGTATGACTCACAACCAGAATAAAACCGATGCCCATGTTAAAGGTACGATACATCTCATCCCTCTCCACTCTGCCCGAAGAAGCTATCAGGCTGAATACAGCCGGTATTTCCATGGCACTGGTGTTAATAGAAGCGCCCAGACCGTCAGGCAAAACCCGCGCCAGGTTTTCCACGATCCCTCCCCCGGTAATATGGGCCATGCCATGTATATCCACTTTTTTTAACAGTTCCAAAACCGGTTTCACATAAATACGGGTAGGCGCCAACAGGGTCTCCCCCAGGGTCTGCCGCAGATCCTGGGGCCGCTCGGCAAGCTTTAAACCCGCATGCTCCAAAAGGACTTTGCGCGCCAGGGAAAAACCGTTGGAATGAAGACCGGATGAGGGCAAACCGATGAGAATATCCCCGTCTTCGATCCTGCTGCCCTGGATCAAGCGATGTCTGTCCGCCACCCCAACCGCGAAACCGGCCAGGTCATATTCATCTTCGCTGTAGAAACCGGGCATTTCTGCAGTCTCGCCGCCTATTAGGGCACAGCCCGCCTGAACGCATCCCAGACTGACCCCTTTGACCAGCATTTCAATCATCTGGGGTTGCAGCTTCCCAACTCCGATATAATCCAGAAAAAACAGAGGTTCAGCTCCGTGTACCAGAATGTCGTTGACACACATTGCCACCAGATCTATTCCTACTGTATCATGTATACCCATCATCTGAGCAATTTTTAGTTTGGTTCCCACCCCGTCTGTGCCTGATACCAGAACCGGTTCCCGGTATTTGGCCGCATCAAGGGCAAAAAAACCTGCAAAAGCGCCGATATCATTTATCACTTCAGGGCGCCGGGTCATTCCCACCCATTTCTTTATCATCTCCACCGAGGTGCTGGCAGCGTCAATATCCACCCCGGCCTGCTTGTAATCCCAGCCCGGTTTATCCATGGATTTCTCCCCCAATCGTCATCTCAATAAAAAATCTATCCGCAACTAGAGTCAGGATGGTACCCATTTACGGGCACCGGGTAAGCACCGCTAAAACAGGCCGCGCAGAAGCTGGCCGAACCGCCCTCCAGGGCATTGAACATCCCTTCCATGCTCAGGTAATGCAGGCTGTCAGCCCCGATAAAGGCTTCGATTTGGGGCACTGCCATGGTGCTGGCAATCAATTCTTCCCTCCGGGAAGTGTCTATTCCATAAAAACACGAATACCGGGTAGGCGGTGAGGCCACTGCCATGTGAACTTCTGCTGCTCCGGCATCGCGAAGCATCTGCACGATCTGCTTGCTGGTGGTGCCCCGCACGATGGAATCATCGACCATGATCACCCGTTTGCCCTTGACCACCTCTTCCACCGCATTTAATTTCATGCGCACGCTGTTCTCCCTCATATTCTGAGTGGGCTGTATAAAAGTGCGCCCCACATAGCGGTTTTTTATAAGCCCTTCATGGAAGGGCAGCCCTGATTCTTCGGCATAACCCAGGGCCGCTGACGTCCCGGAATCAGGAACCGATATCACCATGTCGGCTTCCACATTGCTTTCTCGGGCCAGCTGGCGCCCCATAGCCCGGCGCGCCTGATAAACATTAATACTGTCAATAGTGCTGTCCGGGCGGGCAAAGTAAATATATTCGAATATGCATATGGCCTTGCGCGGTGAAGGCATATACTGAATGGAGTGCAGGCCGCTATGATCTATCGCCACTATTTCTCCGGGCTTAACGTCGCGTATCAGTTTAGCCCCTATGGTATCGAAAGCCACCGATTCAGAAGCCAGAATATAATTGCCATTGAGTTCTCCCAGGCATAGCGGCCTGATTCCCATAGGATCCCGGGCTCCCACCAGGCGGTCGTCAGTGGCGATTACCAGGGCATAGCCTCCCTTGAGATCGATCATGCACTTGGATAAAGCCTGCTCCATGCGGTCATGGGAGTAACGCGCCAGGAGGTTGGCTATAACCTCGGTATCGGTGGTAGTCTGAAAAACCGAGCCATAAGTCGCCAGCTGCCGGCGCAGAACGGCTGCGTTTACCAGATTGCCGTTGTAAGTCAAGCCTACCATGCCCTGCAGATAATGGAAAACCATAGGCTGGGCATTCACTATGCTGCTGGCTCCGCTGGTGGAATAGCGCACATGGCCGACCGCTATGTGGCCCGTCAAGGACGCTATGTGCTCCGCCTTGATCACATCCGGCACCAGTCCCATGCCTTTTTGCAAATGGATCTCACTGCCGTCAGACACCGCTATGCCGGCGCTCTCCTGGCCGCGGTGCTGCAGGGAATATAAGCCGTAAAAAGCGGTGCGGGCCGCATCGGTATCGTTTTCAGGCTTGTTCATATAGATCCCGAATACACCGCATTCATCTTTAAAGTGATCGTTTAACTCATGTGGCATGCTATAGCTTCCCCCCAACTATGGGCAGCTTGTTCCAAGGCAACAGAAATATCGGCTTTCCCTTCCAGCTTATACTGCAAGAGCCCTCCTCCGGTTGTTCCCAGGCGGTGCAGTTCAATACCGAAACTGCGGGCCAATGCCTCCACTTCCGCCAGGCTGCTCTCCGGCAGGCTGGCCACGATCCGCCCCGGGGCTTCTGAAAACATGACTTCATCCGCACGCTGTCCGTTAATAGGCGGACTTACTGCGAAGCCCATGGAGCCCGCAATGGCCATCTCAGCCAGAGTAACGGCCAGACCGCCGTCAGCCACATCATGACAGGAGGACAGAAGTTTCCGGGCGGAAAGTTCTAAAAGCAGATCGATCAAGACCTTTTCCTTTTCCAGGTGCGGCGCCGGAACCTCCCCGCTTTCCTCGTCATGTATCAAGGCGAGGTACTCGGATCCGCCCAGTTCGGTGCGCAGGCCCCCCAAGATCACAATAATCTCGCCGCTGTTCTTGAAGGCCATATCCATCCGGTTTTCCAGGTTCTCTATTAAACCTACCATGCCCACCACCGGGGTGGGGAAAATAGCCCCGGCTTCAGTCTCATTGTATAGACTCACATTGCCGCTCACCACCGGGGTGTTCAAGGTTCTGGCGGCCAGGCTCATCCCTTGAATGGCCTGCTGCATCTGCCAGTAAATGTTTGGATTCTCGGGGCTTCCGAAATTGAGGCAATTGGTCAGGGCCAGCGGTCTGGCGCCGACACAGGCCAAATTGCGGGCCGCCTCGCAGACCGCCATAACGCCCCCGCGGAACGGGTCGAGATAGACCATCCTGCCGTTGCAGTCCGTAACCAGGCCGATACCTTTGTCATGACCCTTGATTCTCAAAACCGCTGCATCGCCTTGTCCTGGCAATACCACCGTATTCAGCATCACCTGATGGTCATACTGGCTGTAGACCCACTTCTTGCTGGCAATGCTGGGTGAAGCCAGGAGGGCCAGAATTGTCTGGGAATCGCATTCATCAGGCAATTCAGCCCAGCTGAAGGCCTGCTTCTTTTTATAATAAACGGGTTCCTGGCCCTCGCGGGTGTATACCGGGCAGGATTCGGTCAGGGCTGCTACTGGAACCGAGCCCCTCAATTCCTGGCCTTCATACACCTTGAACAATCCGTCGCCGGTTACCTCACCGATGACGACCGCATCCAGGCCCCACTTTTCAAAAATCTCCGTAATACGGTTATGTTTGCCCTTCCGCGGCACGATCAGCATTCGTTCCTGGGATTCTGACAGCATAACCTCATAGGGGGTCATACCCGGTTCGCGGCGCGGCACTTTGAGCACATCCACCGCCACGCCCAGGCCTTTTTTGCTTGCGGTTTCAGCTATGGAACTGGTCAGGCCGGCCGCGCCTAAATCCTGCATACCGGCTACCAGGTCTTCTTTGATCAATTCCAGGCAGGCCTCAATGAGCAGCTTCTCCATAAAGGGGTCGCCCACCTGCACAGAGGGGCGCTTTTCTGCGGAACTCTCCGATAATTCCTCGGATGCGAAGGTGGCGCCATGAATCCCATCACGGCCGGTTCTGGCTCCTACCAGCATAATGGGGCTCCCCACCTCATTGGCTACCGCCAGTGCGATCTCATCCTGTCTCACCAGGCCGACGCACATGGCATTGACCAGGGGGTTGCCGCGATAAGAGGCGTTAAAATATACTTCCCCTCCGACCGTTGGGATTCCCAGACAGTTGCCGTAATCGCCGATGCCTTTGACAACCCCTGAAAACAGGGCCTTCACCCGGGTTTCATCCAGAGGGCCAAAGCGCAGGGAATTCAGCATCGCGATAGGCCTGGCTCCCATGGTGAATATGTCTCTCACAATTCCGCCCACGCCGGTGGCGGCGCCCTGGTAAGGCTCAATCGCCGAGGGATGGTTGTGGCTCTCGATTTTGAAGACCAGGGCCTGGTTGTCACCGATATCGACCACGCCGGCATTCTCCCCCGGGCCCTGTATCACCTGCGGCCCCTGTGTAGGGAACTGTTTCAAGAGCGGGCGGGAGTTTTTATAGCCGCAGTGCTCCGACCACATTACCGCAAACATGCCCAATTCCAGGTAATTGGGGGTGCGTCCCAGGAGTTCCGCAGCCTGCCGGTATTCTTCATCAGTCAAGCCCATTTCCCGGTAAGATAGTTCTTTCATTATCTGCCCACCTCCTGAAGCCAGCTGATCATGGCAGCGAAAATCGGATATCCGTCAACGCCTCCCATAACACTCTCCGAGCAGCGTTCGGGATGAGGCATCATTCCCAGTACATTGCCGGCTTTATTGGTGATCCCGGCGATATTGGCCAGGGAGCCGTTGGGGTTTGCAGCATCGTTTTCTATGCCCTCCGGGGTGCAGTAGGTGAAAACAATCTGTCTGTTATTTTCCAATTCCTTCAGCGTTTTATCATCACAATAGTAATTGCCCTCGCCATGAGCGATGGGCACCCGCAGGACTTGATGCTCCTGCAGGGTGCGGGTGAAAGGTGTTTCGGTATTCTTGACCTTAAGGTGTACCGGCTTGCAGATAAACCGCAGGGTGCGGTTGCGCAGCATGGCTCCCGGCAGGAGGCCCGCTTCCAGCAGGATTTGGAACCCGTTGCATATGCCCAATACCAGACCGCCTTGAGCGGCGAAATCCACTACCCGGGACATGACCGGCGAAAAACGCGCGATTGCGCCGGTGCGCAGGTAGTCTCCATAAGAAAAACCCCCGGGAAGAATGAGGGCGTCACAAGCGGTTACATCGGGTTCTTTATGCCATATATACCGGGCCTCTTGCCCCATCACCTGCTCTATAACGTGGAAGCAGTCCGCATCGCAGTTCGAACCCGGAAAAACGATAATACCGAATTTCATGGTTCATCGACCTCCGCTATTTCCACCCGATAGTCTTCGATAACCGGATTGGCCAAGAGTTTGTCGCTCATCTCCTCCAATTCGCGCCGGGCTTTTTCCCGGTCTTCACCTTGCAGCCATACTTGTATATACTTGCCGATGCGCACTTCATCAACATAAGGATAGTCTAAAACATGCAGGGAGTTCTTTACCGCCTCGCCCTGAGGATCCAGTACCCCGGGTTTCAACGTTACATAAATATTGGCCTTAAACACCTTCTACCTCCTGTCCTGGCCTACGGCCGGTCGCCTTGTCATCATTTTATTGCACAGATCCTGCTCAAGGCTCTAGCCTGGCAGGGCTGCTTCAATGCGCCTTACCACTTCCTGATAGGCTTCCTCTTCACCGCCCAGATCCCTCCGGAAACGGTCTTTGTCCATCTTTTCAAGACTGATTTTATCCCATAAGCGGCAACCGTCCGGGGTGATTTCATCTCCCAGGATAAGCCGGCCTTGATAGAGGCCGAATTCCAGCTTGAAATCCACCAGAATGATACCGATGCCGTCAAAGAAGCTCTGCAAAACCTGGTTTATTCTGAGAGCCTGCGCCTTCATATCCTGCAGTTGCTCCTCGCTGGCCCAACCCATGGCCACAGCCAGGGATTCGCTTATCATCGGATCGTGCAGGGCGTCGCTCTTGTAATACAACTCCACCACCGGCGAGGACAGCGCTTCTCCCTCTTCCCGGCCCAGCCTTTTGGCCAGTCCCCCGGCGATGAGGTTGCGGACCACCACTTCCACAGGTATCATCTCCAGCCTCTTGACCACTACATTGCGCTCATCCAGGGTTTTGACCAGGTGAGTGGGAATGCCGTGCCGGGCTAGAAAAGTATAGATCAAAGCGGATATGCGGTTGTTGATGACTCCCTTGTCTTTAATAATACCTTTTTTGGCGCCGTCAAATGCAGTGGCTTCGTCTTTGTAGGACATGATGACTTCATCATCGCGCTCCGTGCTGAATATCCGCTTGCCTTTGCCTTCGTAGATTAGCTCTCCGCTGTTCATACTTTCTTCCCCTCTCATCTATTCGAGCCCGCATCGTTGGAATATGTAATCCACGTTTTTGTAGTAAATCGACATGTCGAAAACCGCTTCGACGTCCTCAGGGCTTAAGACCTTCATGATCTCCGGGTCGTCTGAGACCAGCTGCTTAAAACTGCACCGCTCCGACCAGCTTTTCATGGCATTGTCCTGTACCAGGCGGTAAGCGGTTTCCCGCAGCATTCCTTTATCTATCAGGTGCAGCATCAGCTCCTGGGAGAATATCAGCCCCCCGGTCAGGTTGATGTTGCGGGTCATATTATCCTCATATACCACCAGGCCTTGGATCACCCCGGTCAGTTTTTCCAGCATGTAATCCAGGATGATGCAGCTGTCAGGTATGATCACCCTCTCCACCGAAGAATGGGTCAAGTCGCGCTCATGCCACAGGGCCACATTCTCCAGGGCTGCTACCGCATTGCCGCGTAAGACCCGGGAAAGACCGGCTACCCGCTCGCTCATCATGGGGTTGCGCTTATGGGGCATAGCCGAAGACCCTTTTTGCCCTTTGCGGAACGGTTCTTCCACTTCTAAAATCTCGGTGCGCTGCAGATTTCTGATCTCAGTGGCGATCTTTTCCAGAGAAGCCCCGATCACGGCAATCGTGGTCAGGAACTGGGCGTGACGATCGCGTTGAATCACTTGTGTGGATACCGGGCAGGGCTTTAAGCCCACATCCTGACAGACAGATTCCTCAACCCGCGGGTCGAGGTGGGCGAAATTGCCCATAGCTCCGGAGACAGCCCCATAGGCTATATGATCCCGGGCCTGAGACCACCTGATCAGATCCCGTTCCAGGTCGGTGTACCACAGGGCCATTTTGAGTCCGAAAGTGCTGGGCTCGCCATGCACCCCGTGACTGCGCCCCATGTTCAAAGTATATTTATATTTCGCCGCCTGCTGGGCTACAATCTGGCGCAGCCGCTGCAGTTTGTCCGTGATGATGTCGGCGGCGTCGCGCATCTGCATAGCCAGTCCGGTATCCAGAATATCCGAGGAGGTCATACCCAGGTGAATATATTTGGAGGGTTCGCCAACATATTCAGCCACATTGGTGAGGAAGGCGATGACATCGTGATGCACTTCAGCTTCAATTTGTTCAATGCGCTCGACATTAAAAGCAGCGCGCTCTTTAATGATCTCAACCGCTTCTGCAGGAATATTCCCCAGCCTGGCCTGGGCTTCACAAGCGGCTATTTCGATCTTCAGCCAGTTCTGCAGTTTATTGTCCTGCGACCATATCCGGCCCATCTCGGGCAGAGTATATCGTTCAATCATATCCTATCTCCTTAACGATTCAAGGTAACTCTTGATGCCCAATTGCTGCAGCTTCTTGTCTTTGTCCAGTACAGACCCCGCCATTTTAAGGCGGTAATCCTGCAAGGCCCGGCGCAGTCCGGGATCGCTCAAGGCCAGCATCTGCACCGCCAAAAGAGCTGCATTGGCACTGCCGTTGATGGCCACCGTCGCCACCGGGATGCCCCGCGGCATCTGCACAATGGCGTAGAGGGCGTCTACTCCGGCCAGAGCGCCGCTTTGGACGGGCACCCCGATGACCGGAAGCAGGGTAGAAGCGGCTATCACCCCGGGCAGATGAGCTGCGCCTCCAGCCCCGGCGATGATCACCGCCAGGCCTCTTTCCACAGCTGTGGCCGCATAACGCGCGGTTTCCTCGGGCAGCCGGTGCGCCGAGCAGATGGTGATGTCGTAATCGACCCCGAACTCCCGTAAAATATCAGCCGCGTCTTTCATCACTGCCAGATCGGAATCACTTCCCATTATAATACCTACTTTAGGCATCAACCGGCCTCCTTCTCTGCAAACAAATGGTATAAAAAATAGATTACCCAGACGGGTCGTTTCGTAACCGAAACCTGTCCGCCTGGGCTTTTATCCCTATACGGTGTAGTGCTCAGCACCTGTGCCACTCGGACCTGTCCATCCTGCATGCGGAACCCTAGGCACACTTTCGCGTTGTTTCGCTATGTATTTTTACAATTTGATATTATCAGAGCCTATTAACAGTGTCAACCAAACACCTCACGGATATATCAACGATTTTTGCGATCCCACCCAACCTTTGATTTAGGCCAGACCGTCAACTTCCAAAAGGCGTTCTTTGAGTTCATTGATCTGCTGCTGCAGATAACGGGCCTCCGCACCGATTTCCACACTGCTCTGCATCCGCAGAGCATCGAAATCCACCTCTTTTTCGATATCCTCCAGTTGAGTAACCAGACTCCGCACCAATTCTTTGACCAGATCTTTCATGCCAACCCCTCGATTCCGTACAAAATCAGTTTTGCTTTTGTTGGATAATTATTCCCAGGCCGAAGATGGCGCTATACGCAAAATGCGAATTATTATTTTTTGAAGCCGGTGAAAGCTATACCGCCAAAGAAATGTATAAAATAGCATAATGGATGTTGAATGAGGCTTTATAATTTTTATAATTAAGGAAACGAAAATATAAAAATTTGAGGTGAAACACATGAGAGCTATCAGGCCTATATTAGTTGTATTGATCCTGACCCTTGCGGCGATGCTGGCGGTAGGATGCTCCCCCAACAACAACCCGGGAGACAATCAGCCCAACCAGAATGACCCTCAGGCTGCTGAGATAGATAAAGAAATCACTCTGTATTTCTCAGACCAACAGGCTCAGTTCCTGGCGGCGGAAAAACGCACCGTAAAGGTGGCCTCCGATGAACTACAGGCAGTCGCTGAAGCGGTGGTCAATGAACTTATAGCAGGACCCAAGGGGGCCGGTCTGGTCAAAACCATTCCCCCGGAAACGAAGCTACTTGCAGTGAGCATTCAGGATGCGATGGCCACAGTTGATTTCTCTAAAGAGTTGAAAACCAAACATTGGGGAGGCAGTACCGGCGAGAGCATGACCATTATGTCCATAGTCAACAGTCTTACGGAGCTGCCGGGTATTGAAAAAGTGCAGATTCTGATTGAGGGCCAGAAAGAAGACACTCTGGCAGGCCACTGGGATCTCAGCTCTCCCATATCCCGCGATGAGAGTATCATCGGTAAGGAAATACGTTAAATGTGCCTTCTTTCCAAGTAGCAGCGGTATTCATCTTGCCCGGCATCTGCGTACATGCCATAATCATGGCCAAGGTCTGACCGGTATATCGGGGTTGAAATGTGCAGATGCTGGCATATTACGGACATCCCAAGATCATACTCTAGCCGAAGGGTTTGGCGCATTTTTTTGTGCGCCCTATCCCTTCAAACTATCATGAAAAGATTACTGAAGAAGAGTACGCTAGATGCAGCCTGCTTCCATATGATTGTCTGATTGGCAACAGGTATGTCTATCAATCCACATACTCCTCGGTCTAATCCGCATAGTTGGCGCGACTGTTTATTAGCAAAGAATTCTACCCTGTAAAGCCCTGTCTTTCAGCAGCTTTATGTACCCAATTCAAAACAATGGCCCTGTTTGGGGCCACTCTTATCCCCCATGTCTCAGTGTATTGGCGGTGCTTTTGGGAAACTCTTTCAGCGGTTCCTTATTGGCAGAGGCATAGGTTAATAACCCCCCTTTGTCCCGGCCATCATAGGGGTAAGTGGCATAGCTCATCTCCAGGATGCTGAAAGGATAATCAGCTTCCTGCCGGCTGAGATGATCGATGATTTTGCGCATTACCACCCTGGTTCCGGTCTGGTCGGAAAACGGGCACAACACCACCAGACGGTTCTCGGCGCCTATGAGTATATCGGTTTCCCGCAGCTGCCGGTGCAAGGTATCGTAGCACAGATTCATCAATTCCTGCACATCATGCTCCGGTCTGCGTTTGGCCTCATCGACATCGAGGGAGAGCTGAATGATGGAAAACGGGTAATTGCCCCGGCTGGCCCGGGCGATCTCAAAATTGATAAGCTGGTTTAAATCAAATTCTATGGTGTCTGGATAATGTGGTTCAGCCGGAACGGGTAAAAGGTCTAATAAACGCTTGACCCGGCTATATAGAATCCCGGCATCAAGGGGTTTCAAATAGTAGTCATCTATTCCCAGGTTGAACAGCCTGAGCACATCTTCTGAGCGCGGGGATGCTGAAATGACCATGATAGGGATGCGATAATGAGTAGATAACCGGCGGATATCCGCAATGATATTTATCACCCGTTCATCACCCAGACTATGGTCAAGCAGGAAAAGGGCCTGATTTTCGATTTTCATGGGCGCGAAGTCCAGCTCCTGCCAGGAAGTCATGCAATTGACCTGATGCCCTTTGGTTCTCAGTACATCCGCCATCAACTGCCGGCTGGAGGCAGAAGGGCTTACAATGGCTATGTTTGCCATCCATATCCATCCTCACAGAATTGCTACTAATAGTTATCGTCAGTTGAACCAATAAGGTTTAAGGTCAATTGGAGAAGCTGCCAGCTGTTGGCGCCGGGCATTAAAGTTTTTTGTGATAAACCTGAAATCAGATCAGCAAACTTGCGCTGCTTTCGCTCAAGCGTTTTCCGGAGAAAATAAAATGCAACCAGCCCTTTTAATTTAGTTTGTCTGCTATGATTAAATAGACTAAGAAAAAATTGGATAAGGAAGGTGACAGTAATGTGGCGGGAATTCAAAGAATTTGCCATGAAAGGCAATGTGCTCGACTTAGCCGTAGCGGTGATCATTGGCGGCGCTTTCGGGAAGATAGTGACCTCGCTGGTTAACGACATCATTATGCCTCTGGTAGGCTTGTTGATGGGCGGTTTAGATTTTTCCGGCCTGCAGCTGCAGGCAGGCAGTGAAGCGGTCAAGTATGGGGCTTTTATTCAGAGCGTCGTGGACTTCCTTATCATAGCCTTCAGTATTTTCCTGGTGGTCAAAGCCGCCAACAGACGCAAGCAGAAGGAGGGGGCAGCTCCGGAAGAAGCACCCCTCCCCAGCGATGAAGTGATTTTGTTGTCAGAAATCCGTGATCTCCTAAAATCACGGCAATAGAATTTTTAGTTCATTTTTCCTGTAAGGCATTACAATTAACTAAACAATCTATCCTGCTAAATAACCTATTAACCGGAAGGAAGCCTGCGGATAACGCTTATTCGCAGGCTTTTCCGTCTTAAAGTTCGGCGGGGAGCGGCCGTTGAACAGAACCGCCCGGGCAATCATGCTATATTATGGCAATGTCCCGGATCCGGCATACAATCAATGGATGTGGAAAAACTAACTTATGTATATTGTTAAAGGAGGTAAGCCAGATGGATAGAGTCATCATCAGCGCTGCGATAACACATATCCGCAATGCCAAAGAGGAGATTGAAAAGCTCCCCAGAGACCGCATGAACCGGCAGACCAGGAGCGAGATAGACCATGTTTGCCACGCCCTCGATGACAGTATAAGCCACTGTCAGGATCTTTTTGGCTCTGCCGGCACGCAAAACAAATAAAATTGCCCGGGCAGCTGGAGTTCAGGCTTCAGCTGCTTCTTTTTGAGCATTGCGTCACGGGGACGGGATTGCTGATAATCTCAAAGATTGTCAACAATCCCGTCCCCGCTACACAGGCATCGCTTCGTCACTCTTTACTCCCTAAACATACTTAAAAATGATTTTGACATTGCTTTTACCCGGTGCTGCCTTTCTAACTTCTTCCACTTTGGAGGCTTCTGCTTCCTCAACAACTTCTGCTTCTTCAACAACCGGAAGTTCGTCTTCAAAGTAAATGATCTCCACAGCCGGATCGCCTTCAACCAGACCAACCGCATAGACGATATAACCGCTGCCGCCTCTAAATAACAGGTTTTTTCTTGCCAGAATTATATCACTGTTATTGGTGGGCCTTAACTGAACGCTATAGGTATCCGGGGATACACTGGAATATCCCGTAACCTGTCTATACGCTACATCGCTGATCACCCTGTTGTCGTTCAAAAATAAATCCAACTCGGGAGCATCCGGAGACAGATTGGCAAAGCGGATCCTTACTTCCTGGGGAGCGATATCACCAAATGGCTGTAATATCGGCAGAGTTTCAACATCTGATATTTCTCCTATCAACGCCAGAGTGATGGCTTCGCTGGGAGGAAGATTTACTTCAGTGTCAAGGATGGGGTTGGTCCTATTACCTTCCAGAAAGACCTGAATTCTGTTATTGCCCGGTCCTATAGGCAGGTATCGGCTTACATTTTTGTAGGTCAGGTTTTCGTCCAATAATTCTTCATTAATAAAGACATCAACTGCACCGACTCCGGGCAATGCATGTAAGGCCCTAATAAATGAGTTTATCGTGGGAATATGAATCACATCCTATAATTACTTTTGTTAAAGAGTATTCATAAAGGGTTACAAAATTGCTTCTTTTGCTTAAAAATAAAAATGGTGGTCTAGAAGTTTATTCTAAACCACCCCAGTCTATGAGCTTAATTGCCTTTTAAACCCCAACCCATTTATTACCTCGCGCCATTACCGCCCCCACCCGGCAATATCAAGTCAAAGCAAAGCGGGAAAACTTTAATGATTACGGTGAACGTGGAAAAGACGCCTGGGCGTCCATGCACTGCTTGATTCTCTCTTTGCAAAAGGGATTGAGCCGAAAACAGTCATTGTGGCATGGAACGGGAGCGATCAGCTTTCCTCCCAAGCCAGTCGCGCGGCGGGGAAGGGGCGTAAGGCCCTGGAAAGAATGCCCATGGCATAGGCGATCAGGATCCCGTAATTGGTGATAGAAACGCACTGTTCCCGGGCTTTTTCCATACGGTACTGCATCTCCCTGCGGTTCAGCATGCAGCCGCCGCAATGCACGATCATGGCATATCCGGAGAGATCCTTGGGATAACAGGCTCCGCTGGCCCATTCAAATTCAATATCCCCGCCCACGATTTGACGGATCCAGCGCGGGATTTTTACTTTGCCGATGTCGTCCGACTGCCGGTGATGGGTGCAGCCCTCGACGATCAGGATCCTGTCGCCGGGCGAAAGCGTTTCAATAGGTTTGACGCCCCGCACCATTTCCGCCAGATCCCCCTTCTGCCGCGCGAACAGAATGGAGAACGAGGTCATGGGAATCTCGGCAGGGGTGTCCGCGGACACTTTGAGAAAAGCCTGCGAGTCGGTGATCACGATGGCGGGTGGCGTGTTCAGGCGCTCCAGCGTCAGCTTGAGCTCATGCTCCTTTGTAATGACGGCGCTGGCGTCGCTTTCAATGATATCGCGGATGGCCTGCTGCTGCGGGAGGATCAGCCTGCCCTTGGGGGCCCCTTTGTCGATGGGCGTCACTAGCACAGCGATATCGCCCGCCCGGATCAGTCCGTCCATCAGCGCCGGCTCGACATCCTCAAAATTGGAATTTGCGATGATCTGCTGTTTTATCTCCTCCAGCCCGAAGCCGCTGCGGGCGCTTGCGCAGACCAGGGGAATCCCGGCAAGCTCTCTCAACTGTCCGAGCACGCCGGCGTCGGGCAGGCCCTGGTCGCATTTGTTGAAGACCAGGACGACCGGGATCTTCCTCCGCTTCAATTGTTCGATAAATTCCGTCTCAAGCTCCGATATGCCGGACTCTCTATCGGCAACGACAACTGCGAGGTTGCATCTGCGCAGCACCTCGTAGGTCTTCTCGACGCGGAGCTTTTCCAGCTCTCCCCTGTCGTCCAGCCCCGCCGTGTCGATCAACACAATCGGCCCGACCGGCAGGAGCTCCATGGCCTTGCGGACGGGGTCCGTCGTCGTCCCCGGAACGTCAGAGGTGACGGCGATGTTCTGCCCCGTGAGTGCGTTGATAAGCGAGGATTTTCCGGCATTGCGCCGGCCAAAAATTCCGATAGTGAACCGGCTGGCCATCGGCGTCGCGTTCATATTTTCCATTGTGACTACTCCTTTGCTCCCCCGGGCGACGTTAGCCGTTCCGGCCTTAAAATTTTATCCAAATCCTTTTCCTCCATGAATCGTTGTTCCGTAATAAGCCTCGTCCGCTATCGGAATTTCGCCCATCATATCGTGTTCTATCCGCATGAGGGAGCTCCCCTCCTCTGCAGATCCGCGTGGTCCCCACGGGAAAAATCGGGTATAAAGCCCGCCGACGCGATGCGGCCCGAAAGGCAATACAGGCATTCCGCAGCCTCCTCGCCGGTGCAGATTTTATCATCGTACAGGGCATAGTCCCTGCGGTGTGCGACGGGGGAGAGATTGGGCATCACAACGTTGGCGCCGGCTTTTAAACCCTTTTCGCGCCCCAGGGGATCGACGGTACCGAGGGCCGTCGTGGCCGGCAGCAAGGCTTTGGGCAGCATGATCCGGAGCAGCGACAGCAATATCAGGGTGCGTTCGGAGGACGGCGTGGGGCAGCCGCGGAACCTGGTGTCCTTTTGCGGGATAAAGGGGCCGATGCCGATCATATGGGGCTCCAGCTCCCTGAGAAACAAAAAGTCCTCCGCCAGTGTGTCGTAGCTCTGGAAGGGGGACTGCACCATGAATCCGGCCCCGGCCTGATAACCGATTTCCTTTAAATCATACAGGCATCTTTTCCGGTTTTTCAGGCTGAGCCCCGGAGGGTGCAGCTTCCGGTAATGCTCTTCTTCCGCCGTCTCGTGGCGCAGAAGGTAACGGTCGGCGCCTGCGTCGAACAGCCGCTGGTAGGAATCGAAGCTTCGCTCCCCGATGGAGAGGGTCACCGCGCAGTCGGGGAAGCGCTCCTTGATTCCGGACACGATACCGCACAGCCGGGCGTCAGTAAAGTACATGTCCTCGCCGCTCTGCAGCACGAAGGTACGAAAGCCCAGCTCATGGCCCATCCGGCAGCAATCGAGGATCTCCGCCTCCGTCAGGCGGTAGCGCTTGGCGTTGGCATTGCTTTTGCGCAGGCCGCAATAGTAGCAGTCGTTTTTGCAGTAGCTGGAAAATTCGATCAGGCCCCGGAAATACACCTTTTTCTCGTAATGCTTTTCACGCAGCTCCCCGGCGAAAAGGCGCAAAGCCGATTGTTCCTCCGCCGTGGCATCCTCGCAGAAGTGCTTGATTACGCCGGCAAGCTCCTTTTTACCGGCAGTATTCATCCAATTTGAAAAAACTTGGGCGTCCTTGGGTAAATCCATCACAACGCTCCTATAAGCGCAGGTCGCGCTCGCCATTTTCAATCCGTTCCAGAGTTCCTAGGATAGTGCCGTAAACAGGATCACCCTGAAACTGTTCGACATGCTGCCTGAGGATCTTTTCGCCCTTGGTCCGGGTCTCATCCGACGCGTAATCGAGCAGGTATTCTTTAAGCGTAAAGATGGCGTTGGGGATACAAAAATTGTGCACAAACCGGGACTTGGCGACCTTCATGAAATGCTCGCCGGTACGGCCCGCCCGGTAGCACGCCGTACAGAAGGAGGGAATACACTGCATGTCGCAAATTTGCTTTACCACGCCGTCCAAAGAGCGGTCGCCGCCGATGGAGAACTGCTCCTGTTCCGGCATGGCGTTGGCGCTTTTGGATTTCGCATAGGCCCCCACGCCGATGCGGGTACCGGCGTCAATCTGCGAAACTCCGAAGGGGATCACCTGCCGCCTCACCGCTTCAGGTTCCCGCGCGGTGCAGATCATGCCTGTGTACGGTACGGAAAGACGCAGAACGGCCACCAGCTTTTTAAAATCCCGGTCGCTCACCGCATACTCCGGATGCTCGGAATAGGGCGTGCCGATGGCGGGTGTGATGCGGGGGAAGGAGATGGTATGCGGCCCCACGCCGTTAAAGGTTTCCTCCAGATGGATGGTGTGGTATAAAAGGCCCATCACCTCAAAGCGCCAGTCATACAGCCCGAACAAAACGCCGATGCCGTTGTCGTCGACGCCCGCCTGCTGCGCCCTGTCCATGCAGTACAACCGCCAGCGGTAATGGCCCTTGATCGTCCCCTGCGCATGCACCCTGCGGTATGTGTCGTGGTGATAGGTCTCCTGGAAAACCTGGAACGTTCCGATTCCGACCTCCTTGAGCTTTTTCAGCTCTTCCACCGTGAGCGGCGCACAGTTGATGTTGGCGCGCCGGATCTCGCCGTGTTCGGTCTTTACGCTGTACACCTTTTTCACCGTCTCGCACATAAAATCAATATTGGTCTTGGGGGATTCGCCGTAGACGAGCACGGTGCGTTTTTGGCCCTCCTCGATCATGATCCGGACTTCCTGCTCAATCTCGCCCAAACTGAGGGTTTTGCGGCGGATGGCTTTGTTGCTGGAGCGAAAACCGCAATAGAGGCAGTTATTGGCACATTCGTCGCTGATATACAGCGGCGCGAAAAATACGATGCGGTCCCCGTAGACCTCCTCTTTGAGCTGGCGGGCCAGCTCGTACATCTCCTGTATAGTGCCCTCATCCTGGTTCTGGAGCAGAATCGCGGTTTCTTCCGGCTCAAGCCGCACGCATTCTTCGGCTTTTTTCAACACCAGCCGAACATCCGCTTGGGACGGGTTGTGCCATTTATTCAGTTGCGACCAGATTTTATCGTCGTCGATAAAATCATGGTCGAGCCGGTCGTACGCCTCAAATTCCTTTTGGTATTTTTTAAGAAAATTCATGGTGTGAGTTCCCCTCCCACTATTGATTTGTTTTGGCGATCATCGACTTCACTGTGGCGCCGGAAATCCTGCCCAGCTTGCCGGTCAGGGCGCTGATCTCGTCGTTGCTGCCGTCCACGATCAGCGATATGACCGACACGCCCCGCTCCCGGTAGGGAAGCCCCATCCTTCCCACGATCAGGCTGGAATATTCGTGCAGAACCGCGTTGACCCGTTCCACGCAGGCAAGGTCCTCCACCACAATGCCGACGATTCCAATTCTTTTGCTCAAAGCTCCACGCCCCCTTTTGAAAATCAAAAACTCCCCTTCCGAACGCACGGAGAGGGAGCATAACGGCAAAAAAATAACCCACACATGCCGGATGCGCGCCTTCCCGCTCGGAAGCACCTTGCGGTCGGGTAAAAATACGGACCCTGTATCTCCGGACACATCCGTGCGCGAAGATACATTGACTTCAATTTAGTTTCAGTTTATCACGTGGTTTTCTGTTGTCAAGAACGCTGGGGAATCATCTGTTTAGTAAGAAATTATCTGTTTCTTATAGCGACAGATACCGTTCCTCTAAATGCTGTTGCATACTCATTTTGTTTCAGGCTATATCCTTTACAGGATGCTCCCATGATCACCTTAAAAAGGCAACTATAATAGAAATCAACCGAGTTAAGCAGTCGTGGAGCCTATATCACCAACATCAATCGCATTTACCTTTTCAGCGATATCTGTCAACAATCCAGTAAAAAACTCCAATACTTGATTATCGACACCCGATTCGTTTTCTGACAATACGGTGTAATGATCTCCAATGGCAAAGCCAATAATTTCATAGATTTTATCAGCACTAATATTTCTATTTTGTGCGTCAATCAGGTATTTCTCCTCGTCGTTAACAAAAATTTTCAAGGCTTTAGTTTCGCACATGACGAGCTTAATAGTTTTTTCCATAGACCTTCAACCTCTTTTCAATAGTTTCCTTTCCTCCGTCCATATTCTGAGCAATGATCTCAAGAATGTCGGTTTGTCCATCTTCATATTCCAAACATCCGTTGCTGGCTGATAGGTCTCCATTATTGTTCTTAATAAAAATCACATTATCGACATCCAAATTTACAACCAGCAGTGGATTATGGGTCACAAATATAATTTGCTTTTCATCACGAATGACATCGAAGTAGACAATTAGTTTTTGGCTGATATTATTGTTTGAAATATTATCTTCCGGCTGATCTACTATTAGTACTCTCCAATCCTGATCATCCTGTGTAAAAAATTTATAATATGATAATGACATTTCGCCAAGAGTGTTTCCGATCTGTTGATCTGCTCCATCCATAATGTAATCATTTGTTTTTATCGCATCACTGATAAATTTCTCGAAATTTTCCGTCCACTTATTATTAATATCAGAAGTAGAAGTACAATTTCTTAATGCGTGAGCATATTGATCAAAAGAATTGATAGTCTGCAATTTTTCGACGTTCTTGTATTCTTTCACGAACATTTTTGAGAAAAAGCTATCCAGCATAGAAATCCCATTATATGTAGTTTCTCTGTTGAAATAGAACCCCTGTTTAGGATTCTTGGTTACCCCTTCCAAAATAGGCGGCACATCAGGCCATGCAATTTCTTCAACAGAAGCTTTGATGGCTGTGACAACCGAATCGATTACTTGTCGTTTTTTCTTGTTGTACTCCTTGATTTCCCTATCTTTTGCAGATGAGTTTTCTTTTACTTTTCTTAAATAATCATTTATGCAGCCGTGCATTATATTCTTAACGTTGGCCTCATAGTTGACCATACGCCACTTGCGTTCAATATCATCATTTATCGATGATAATTCCTTGACAACTTGTTCTAATTGGTTTTTATATGATTTAAAGTAATCATTACCCAACAGAGATTTAACTTTTTTCAGCAAACTCTTAATATCTTTACGCGCACTTTCATGTGGATTATCCATACTTTCAAAATTTCCATTCCCTGTAATGTCAACGTAGTAATTTTTTACTATCATCCCTTCTTCAAATGTAATTGAACGTTTAGACAAAGAGTTTAACGTTTCTTGTTTTTTTATAAGAGCTTCTATCCCTTTCTTTAAAGCATCAGAATAAGTAGAATAGGCTTCTCTAAACGGCGTACTATCCAACTCTTTAAAATTGCTCTCATCGCCAGCCGCAAACAGCGTTCGTTCATTGAACTTCTTGATAATCTGCCCTTGTTCAATATACCTGACTTTTTGAGGATCAACAGAACTATCCACTTTAAGAACATTATCGCGCACAAGTTTTTTGACATGCGCCTCTGACATTTTTCCGTTAATTAATTTTAACAGCGTAGTTTTGCCAGACCCATTTTCGCCGATAATCGCATTGATACCATTAATAAGTGGTAGTTTTTGATCTTTTAACACGAAGCCATCAATAACGCTTGGATTGTTATTTTCACTACGATTAAACCTCGTTTCCGGGGAAGTGACCGCCATCAATAGTCCTTTGAAGGTTGGTAGGATTTTTGCCTTTGAATGATGGAACTCTTTGTTTTGGTTTTGTTGATCATGATACGGATAACAAGTCCAATCATGGCAATCGCTTCCAGAAAAAAGCGGCACGGGCAACAAGAACTCCTTTAGATTGTTGAGCAAAATTCCTTCAACTTTTGGCTTTTGAAATTCAAGCGCGTTAATGTAGCCAAGCCTAATAATTTGTTCAACATCAACAGCAGAATCGCTTAGCGAATTATGTTTCCCACTCTGATTATGAATATCCTTTCTCTGCGATGCTATTAAAATCGTGTTTAACCCAATCGCCTTTAAAATATCTTCAAACTCTTTTCTCGTATACGCCCCTTGAATGTCCGTCAAAAGATTAGTTCGTAAACCAGTCTTAATTTGTCGCAGTTTATCAGTTTCATTTTTTGTGTCAAATATCGTAATAATATGACATTTTTCCATTCCTTCATCAAGTCTTACGTCAAATTCTATTCCCGCTAAAACAGCTTTGACATTTGGATAGGGGTGGCTTTTTTGTGCCAGTATGGTGTTGATTTCAATATATAGCTCCGGATCAAAGCGATTATGGTCTGTTATCGAAAACAAAGCAACATTGTGTTGGTTGAGTTGAGACAAAAGTACGCCTATGTTTTCTTTCGTAGATTGATCTACAATTCCCGCGCTTTCCTTGTATTCACTTGCCTTCGAGTGAATGTGTAAATCAAATTTTATAACGGTGTTAAGCACTTCTCCCACCTACATTCCCTCCTTTTGGCTCCAACAGTCTGATTCCTTATTACGCCACCATTGCATTCCGGTTGATTCCCTCGATCACCGCCCGCAGATCCATAAACATAGCCGCATCCTCAAACAGCTCGCTGATGCTGCCCATGTCGGTGAAGGGGCTTTCCTGCAACACCGACAAATCCTTCATCATGCCATTTCTAACGATGTAATTGACAATCTGCCGCACAAGATACATCTGTCGGCTGTCCATTTCCACATCGTTGAGGAAACGGGAAAAAGCTTCGTTGGCGGCCTTCTGGCTGAGCCCTACAATGGAACGCACCAACTCGCCCAGGGGGGTTTTGCCGTACTGCGCATAATATTGTTCTTTTGTTCCCAGCTCGTTCCACAAAATGCTTTCCAGCGCACGCACATCCTTCGGCGTCAGCGGCTGATTCCCTTTCAGCTTGGCGATTGCCGGGGTATCCTGATGCTGGAGGATGTAGTAGTTGACTTTCTTCTTATAATTGGCCAGATCGTCGTTGTCCAGCTGGGATTCTCTCCATTCCATTGACAATACATCATCGGTGAAGTCGGTATCATAGCGCACCCGGTCCTTTTCGGGTATAAACTGAATCAAATTCCGCAGTTTCAGCCGGATATCCTCATAGTCTGAAATTCCCGCGCGCTCCAGATAATCGTTATGAACGATTTGCTCAATCAGCTCCTGCTGCTGCGCAATCGCCGGAATGGTGCCGTACTTTGAAAGCTCAGCCGCCTTGTGAATTACATCGTTCTTGGCGCGTTTGCTGCTTTTCTCGGTCAACATTGCCAACTCAATCTGATAGATTAGCATGTCAAACCGCTCCGCGGAAACGTCATCTTCCGCAGGCAGCACCAGCGGAGCGATGTGCTCCGCGATTTGCAGCGTGTTTTCGTAAGTCAGGGAAGCGAAATCCTCTTCGGTCTGATACTTGTCTATAACGCGCAGGTGCTGCTTTACAGCAAAATTGTCGCGGGGCAAGGATTTTACTTGTCGCACCAAGTCCTGCACGAGCTCTTTGCGGAATGCCTTGAGCGCTTCTGTTTGGAACGCAAGTCCCTGCAATTGATACGCCATCTCCACTTTAGTATTGAACAGCCGCCCCTGCAGGGTGGTTACTGCGCTTGCTTCCCGGCCTTTGGCGTGCAGGCGAAAAAATTCGAAGTTGCCGCACAGATCAAAGATGAAAAACCGTTCTTTGTCTTTGCCATCAATCAAGCCTTCACAGATACGGGTGCCGCGCCCGATCATCTGCCAGAACTTGGCCCGACTCAGGACTTTTTTGAAAAAGACCAGATTGAGTATCTCCGGCACATCAATACCCGTATCCAGCATATCCACCGAGATGGCGATTTGCGGCAATTTGTTTTTGTCCGAAAAATCATCGATCAAGCTTTGAGCGTAGTTGGTGTAATTGTCGATCACCCGCGCATAGTGGTTAGGATAATCAGGAAACTCTTTATTCCACACCTCCAGGATTTTTTCGGCATGATTATGATTCTTGGCAAAGATGATAGTCTTGCCGATTTTCTCGCCAAACTCCACCCGCTGCCCGTACTGCATCAGAATGTGCAGCGCCTTCTTGATGGTATCCTGATTGAATATCCACTGGTTAAGAGCACTGGAATCGATGGTTGCAGGCAGATTGCCATCCTCGTCGGCAAAGGTATTTTCATATTCCTCCTGCTCTTCAGGCGAAAGCTCTTCATATGTAATGCCCTTGCTCATGAACTTAAGCTCGGTCTCAATAGACACAAAGTCCACCAGATAACCATCCTGCACCGCCTGAGAAAGTTCATAACCATAGGTGGGCACACCGCTTTCCAAATCAAAAAGACTATAAGTATTCTTGTCGATTTCATCTTTAGGCGTGGCGGTAAGCCCCACAAGCAGTGCGTCAAAGTAAGTAAAGATGTCTTTGTACTTGTTATAAATGCTGCGGTGTGCCTCATCGACGATAATCAGGTCAAAATGCCCCGGTGTGAATAGGCGGTCGCCCTGCTCGTCCCGGGTTGCGTCGATGCAGTTCATCATGGTCTGATAGGTGGAAAACACCGCCCGGGCGCTGGCCTCTTCTTTGCCTTCGGTGAGATTGCACAGCGAAAGATTCGGCATCAGGTTGTGGAAAGCCCGTTTGGCCTGTGTCACCAGCGCGTTGCGGTCGGCCAGAAACAGTAGGTTCTTCAGCCATCCGTAGCGTATAAGCACATCCGCCAGGGAAATCACCGTTCGGGTCTTGCCGCTGCCAGTGGCCATGACTAGCAAGGCCTTGCGGCGGTTGCGGCCATCAAAGGCGTCGCAAATTGCCTGAACGGCTTCTTTCTGATAATAACGGTCTGATATTTCATCGCTGATCTGCACCCCTTTGAGCGAAGAGCGGTCGCGCATTTTGTTGAACTCTTTTTCCAGATCCCGCTTGGAATATATACCGGATACAAGCCGTTCCGGATAGTATTTGTCGCTCCAGATACGGGTTTCGTATCCGTTGGTCATGAAAATGATAGGCCGCTGGCCATGCTTCTTCTCCAGAAAGTCGGCATACAGCACCGCCTGCTGGCGGCCCTTTTCCACATTGACGCTGGTGCGCTTGGCCTCAATCACCGCCAAAGGCAAGCCGTTATCCCCCAACAGCACATAATCTGCAGAACCCTTGCCGGACTTATTAGGCATCTTATCGATGGGATATTCGTCAATCCAGTTGGGACCGCGTTGCCACCCGGCGTCCTGCAGCATGACATCGATATACGCCGTGCGGGTCTGCGCCTCGGTCATATCCATGGGCTTGACGGTATAGCCCTGCTTAAGCTGATGCACACGCTTGGCAGTCAGCTTTTTCCGCTTGGGGAAGTTCTCGTCCAGCAGGGTCTGGAAATCCACTTCTTCGGAAGCGGGCGGCGTAACTACAACCGCTGCCGGCTCGGGTTTTGCCTCCAGCAAGGCTTTGTCAAAGCTGGTTTCGGTGTACTCCGTGCCGTAACAGTAGGCGACAAAATCCATGAAGCTGTGCAGATTTTGCAACGCCAGCACCGCCTGGTCGCGGCTGACACTTTTGGCGTTATGAGTGGCGTTGTTGCCCACTTTACGTACATAATCCAGTTTTGAGATCATACCGGAAGGAACCAGGTCTTTAAAGTCTTCGGTGTTGAGGAGGGTGACCAGTTTGTCCTCATAAGGCTTTTGCAAGGCCCCATCCACGCTATACACCCACTTGACTGCAAACTCCATGGCCGTCCGGCACGCTGTGGCGCACAAGGCGGTTGAAATAGACAGCACACGCTCAGCCGAAACAGCCGCCTCGGCAAAGGGTTCAAATTGCGGGTCTTTGGTTAAAAAATCAAAGTTGGTGCGCATGGCAGTCACCTCAATGTTTAAGATATTGCATGTAAAATATCAAGTTTCAGCTCTTCATCACTATCATATGTATCATTCAATATAGAAACCAAAATTCGTCGCAACAATTCCTTGCCTATTTTTCCGGCGGCAACATGGTAGCTTATATTTTCCATATTCCTAAAAAAGGACATTGCAACGGCCATATATCCATTAACTAAAAGGAATTGTGCAGATAATGTAATCGCCAGTCGTTTATTCCCATCTGCAAAGCAATGAAACTCGCATTTTCGCTTTCAATGAGAAGCATTGCCATATTCAGGAATGCCCGGAAATCAAACACACTTAAAACCGTAGTCTTGGTACCGACATTAATGTCGGTACCAAAGTGTGCCTTATAAACACTGAGGAAATCTCTAAGTCGTTTAGCCTTTAATACTTCATAGCCATTTTCTTTAAGCTCATCAGCAAAAGCACTTATATATCGCTCAATTGTGCGGACATCAACATCAAAAAATTTAGCTATCATTTCCTTAGTGAAATAAAGCTTATCTTCAAAAAAGACACAGTCAATCTGCAGGCTTTTCTGGAGCTCTGCGACAGCAACCGCATTATTGAGAATATTTTGCCTGTCAGTTTTTGAAGTAGTTAAATCGTTTGCCATAATTATCTTTCCTTTACTTATATTTCTCAATCAAAATATCTCGCCCCGAAAGCACTTTTGCATTAAGGATTTGTAGTTGAGTTCCAGCTTTGCACGGGATTGTTGGAGCAGCTCTTTCTGTAATTCGACCTGTTCTACAAAGGCAGCAAATTCGTCTTGAAGGGTAAGAGGGGGAAGATGTACTGCAATGTTTTTCAATTTTGTTACGTTAATCCCAGCCATAATTGCTCCATTGCTTACCATTCTAATCTGTGTCTCGACAATCGGGCTATAATGCAACTGTGACATTAGAAACATAGGATTAACGGCTTTCGTGTTTGGTCTGATTCTCAGTACATCTGAATGTATTATACCAATCGGAAAATGCTCAGGAAACAAGGCGCACATCCCAACATTACCTTTTCTCGACATTGCAATATCGCCTGGTCGAAGGGAATACGCTTCCAACTTGGCAGCTTTTTCTTCGGTTAAGAAATCCGTTGGTCCTAATTGAAAAGCTGAATTGATTTGTGGTATTCCCCATAAGGCTACGCCGTAATTTTGATATTCATCCTTACTAAGCTGCGTTCCAAAGGGACCACACTTTATATCGTCTGGTGATGCGCAGGTATCAATCAAGCGAATTTGTTTCCAGTTCATTGGATTATTACCCAAATTACCAAACATCTCGGTAAACTGCGACTTCATCAGCAAATCCAGCTTATCGATCTGCGCCTTGCGTTTTTCGATGAGGGCGCTGGCGCGGTCAAGCACATCGGCAATTTGCTGCTGCACCGGCAAAGGTGGGAGAGGAATTTGAAGCGCCATATATCGTTTGACTTGTAGATTTCTAATACCGGTAGTTTTGTTTTGTAAAAGCTCCGTGGTACCATTTTGATGCAGATAAAACAGATAAATGAATACATACTTTGGGAAAGCAATGTTCTGGTTAATCCTCAATACCTGTGTAAAATTATTACAAAGATAAACTTCATCTGTATTATTAGTAAAAAAGACAACTCTTCCTACTGGCTGGTTATCACTCCCTCCGGATTTTTCGAGTATAATATCATATCTTAAGAGTTTTTTCTTTTCGATTTTATTAGCGGGGATATTGCGTACTACAACATTGTCATAATGAACCACTCCTAAATTTGTAAAATTGGTTGTGCGAAGCACCTTTGTCCCAACTTCACCATTAATACATTCTGTTCCCCATTCGCCTGTAATGGCTTCATCAATAACATCAGAAAGCCGTGCCATCTCCCACTTACTCATAATGCTTTCACTCCTTGGTATTCATAGTCATCAGTGGAAAACGGCTCGGCTTCACCATTTTTATAAAAAAAGATAGTACAAGGAACACTGCGCCGGTTTAACACAACATGAACGCCATATGTGTATTTATAGCACCTAACTATTCCATCTCTACAAAATTGCGATTCTGAAGATGTTAACGCTTGCAGTTTAGCAAAATCATTTTCATATCTGTGTTCATCTCCCCAATATGGCTTAAATTCGATTACTACTAAATTGTGCTTATTGCAATTTCTCCGATGAATAATAAAATCAGGTCTCGCGTATTGAATGGAATAGTATTTGGGCACCTTGCCATCTTTTTGATACTCTATATCGAAATGATATCCTGGATAATCACGTTCAAATTCATTTTCAAAATAGTGTGCAAATCTATGCGAGATACTACGTTCATCTACTTTACGTTTTAGTAAATCATAGTCTTGTTCGTAAAGCGTGGCTAATGCATGTTTTATTTGCATCTTCAATTCATCTAAAGCTACAACTTTCTTGTCATCAAGTCCTACGCAATTTCCGGTTTGAGCATTTTGGGGGCAATACTCACACTGGTTATTTATCATTTATCGCCGCCTCCAGTTCTGCCAACCCGGCGGTGATGTTCATTTCCAGCTCGTTGATCTCCGCCAGAATCTCCAGAGGGTGGGGGTACTCCTCTTCCACATAGGTGCTCTGTTTATATTTATTGATGGAAAGGTCGTAGTCGTTGCCCACAATTTCATCCTTGGGCACAAGAAAACTCTGCTCGATGCGCGCCCGGTTTTCCTCCTGTTCCAGCGCGTGAAAGCGGGCCACGATATTGGGAATATCGCTCTGCCCCAACGGGATGCGCTTATCATCCAGGCTGTAGCCGTCTGACTGCATATCATAAAACCAAACCTTATCTGTTCCGCCCGCGCCGGTTTTGGTAAACACGATCACGGCAGTGCTTACCCCGGCGTAGGGCTTGAATACGCCGGAAGGCATGGAGATAATCGCCTCCAGCCGGTGGTTTTCCACGATTTCTCTGCGGATGTCCTTATGGGCCTTGGAAGAGCCAAACAGCACACCATCCGGTACGATGGAGGCACAGCGCCCGCCGTTTATTAGCATGCGGAGAAACAGCGCCAGGAACAGCAGCTCGGTCTTTTTGGTCTTGGTAACCTTGATCAAATCAGTAGACACAATGTCATAATCCAGGCTGCCCTTAAATGGCGGATTGGTCAGGATTTTGGTGTATTTGCCCGCATCGGTGTTCTGGTCAGACAGGCTGTCTTTATACACGATTTGCGGGTTGGAGATGCCGTGGGCCATCATGTTCATAGCGCCGATGCGCAGCATGGTGCGGTCCATATCGTAGCCGGTGAACATGGTGCTATCGTAATGGGTCTTGGCTTTTTTATTGTAGAAAATCTGGTCAAGATAATGCTCTTTAAGATATTCTCCAGCCGCCACCAAAAAACCACTGGTGCCACAAGCTGGGTCGCAGATGATATCATCGGGCTGCAGATCCAGAAGCTCCACCATCTATTTGATGATATGGCGGGGCGTACGGAACTGGCCGTTGGTGCCCGCGGTAGAAAGCTTGGACAGCATGTATTCATACAGATCGCCCCGCGCGTCCTGTTTCTTTTCCGGCTGTTTGTCTATCAGCTCATACATCTCATCCAGAGCAGTCACGATTTTTTCAAGCAATTGAGGAGTCGGCACCTTGAAAATGGCGTCAGCCATGTATTTGGCATAAGTACCGCTATTTCCGTTCAACTTCTTGATAAACGGAAACACTTCACCCTGCACTATTTGATACATGGCTTCGGAAGGTTTATCCCGCAGCACCGACCATTTCAGATGCTCTTTGCCGGTGAAAATGCCGGTATAAGAAATGCCCAGCATGATGCTTTCCTTCTGCCGGATGTTGTCGGTATAGTCAAGGTCACGAATAAACATGAGGTATGTAATCTGTTCGATGACATCCAGCGGGTTCGTAAGGCCCCCCGTCCAGAACATCTCCCAGAGTTTATCGACTTTATTCTTCAGTTCGCCGGTTATCATGCCGCTCTCCCCTTATCCTTTGATTCTGATATGTTACTTGGACTTTTTCTCGCTTCGGCCATCTTTCGGTTTTTGCGCATCAGCAGGAATTACCCAGGCATTGCCGAAACGAACCGCTTCGGGTATGCGGCCCCGGGCACATAGCAGTTGCACTTGGCGAGGCGTAATACCCCATTTCTCAGCAGCCTTTTTGGTTGTTATTCCGTTCATTTTGAGAATCCCCTTAGAAAGATGTAATATTTCCCATGATATCGCAGAAGCGAAATATACACAATCGAAATTGGCTAATGCAAAAAGAGGTGTATCAACATCTCCATTTTGCCTTTGCTTTTAGTTCTCGTGAGCCAAACGCTTGGTTTTCGTCAAGCAAACTCTATCTTGCACCCTTATAGCCATGTTTTTCAGCGTTACCCAACAAATATAAAAATGAAAATGCCGGCAGCCGTAGAATCTTCTTGTTGCCCTTAGCGGGCTGTACCCCATAATCGTCTTCCCGTTTGGTAACAACAATGAATTTTTTAATGTTTTTCAATAATAATGAAATGCTTACGTTGATATTCTAAACAATTCCATTTATAATGAGAATATTAATAAGGAGTGGTGGTATGTCAGTATCTGAACAGCTCAAAATTCTTTGCGTTAAGCTTGGGATAAGCGTCTCTGAACTTGGTCGCCTATCAGGCAAAAGTCCACAGGCCTTCAGCCAGAAAATGAAACGTGAAAGCTTCACGGTTGATGAACTAAAGCAAATCGCCAAGGCGTCAGGCTGTGAATATATAGGAGCTTTTGTGATGCCGAGCGGCGAGAGGGTGGAATACTAACAAGGGTGGTTCTTATCCCCTGCAGGCTTCCAGGCTCTCTGAGAGCCTGAATCAAATCTGTAAATGGGAGCTGATGAAATGAAAATATATGAAAAAATCGACCGCTGCCATGCGGCTATCGGCGCGGTTCGTCCCTTCGAGGGTCACATGCTGGAGCAGCTGAAAGATTATTACCGTATTGGTCTCACCTGGTCGAGTAATGCCATAGAGGGGAATACCCTCACCATCAGCGAGACGAAGGTGGTACTTGAAGATGGTCTGACGATTGCCGGCCGGCCGCTCCGGGATTTCTACGAGACAGTTGGCCATGGAAAAGCTTATAATTTCATGTTCACCTTAATAGGGGAGCGACGCATTTCCGCGGCAGATATAAAAGCTATGCATCGCCTGTTCTACAGGGAAATTGATGAGGAGAACGCTGGCACATGGCGAAAGGAGCCGGTCGTGGTTTCCGGGACTGATTATGTGTTCCCGCACCCGGACGAATTGGAGAGGAGCATGGCTGAACTAGATGCCTGGATCTCAAACGAGCGGGGGAAATATCACCCTGTGACCTTTGCTGGTCTGCTCCATATCAAATTCGTAAGTATCCACCCATTTACTGATGGGAACGGCAGGACGAGTCGTCTCATTATGAATCTTGCACTCATCCAGGACGGCTACCAGCTGGCGATTATCCCGCCGGTATTACGAGCGGAATATAACGATACCATCCGCCAATACCAGAACAAAGGGAAACCTGAACCGTTCTGCGATTTCATCGCTGAGCGAGTGTATGAGACCCAGAAGGAGATTATGCGCCTTTTGCATATTCCGCTTCCGGATCTGAAATAGAATAGAGCGCGTATCCCTGCAGAGGAATATCACGCTCTTTCTGCATTAAAGCCGTCTCGGATCTGTACCTGGCTCGTGGCGGCTTTTGTTATCGTGTTGTTATATTTAATACTCTATAGATGTTGGCTGTTTTACGCTAGCTTTATGAGCAGACACCCCTCATAATAATGTCAAGCAAGGACTATTTTATTCCCACTCGATCGTCCCCGGAGGTTTGGAAGTTACGTCATATACCACCCGATTGATGCCCCGCACTTCGTTGACGATCCTTCGCGACATGATGTCCAACAGCTCGTAGGGCAGGCGTGCCCATTCCGCGGTCATGGCATCGTCGCTGACCACGGCGCGGATGATGATGGGATGGGCATAGGTGCGCTCGTCGCCCATGACGCCGACGCTGCGCACCGGGGGCAGAACCGCGAAAGCCTGCCAGATCTCCCGGTCCAGTCCGGCTTTGCTGATTTCTTCCCTGACTATGGCATCAGCTTCTTTCAGCATGGTCAATTTCTCGGCGGTGATCTCCTCCAATACCCTGACCCCCAGCCCCGGCCCCGGAAAAGGCTGGCGCCACAGGATATGAGCGGGAATTCCCAATTCTTCACCCAGCAGGCGCACCTCGTCTTTGAACAATAAGCGCAGGGGTTCCAGCAGTTCGAAATCCATATCTTCAGGGAGTCCGCCCACATTATGGTGGCTCTTGATGGTGTCGGCGGTGCGGGTGCCGCTTTCGATGACGTCCGGGTAAATGGTGCCCTGCACCAGGTAGTCGATGTCACCCAGTTTGTTCTTTTCTTCTTCGAAAACCCGAATGAACTCCTCGCCGATAATCTTGCGTTTTCTTTCCGGCTCGGTGACCCCGGCCAGGCGCTTCAAGAACCTGTCCTGCGCATCGGCGAAGATGAGGTTCATCTGCATCTGCTCTTGGAAGGTTTGTATCACCTGTTGGGGCTCATCTTTACGCAGCAGACCGTTGTCGACAAAGACGCATACCAGTTGATCCCCTACGGCTCGATGCACCAGTACGGCCGCTACTGACGAGTCCACCCCGCCGCTCAGGGCGCAGAGTACTTTTTTTGACCCTACCTTGGCCTTGATATCAGCCACACTCTCAGCAATAAAATCGCTCAGATTCCAATCGCCTTTTAAACCGCACACCGCGAATAAAAAGTTTTTGAGTATATCCATGCCGTAGACGGTGTGTTTCACTTCGGGATGAAACTGCACCCCATACAAATGTTTCTCCGGGTGGTACATAGCAGCTACCGGGCAATTGCCGGTTCTGGCAGTCTCCACAAAGCCCTCCGGCAATGTGAATACTGAGTCGCCGTGGCTCATCCATACCTGCATGTCTTTAGGCAGCTCGTTAAAGAGCAGATCATCCCGGGTCACTGCCAGCTGGGCACGCCCGTATTCGCGGTGATTGCCGCCCCTCACCTGTCCTCCCAGGGTATGGGCTAAAAGCTGCATACCATAACAGATCCCCAGTACGGGAACATTCATCTCGAATATCCTGGGATCACAGGCCGGCGCGTTTTCCACATGCACACTGGCCGGGCCGCCGGTGAGGATGATGCCCTGCGGATTTCTTTCTACCACTTCCCGGTAGCTGATGTCATAGGGGACCATCTCGCAATACACCGACAACTCTCGTACCCGGCGCGCTATCAATTGATTATACTGTCCGCCGAAATCCAGGATCAAAACCGTTTCTCTTTCCATTAAAAAAGCACTCCTAATTCTCATATACCCAGGACTTTAATATACAAACCGCCGGATAATAGCGGTAGCGTTCAGCGTAATCCAGTCCGTAGCCGACCACAAACTGGTCTGGAATGGAGTATCCCGTGTAATCCGGGGTGACCGGCCCCTTGCGCCGTGATGGTTTATCCAGGAAACAGCACAGCTTGACACTCAAGGCGCCCCGTTTTAAAAGCAGTTCTCTGATGTATCCCAGGGTCAGTCCGGTATCGATGATATCCTCCACCACCAGAACGTGCTTGCCTTCCACAGATGAATCAAGATCCCTCAAGATGCGCACCTCGCCGGAGGATTCGCTGGAGGCGCCGTAGCTGGAAACACTCATAAAATCAAGCTGCAGGTTGACGCCTTCTATCTGCCGCACTAAGTCGGACATAAATATAAAAGCGCCCTTTAAGATGCCTAAAACCAGCAGATCGCCGCCGGCATAATCTTTGCCTATCTGCCGGCCTAGTTCGGACACCCTGGCGGCAATCTGTTCTTTGCTGTAGAGTATCTCGACTTCATTTAAGTTCATGCCTGTCCCCCCCCTTATGAATGGATTATAGCAATTATCTGAGGAACGGTGCAATTTTGTTTCCATCCATGCCAAGGACATATAAGATAACAAATTGAAGCCATTAAAAAAGAGGGGCTCGGGCTGCCCCTCTAAAAAACCTGAATGATCAGCTGCTCACTGGCGGCTTTATTTCGATTTTTTGGTCAAAGTCGTAAAAATTAACGTTCAACTGTAAACTGGTATTATCATTCTGTTGATTTTTCGCTGTCAGAGTCGCTCTCTTTATCAAATTGTTGTGGTAATCAACCCAGAACTGGTAGTCAAATTCCTTCCACATACTTTCCAGCAATTGGCTTTCCACCGTGGGCTGGCAACTGACAACCAGACATTCCGTACCATCAACTTTTTCAAATCCGATTTTCTGTACTTCACCCAGCGATTTCAATCTGAAGTTGGAGAGGGGACTTAGCTCCGATATCAATAACTCCTCGCAATTGCTGGTGTCGCTGTCGATCACCAACCACTTGTTGGCGAAGGAATCATAATTGTAGATGGTACGGTCGATATAGTAAATATCTACAGGTGTGTTAACCATCTCCCCCTTTATATGCGTATTTCCCTCGGCCTTTTCGCCCTCTACTTGACTTATCACCTCCTCCCGCTGTTCAACTATAAAGCCTGACTTTAAATTGAAGCGGTATTGAGTCAGGGCTGCCATGTTGTCACAGGCCGCTTGTAATTCCTCGGCGGGCACCAGTTTATATCTGACATAATGGTCATGTATGGTTTTTGCGGAGAGGGCCCCCGCAATACTGATCAAGACGAGAGCTGAGAGCAGGATAATCCAGAAGCGTTTGATATACTCCACCCCAATTTCTGTGAGAAGCCTGATGGCGGCCTTCACCTAAACTCACGAGTAGTATATTGTATTAGGGCAAGAGGCTATATATTACAATTGAAAGCAAGTTTTAATCACCGGATCAGGAATGCTTTAAGTATCGGATATGGCGTATCCTCAATTTAATATACTGTATACTGCATAAAACCTCTTTTACGATTCGCCACTATCTGCTATAATTTGCACGTTGATTATAAGCCAAAGGGGGCTATTTAGTGTTTAAGAACTACGAAGAGGTAATGAGTTATTGCACGGAAAACGGCATCATGATGATTGATTTTAAGATGATTGACCTGAATGGACGGTGGCGGCACCTGGGGATCCCCACCGGCCGGTTCACTCCCGATACACTTAAGTACGGGATAGGATTTGACGGCTCTAATTATGGATTCGCTCCGATAGAAAACAGTGATATGGTCTTCATACCCGACATCTCCACAGCAGTGTTTGATCCTTTTACCGAGGTACCGACACTGAGCATGATAGGAGATGTTTTTGTTATCGCTCAGCCGGAAAACCATCGCTTTGCACAGGATCCCCGTGCCATCGCTTATAAAGCTGAAGAGTTCATGGTCTCTACCGGGATAGCCGATGAAATGCGCATTGGTCCCGAATACGAATTCTTTGTCTTTGATAATGTGACCTATGAGTGCCATCCCCAACGGGCTGGATTCACTATAGACGCAGAGCAGGCCATCTGGAACAGCGGCGACCAGGAATATGAGAATCTGGGTTATAAGATTCCCCACAAAGGGGGCTACCACATCACTCCGCCGCAGGACATCCTCTACGATTTGAGAGCACGCATGTGTCTCCTGATGGAAGAGAACAATATTCCGGTTAAATACCACCACCATGAAGTGGCTGGCCCCGGGCAGATAGAAATCGAAGTGGAATTTGGCGGCATGCGGGAGATGGCTGACAAGACCATGCTGGCCAAATACCTGATAAAGAACCTGGCTTTCCAGGAAGGCAAATCCGCGACTTTCATGCCCAAACCTCTTTTTGCTGAAGCCGGCAGCGGACTGCATGTACATATGCATTTGTTCAAAAAAGGCGAACCGATTTTCTTTGACAAAGAGGGATATTCCGGGTTGAGCGCAGAAGCCCTTTATTTCATTGGCGGCTTGCTCAAACACGCTCCCGCTGTTCTGGCCTTTACCAACCCCAGCACCAATTCTTACAAGCGACTGGTGCCTGGTTATGAAGCCCCGGTGAGCATATGTTTTGCCACCTCCAACCGCAGTGCGGTCATCCGCATCCCAGCTTATGCCAAGACACCCGAAACCAAACGTTTCGAGTTCCGCTCTTCCGACGCTACCTGCAATCCCTATCTGGCCTTCTCGGCTATGCTGATGGCCGGCATTGACGGGATCAGGAATAAGATTGACCCGGTGAAAGAGGGATTCGGGCCTTATGATGTAAACCTCTACACACTTTCAGCAGATGAACAGGCCAAAATCAAAAGCCTGCCCAAGAGCCTCGACGAAGCCCTGGACGCCCTGGAACAAGACCATGCCTTCCTGCTCGAAGGCGGAGTGTTCCCGAAACGCCTGATCGAAATCTGGATTGAGAATAAACGCAAAGAATCCCGCCGGGTCAACGACATTCCCCATCCGTTGGAATTTGAGATGTACTACGATCTATAAATATGCTGCCAAAGCCGTACACACCGGGAGGGGTATAGACCCCTCCTTTTTGTTTCATAACTTCGGCATTGAGATGATAAAATAATATAATAGTTGTTTAGTGTTATCCGGCTTGGAATATAATTAAGCAAATGTTTGAAAGGGGATTTCTCATATGACGGTACAACCCGAATACATCACAGGCGTTGCCGATATGCTGAAGCAATTGCCATTAGGCGCTTTTCTGACGGTCAAGTCTGGCGATAAGATTAACACCATGACAATCGGCTGGGGCTCAATCGGTTATATCTGGAATAAACCCATTATGATGGTTATGGTGAGGTATTCGCGATACACCCATGAGCTGATCAAAGACGCTCCCGATTTTTCCGTAAGTGTTCCTCTGGACGGCCATCTTAAAAAAACCCTGGCTGGCGCAGGGAGCAAATCGGGACGTGACATCGACAAATTCGAAGCCTTTGACCTGGCCGCGAAACCAGCCAGAAGCATTGCCAGTCCGGTTATCGACAACTGCGGCCTGATCTATGAATGCCGGGTTTTGTATAAGCATCCTATGGACCCGGCGGCTTTTGATGCGGTATTGGACAGCAAATTATACAAAACCAAGGACTATCATGTGCTCTATTATGGTGAGATTGTAGCCAATTACAATAACCGGGCTTAAGGGGGTAAGAACCTGGCCTGTTTTACAGGATACAGCCTTCCCCCCGGCCTGCTTATCAGATTTTTATTAAGTCTTTGTGCAGGAATACGTTGCCTACCAGGTTTTCGTTTCCAGCCCGTCCGCCGATCCAGAAATAGACCCTGGAGCTGTCGGTTTGCACCTGGACTTCATAAATATTAAAATTGGCGATAAATTCGATGTCGTTTTGAGATTTCGGTGCGATAGTGAAGGTTTCATCCAGCAGAACGGTTTTGGGCACCGGTTCGAGATCATAAATGATAACCCGGGCTTGATGTTCTCTCTGTCCGTTATTCAACGCCAGAACTCTGACATTGTTACCGTTTTGGCTGATACTTACAGGACCGGTGGTATAACGGTTGTCTAGTGTGGCCATGCTCTTAGCCTCCTCGTTTGGTTTATATACTATTTGTATGCACAAGGAGATAATGTGGTTAGCATTTTTAGCTACCGGCAAGCAAAAACTGCTGCTGCGCAGCAGTTTTGATGTGGCCTGAATTTAACTATTTTACTCTATCCATCAGCTGGTATAACCTGTGCTGCCGGTAGGGTCGGGGCTTACCGTTCCGGAATCTGAACCGGTTCCGGTTTTATCGGGGTTGGGGGATTTATCATCCGGCTTGCTGTCAGGGTCTGGATCTTCCGAAGTATCGCCACCGGGCTTGGTTGCGTCGTCTTTACCTTCAGGGTCTGTTCCCGCGTCGGGATCGCCCTCAGTCTCGTCATCTTTTTCTTGCGGATCCTCATTGCCTTCATTTTCCCCGGAACCCTGGCCGTCCTCTTCCCCATCCGCCGGTTTATTGACTTCAGGCTGCCCGGCCTCTTCCAGTTCTTTTTCCGCTTCCGGGGTTTTAAGCACCGGGGCTTCGCCTTCAGCCGGCTTTACCTTGGGCAGCTGAGCCACCCAATTGGGGGGATCTTGAATTACGGCAAAAGTTTCTCCGGCAAAAAGGGCTGTAATGATGCGCGGGGCTACTTTCTCATCGGCTTGCCAGTAGCTGGCCCCTGATGAAGGGTCGGTGAATGAATAGCCAGGCAGGGTCTGGGTGACCACATTGCCGGTGTTAAACTTCTGAGCCAGATTAGCCAGTGCGGTTATTTCTGTAGCGGGCAGATTGGTCTTGACCTGAGCTATCAGCTGCGGTACCAATTCAGGAAGCTTGAAAATGTTTTTGGTGGTAAACATTTCCGCGATAACGGCTTTGATAAACTTCTGCTGCCGCGCGGTTCTGCCAATGTCCGCTGTAGGGCCTCCGCGGTAGCGCACATAGCGTAACGCATCCGCTCCGTCGAGCACCTGAGGTCCTTTGGCAAGGTTGATATTCAAGGTAGGATTGGGGTCAGGGTGGCGCATATCGGTTTCCACATCGATGTGCACCCCGCCCAGGGTATCGATGATCTTGGCAAATCCCTGGAAATTGGTGAGGACATAGTAATCCACCTTGGTGTCTAGCAGGTCACCCACTGCCTGGCAGGCGGCTTCCGGCCCTTTCAAGGCATTGACGCTATTGATCCTGTCGTGACCTTTGCCAACCGCGATGCGGGTATCGCGCGGGATCCATACCAACACCGCTTTGCTGCTCCGTTTGTCGATGCTGGCCAGAATCATGGTATCGCTTCTGGAGTTGACCTCCGCAGAGCGGGCATCCACCCCCATGAATAGTATATTTACCTGTCCGTCGCCCAGCCAGGCCAATCCCGGAGCATTGCTCAACACGCCCAATCTTCCGCCCAAAAGCGACCCGATGAGGAAAAAGGCCAGGTAAATCCCAACTAATGTCACCACAAATTTTATTTTTTTATTTGTCTTTGCCATAATTCTTTATTATTCCTCGTTTCAAACCGATCTTTACTGCAGGATAAACCGTCTGAAAGCGTTTAATCCGTATTAATCCTGCCCGCCCCACGCTATGGATTTTCAACCGGAGAAATTCCATCACAAATCGGGAGTTTGCCCGTTTTGAACCAACTCAATCAGGCCACAATACCTGTTCTAAAAATGACAGGAGTTCAGGGATTCCCTGTCCGGTCAGCGCAGAGATGGCCGGCACCGTGCCATTTCCCCATTCGAACTCCGGAACCTTGTCGGCTTTGTTGAAAACCATATGGACCTGTTCCTTTTTGGCCCCCAATTCCTCCAGCACCTGGTTGACTACCTCCACCTTTTCAAAATATGCCTCATCCGATACATCGATGATATGTAAAACTACATCGGCTGCAACCGCCTCTTCCAGGGTGGAGCGAAAAGCCGCGATCAGGTGGGGGGGCAGGTCCTGCACAAAACCTACCGTATCGCTGAGCAGAGCCTCACGTCCTGAAGCCAGCTTGATTTTCCTGGTGGTGGTATCCAGCGTCTGAAATAAACGCTGGTCAGCTTCGGCCTGATTCTGGCCGCTGCTGTGAGCCTTCTGGCATAGCGCGTTGAAAAGGCTGGATTTGCCAGCGTTGGTATAGCCCACCAGTGATATGGTTTTCATACCCCGGCGCAGGCGCTGCTTGCGGTGCAAGTCGCGGGTCTTCTCCACCTTGACCAGTTGCCGTTTCAAGTCGCTGATGCGCCGTCTGAGGTGCCGGCGGTCAAGTTCCAATTGCTGTTCGCCCAGGCCTCTGGTGCCGATTCCGGCGCCGGTGCGGCTTAACACCTGGCCTTTCCCGATCAGACGCGGCAGTTGATATTCCAGGGTGGCCAGTTCCACCTGCAATTTGCCTTCCAGCGAATGCGCCCGGCTGGAGAAGATATCCAGGATCAGCCTGGTGCGGTCCATAATCCTTATTGGGATCTGCTCGTCCAGGGAGCGCAGCTGCCCGGGGGTAAGTTCCCCGTCAAAAACCACCACATCAGCTTCGGTTTCCTCTACCAGGTGCAGGAGTTCGTTTATTTTGCCCCTGCCGATATAGCTGCGGTGATCAGGCCTTTCCCGGGCCTGCACCAGCATGCCTGAAACCTCACCCCCTGCCGCCTCAACCAGGGCGGCCAATTCTCTCATGAAGCCTTCAAAATCATCCCCGCTCCTGCGGCTGCTGCGCAATCCGACCAGGATGACTTTTTTGGCCTCTCCTACTGTTCTATTTATTACTGTCGCCTCCGTTATTCGTAAGCTCTTCCCAGGATTCCTGGGCTATAGTCCATTCCTGGTAAGATGCCAGCAAATTTTTTTGAGTTTCTTCAAGTTCCTTTATATATAAAGCAGTCCGGGGCTGATCTTGATAGATGTCAGGATCAGCCAGTATTTCTGCCAGTTCGCTCTGACGCTGTTCAAGCCTCTCTATAGTCTCTTCCAGCTCTTGCACCTGCCGTTCCAGCCTGCGCTTATTGCGTTCCTGTTCTTTTTGTTGCATACGAAATTGCTGCTGAGAGCTTGCAGCGGCCGGCACACACTGGTTGACTTTTCCTCCCTGCTCAAAGACTTTCTCCCGATAATAACTGTAATTGCCGGGACAGTCAATTAAGCTGCCATTGGTAAACACCAGGGTACGCTCAGCAACCCGGTCGATAAAATAGCGGTCATGACTCACCAGCAGCAGGGTTCCCTCATAACCTCCCAGCATGTCTTCCAGAGCTTCGCGGCCGGAGATGTCCAGGTGGTTGGTGGGCTCATCCAGCAGCAGCAGGTTGGCCCCGGAACAAATCAACTTCAATATGGCCAGACGCCCTTTTTCGCCCCCGCTGAGATCTCCCACCCGCTGGTTGACAGTATCCCCCCGGAAGTGCATCATAGCCAGTTTATCGCGGGCCTGCTGCAGATTGAGATTACAGTCATAAACCATTTCTTCCAAGAGGGTGCGCTCATGCTGAAGGTTCTCATAGCCCTGCGAAAAATAACCGGGCCGCACCCCGCTGCCCAGCCCGATAGTGCCCTGATCGGGGGTGATTTCCGCAGTTATCAGCTTTAATAAAGTGGTTTTGCCGCAGCCGTTGGGCCCCAACAGAGCGACCCGCTCTCCGCGCCGTATCAGTAAATCCACCCCGGAGAATAAGCTCTTACCATCATAGCATTTGCTCACATCCTGCAGATTAATCACTATTTCGCCGCTGTCCTGCCGGCTGTGCAGTTTCCAACTATGCTGCCGTATTTCCTGAGCCGGTCTTTGCAGGCGCTCCAAACGGCTCAACTGTGACTGCCGGCCCCTGGCCTGGCGGGCTTTAATGCCGGAGCGATAGCGTTCAATATAGGCTTCAGTTTCACGAATCTGTTCCTGCTGCTTTTCAAAAGCCTTTAACCGGGCCTGGTCTTGGGCTTCCGCCTTAACGATATAAGCAGAATAATTGCCTTCAAAAGCACGCAGTTTGCGTTCCCGCAGTTCAAAGATCTTGTTAACCACCCGGTCCAGAAAACGGCGGTCATGGGAAACCACCAGTACCGTGCCGGAATAGTCGTTAAGGTATTCCTCCAGCCATTCCACCGCACTCATGTCCAAATGATTGGTGGGCTCATCGAGCAGCAGTATGTTAGGACTTAAGGCCAGTAGCCGCGCCAGATCGAGCCGGGTTTTCTGTCCCCCGCTCAGTTCCCCCAAACGCAGATCGTACTGGCAGGGATCAATGCCCAGGCCGGCCAGGATGCGCCGGGCCATGGTCTCACAGGCATAGCCGTTGCGGTCATGGTATTCGTCCTGCAAAAGGCTGTATTGTTTGAGCAGCATATCCACATCACCGCGGCCGGAACTGATAGCCTGCTCCAGCTCGCTTAAGCGTTGCCGTATATCCAACAAATCGCTAAAGCTGCCCATTACTATATCCCAGATAGTTTCCTCCGGGTCTCGGGGGGGAAGCTGCTCCAAAAAGCCGAGCTGTTGGTGCTTGCCCAGCATTACGTTCCCATGCTCGGCCTCCAGTTGCCCGCTTAAGCACTTTAACAAAGTGGTCTTGCCGCTGCCGTTGGCGCCGACCAGCCCCGCCTTTTCACCTGCCTGCAAGGTCATATTTATATTGTCCAGTATAGGCCTGCCAGCCAGGGTTTTACCTAATCCGGCAGCTTGTAAAATAATCATCAAATCACCCGCCTGGTTTTTTCCTATACAAATATAACACGATAAATCACCCCGGTCATCTTCTATAGCGGGAGGTATAGCTGATCCTCGCCGAGTAAATACCGGCCCCGGCGAACATACTAAAGACAATAGCCTGTGGAGGTGGAATTATGCAATCCTGGCATGGATTTATAGGGGGCTGGTGGCAAAGGGATATTGATGTCCGGAATTTCGTGCAGAAGAACATTACTCCCTATTCGGGAAATGCCTCCTTTTTAAGCGGTCCTAGCGAACGGACCCGTTTATTGTGGCGGCGCTGTCAGCAGCTGATCAAGGAAGAGTATCAACGCGGCGGGGTTTACGATATTGATGCCGACACCCCGATCACCATCAACAGCCATAAACCCGGGTACATCGATCAGGATCTAGAGGTTATTGTTGGCCTGCAGACCGATTATCCCCTCAAAAGAGCCATCCAGGTTTACGGCGGGCTGCGCACCAGCATCAGAGCCTGCGAAGCTTACGGCTATAAATTCAACCCTGAAATGGCGGACTTATTCCATCAATATCTGCGCACCCATAACGAAGGGGTTTTCACCGCCTATACCCCGGAAATGCGCCTGGCCAGAAGAGTGGGGATAATCACCGGGCTTCCCGACGCCTACGGGCGCGGGCGCATTATCGGCGATTATCGCCGGGTGCCTTTATACGGGGTAGCGCGGCTTATAGCCGATAAGCAGCATGATCTGCACAAGCTGAGCACCGCCATGGATATCGGCAGCATCAGCCAGCGCGAGGAGCTGTTCGATCAGATACAAGCCCTGAAGGATATGCAGGCCATGGCCTTTGATTACGGTTACGACATTTCCCAACCTGCTGGGACCGCCCAGGAGGCCGTGCAGTGGTTGTATTTTGCCTACCTGGCTGCGGTCAAAGAACAAAACGGCGCCGCTATGAGCCTGGGGCGCATCTCAACCTTCCTGGATATTTATCTGCAGCGCGACCTGGAGCGAGGGGTTATCAACGAAGAACAAGCCCAGGAGCTCATCGATCAACTGGTAATCAAGCTGCGCCTGGTGCGCCACCTGCGAACCCCGGAATACAATCAGCTATTTGCCGGGGATCCCAACTGGATCACTGAAGCCATCGGCGGCTGTGATGTAAACGGGCGCCCCCTGGTGACCAAGACCAGCTATCGTATACTGCAGACCCTGTATAACCTGGGGCCCAGCCCGGAGCCCAATCTGACCATACTTTGGTCGCAGCAGCTGCCCCGGCCTTTTTTGGAATTCTGCGCTCAGGTCTCCATCGACACCAGCGCCCTGCAATATGAAAATGATGACTTGATGCGGCCTATTTACGGGGATGACTATGGCATCGCCTGCTGCGTGTCGGCTATGGTGATGGGCAAACAGACCCAGTTCTTCGGTGCGCGCTGCAATCTGGCCAAACTCCTGCTCTACGCTATAAACGGCGGTATCGATGAAATAACCGGGAAACAGGTGGGGGTCGAGATGGGGGTTTATCCCGGGGATGTTCTGGACTTCAATGAAGTGATGCACCGCTTCAAGATACAGATGCAATGGCTGGCGGAATTATATGTCCACACCATGAACACCATCCATTACATGCATGACCGTTATGCCTACGAACGGGTGCAAATGGCCTTGCACGACAGCCGGGTGCATTATTTCATGTCTTTTGGCATTGCCGGCTTGTCGGTTGTGGCTGATTCATTGAGCGCCATACGCTATGCCCGGGTAAAACCGGTACGAAACGCGCAGGGGCTTATAGAGGACTTCATCGTCGAGGGAAACTACCCCAAATTCGGCAATGATGACGACCGGGTGGACAGTATCGCCGTAGAGCTGGTCAAGGAATTCGCCCGCTATCTCAAGCAGTACCGGGCCTACCGCCAGGCGGAACACACCCTTTCCATTCTGACCATCACTTCCAACGTTATGTACGGCAAACATACCGGCTCGACCCCGGACGGCCGCAAAAAGGGCGAGCCTCTGGCCCCGGGGGCAAATCCCCTTCACGGCCGCGAAGAGCATGGGGCGGTGGCAGCCTGCAATTCGGTGGCCAAACTGCCCTATGATTACGCCCGCGACGGCATATCCTTCACATTTTCTATCGTCCCCTCGGCTCTGGGAAGAAGCCGGGAGGAGCAGATCAACAACCTGCTGGCCTTGTTGCACGGCTATTTCGGCCAGGGCGGGCACCATATCAATGTCAATGTGCTGCAGGTTGAAACCCTGAAAGAAGCCATGGAAAATCCCGAACGCTATCCGGACCTGACCATTCGCGTCTCCGGGTATGCGGTGCACTTTATCAAACTGACCCGCGAGCAGCAGGAAGAGATCATTACCCGAACCTTTTACGGCCGTATGTAAAGTTTTAGACTCGACCCGGGAGGCATTATGCAAGGCAGAATCCACTCCATAGACTCCTTTTCGACCCTTGACGGGCCGGGCATACGCATGGTGGTGTTTTTGCAGGGCTGCCACCTGCGCTGCCGGTATTGCCAGAACCCCGACACCTGGGAGCAAGACTCCGCCTCAACCGTTCATCACAGCAGCGAAGAACTGATGGCTTTGGTTCGCCGCGGTCTGGGTTATTACCGAAATTCGGGCGGGGGCTTAACCTTTTCCGGAGGCGAACCGCTGCTGCAGCACTGCTTTGTGCGCGAGGTATTCGAGCGCTGCCACGGCGAAGGTATCCACACCGCTCTGGACACTTCATTATATGTGCCCCCTGGCCGGGTCCAGGCAGTGCTGCCCTTCACCGACCTCTTTCTTGCCGATATAAAGCACATCAGTACTGCACAGAGCCGCTGCTTGACCGGGCAGAGCAATGATTTAAACCTCGCCAACCTGAAAGCCGTCAACGCCGCCGGAACCCCGCTCTGGATCCGCTATGTAGTGCTGCCCGGATACACCGATGCCGAAAAGGACATGATCGCTCTGGCCCGATTCCTGGCTCCATTGAATGCGGTGAAAAGAATTGAACTGCTGGCCTATCATACCCTGGGAGTGCACAAATGGGCGCTGCTCAATCTGCGCTATGAGTTAAAAGAGGTCCAGCCGCCCGCAGCAGATGAAATGAACCGCCTGCAGGAGATCGTGGCGGAAATCACCGGTAAACCGGTATACATATCTTGACTCCTGATTTTTTGCCATAATGTCAACCCGGATTAGCCCATGCAGATAGTATATTTTTATTTCTTTATCGCAGCCTAATAATGAAAGGAGGTCTAAAGGATGGCCAAAAAAGGCAAGAAAGACAAGGTCATGGAACAAGGCACCTTCACATCACCCCGAAGTGAGAATGTAATGCCCTCTGAAGAAAAGAAATCCACCAAAAAATCCAAGAAATCTTAAGGAAGATGCAGCCGGACCGTAGGGTCTGGCTGTTTTTTTAAAGACATAGTCAGCCCTTACCCGGAGATTTGCAGCCGATTCTAATTAAAGGAGTGCTCAGGGGGTAGCAGCCTTGCATAGTCAGGCCAGACTTATCTGAAAAACAATTTCGACTTGAGTATTCATAGGCCGGCAGCCCTTGTATAATCGAGGCCAGACCTATATAATATGAATGGTGCATTTCACCAGGGAGGCACCGGCAACTTAAATATGTGGGGGCGTGGCTCAGCTGGGAGAGCACCTCGTTCGCAACGAGGGGGTCAGGG